>Ga0207808_101771_pt1 | contig 1523 bp, 1 predicted proteins | sample CeladaPassaB1F05_FD_187482 | JGI IMG/M metagenome (GOLD analysis project Ga0207808, IMG submission 187482) | Cellulose-adapted microbial communities from the Joint BioEnergy Institute, USA - Passage B1F05 (SPAdes) (version 2) | ecosystem: Engineered > Bioreactor > Continuous culture > Unclassified ... | reverse complement strand
AAAGAGCCGAAAGGCGGCAAAATCTTAGAGTACTGGCCACGTCAGCCGCGAATTTCGCGCTTGCGCGCTAGTCTCACGTCATCGTCGGCGATGGCCCGAGAGCTAAACGCCGCCACGGCGCCAACGGCACCCGCAGGGTATGGAATCCTCACTAGGAGCCTGTCTGAGTAGTCACTGGTCAAGAGACGGCGAGTCTGATTCCTTGCCGACTTATGAGCAAGGATTTTCGCCCCTGGAAGATCGACGACGCACAGCTTCTGCCGCCTTGCGTTGAGGACTATGTGCCCAAGGCTCATCTGTCTCGGCTGATCGTGGCGCTCGTGAGGGAAGCGCTTGATCTTTCCGGGATTGTCGGAAGTTACCGGAGCGCGCTCGGCCAGCCGCCGTTCGATCCGCGGATGATGACGGCGCTGCTCTTGCATGCCTACGCGAGCGGCATCTACTCCTCGCGGCGGATCGCGAAGGCGGCGGTGGAGCGTGCGGACTTCATGATGATCGTGGCGGGTGACCCGCCGGACTTCCGCACGATCTCGGAGTTCCGCCGGCGGCATCTCAAAGCGCTGGCCGCTCTGTTCGTGCAGGTGTTGCAGCTTGCCGAGAAAGCCGGTTTGGTGAAGCTCGGGCATGTGGCGCTTGATGGCACCAAGATCAAGGCGAACGCGTCCAAGCACAAGGCGATGAGTTATGATCGCATGAAGAAACGGGAAGGGGAACTTGCGGCCGAGGTCGGCCGTTGGTTTGAAGCCGCCGAGGCCGCCGATGCGCAGGAGGACAAGCTCTACGGCGGCAAGCGCGGCGATGAGTTGCCTGATTGGGTGGCCGACAAGCAGAAGCGGCTTGAGAGGATCCGCCAAGCCAAGGCCGAGCTGGAGGCGGAAGCCAAAGCCGCCGCCCAAGAGGAGATGCGGCGCCGGGCCGAGGCCGAGGAAAGGCGCATCGCCGAAGGTCGCAAGAAGAACGGCAAGAGGCCAGCGCCGCCGTCCGCCGAGCCCAACGGCAAAGCGCAACGTAACTTCACCGATGCGGACAGCCGCATTCTCCTGACCAAGGACGGTTATATCCAGGGCTACAATGCGCAAATCGCTGTCGATGCAAAGCCACCCAATCAGGCAACTCATCGCCGCGCCTGTCGCCGTAGAGCTTGTCCTCCTGCGCATCGGCGGCCTCGGCGGCTTCAAACCAACGGCCGACCTCGGCCGCAAGTTCCGCCTCCCGTTTCTTCATGCGCTCATAACTCATCGCCTTGTGCTTGGACGCGTTCGCCTTGATCTTGGTGCCGTCGAGCGCCACATGCCCGAGCTTCACCAAACCGGCTTTCTCGGCAAGCTGCAACACTTGCACGAACAGAGCGGCCAGCGCTTTGAGATGCCGCCGGCGGAACTCCGAGATCGTGCGGAAGTCCGGCGGGTCGCCCGCCACGATCATCATGAAGTCCGCACGCTCCACCGCCGCCTTCGCGATCCGCCGCGAGGAGTAGATGCCGCTCGCGTAGGCATGCAAGAGCAGCGCCGTCATCATCCGCG
>Ga0207808_101706_pt1 | contig 1579 bp, 1 predicted proteins | sample CeladaPassaB1F05_FD_187482 | JGI IMG/M metagenome (GOLD analysis project Ga0207808, IMG submission 187482) | Cellulose-adapted microbial communities from the Joint BioEnergy Institute, USA - Passage B1F05 (SPAdes) (version 2) | ecosystem: Engineered > Bioreactor > Continuous culture > Unclassified ... | reverse complement strand
CCTGCCCAAAAGGGCTCAACCCGGCAAAGGCCATCGCAGAGCTCAAGAAGCTGATGGTGGAGCGGCGCGTCTAATCGGCCTGATTAGGCCGCTATAATGGGACAGCTGAGAGCTGTCCTATGCTTCTTTCAAAAAATGACCGGAGATGCCCCCCGAAGCAATCTCCGGTGAAATGCGGCACTCGTTGCCGCCGCTGGTTGGTCGATCTTTTCTCCCGGTGCCCGGCCAGGAAAGAGGTCGACCAATCACGCTGCCTTCTTTTTCGCCCCGGCTTTCTTGGCCGCTGACTTCTTAGCGGCTGGCTTCTTGGCTGTTGCGCGCCGCTTCGCCGGTGCTCTTCCTGCCGTCTTCTTCGCAGCGGCAGTCTTTTTCGCCGGAGCCTTCGCTGCAGCCTTAGCTGGAGCTTTCCTTTTAGCTGGAGCCTTAGTCATAGTTCTAGCCATGAATCTTCTCCCTCTTGATCTCGTTCGAATCGATTCGAACGCTATGAGCATGTGCAATCAATTCTGATTTGTTTACATATGATCATATTTTATCCGGCTGTAATTAGCTAATTCTTGAAGTAGTGTTGCGCAAAATCATCATTTTGCAGATTGTAGAACAGGTTATCTGCGACCAAGAAGACTTACTGAGAGCTTGATGATCTAAATTCACCATCTCTCGAGCGAGCCATCGTGCGCTAGAACGCGGGAACATTGGGAGCGTTCAAGCTCAAAGCAGCAGAAAAGTACTCAATCGCTTTCCTGAACCTTTCGCGGAAACCTCCCGATTACTTCTGCGTTCTGGGGTAAGATGCAGAAGCCCTGGGAGGCTTGAGAGATGGCAGAGCTAAAAACGAAGGTGTCAAAAGAAGAGGCGCTCTATCAGGAGGAGCCACGCGCCGGAGAAAAGTGCGAGCTTTGCGTGCACTTCATTCCCGAGCAAAGCGCATGTGAGATCGTTGCGGGGAACATTTCGCCCCATGGGTGGTCGAGGTTCTTTGAACCTGCCTGATGCTGGCGAGAATTGCGGACTGCATCGAGGCCGCAGCATGGAGTTGCGGCCTGAATGTTATGCTGCTTCCCTCGACCGATACTGCAGGTCGAGCACCGCCAGTACGAAGCTCACACGATCTTCGAAGTCCTCCGCCATAACGGAGAAGTAATCGGGCCCTTCCGGCACAATCTCTCCGATGACATCGCCTCGCTCGAAGCGGAGCATCGCATCGTGCTTCCGAGCGATGGATTGCATCTTCGTGTTCTCGGCAAGACAGCTCATATAGAGGCGCTTGACGCCGCGATTGCGCGCAGCCCGGATGACCCGGCCCATCAGCTCGGTGCCGATGCCGCGATTTTGCCAAGGCTTCTCGACTGAAAAGGCAGCCTCGGCTTCTTCGCCCCAGAAGGCATCAAGCTTTCTCAATTCGGCCGCCGCCCTTAATTCACCATCTTCGAAATAGCCATAGACTATGCTTCCCATGAGATCGATGCGGCTCGCATAGTCCTTGATGAACGCATCGGAGACTGCATGCGCGAAACGCATCCGCCGGCTTTCTGGATCGAGCCGAAGCAGGTGCTGGCCAAACTTCTCCGCTTCTGCA
>Ga0207808_101522_pt1 | contig 1761 bp, 1 predicted proteins | sample CeladaPassaB1F05_FD_187482 | JGI IMG/M metagenome (GOLD analysis project Ga0207808, IMG submission 187482) | Cellulose-adapted microbial communities from the Joint BioEnergy Institute, USA - Passage B1F05 (SPAdes) (version 2) | ecosystem: Engineered > Bioreactor > Continuous culture > Unclassified ... | reverse complement strand
ATTTCCGGAAGCGCTGTCGCCGACGTCGCCGCACTGGGATCTGTCCTGATCCCGGAAATGAAGCGCAAGGGCTATTCCAAGGAATTTGCGGCTGCAGTCACCTCCTCCTCGGCCTCCTTGGCCATCATCATCCCGCCGTCGATCCCGATGATCCTTTACGCGGTCTCGGCAGGGACATCCGTCGAGCAGCTCTTCATTGCCGGCTTCATACCAGGCTTGATCGGCGGGCTCGGATTGATGGCGGTCTGCTATGTCTTCGCCCGTCGCTACAATTTCCCAGTCGAAGAGACCCTCAACCTCGCAAACGTGAAGAAGACATTCGTCGAAGCGCTGCCTTGCCTCGCCCTTCCCGTCATCATCCTTGGCGGCATCTTCTCCGGACTTGCGACGGCGACCGAGGCGGCTGGCCTTGCTGTTCTCGCGGCATTGCTGGTGGCGCTCTGGTACGGGGAGCTCAATTGGAACCTGCTCAAAACGTCAATGCTTGACGGCGGCATGCAGACGGCCGTGGTCATGGTGCTCGTGGCCGCTTCGATCCTGATGGGCGATTATTTGACCGTCGCCCAGGTGCCTCAGAACCTCGCCCAATGGATCGCGTCGCTCTCGAGCAACCAGTACGTGATCCTGTTCTTGCTCAATATCTTCTTCCTGATCCTGGGCTTCTTCCTGCATTCTGCAGCAGCGATCATCCTGGTCGTGCCGATCATCGTACCGCTGATGAATACGGTCGGGATCGACCCTGTTCACTTCGGCCTGGTGGTCACTCTCAATCTTGCCATCGGCCAGCAGACCCCGCCTGTGGCCAGCGTGCTCATCACGGCCTGCTCGATTGCGCGGTCCGACGTTTGGGAGACCACGAAGGTCAACATCCCGTTCATCCTGGTGCTGCTCGGGGTGCTGTTCCTGTGCACCTACGTGCCGGCAATCCCGATGTTCCTGGTCGACCTCTTCTATCCGAACCGCATCTGAGGACTGCGCTCCGGTGGTGCTTTGCTGCCGGAGCGTCCACAAAAACGTCTCAAGGGCTTGGCCCCCGAAACAAAAGAACCATCTATTGCGATGGCGGTTTTTAGCCGCGGACGCCAGTTTGTTTCGATGGTCAAGGAGGCAGCATGACCATGACACGGGAGGACGTGCTCCACGTCCTTGGGCCTGTCGATGATCATCTGATCGTCGAAGAGCTGGAGGAGGCCTACGCCTGGCTCCACGCAAACGATGTCCTTGGCCCGCAGCTGCGCCGCCAACCGACCGGAAAGGTCGCCGAACTGTGCGAGATCCTCGAAGGCGAGGAGGAAGAGCCGGATCGGATGTAAGCCGCCCGGCTGAATTCTGAAAAAGGCGCTAGGTTTTGTCGCCGATCAGATGGCTCTGCACGCCCATCGGCGACAACTTGGGGCGGACACTGCTGATGCGGCCAGTGCTGACCCCTGCCCATCCGATTTCACCTGACAGGCGGCCGTACTCGATCTTTGGGCAGCGGTTCATGATCACCGTCAGGCCGGCGGCTTCCGCCTCTGCGGCCGCCTGATCGTTCCGCACGCCGAGTTGCATCCAAACGACGCGAATGCCGAGGCGATCCTTTTGCGCGATCGCCTCGCGAGTGACTTCGAGCGCCGCCTCCGAGTTGCGGAAGATATCGACGATGCCGATGGGGGGCGGCACGTCGGCAAGGCTCGCGTAGACCGTCTGGCCGAGGATCTGCTGACCCGCCAGGCCGACGTTCACGGGCACCACGCGATAGCCTTTGCCGAGCAAATACTT
>Ga0207808_101366_pt1 | contig 1979 bp, 2 predicted proteins | sample CeladaPassaB1F05_FD_187482 | JGI IMG/M metagenome (GOLD analysis project Ga0207808, IMG submission 187482) | Cellulose-adapted microbial communities from the Joint BioEnergy Institute, USA - Passage B1F05 (SPAdes) (version 2) | ecosystem: Engineered > Bioreactor > Continuous culture > Unclassified ... | reverse complement strand
TCGGCCAAGGCGTCAGGCTGCTTCCGCCATGCTGACGATCGGCTGGTCCGGGAAGGAGAGCTGTTCGCGGGCCCGCCATTCGTCGGTCACGTAGTTGACGATGAGCGACTTGCGCACGCCGTTGATCTTGCGCGGTTCGAAGCCGTGATAAGTGTTATCCGACGGCACGAAAATCATCGCGGAATTCGAAGCGAAGGGCGAGCGCCCGACGTGCCGCTTTTCGCTGTCATAAAGATCCGTTCCGAGATCGGCGTGGCTCGGATCGCGCGACAGGTAGATCAAGAATGTGAACAGCTTGACGCCTAGGTCCGTATGCGGCTCGAGCCAAAATCCGTCCGTATCCTGCGCATATTCGATCCGTAAATAAGCGCCGCCCAGCCGAATGCCGAAGTGGCGCTCCACTGCGCCGGTTACACGCGGATCCTGCAAGGCTTGGGCAACGGAAGCCACGATCGGGAATTTCGCCTGGTTCTCGCGGTCGAAATACTTCCGCGTGGCATTATGAAGCTCGCGTTTTCCGGAGACGCCGTTGAGCGCCGGGGGAGGGAAAGGAAGCTCGAGAATTTCGTCGACAGCAGGCTCGGGAATGCAACGGGTTAGCAGCCAGTGGCGAAAGGGGAACTCGTGCACTTCAGCCGCGGCGAAGCTCTCAAGGAGCGATTGGATGATGGCGCCGGATGCAATTGTCATACCGCTTACCCCGTGATTGATGACGAAGATGAAGCAAGCGCGCCTGCAGGTAGAGTAACGCGGCACATACACGTAAAGCGCGAACTACTGATCAATGGCGACAATGGGGCAAAACTGTGTCACGGCGCGCCTCGTCCACGATCCGTGGTTGCGTTCGTGAGAGACATCGACAAGAACCGGCGAGTCAGTTGTGATGGCCCGGCGGATGGGGAGGGGGCCATCAAGCAATGGAGGGGACTCGCGGAAGAAGGGATTGCGCCGAGGCAAATCATTCGCGCAAAAGTCCTTCTTCGCTCGGCAGGCGTGGTCGCTTGCCTGGGATCGGTTGCCTTGTCGTTGTGACAGGGTTACAGCTGGCCACGCTCGATCTGATCCTGACGGCGGCGCGTCGGCGAATGCCGAATACGGAGTTCGTTGTGACGAGAAGACTGTTTCGTCAGATCGAGCACGAGGGCGGGTTCGTCGCAACTTGGCAATCCGATGGTCAGCGTTTCGGCTTGCCCGACAGCTTGCGCAAATTGCTCCTCGACGGCCGCACGGCCGTCATCGCAGCACCCTCGGAGGTTGTGGACGAGCTGCGCGGGATCGGAGCGGACCTGCGTGTCATTCGCCTCACCTGCCGGCTCGACGCCGCCTTGGCATCATTGACGCCGCGAGCTTGCCTACGACGCATCGTCGGGCCGCGACTGGCTAGACGGCTTGAGGCTCGTTCTCTGGCGCCGAGGACTGACGTGATCCCTTATGCCGGCGATATTCCGTCCGCAATTCAGGCGTTGACCGATCGCATGGCACGCCTCGAGCATGAGCTTCTCTCGTTAGCAAGCACACCACCTCCCCAGGCCGGTTCTCAAACGCCAACAAAAGGCATCCGAGGGCGGCGCGCCTCCGCAACGGCTGCGGCACTGTAGCGGGTTTGTCGCACGCGAAATTTCTGCGAGCAGCTCATCCCAATAACCAGCCATCACGGGCATGCCTTGCGGTCCGAGCGACAGCTGCGGGGAGGGGAATGTCGCTTTTTGTTGAAATCCTTACGCAGGTTACACTTCCGATCATCTCGCTCGTCGCGATGGGTTGGATTCTTCAGCCGCGGCTGAAGCTCGACGTCGGCAGTCTCAATCGGCTCCAGGTTTACGTGGTCATGCCGGCGTTTCTGGTTCACTTCCTGTCGACCGGCAATCAGCCCCTCTCGGTCGTGTGGCCCGTCGTCTACTTCGGCGTCGTGCAGTTCCTGATCCTGATCCCCCTCGGCTGGTTGCTAGTTCTGATGTTTCGCATGCGCCGGTCGTTGG
>Ga0207808_101094_pt1 | contig 2491 bp, 2 predicted proteins | sample CeladaPassaB1F05_FD_187482 | JGI IMG/M metagenome (GOLD analysis project Ga0207808, IMG submission 187482) | Cellulose-adapted microbial communities from the Joint BioEnergy Institute, USA - Passage B1F05 (SPAdes) (version 2) | ecosystem: Engineered > Bioreactor > Continuous culture > Unclassified ... | reverse complement strand
GATTTGGGCTTTTTGTTCCGGTGTAAACGTTCTGCGGATGGTTGTCATCAACTAAGAAACTCCTTTTTTGTTGTCTAGTTTTCGTAGTCCATTATAGTTTTTGGGGTTTTGATCGTACCTATGAGGAGTTGAAACGCTCAACCCACGTGTCACCATACCAGTCAACAAAATCAGTTTTGATCGTACCTATGAGGAGTTGAAACCAAAACCGATGACCTTTCCGAGCGTTTCCCGGATCCGTTTTGATCGTACCTATGAGGAGTTGAAACAACGCTGGGCGGATAAGTTTAGCTGGGTGGTGGGCATCCGTTTTGATCGTACCTATGAGGAGTTGAAACATCCGAAGAAACTGCAGATCGGGCAGAAGGTGAGGGTCGTTTTGATCGTACCTATGAGGAGTTGAAACCTGGTCATTGGCCTGCGTCACCTCCTTTCAATCTCGCCGCGTTTTGATCGTACCTATGAGGAGTTGAAACTTTTCATAGCACTAGCCCCACCCTTCCAACCATGATACGTTTTGATCGTACCTATGAGGAGTTGAAACCCGGAACAAACCGCAACGACAACCGCAGCAGCGCAGCAGCAAGTTTTGATCGTACCTATGAGGAGTTGAAACCGCGCTGTCGCCGAAGCGCTGGGCGCACAAGTCGAATGTTTTGATCGTACCTATGAGGAGTTGAAACGGCGCAGCCGGAGCAGCCCGAATTATCATCTTTTTCATCGTTTTGATCGTACCTATGAGGAGTTGAAACCTCATCCCTCCTCACGCCATCGCTAGATTCGCTCGTTTCGTTTTGATCGTACCTATGAGGAGTTGAAACCGGATCTTCACCCGCAGTTCCCGCAGCAGCTTCTCGGTTTTGATCGTACCTATGAGGAGTTGAAACCGAAGTACGCGCTGTGGGAACGGCTCACGTTCGCAGAAGTTTTGATCGTACCTATGAGGAGTTGAAACTTCGCCGCTCTCGCCCCACATGCGATCCGCGCACGTCAGTTTTGATCGTACCTATGAGGAGTTGAAACTCACCCGGCTTCCCAGCCGACGATCCGGACCCCGACGTTTTGATCGTACCTATGAGGAGTTGAAACATCCCTAACTCACCCATCAGGCGTTCCTCCCCTCCAGCGTTTTGATCGTACCTATGAGGAGTTGAAACAGATAAACGGGCCGCTCAGGCGGCCCCACAAACCACGTTTTGATCGTACCTATGAGGAGTTGAAACTGGCCTACGCCAACAGCATCGGAAACCACAGCGAGGTTTTGATCGTACCTATGAGGAGTTGAAACCGGATCATCTCGGGGCTGACGCCGAGCTCGTCCGCAGTTTTGATCGTACCTATGAGGAGTTGAAACCAAAACAAGCAACGAGACGATATACACCGTGTCCGGTTTTGATCGTACCTATGAGGAGTTGAAACTCCGACTCCGGCACCAGCGTCGGCTTGCCCGGCTCTGTTTTGATCGTACCTATGAGGAGTTGAAACTCGCTATATCCTGACCCGATACATGAACATGCTGGGTTTTGATCGTACCTATGAGGAGTTGAAACCCTTACAAGGCGGCAAGTCATACATGCTTGACGCTCACGTTTTGATCGTACCTATGAGGAGTTGAAACCGGAGAAGAAAGTGAAGTCCTTCGACGAATCTGACGAAGTTTTGATCGTACCTATGAGGAGTTGAAACCTTGAAGAAGAACGGAACCCCGGCCGCCTGGCATTGAGTTTTGATCGTACCTATAAGGAGTTGAAACCATCCCCCTCCGCTTCGCCTCGGGGGATTCATGCCTGGTTTTGATCGTACCTATGAGGAGTTGAAACCGAGCGGACGGAGAAAGACGGTGATCTCTCCCCCATCGGGTTTTGATCGTACCTATGAGGAGTTGAAACCACGGAGCGGAATTTTGTATTCGTAAATTTCCGCATGGTTTTGATCGTACCTATGAGGAGTTGAAACCAGCGCGAATGTGATCGTGTTTCGAACACCCGCAGGTGTTTTGATCGTACCTATGAGGAGTTGAAACTTTTTCCTCGTCCCATACCAGCGCGTACCAGTCGCTGTCGTTTTGATCGTACCTATGAGGAGTTGAAACTCAGATAGGATTGGCTAACCCCTGATAGTCTAGCTAAGTTTTGATCGTACCTATGAGGAGTTGAAACAAATCCTTGTACCAGCCGATCCCGTACCATTTCGGTGAGTTTTGATCGTACCTATGAGGAGTTGAAACAGGATGTTCGGCGTCTCAATACCGAGCTGCCCGGCTGCGTTTTGATCGTACCTATGAGGAGTTGAAACCTGCTCGAGCTTTTCCAGCTCAAGGCGCGTTTTCTCGTTTTGATCGTACCTATGAGGAGTTGAAACCGCCTCAAACTATAGTGGCACACGATGTCAAGACAATTTTTTCATGAATTTTAAGGGGTGAAATCTTTCACATCATGATCTCTCTCTGTTGTTCGATGGATTTTCTGAAAACCAAATATGGAATGGTCTG
>Ga0207808_101075_pt1 | contig 2580 bp, 2 predicted proteins | sample CeladaPassaB1F05_FD_187482 | JGI IMG/M metagenome (GOLD analysis project Ga0207808, IMG submission 187482) | Cellulose-adapted microbial communities from the Joint BioEnergy Institute, USA - Passage B1F05 (SPAdes) (version 2) | ecosystem: Engineered > Bioreactor > Continuous culture > Unclassified ... | reverse complement strand
GCATTACGGCCGCCGTGGTTCGGTACGGCCTGCTGATCGTCGTCATCGTGGCCGCGCTTGGTCAGCTCGGGGTGCAGATCACCAGCATCCTGGCCGTGCTGGGTGCCATCGGCCTTGCCATTGCCCTCGCACTCCAAGGAACGCTGGCCAATATCGCGGCAGGCATCATGCTGCTTTGGCTCCGGCCGTTCCGGGTCGGCGATTACATCCAGGCAGGCGATATAGCCGGAACAGTAAAGACCGTTGGGCTGTTCACGTCGGAGCTTCATTCTGCGGACGGGGTTTATCAGTCCGTGCCGAACTCGGAGCTTTGGAACAAGCGGATCACCAATTACTCGCGGTTGGAGCGGCGCCTCGTGGACGTGAGGTTCCTGATCGCCTACTCCAACGATATCGAAACGGCGCGGCGGGCTCTTCTCGATCTCGCTCAGTCCGACAATCGCGTGCTCGAGGATCCACCGCCATCCGTCTTCGTCGACCAATTTGCCGAGAACTATATCTTGCTCGGCTTACGGGCGTGGGTGGCGACGGCGAACCATTGGGCCGTCCGCTGCGCACTCCTGGAGGGCGGAAAGGCGCGGCTCGAGGCAGCGGGCGTCCGAATCCCAAAATAGGCGCACATTTGATCCAAACCGCGAGGTGAAACCGAATTTCTGGTTGGAGGCATTCGATGGCAAAAGCAATTCACAGCATGATACGAGTTCTCGACGAAAAGAGGTCCGTCGATTTCTACGCCAAGGCTTTTGGGCTCCAGATCGCAGACCGTTTCCAATTCGATGATTTCACCCTCATCTATCTGCGAAATAACGAAGCCGATTTCGAGCTCGAGCTCACGGTGAACCACGGCCGAACGGAACCTTATGATCTCGGAACGGGCTACGGGCACATCGCGTTTGCTGTCGATGACTTGGAGGCAGTGCACAGGCGCTTCGAGCGCGAGGGCCTTAATCCGACGCCGATCAAGGAGCTTTCACACCAGGGAAAGCCTTTGGCGAAATTTTTCTTTGTGACAGACCCCGACGGTTACAAAATCGAAGTGCTGCAGAAGCAAGGTCGCTATAGCTGAATTTTCTCTAGCCCGAATTCGTCGCTTCTGGCTTTGAAATCGAAATGGCGTTTTCGACCGATGTGATCGGAAACGCCCAATTCTTGCTTTCCCAATCGGGCGCCGCAGATCAGCGTCCACCGGCCACAGCCGCCTGGGCCACCCTGCCGCCCGGCTCCATGAGGTGCGGCCGTGGCCCGGCAGGCTCAAGGCCCTGGCGGATCAGCGCGCGCTTCAGCGGTCCAACGGCGCGCAGCAGGTGCAGGCCGAATCCGTCCACGGCCATGATGCGGCTCTCGACATCCGTCTTTCTGCGCTCATGGTACTGACGCATGACCGCGTCGCCGCCGATGTCCTCTCCGCGCGCCAGCGCGCCAGCGACGCAGTCGGCCAGGGTGGCGGCATCCCGGAGCCCGAGGTTCAACCCTTGCGCTCCGATCGGCGGGATGACGTGTGCCGCTTCGCCGATCAAAGCCACGCGGGACCGCGCGTACGCCTCCGCCGTCAAAGCCGAAAGTGGAAAGAGCCGCCGCGGCCCCAGCTCCCCAACGCGGCCGAGCAAGCCCTGCAGCCGCGTCTCAAGCACGACTCGGAAGCCGTCGTCGTCGAGCTCCACCAGCCGCTTGGCGATCGCCGGCCGCTCCACCCAGACGAGGCTCGAGGCGAGACCCGGCAGCGGCACCGTCGTCAGCGGCCCCGACTTCCGGTGGAACTCGGTCGACACGTTGCCGTGCGGCCGGGAGTGCTCGAACCGTATGGCGATCGCGGCCTGGTCATAATCCCACTTCGTGGTGGCGATCCCCGCCGCCGCGCGGCAAATGGAGTTCCGCCCGTCCGCCGCCGCAACGAGGCGCGCCTTAAGCTCCTCGCCCTCCGCCGTCCGCGCCACAACTTCGTCGCTGCCGATCACGACATGCTCGACCCGCGCCGTCTCCACCACCGTGATCCGCGGATGCCGCTGCACCGCCTGCCACAGCGCCTCCCCCAGCGGACCGTGGGGCACGTTCCAGCCGAACACGCTCTCGCCGACCTCCCGCGCCTCGAACAGCACCTCCGGCGCCCGGAGGATCCCGCCCGTGTCGTCGACGATGCGGATCGCCTCGAGGGGAGCGCTCACGGCCTCCAGCCCGTCCCACACGCCAAGGTTCTGCAGCAGGGTGATGCTGCCGTTGAAAAGCGCCGCCGTCCGCGTATCGGCCGCTGCCGCGACAGGGGCCGGCGGGCCGGCGAGTGTCACCTCCGCACCGATGCTGGCGAGGGAGAGGGCCGCCGCCAGCCCGGCCGGGCCGGTGCCCACGACCATGCACGCATAAGTTGAAGTTGTCGCCATGTCACTCACGCTCCATCCCCAGCCAGTCCCCACGGATTGAGGCAAAAATGTGCAAAATTCTTAATGTTATCCACAGCTTGACGTTGTGATCCGCAGAAAAAGGTCGAATTGGGATTCGCGTTCTAATTCAAGGACTCATCCGATTTCAACCGATTCGCGAATCATTAATTCGTGGCCAATTGGCAACTTCGCCACACGTAATGTG
>Ga0207808_101049_pt1 | contig 2676 bp, 3 predicted proteins | sample CeladaPassaB1F05_FD_187482 | JGI IMG/M metagenome (GOLD analysis project Ga0207808, IMG submission 187482) | Cellulose-adapted microbial communities from the Joint BioEnergy Institute, USA - Passage B1F05 (SPAdes) (version 2) | ecosystem: Engineered > Bioreactor > Continuous culture > Unclassified ... | reverse complement strand
TTTTCAGAAATCGTATCAGATGGGCTGGGGCGTCAGGAATCCGCTTCGTCGCAGGCCGGCCCATACCTCTTCGGGCGAGGCGGGGATCTTGTGGCAGGCGTTCAGCACGTCCTCGGCCCGTGCCGGATAGAACCCGTCCCGATCTGTGCAGAGACCGGCCACGTCGAACGGCTCCAGCGCTGCATACACCTCCGCAGGCTCAGGCAGGTTGCCCTGTGCAGCGGCCGACAACAACCGGTCTTGCACCCGGCAGAAGTCGGCGTGGTCGGTGAGAAGAAAGCCCGGGATGCCGGTTTCCTTTCCGAGTCGGATGCGCGTTTCGCGAAAGCTGGCAGCGGCGAAGTAGAGTTTGGAGAACTGCGCGAAGCGGTCCGGCCGATCCAGCACGCGCCAGAGCGCGCCCAGCAGGCGGGCCGTCTGTTCGAGTTCGTGCAGCGTCTGCCGCCGATAGTTCTGCAGGGCGTCGGCAGGCGGCATGGCCTGGTATCGAAGGAGCAGTTTGGCCAGGCGCCACACGCCCAGCAAGGTCAGCGGATTGCCGGTGGAAAGCAGCGGATCGAGGATGCCCGCGCCGCTCGGCAGCATGGCCCAGCCCGGACCGGCCACCTCTCGAAAGAGATATGGTCGTTCGGGCACCATGCGCAGTGGGTAGAGCGGCGTGGCGCGGGCGAACAGGGCCTGGAGCGACGGGTAGCGAGCGAGCACGTGCCGCCAGCAGGAGTCGGGATCGCGGACGGGCAGGCGGTCGGCCCGCAACGAAAGACCGGCGCTGGTGATGCCGTGGTCGAAGTGCAGCACCCAGGCCCAGCCTTCTTCGAGCAGGTGGTGGACGGCCGCATCGTCTGGTCGGTAGGGCCAGCGATCGCGCCAGTCGTCGAGCCAGGCGTCGGCGCGGGCCACGTTGCGGAAATGGGAAAAAATGGCCACGCGCTCCGGAAGGTAGGAATGGGACTCAGGGTGATGGCCCAGATGACGGGCCAGCCAGGCGGCCGGACCGGTGGCGTCCACCACGAAGCGGGCGTCCAGCGTGCACGGGCCGCCGGGCGTTTCGATGCGGAGATGCACGCCGGAAGCCTCCACTTCGGCCGCCACGGGCATGGCAGGCTCCAGGTAGCGAACGGTACCAGTGCGTGTCGGCGATGGCGTCGTGCGGCGAAGCGGCCACCAGCAGGTAGGCCGGATGGCCGTCCAGCCGTGGCGTCCAGGCACGTCCGGGCCGGTGCCAGAAGAACGTGAAGCCCCGCTTTTTGCCGACCGGCAGCTCGGGATGGGCGGCTTTCCAGCGGCCGTACTTGGTGAGCGGCAGCAGTTCGGGCAGGTCGAATGCCTGCGCGATCTGCTCCAGGTACAGGTTCGCCAGTGGCGTCGAGGATTCGCCGATGGCAAAGCGCGGACGGCCTTTTTCGATCAGGGTTACCGCAAGGCCCTGGCGGCGCAGGATCAGCGCCAGCAGCGCGCCGCCGAAGCCGGCGCCCAGGATGGCCACGTCGCAGCGCTCGTTCATGGTGCGGTGCAGTTCAGACAGCGGAGGGCAGCTTCCCAGGTCTGCGTCTGGTTCATGCGTTCGAAGCGTTCCTGCTGGAGCCGGGCGCAGTCCGGGCACGGATAGAAGCGCGCCAGGTCCCAGGTATCCAGCAGCCGCACCGGGGCCGGTTGCGCAAACAGAAAGGCGGCGGCCGCTTCGATCTCGTCGGGCGAGGGTGGGGAAAAGCGGCCGATCTGCTCAAGCCGTTCCATGATGCCGTTGCCTGTGCGGGTCGGGATGAGCACGACGGTCTGGATACCCCGATCTACGGCCCATTGCACGGTGCGGCAGGTCCAGTCGAGGGCGGCGGCGTCCGGTAGAAACGGCGGCCGGAGCAGGATGAACGCCCGGATGAGCAGCTCGTGGGCGTGCAGCCAGGCCACGGCGCGCTCCAGGTCGGCCACAGTCAGGCGTTTGTTGAGCGCGTCGAGCACGCCCGGATGGATGCATTCGACGCCGATGGCCACTTCGAGCCGGCCGTCGAGCAGGTCCCGGAACCGGAGCGTCCGACGGCCCAGCAGGGCCGGATGCGACTCGACAATCACGCGCCGGTAGCCGCGCAGCCGCTTGGCAATACCCCGATAGGCCGCCGGCGGGATCGCCAGTCGATCGAAAAAGCTTCCGCTGTTGTAGAGCTTGATCGCGTCGGCTTCGGGCAGGCGCTCCAGCGCATGGTCGAGCTGGCGCAGGATCTGGTCGGCCGTGACCGGCGTCGTGGTGGTGTGGCGCCACAGATCGCACATGGTGCATGTCCACGGGCACTCCCGGTTGGTCAGGAAGACCACGTTGACGCGCTCCAGGCGGCCGTCGGGCGCCCGCTCCTGTTCGTGGTGGAGTGCATAGGGACGTTCCGGATCGACCGGGGCTCGCGGCGGTCGCAGCCGTCGGATCAGCCGCGTGCGGGCCAGCGGCGTGAGCGTTTCCCAGCGCGTCAGCTCGTTCATGAGACGAACAGGTCCTCCACCATGCGCCGGAGCTGACGTTCGGGCGGAATCAGTTCGCGCAACCGCGCTTCGGGCAGGGCACCGTGCTGGAAGCGTCGTTTTTCGAACACGGGCATTTCGAAGCCGGTGACGGCTCGGACGCCGTGATAGACCACCTCGCCTTTGAGGCGGTAGAGCTTTTCTTTGTCGTAGCCGGTCAGCTCGGCA
>Ga0207808_100869_pt1 | contig 3574 bp, 2 predicted proteins | sample CeladaPassaB1F05_FD_187482 | JGI IMG/M metagenome (GOLD analysis project Ga0207808, IMG submission 187482) | Cellulose-adapted microbial communities from the Joint BioEnergy Institute, USA - Passage B1F05 (SPAdes) (version 2) | ecosystem: Engineered > Bioreactor > Continuous culture > Unclassified ... | reverse complement strand
ACGCGTTCCCATCCCGAACACGACCGTTAAGCCCTCCAGCGCCGATGGTACTTGGACCGAAGGGTCCCGGGAGAGTAGGACGTTGCCAGGCGGGCTGACTTGCCGCCTACGAATGTGCCTGCCAGTCAGGCACATATACAGAGCGGCGTGCCGACAACCGAATGCGTGTTGTTGCATCACGCATTCACAGGAGTTGCGGCTATGCCTATGCCGCATTCGAATGCGCTTGTTACAAGGCGCATATACAGTGCGGCGTGCCGACAACCGAATGCGTGTTGTAACACCACGCATTCACAGGAGTTGCGGCCGGGACGCGCGGAAGCTGGAGCTGAAGCGCGCGTGGGAAGAAACGGGCCTTTAGCTCAGCTGGTTAGAGCGCACCCCTGATAAGGGTGAGGTCGGTGGTTCGAGTCCACTAAGGCCCACCATGACAACTTGATATATGGGGCCATAGCTCAGCTGGGAGAGCACCTGCCTTGCAAGCAGGGGGTCAGGAGTTCGATTCTCCTTGGCTCCACCATCTCATCCACCCACTGCCGGTTGCGAAGGCGACGGCGGATGTGGTATGATGAACTTCCTGCCGGGGCGACCCGGCGGCGAGAGCCGAATGAGCCTGTTGATCAGGCGCATTCAGAAGGCTTGCACCTTGAAAACCGGATAGCGAATGAAAACATCCTCAAGCTGATGCATGTTCTTGCTTTCGGGCGAGAATGTTAGGTTAAGCTATAAAGAGCGCACGGAGGATGCCTGGGCACCAGGAGCCGATGAAGGACGCGGCGAACGGCGATATTGCCTCGGGGAGCTGTAAGCAAGCATCGATCCGGGGATGTCCGAATGGGGAAACCCGGCCGGGGTAATGCCCGGTCACCCTGCAGTGAATCCATAGCTGCAGCGGAGGCACACCAGGGGAACTGAAACATCTCAGTACCCTGAGGAAGAGAAAACAACCGTGATTCCGTCAGTAGCGGCGAGCGAACGCGGAGGAGCCCAAACCGGAGGGCTTGCCCTCCGGGGTTGTAGGACGTCTCACATGGAGTGACAAAGGCGCTGGTTAGGCGAACAGGTCTGGAAAGGCCGGCCATAGGAGGTAAAAGCCCTGTAGCCGAAAGCGAGCGCCCTCCGAGACGGATCCTGAGTACCGCGGGGCACGTGAAACCCCGTGGGAAGCAGGCAGGACCATCTGCCAAGGCTAAATACTCCCTGGTGACCGATAGTGAAGCAGTACCGTGAGGGAAAGGTGAAAAGCACCGCGGGAGCGGAGTGAAAGAGAACCTGAAACCGTGCGCTTACAAGAAGTCAGAGCCCTATGACGCTTTCCTTCGGAAACGTCACGGGTGATGGCGTGCCTTTTGTAGAATGAACCGGCGAGTTGCGTTTGCGTGCAAGGTTAAGGCGGAGAGCCGAAGCCGGAGCGAAAGCGAGTCTGAACAGGGCGCAATAGTACGCAGGCGCAGACCCGAAACCGGGTGATCTACCCCTGTCCAGGGTGAAGGTTCGGTAACACGGACTGGAGGCCCGAACCCACGAGCGTTGAAAAGCTCGGGGATGAGGTGGGGGTAGCGGAGAAATTCCAATCGAACCCGGAAATAGCTGGTTCTCCCCGAAATAGCTTTAGGGCTAGCCTCGGGAATGAGAGTAGCGGAGGTAGAGCACTGATAGGGTGCGGGGCCCGCCAAGGGTTACCAAGTCTTGTCAAACTCCGAATGCCGCATACTTGCTTCCCGGGAGTCAGACCATGAGTGCTAAGATCCGTGGTCAAGAGGGAAACAGCCCAGACCATCAGCCAAGGCCCCCAAGTGCGTGTTAAGTGGGAAAGGATGTGGAGTTGCAAAGACAACCAGGATGTTGGCTTAGAAGCAGCCATCATTCAAAGAGTGCGTAATAGCTCACTGGTCGAGTGACTCTGCGCCGAAAATGTAACGGGGCTAAACACGCCGCCGAAGCTATGGGCCCGCACTGCATACGCAGTGCTCGCGGTAGGGGAGCGTCGGGTACGCGTCGAAGTCAGACCGGAAGGACTAGTGGAGCGTACTCGAGTGAGAATGCCGGTATGAGTAACGAAAAGATGGGTGAGAATCCCATCCGCCGAAAGCCTAAGGTTTCCTGAGGAAGGTTCGTCCGCTCAGGGTCAGTCGGGACCTAAGGCGAGGCCGAAAGGCGTAGTCGAAGGACAACAGGTTGATATTCCTGTACCACCGTAAGCCGTTATGAGCGACGGGGTGACGCAGAAGGACAGTGACGCGGACTGATGGAATAGTCCGTCCAAGCAGCGAGGCTGGCGTGCAGGCAAATCCGCACGCCGTGAAGGCTGAGCTGTGACGGGGAGGGAAACTTATAGTACCGAAGGTCATGGGTTCTGGCTGCCGAGAAAAGCCTCTAGCCAGGCGAAGGTGCCCGTACCGCAAACCGACACAGGTAGGCAAGCAGAGCATGCTGAGGCGCGCGGAAGAACTCTCGTTAAGGAACTCGGCAAAATGACCCCGTAACTTCGGGAGAAGGGGTGCCCCGGTAGGGTGAATAGCCCGAGGGGGCCGCAGTGAAAAGGCCCAAGCGACTGTTTAGCAAAAACACAGGTCTGTGCGAAGCCGCAAGGCGAAGTATACGGGCTGACGCCTGCCCGGTGCTGGAAGGTTAAGGGGAGCGGTCAGGGGTAACCCGAAGCTGTGAACCGAAGCCCCAGTAAACGGCGGCCGTAACTATAACGGTCCTAAGGTAGCGAAATTCCTTGTCGGGTAAATTCCGACCCGCACGAATGGCGTAACGACTTGGGCGCTGTCTCAACGAGAGATCCGGTGAAATTTTAGTACCTGTGAAGATGCAGGTTACCCGCGACAAGACGGAAAGACCCCATGGAGCTTTACTGCAGCTTGATATTGGACTTTGGTACGGTCTGTACAGGATAGGTGGGAGCCTGGGAAGCCGGGGCGCCAGCTTCGGTGGAGGCGCCGTTGGGATACCACCCTGATCGTATCGAAGTTCTAACCTGGCGCCGTAAGCCGGCGCGGGGACCGTGTCAGGCGGGCAGTTTGACTGGGGCGGTCGCCTCCCAAAGCGTAACGGAGGCGCCCAAAGGTTCCCTCAGAATGGTTGGAAATCATTCGGAGCGTGTAAAGGCAGAAGGGAGCTTGACTGCGAGACCGACGGGTCGAGCAGGGACGAAAGTCGGGCTTAGTGATCCGGTGGTACCGAATGGAAGGGCCATCGCTCAACGGATAAAAGCTACCCTGGGGATAACAGGCTTATCTCCCCCAAGAGTCCACATCGACGGGGAGGTTTGGCACCTCGATGTCGGCTCATCGCATCCTGGGGCTGAAGTAGGTCCCAAGGGTTGGGCTGTTCGCCCATTAAAGCGGTACGCGAGCTGGGTTCAGAACGTCGTGAGACAGTTCGGTCCCTATCTGTCGCGGGCGCAGGAAATTTGAGAGGAGCTGTCCTTAGTACGAGAGGACCGGGATGGACGTACCGCTGGTGTACCAGTTGTTCCGCCAGGAGCACCGCTGGGTAGCCAAGTACGGACGGGATAAGCGCTGAAAGCATCTAAGCGCGAAGCCCCCCTCAAGATGAGATTTCCCAC
>Ga0207808_100837_pt1 | contig 3856 bp, 5 predicted proteins | sample CeladaPassaB1F05_FD_187482 | JGI IMG/M metagenome (GOLD analysis project Ga0207808, IMG submission 187482) | Cellulose-adapted microbial communities from the Joint BioEnergy Institute, USA - Passage B1F05 (SPAdes) (version 2) | ecosystem: Engineered > Bioreactor > Continuous culture > Unclassified ... | reverse complement strand
CTTCCACCAAATCCTGCGGCACCTGGCGGATGCCCAGATTGGTGAGCCGAATGGTCGGCGGAATGGCGAAAATGACGGACGCGATCACGCCCGGGACGACGCCGAGCGAGAAGAACGATACGGCGGGCAGCAGATAGACAAAGGCCGGCATCGTCTGCATGAAATCAAGCAGCGGCATGACGGAATGCTGCAGCGCATTACTGCGGGCACAGGCGATGCCGATGGGAATGCCCAGCGCGATCGACAGAAGCGATGCGGTCAGCACAAGCGCGAGCGATTGCATGGACGGCTGCCACAAACCCAGATTGTGAATGAGCGCCAGCCCGGCAAACGCGAACAGCGCGAGCCTGAGGTTGACGACTTTCCACGCGATGAGCGAGATCAGGATCATGATGACAATAGCCGGAACCGCCGCAAGACCGGCGTAGAAAGCGTCGGTCATCGAGCCGATGATGAACCGGATCGCATCGAACAGCGGGTCCAGGTGATCTTCGAGCCAGCGTTCGAGCGTTTCAATCCAGTCGCCGAGCGGAAGTTTCGGAATGTTCATCCTCCGGCAACCTCCGTTTCCCGGACCGCATGGCCGGCCAGCGCGGACAGCACGGCGCCTTTCAGGACAATGCCCAGCAGCCGGTTGCTGTCGTCGACCACCGCGAGCGGCAGCCGCGATTCGGCCATCTGCTCGAACAAATCGGCAAGCAGAGCATCCGGCCCGACACATGGAACTTCACGCTGCATGACCTCGGAGATCGACCTGTTCCCGCGCGCCGCTTCCGACGCTTCTTCCGCGGTCAGCACGCCGAGCAGCTTCATGCTCTTGTCGGTGACATACAGGCTGGATACGCCCCGGTCGCGCATGAGCTGCAGCGCAACGCGCGGCCCGCGCTCGGGTGTAATGGTCTCGGCCTTCCGCATGACATGCGCGGCGGTCAGCACTTTCGAGAAATCGACATCCTGGATGAACCGTTCCACATAATCATCCGCCGGTTTCATCAAGATTTCTTCCGGCGTCCCGATCTGCACGATCGCCCCGTCTTTCATCAGCGCGATCCGGTCGCCGATGCGCAGCGCCTCATCCAGATCATGGGTAATGAAGATGATCGTCTTGTGCATCTTCGCCTGCAGCTGCAGCAGTTCATCCTGCATGTCTTTGCGGATGAGCGGATCAAGCGCGCTGAAGGCTTCGTCCATGAGCAGGACGTCCGGATCGTTGGCAATGGCCCGCGCCAATCCGACGCGCTGCTGCATGCCCCCGCTCAATTGATCAGGCCGGCTGTCCGCCCACTGTTCGAGCCCGACCATCCGCAGCGCCTCGAGGGCGAGTTCCATGCGTTTCTTCTTCTCGACTCCCCGCACCTCAAGCCCGAATGCCGCATTCTGCAGGACGGTCCGATGCGGGAACAGCGCAAATTTCTGGAACACCATGGCCATATGTTCCCGCCGGAATTGGCGGAGTTCGGAAGCCGACATGTTCACGATATCGGTGCCGTTCCACAGGATCTCTCCCGCCGTTGGTTCGATCAGCCGGTTCAAGAGCCGGACCAGCGTGGATTTGCCGCTGCCTGACAGACCCATGATGACGAAAATTTCGCCCTGTTCAACGACAAAGTCCGCACGGTTAACCCCCACAGTCAGCCGCGTCTCCCTGAAAATCCGTTCTTTGGACCAGCCTTGATCCAGGAGCGGCAGCGCCCTTGCAGGATCATGGCCGAATACTTTGACCAGTTGCTTGACTTGTATCAAAGGCATGACATCCCTCCGTTTCAACGACCGGCCTGAATCATGGATAAGTATACCGGGACAAGAAAATAAAGATCAAAGAGCATATTCCGATATTAAAGAACGTACAGATAATTTTTTATATACGATACGTACAGAATACTCTGATATACTGCCGATTCCTCCAAGCTCCTTATCTTTACTTTTCACGGGAAGTGTGCTTAGAATGAATCAGAATACGCAAGTGGACTCATGCAGGAGGCGCTTCATGAGAGAACTCGAAGGTTTGTCACCCGATGTCGCTGCAAGATTGACGAAAGCGCGGGAACGCGTGATCGATTCCATCGGCAAGAACATGGACTTGTACGGCATTACCCAATCCGTTGGCCGCATGTACGGATATATGTACTTTCATAACGGGCCGGTCACACTGGACAGCCTCAGCGCCTCGATGGGCATGAGCAAAACATCCATGAGCAACGGCGTGCGGACGTTGCTCGACCTGAAAATGATTGACAAAGTGTGGAGCAAAGGCAGCCGCAAAGACCGGTACGAAGTCGTCCCCGATTGGTATGCCAACTTCAGCGACTTCTTCTCGATCCGCTGGCGCAAAGCGGTCGAGGCCAACATGTCTGCCATGACCCGGTCGCTCAAGGAGATCAGGGAACTCATGGACGAAGCCGGCGCGGAGGATGAGAGACTGCAGTCGCTGCTGAAATCGGACGAGGCGAAAATCAACGAGGCGCTGAAATATTACCGGTGGCTGTTGAGACTGATCGAAGCGTTGGAAACGGGCAAAATTTTCGAGCTTGTCCCCAGGGAAGAAGAATGACACAAGCAAAGGCTGCCGATAAACCGTTCGGCAGCCTTCAATCTTTGCCATCCGTTCGCATTGCGAAAGCAAATCATGTACAATAACGTTGAACCACAAATGCCACTCAAAGAGGTGAATTTGCCATGAATTGTCCCGTTTGCGACGGCGTTCGGATGCGGGAAGTGGAGAAGGAAGGCGTCATGATCGACATTTGCCCCCAGTGCAAGGGCGTGTGGCTCGATCGCGGCGAGCTCGAGAAATTGATGAGCGGCGTGCGCGAGATTCGCGACGATTTCGGACGGTGGCATGAGGAACGTTACAAAGACTACGAGCGCGGGGCTTACTCGGGCAAATACGCCGATACATACTACAAGCACAAGCGGAAGAAAAATTTCCTGGAGCGGCTCGAGGACCTGTTCGACTGACCGCGCCGGACCGCACCGCTGCACGGCAAAGAACCAGACCGGCTTCTCCGGAAGCCGGTCTTCTTGTGGTACGCCCGGCACGGGCGTCATCTCTACGGTGAAAGTCCGGAATGGGGGCTGGTGAGCGCCTGCCACTAGCCAAAGGCAAGGATGTCGGTCGCGAGGCCGAATCTGAAGGAAGCCGGAGGCAAACGCACGGGTCAAGGTGCGGACGGAGGAAGGCACGCCGCAAGGCGGCTGCTCAGTCTGCTGCTTGCCAACATCCTGCTGGACGACCTGGACAAGGAATTGTGATCCGATTTGTGGAAGGAAAGCTGAAACTGAAAGTGAATCGGGACAAAAGCGCGGTAGACCGGCCGTGGAACCGAAAGTTCCTCGGCTTCAGCTTCCTGTCGAACAAGCAGGCCACAATCCGTCTGGCTCCCAGGACGATTCAGCGTTTCAAGAAGAAAATCCGGGAGATAACGGACCGCTCGCGCCCGCTGACGATGGAAGAACGGATTAACCGACTGAACCGCTTCATGATGGGATGGATCGGTTATTTCCGTCTGGCTGCCGCCAAGAACCACTGTGGTAACCTCGACGCATGGATTCGCAGGCGACTACGCATGTGTCTGTGGAAACAATGGAAGAGACCCAAGACCAGATTGTGTAATCTCCGTGCACTCGGCGTGCCCGAATGGGCGGCTCGAATGATGGCGAACTCACGCCGTGGTCCGTGGGAAATGTCCCGTAACACAAACAATGCCCTTCCGACTTCCTACTGGGAAGCGAAAGGGCTGAAAAGTCTGCTTTCTCGTTACCTGGAACTTTGTTAACCTTACGGAACCGCCGTATGCGGACCCGCATGTACGGTGGTGTGAGAGGTCGGGGGCTAGCCGCCCCCTCCTACTCGATT
>Ga0207808_100746_pt1 | contig 4703 bp, 4 predicted proteins | sample CeladaPassaB1F05_FD_187482 | JGI IMG/M metagenome (GOLD analysis project Ga0207808, IMG submission 187482) | Cellulose-adapted microbial communities from the Joint BioEnergy Institute, USA - Passage B1F05 (SPAdes) (version 2) | ecosystem: Engineered > Bioreactor > Continuous culture > Unclassified ... | reverse complement strand
GTCCGCCCAAGGAAGAAAAGAAGGACGAAAAGGCTGAGGACAATAAGTCCGAAGATTCCGGAAAAGCGGCCGATGCTAGCGCCTCGGAATCCCAAAAGTCCTCGGCAGAGCATCGGACCGAGGGGAACATCAACGTCCTCCTGGTCGCGGATACCGACCTTCTGAGCGACCAGTTCTGGGTCGATGTTCGCGAGTTCCTCGGTCAGCAGATCGCCATCCCCAACGCGCACAATTCGGCGTTTGTGGTCGGAGCGCTGGAGAACCTCTCCGGATCTGATGCTCTGCTCACGTTGCGCGGCCGCGGCGTCGTCGACCGGCCATTCGAGCTCGTGGCCGAAATCCGCCGCGACGCGGAGCGCCGCTATCGCGAGAAGGAGCAGGCGCTGACGGCGAAGCTCAAGGAGCTGCAAGATCAGCTTGCCCAGCTCGAGCGCGTCGGCGAAGGCGAAACGATCATCCTGACAGATAAAGAGCGCGAGGCCATCGAACGGTTCCGCGCTGAGATGCTGGCTGTTCGCCGAGATCTGCGTGAGGTGAAGCGAGCGCTGCGCGAGGACATCGACCGCCTCGATGCCTGGCTGAAATTCGCCAATATCGGCGCGGTGCCGTTGCTGCTCGGCGTTGGCGCTACGTGCTGGGCGCTCCTGCGTCGCAGGCGCAAGAGCTGACGACGCCAGTCATTGCTGGGAGATCACGACCATGAAGCCCAAGACGTTCGTGATAACTGCACTGGCCGCTGTCGTATCCAGCATCGCCGCAGTCATCGTCTACACGACGCACAATCAATGGGATCAGGGTCGCATCGCGGGCGAGAAGCTGGTCCCGGCACTGGCGTCGGGTGAGGCCGACGTCCGCAGCCTCGTCATCAGCCACGAGGGTGAAACGATCACGCTCGAAAGCAATGCCGACGGCCAGTGGACGCTCAAGGAACGGGATGGCTACCCAGCCGATCCCGACAAGGTACGCTCCTTGCTCGTGAAGCTGGCCCAGGCCGAGCTGATCGAAGCGAAAACGCGGATGCCGGACCGCCACGCCCTCCTCGAGCTGGAGGACCCGTCGGCCGAAGGGGCCAAGTCCCGCTCGCTCAAGATTTTGGACGGCAACGGAAACGTCGTTGCTGATCTGATCATTGGCAAGCGGCACTGGGAGGCGTTTGGCACGGGCAAGAGCGGCACGTACGTCCGTAAGGCTGGGGATGCGCAGACTTGGCTCGCCAACGTCGAGTTCAACCTTTACGCGCGCATCCGCTCTTGGATTGAGCCGAAAATCTTCGATACGGAGAGCAGCAACATCCAGTGGCTGACCGTTCACATCCCCGGCGAAGAGACCCTGAGGATCGAGCGCGAGGCCGGCGATGATGGCAAAGCCAAGTTCGTCGGTTTTCCCGACGACGTGAAGCTCAAGGATGCCTCCGCGGCGGACGGTATTCTGCGCGCAGCAGCTTATATCGACGCGGACGACGTCCGAAAACTGGACAGCCCGCCTTCGGGCGACGTGAACGTTGTCTCATTCGCTACGAAGGACGGGCTCGAGGTGACGCTCTGGCTGCGCAAGGACGGTGACGATTACTGGCTCTCGTTGGCAGCGACCGGCGATGGTGACGCCAAGGAGACTGCTGAGAAAATCACTCGCCAGACCAAAGGCTGGGAGTACAAGATCTCCAACAGCAAGGCCGGCTCGTTGCTGAAGCGCCGCGCAGATCTGATCGAGAGCAGCTGATCTTCAGAGCGAGAGAGAAATGACCAAGCGCGCCGGACCTCCGGCGCGCTTTATTATTGAGGATTTTTTCGAAAATCGTTTTGGGGCCTCTGAAACGGCTTAGGCGACAATCCGCAACTGAACCAGAATCCGACCGACTACAGCCCATCTGCGCCGAACCGGCGCATCTGCTCAGGTGGGCCTTGACGTTTGACAAGTGCTGTCCGATAAGCCTCATCTCAAGTTCAGCGGTCTACTTCTGATGTCTCAAACATGATTTCTGCCGCGCAGCTTCGTGCGGCGCGGGCTCTGCTCGGGATCGATCAGCGCAAGCTGGCCGAGATGGCGGGCCTGTCTCTGCCGACCATCCAGCGCATGGAAGCGAGCGAAGGCGTGATCCGCGGCAACGTGGATTCGCTCACCAAGCTCGTCTCTGCACTGAATGCCGCGGGCATCGAGTTGATCGGTGAGAACGCCCCAAGCGTGGGCAAAGGTCGGGGCGTTCGCCTCATGGAATGAAAGACAAACAGGGGACGATGACCGGGCCTAACGCCCTCCTGCCCGGCCACAGCCTAAAGATGCGGAGATAAGTGCAAATGGCGATCGGTGCGGTGCTCACGTGCGTGGCGGCACTGCTTGCGCTCGCGGCGGTCGGTGTGGTCGGGCACAACAGACCCATCGCCACTCGCATCGTTTACTCCGCTTCTCTCGCTCTCTCCTCGGTCATCCTGATCGTTGCGATCGTCCGGCTGCTGACGTGGCCCGGCCCGGATCCCGCGACCACTCTGCCCATCGGGCTGCCCTGGATCGGTGCGCGATTTCGAATCGATGCTCTTTCGGCTTTCTCATCGTCGTCAATTTCGGCGCCGCTGCCGCGAGCCTTTATGCACTCGGCTACGGTGAGCACGAGCAGCAACCCGGACGAGTGCTGCCGTTCTATCCGGCGTTTCTTGCCGGAATGAATGTCGTCGTACTCGCCGATGATGCCTTCAGCTTCCTCGTCGCCTGGGAGTTCATGTCGCTCGCCTCCTGGGCGCTCGTCGTGGCGCACCATCAGGAGGCGGAGAACACGCGCGCGGGCTACATCTACCTGCTGATGGCGAGCTTCGGCACGCTGACGCTGCTCCTCACGTTCGGTCTGCTTGCCGGCCCGGCCGGCGGTTACGGGTTTACTGATATCCGCGCGGCCGAGCACGCGGCCTGGCTGCCCGGCCTTGTCCTCGCGCTGGCGCTGATCGGTACTGGATCGAAGGCGGGTCTCGTACCGCTGCATGTCTGGCTGCCCCTTGCCCACCCTGCCGCTCCGAGCCACGTGTCGGCACTGATGAGCGGCGTGATGACGAAGGTCGCCGTCTATGGCTTCGTGCGCATCGTCTTCGACCTGCTCGGAGGGCCGAGCTGGTGGGCGGGCATGATCGTGCTTGCTCTCGGAGGCATCACCGCCGTCATGGGCGTGCTTTACGCCTTGATGCAGCACGACCTGAAGCGGCTGCTCGCCTACCACACCGTCGAGAACATCGGGATCATCTTCATCGGGCTGGGGCTCGCACTTGCCTTCGGCGCCAATGGCATGCAAGCAGCGGCAGCATTGGCGCTCACCGCGGCGCTCTTCCACGTGCTCAATCACTCGCTGTTCAAGAGCCTGCTGTTCTTCGGCGCAGGCGCCGTGCTGACGGCCACGGGCGAGCGTGACATGGAGCACCTTGGCGGCCTTATTCATCGGATGCCGCTGACGAGCTTCGCGTTTCTCGCCGGTTGCGTCGCGATCTCGGCGCTGCCGCCGCTCAACGGCTTCGTCTCGGAGTGGCTGACGTTCCAGGCGATCTTGCAAAGCCCTGAGCTGCCGCAGTGGGGCCTGAAGATCCTGGTGCCCGCGGTGGGCGGGCTGCTGGCACTTTCGGCAGCGCTTGCCGCCACCTGCTTCGTCAAGGCGTTTGGCGTGACCTTCCTCGGCCGGCCACGCTCTGGGGCGGCGATGAGGGCCGAGGAGGTCGACGAGTTCTCGCTCAGCACCATGCTGGGGCTCGCCGTGCTCTGCCTCATCCTCGGCATTCTGCCCGGCCTTGTCATCGACGCGCTGGCGCCGGTTACGCTGTCCCTGACTGGCGGGCGGATGCCCGCGCAATTGGGCGTGGCATGGCTCTCAATCGTCCCGATCGCCGAAAGCCGGAGCTCCTATAATGGGCTCCTGGTGTTCCTTTTCATCGCCATCTCGGCCTGGGTAGCGGTGCTGGTCATCCACCGCTACGCCTCCCACGCGTTGCGGCGAGGGCCCGCCTGGGACTGCGGCTACCCCGATTTCAGTCCGGTCACACAGTATACGGCCAGCAGCTTCGCCCAACCCATCCGTCGCGTCTTTGGCACGCTCGTCTTCCGCGCCCGCGAGCAGGTCGAGATGCCACCGCCTGGCAGCCCTGAGCCGGCGCATCTCACCGTCAAATTGCGGGATCTCGTTTGGGACGGCGCCTACGTGCCGATTGCCGACGCCGTCAGCTTGGCTGCGGATCGCCTCAACGTTCTGCAGTTCCTGACCATCCGGCGCTACCTCAGCCTCGTCTTCCTCGCGCTCGTCGCGCTGCTCCTGGTGCTGGCCTTATGATCCTCCTCGAGCTTCTCGTCCAAGGCGTGCAGATGGCGCTGGTGCTCGCGCTGGCACCGCTGCTCACCGGCTTCGTGCGCAAGGTGAAGGCGCGCTTGCTCCGGCGTCGGGGCCCGCCGTTGCTGCAGCCCTACCGCGATCTCCTGCGTCTGCTGCGGAAAGAAGTCGTGCTGGCGGAGAACGCCTCGTGGCTGTTCCGTGTGGCGCCATACATGATCTTCGCTGCGACCTGGGTCGCAGCCGCGCTCGTGCCGACCTTCGCGACGGGCCTTCTGTTCAGCTGGACAGCGGACCTGATCGCGATCATCGCGCTCCTGGCCAGCGCGCGGTTTTTCCTGGCACTGGCCGGCATGGACGTCGGCACCAGCTTCGGCGGCATCGGGTCGAGCCGCGAGATGATGATCTC
>Ga0207808_100718_pt1 | contig 5175 bp, 4 predicted proteins | sample CeladaPassaB1F05_FD_187482 | JGI IMG/M metagenome (GOLD analysis project Ga0207808, IMG submission 187482) | Cellulose-adapted microbial communities from the Joint BioEnergy Institute, USA - Passage B1F05 (SPAdes) (version 2) | ecosystem: Engineered > Bioreactor > Continuous culture > Unclassified ... | reverse complement strand
GCGGCAAGTTGACGAGGTGGAGGTGTTCGGAGTTTTCGGCGGGGACCTCCCGGCCCGGATCGGGGCCGTCAAACCGGAAGACAAAACGCGCGGGCGACCGCGCGGCCAATATTCCGGTACGATCGCTCGAAAGAGCCGGAGCGTCCGGAAGGCCGGCATCGGCAACAGCACAACGGCTTCTTGTCATTTCAGATGTCGGCGTTCTTTCCGGGCTTGTTTTTTATCCAATTTCCATGTGCAAATTTACTAAGATGGGTATCCGCCGGAGACTGCGGACTCAAGCCAGGCCGATCCGGCTGGCGGCTTGACGGCCCGGCCCTCCCCGGACGGAATGCCCATCGGAGGTTGATCGCGTCTATGTGCGGAATTGTGGGTTATATCGGGTTTCGCGATTCACAGCCGATTTTGCTGGAAGGGCTCAAGAAACTGGAGTACCGCGGATACGATTCGGCCGGCGTGGCCGTATTCACCGAGCGCGGATTGGAGATCCGCAAGACGGTCGGGCGGCTGTCCAACCTGGAAGCGCGCCTGAAGGAACAACCGCTGCGCGGCACGGTCGGCATCGGGCACACCCGCTGGGCGACCCACGGCAAGCCGTCGGAAACGAACTCGCATCCGCATACGGATAACTCGTTCAAAGTGTCCGTCGTGCACAACGGCATCATCGAGAACTATCTGGAACTGAAAGAGGAGCTGATGCTGAAAGGGCATCGCTTCCAGTCGGAAACCGACACCGAGGTCATCTCCCACCTGATCGCCGCCGAATACGACGGCGACATCGTCAGGGCGGTGCGCAAGGCGGTCCGCAAAATGCGCGGGGCGTTCGCCATCGCGGTGCTGACGGAGTACGAGCCCGACCGTCTGGTCGCCGTGCGCCTCGCCAGCCCGCTGATCATCGGCGTCGGTGAAGGGGAGATGTTCGTTGCTTCGGACATCCCCGCCATTTTGGAGTACACGCGGGACGTGTACATCCTGAACGACGGGGAAATGGCCGCCATCACCCGCGACGGCGTGGACCTCATGACCATCGAGGGCAACCCGATCGCCAAGGAAAAATTCCGCGTCGACTGGGACCTGATGACGGCGGAAAAAGCCGGCTACGAGCATTTCATGCTGAAGGAGATCCACGAACAGCCCAAGGCGTACCGCGACACGATGCGCGGGCGCATCGCCGCGGACGGGCGCTCCGTGGTGTTTCCGGATCTGGCGCTCACGCCGGAGCGGCTGCGGGACATCCGCCGGGTGCACATCGTCGCCTGCGGCACCGCGCTGCACGCCGGCATGGTCGGCAAGCAGGTGATCGAGCGCCTGACCCGCATCCCGGCGGAGACGGATTTCGCGTCCGAATACCGGTACCGGTCGCCGATCATCACGCCGGATACCCTGGTCATCGTCGTCAGCCAGTCCGGCGAAACGGCCGACACGCTGGCCGCCCTGCGGGAAGCGAAACGGTGCGGCGCCCGCGTGCTGGCCATCACCAACGTCATCGGCAGCTCGGTGGCGCGCGAGGCGGACGACGTCATCATCACGCAGGCCGGCCCCGAAATCGCGGTGGCTTCGACCAAGGCGTACACGACCCAGCTCATCGCCTTCTATCTGCTTGGCCTTTACTGGGCGAAAATCCTGGGCACGATGCCGGATGAGGAGATCGCCGCCACGCTGGCGGCGATGCAGGAGCTGCCGGAGCAGGCGGAGCGCATCCTGGCGCAAACCGATGACATCAAGGCGCTCGCCGAGTCGATCACCCGCCATCCGAGCCTGTTCTTTATCGGCCGCGGCCTGGACTTCGCCGTGGCGCTGGAAGGTTCGCTGAAGCTGAAGGAAATCTCCTACATCCACTCGGAGGCCTACGCCGCCGGCGAGCTGAAGCACGGCACGCTGGCTTTGATCGAGGAAGGCGTTCCGGTCATCGCGCTGATGACGCAGGAAGAGCTGTACGAAAAAACGCTGAGCAACGTCAAGGAAGCGAAGGCGAGAGGCGCCCATGTGATCGGGATCGTGGGCGAAGGGCTGGAAGGGGAAGCGGCCAAGTCGGTGGACCGGCTGTTTGCCATTCCGCGCACGCTGCCGCTTCTGACGCCGGCCCTGTCGGTGGTGCCGCTGCAGCTGCTTGCCTACTACGCCGCCGTAACCCTCGGCCATGACGTCGACAAGCCGCGCAACCTGGCCAAGAGCGTGACGGTGGAATAAGGCTTGGCCAATGTCCATTGTGTAAAAAGAAAATAAACCTTGTCCCAGTCAAATAAAAAATGTCCACTGGAAAATAAAAAATATCCATTGCACCGGGCCACGGTTGGGAAAATTCCCGCTCGTGTGCCCTTTTGTTTATCAGGGGAATGGGCAAAGAGGAAAGGGAGAATATAGCCCGTCTGGCCGGCGGGATCAGGAAATATTTCCGGCCGCACGACCTCCTGGAAGCGGCTTATGCTTCATGTTTGAACATCGCGGCGGGAATGGCCCTGGACTCCATGAAGCTGTCCTTTGAGAAGGTGACGGTCCAAGTCGGACTGGATCGCAGCGATGAAACCAGGGCCGTATTCAGGTACCGCATCGACATATCGGGCTCCATGGACGAAGAAGTTTGTCGAAACCGCTTAGTTTTACACCTTACACCGTCAAGAGGGTCAGCACCGACAACAGCAGGGAAGCGGCGGTCACGGCGACAAGCGGACGCAGCACCTTGCCTCTGAGCTTTCGGACGTCCACGTTCATGCCGAGTCCGGCCATCGCCATCGAAAACAGAATCGGCGTGACCACCTGGGTAGCGGCGAACAGCTTGTCCGCAAACACCCCGGGGTTGCGTGCGAGCCAGCTTCCCGCCACGCTCATGAGGAGAAAGCCGAGCAGAAACCACGGAAACTCCGTTTTTGCGCGGCCGCTTTCTCCTTTGTTGTTTTTGCGGCGGAACCACCACATGAGGAGAAACACCACGGGAATGAGCAGAAACACCCGGCCCAGCTTCGCCAGGAGCGCAACGGCCATGGCGTCTTCTCCCGCGGGGGCGCCGGCCAGCACCACGTGGGCGATTTCGTGCAGGCTGATCCCGGCCCACACGGCGAATTGTCCCGGCTCCAGAGAGAGCAGCGGCAGAAGCAGGGTGTATCCCACCGCGAAAATCGTGCCGATGACGGAAATGATCCCGATGCTGATGGACGTGTCTTCTTCTTTCGCCCCAAGGACAGGCGAAACCGCCGCGATCGCCGCCGCGCCGCAGATCCCGGTCCCGACCCCGAGCAGCAGCGACAGCGACCGGTCCGCTTTCAGCCATTTGGCCAGCAGCATCATGAGCGCGATGGCGATCGCGATCGTTGCCGCGCCTCGCACCAGGAGCCCCAGGCCGTCCCGGATCACCGTGTCGATGTTGAGTTTCAGCCCGTACAGCACGATGGTCAGGCGAAGCAGCGTTTTCGCGGACAGCTGGATTCCCGCCCGGATGGCTTCCGGATAGCCAAACAATTGCCGCCAGCCGATGGCGAGGACCAGCGCGATGGTAAGCGGCCCGAGATAGGAAAGTACCGGCAGATTGGAGAGCAGCCAGGATACAAGCGCAATTGTCAGGGTGAAGGCCAGTCCGCCAATCCGCGCTGATGTCGACCCCTTGATGATATGTACCGCCTCCAGATTCATGTTAAGAACCATCTTATTCGACAATGTCGAATTAGTAAAATACATTATTGAAATTGCAATGATAAGTTTTTTATTATAGTTAACATACAAAACGAGGGGGTGCGGACATGGAAAACCAGCTTCTGGCGTTCGTCACCGTGGCGGAGGAGGGAAACTTCACGCGGGCGGCGGACAAGCTGCACATCAGCCAGCCGGCCGTCAGCCAGCATATCCGGAGCCTGGAAGAGAAACTGGATGCGAAGCTTCTGGACCGCTCCAACAAAGCCGTGCGGCTGAACCGGGCGGGGGAAATCGCGTATTCCCACGCCAAGGAAATCCTAAGGCTGTACGAAAACATGTACTACCTCATCCAGGATCTGAAAGGGGAGGCCGGAGGTCCGTTCAGCGTCGGCGCCAGCTATACCTTCGGCGAGTACATCCTGCCGCATCTCATTGCCAGCTTCAGCAGCCTGTATCCGAAGGTCCATACCGACGTGTACATTGGCAACACGCGGACGATTCTGCACAAGGTCGCCCATGAGGAGCTGGACTTCGGCATCATCGAGGGGATGTCGCAGCACGTGCCCGGGGTGGAAGTGACCCCGTTTGCGGAAGACGCCGTCGCCGTGGTGGCGGCGCACGATCATCCGCTGACGAGGGAGGAAGGCGTCACGGCGGAGCGGCTGGAGCGGGAGCACTGGATCATCCGGGAAGTCGGCTCCGGCACCCGCGAGGTGACGGACCAGGTGTTCCGGATGCACGGCATGCAGCCTCGCTCGGTGGCGGAGTACAGCAGCACCCAGGTGATCAAGGAATCCGTCGAGGTGGGGCTGGGCATCACCATTTTGTCCAAATGGGCGATCCGCAAGGAGCTCCGGTGGAAAACGCTGGCGATTGTCCCCTTCGGCGCCTGGCCGTTCACGCGCAAATTTTCCTTCGTGCAGCGAAAATCCGGTTTTCAGACGAAAGCCACCGGGCTGTTCCGGGAGTTCCTGCTGCGGAATGCGGAGGAAATCAACCGGTTCAATACGCGCTTTGAATAAGCCGTGAAAAAGCTTACGCTCCGGTAACCGGCCGCCCGCCAAACCCTGTTCCGAAACCGCTGGTCCTTGTGCGGACCGGCGGTTTTTAAATGCGCGGGGTTTGGCCCCAAACATGTCTTTTGCCATAATGGGGATATCCGGCAATGGGGGAGAACCTTGCCGCTGCCAGGATTTTGTGCCGCGCGTCCGGCCCCGGTCCGCCCGGAGCGGGCAGATCCCAGGAGAAAACGTTAGAGTAAAATTTGCGTGGGGGTAAAGTCTGGAAAAAGCGAACATAGAAAAAGAGCTTCTCCCTTGGTAATGTGAATTTGCTGAAACACACACCAAGAGGAGGAAGCTCCTGTGCAGCACTTTACCACAATCATTCCCACAATGAAAGAGCTTGAGCAGTGGATGTTCCGGGAGATGCAGGAAGCGTTCGCCAGCGCGATGAAGACAGCGCTGGAGATGTTGGATCAGATCATCCTTGAGCAAAGGGATCGCCAGCGTTTTCGCGTCAAGGCGGAACGGGAAACCAGCGTCAACA
>Ga0207808_100715_pt1 | contig 5196 bp, 5 predicted proteins | sample CeladaPassaB1F05_FD_187482 | JGI IMG/M metagenome (GOLD analysis project Ga0207808, IMG submission 187482) | Cellulose-adapted microbial communities from the Joint BioEnergy Institute, USA - Passage B1F05 (SPAdes) (version 2) | ecosystem: Engineered > Bioreactor > Continuous culture > Unclassified ... | reverse complement strand
GCGTTGCTTCGAATTAAACCACATGCTCCACTGCTTGTGCGGGTCCCCGTCAATTCCTTTGAGTTTCAGCCTTGCGGCCGTACTCCCCAGGCGGAGTGCTTATTGGGTTTCCTTCGGCACCGCAGGGTAAACCCCCGCAACACCTGGCACTCATCGTTTACGGCGTGGACTACCAGGGTATCTAATCCTGTTTGCTCCCCACGCTTTCGCGCCTCAGCGTCAGTTACGGTCCAGAAAGCCGCCTTCGCCACTGGTGTTCCTCCCGATCTCTACGCATTTCACCGCTACACCGGGAATTCCGCTTTCCTCTCCCGCACTCAAGTCCCCCAGTTTCCAGTGCATCTACGGGGTTGAGCCCCGCGCTTAAACACCAGACTTAAAGGACCGCCTGCGCGCGCTTTACGCCCAATAATTCCGGACAACGCTCGCCCCCTACGTATTACCGCGGCTGCTGGCACGTAGTTAGCCGGGGCTTCCTCACCAGGTACCGTCACCCCGGAGGCATTCCCTCCTCCGGTCCTTCTTCCCTGGCAACAGAGCTTTACGATCCGAAGACCTTCCTCACTCACGCGGCGTCGCTCCATCAGGCTTTCGCCCATTGTGGAAGATTCCCTACTGCTGCCTCCCGTAGGAGTCTGGGCCGTGTCTCAGTCCCAGTGTGGCCGGTCACCCTCTCAGGTCGGCTACGCATCGTCGCCTTGGTGGGCCGTTACCCCGCCAACCAGCTAATGCGCCGCAGGCCCATCCGCAAGCCGCGGCTCGTCACCGCGTTTCCCGCTCCCCCCATGCGGGGAAAGCGCACTATCCGGTATTAGCCTCCGTTTCCGGAAGTTATCCCGGTCTTGCGGGCAGGTTGCCTACGTGTTACTCACCCGTCCGCCGCTGAGCTTCCGCGCTTCCACCCGAAGGCTTCCGCACGGACGCTCCGCTCGACTTGCATGTATTAGGCGCGCCGCCAGCGTTCGTCCTGAGCCAGGATCAAACTCTCCAAGAAATGGTCAAGCCAATCGTGGCCCGAGTTGCGTTGCAAAGGAATTAATCGAGGTCTTGCGCTCGGTGTTCAGTTTTCAAAGAGCGAGCCGGCCGCCTCGCGGCGGCAGCTTTTATAATATAGCACGTCTGTCTGCGGCTTGCAACCGGGTTTTTTTCGGTCGGTTTTCCTTTCCGTTCCTTCTCCTTCAGGCTTTTCCGTTCCGTCCGTTTCCGGCCCGGCCGCCGCGCAGAAAAAACCGCCCGTCAGGACGCGAGCAGCCATTGCAGCCCGTACACGAGGGCGATGCCGGGAATGCCGAGCAGCGCCACCAGGCCGATGGTCAGCGGATTGAGCGGAATGTGCCAGCCGTTGATCCAGCCGGAAAAGTTCAGCAAATAAATGGCCGTCGCCGCCGCAATCAAATGCGCCATGAACCGGAGTAGCCCGTCCCGCGCGGCCCGGCGGCGGATGAGCAGCACAAGCAGCGCTCCTGCGGAAACGGCCAGCGTGGTCGCCCACAGCGTCTTCACGGCCGCCCGCCGCCTTCCCCGGCCGCGGATCCGTCCGCGGAACCGCCGTCCGGATGCCAGAGCCGTTTCGCTTTCCGGAGCAGCATGCCGTATTTTTTCTCCGCCGCCTCGAGAGAATAAATGGCGTAATCCACCTGGTCGTATCCCAGCGCGTCGTGAAAACGCCATTGCGCCATCGTCCATTCCAGGTGGGCGCGCCGGACGTCTTCCAGAAGCTGCCGCCGCTCCTCCGCGGCTTCCTCGGACAACGCGGCGGGCATCGCGGCGGGCGCCTGTGCGTCACGGCGTTTTTCCCAACGGATCTTCACCTTGATCCGCTCCCCCGTTTCCCGTTTTTTTGGAAGGGACAACCCCCGATTCATACCTATGAACGGGCCTTCCGGTTTAGAACGGGACGGGGAAAAACGAAAAAGACGCGGAAGCCTTCCGTCACACCAGCTCCCGGCGTCCTTCCAGGGCCTTCGACAGCGTCACTTCGTCGGCGTACTCCAGGTCGCCTCCCACAGGCAAGCCGTGGGCGATGCGCGTCACCTTGATGCCGAAGGGCTTCACGAGGCGGGAAATGTACATGGCCGTCGCTTCGCCCTCGATGTTCGGGTTGGTGGCCAGAATCAATTCCTGCACCCGCTCGTCGCCCAGTCGGCGCATCAGTTCGGCGATGCGGATGTCGTCCGGCCCCACGCCGTCCATCGGGGAAATCGCCCCGTGCAGCACATGGTATTGGCCGAAATATTCCTTTGTCCGTTCCATGGCCGCCACGTCCCGCGGTTCCTGGACGACGCAGATGACCGAATCGTCCCGCGACTTGTCGGAACAGATACGGCAGGGATCCACATCGGTGACGTTGCAGCACGTCGAGCAGTACGTCAGGTTCCGCTTCACGCCGACCAGCGCCTTGGCAAATTCCAGGGCGTCTTCTTCCTTCATGCGCAGGACGTGGAAGGCGAGCCGGGTGGCCGTTTTCGGCCCGATGCCCGGCAGGCGGGAAAAAGCCTCGATGAGCTTGGCGATCGGTTCGGGATAGTGCAAGGCCCAGCGTTCTCCTTCACCCGGCCGTCAGAACAGGCCGGGAATCTTCATGTTGCCCATGAAGCGGCTCATGTCCCGGTTCACCATTTCGTCCACTTTGTCCAGGGCGTCGTTGACCGCCGTCAGCACGAGATCCTGCAGCATTTCCACGTCGTCCGGATCGACGGCTTCGGGCTTGATGACGACACTGAGCAGCTTCTTGCGCCCGTTGGCGGTGACGGTCACCGCCCCGCCGCCGGCGGAGCCTTCGACGGTTTTGTTCTCCAGCTCCTCCTGCGCCTTCAGCATCTGCTCTTGCATTTTTTTGACCTGTTTCATCATCTGATTCATGTTCATATTGTACATGCCCGTACCTCCCTAATCGTCCTCGACGACCACGAGCGACCCGCCGAACAGCTTGACCGCTTCCTCCACCCAGGGGGGATCGCCCGCTTCGTCGTCCGGCACCAGCTTCAGTTCTTCCCGTCCGCCGGACGAAGCCGCGGCATCCGCTCCCGCGAGGGCTTCCTGCCATTCTTTTCGCATCACGGTCGCCAGCCGGACGTCGCGGCCAAGCACCGCGGTCATCGCTTCTTCAATCGCCTGGCGGTTGGCCGGCTTTTCCGTCGTTTCCCGATGGATGGGCGTCAGAAAAGCGACCAGCACCGTCCCGTCGGCATACGCGACGGGCTCGCCGTTTTTCAGCCAGGCGTGAAGGGTGATGCTCGCTTTTTTCACCTGCTGCAGCACTTCGGGCCACTGCGCGATCACCTGCTTCGTGTCCGGCGAATCCGCAGCCGCCAGAAACGGCTGCAGCTTCGGCTTCGCGCCGGACAGGCGCGGCGGCATGCGATCGCCGGCGACTTCCCCCGGCGGCCGGCCCGATCTCCCGGCGCCGGTCTCCCTGCCGGCGGCCTTGCCGCCTGCAGCCGAACCGGACGCCGCGCCCGCGGCGGCGGAACCGGCCGTCAGGGCGCCGCGCATCAGCGCGTCCACCTTCCGCTCCAGATCGGCGATCCGCTGGCGCAGGGCCGCCAGCTCCGCAGCGGAACCCGCGCCCGAACCCCCGGCGGCACCCGCGCCGGAAGCTGCGCCCGCATCCGTCGTCTCCGCCCGGGCGGGCGTCCGTTCACCCGCTTGCTCCGTTTCCGCGCACAGTTTGAGCAGCGCCAGTTCGAACATCGTCTGCGGATGGGCGGCATATTTCATGTCCACCAGATAGCGGTTCAGCGTTTCGATAATGAAAAACAGCCGCTCCACCGAAAACGCCCCGGCCAGCTCGCCCAGGCGGCCCGTCCCGGACGCGCCGCTTTCGCCGGCTACCGCGTTCGGCGCCAATCGCAAAAGGAGCAGGTCGCGGAAATCGCGCATGATGAGTTCCAGGCAGCGTTCCGGATTCTTGCCGGCGCGCATGAGCGCCTCCGCTTCCCCGAGCGCCGCTCCCGCGTCGCCGTTCCGCACGGCTTCCGCCAGCCGCGCGAACTGCTCGTCCTGCAGCCCGCCGGTGATCTCCACCGCATCGCGCAGCGTCACTTTTCCGTCCGTAAACGAAGCAATCTGGTCGAGCAGGCTGAGGGCGTCGCGCATTCCCCCGTCAGACAGGCGGGCGATGTATTCGAGCGCCTCATCCTCGGCTTCGATGCCCTCGTGGCGGCAAATTTCGCGCATGCGCGCCGCCTGCTCCGCCACGCTCACCCGCCGGAATTCGAACCGCTGGCAGCGGGATACGATGGTGGCCGGCACCCGGTGCGGCTCGGTGGTGGCCAGTACGAACAGGGCGTGCCGGGGCGGTTCCTCCAGGGTCTTCAGCAGCGCGTTGAACGCTTCCGCCGTCAGCATGTGCACTTCGTCGATGATGTACACTTTCCGCCGGACTTCCGTCGGAGCGTACCTTACCTTGTCCCGGATCTCGCGGATCTCGTCGATCCCGCGGTTGGACGCGGCGTCGATTTCCACCACGTCCATCACCGTGCCCGCCGTGATGCCGAGGCACGCCGGGCATTCGTTGCAAGGCTCCGGAGCGGGGCCGCGTTCACAGTTGATCGCCTTGGCCAGGATCTTCGCCGCGCTGGTCTTCCCCGTGCCGCGGGGACCGCTGAACAGGTAGGCGTGCGAAAGGCGCTCCTCGCGGATGGCGTTTTGCAGCGTCTGCACGATATGCTGTTGGCCGACCATGTCCCTGAACGCCTGCGGGCGCCAGGACCGGTATAGGGCGATGTGGCCCATGGGGGGTCGCTCCCGTCCGAAAAATGCGTTGCTCCCATTATACATCAAGCCGTGGGCGCGCTCCATACCGTCCGTCGGGCTGCCGGGGCAAAAACAAAGGCCCCCGGAACCTTGCCGGGTGCCTTTTTGCAACTTCCGGAAATATGAAAAGACCGGATCCGCCCGCGGGAGCCCAGCCTGCACAAGAACGGGACCACTTACGGCTGCTTCCTTCCGGACCTGACCGGGTTCGTGGACGTTCCTCGCAGAAGACTCCGGCACGGGATGAAATCCGGCCGTGTTCCATAGTATAGCCGATTCCTCCGTCCGGCGCAACGGCCATTATCTGTTGGTGTTGTTGTTCTGTGATATTGTCAGGGTGTAACTGATCCGAGAAAATGTCAGTATGAGCAAGGAGCAGATCACCTTGACAAAGAACGAACTGAAACGCGTTATGGTCATTGAAAAATGGATCGACGG
>Ga0207808_100601_pt1 | contig 7779 bp, 7 predicted proteins | sample CeladaPassaB1F05_FD_187482 | JGI IMG/M metagenome (GOLD analysis project Ga0207808, IMG submission 187482) | Cellulose-adapted microbial communities from the Joint BioEnergy Institute, USA - Passage B1F05 (SPAdes) (version 2) | ecosystem: Engineered > Bioreactor > Continuous culture > Unclassified ... | reverse complement strand
AGTTCGCCCGGGTGAAGGCCGAGGCCACCCCCGTGGTCTACAGCACCCTGGGCGGGGTCTGGCAGGGCTACGTGGGCGGGCCCGACCACCTGGTGCCCGAGGCGGACACCGCCTTCCCCAAGGAGGGGCTGAAGAACCTCCTGGTGCGGCTTAGCTCGGTCCCCGAGGGCTTCCAGGTGCACCCCAAGCTCAAGCGCTTCCTCGAGGCCCGCCGGGAGATGGCCGAGGAGAAGCGGCCCGTGGACTGGGCCACCGCCGAGGCCCTGGCCTTCGCCACCTTGGCGGTGGAGGGGCACCGGGTGCGCCTTACGGGCCAGGACGCCCTTCGGGGCACCTTCACCCAGCGCCACGCCGCCCTCTACGACTACCGCACCGGGGAGCGCTACATCCCCCTCCAGCACCTGGCCGAGGGGCAGGCGGAGGTGGAGATCCACAACTCCCCCCTCTCCGAGGCCGGGGTCTTGGGGTTTGAGTACGGCTACAGCCTGGACTACCCGGAGGGCCTCGTCCTCTGGGAAGCCCAGTTCGGGGACTTCGTCAACGTGGCCCAGGTCTACATTGACCAGTTCCTGGCGAGCGCCGAGGTCAAGTGGAACCGCCTCTCGGGCCTCGTCCTCCTCCTGCCCCACGGGCTGGAAGGCCAAGGCCCCGAGCACTCCTCGGCGAGGCTGGAGCGCTTCTTGCAGCTTGGGGCCAAGGACAACCTCCAGGTGGCCTACCCCACCACCCCCGCCCAGTTCTTCCACCTCCTCCGCCGCCAGGTGAAGCGGAAGATCCGCAAGCCCCTGGTCGTCATGACCCCCAAAAGCCTCCTCCGCCACCCCGAGGTGGTCTCCGCCCTGGAGGAGCTCGCGGAAGGGCGCTTCCAGAAGGTGATCCCCGAAAGGGTCAAGGGGGCGCGGAAGGTCCTCCTTACCTCGGGCAAGGTCTACTACGACCTCCTGCAGAAGCGCAAGGAGCTTCAGGCGGAGGACGTGGCCATCCTGAGGCTGGAGCTCCTCTACCCCTTCCCCGAGGCCGAGCTTCAGGAGGCCCTTGGCGCCTACCCCAAGAAGGTGCCCGTGGTCTTTGTGCAGGAGGAGCCGGTGAACCAGGGGGCCTGGTGGTACCTCTCCGCCCGCTTCTGTGGCGAGATCTACGGCCACCCCTTCTCCGTGGTGGCCCGGCCCGAGTCCCCGAGCCCCGCCGTGGGTTCCTCCAAGGTCCACAAGCTGGAGCAGGAGGAGCTTCTGGAGGAAGCGTTCAAGTAAGGAGGTAGCCGTGCAGGAACTCAAGGTGCCCTCCGTGGGCGAAAGCATCGTGGAAGTGGAGATCGGCGCTTGGCTTAAGGGAGAAGGGGAGAGCTTCGCCCAGGACGAGCCCTTGGTGGAGCTCATCACCGACAAGGCCACCTTGGAGCTCCCCGCCCCCTTCGCCGGGACCCTGAAGCAGATCCTGAAGAAGACCGGGGAGACCGCTCGGGTGGGGGAGGCCATCGCCCTCCTGGAGGAGGGGAGGGCGGAGGCCGCGCCCAAGGCCCAGGCCCCCGCCGAGGCCCCCAAGGAGCCCTCCCCGGAGCCTTTGGCCATGCCCGCCGCGGAGCGCCTCATGCAGGAAAAGGGCGTCTCCCCGGCAGAGGTCCAGGGGACGGGCCTCGGCGGGCGGATCCTCAAGGAGGACGTGATGCGCCACCTGGAGGAGCGCGCCCCCGCCAAGCCCGTGGAAGCCCCGCCGCCCCCTCCCCCCTCCCGCCCCGCGCCCCCGCCGCCCACCCCCACGCAGGCCCCCGCCGACAAGCCCTGGCGGGTGAGCGAGGCGGTGCCCATGACGCCCCTTCGCCGCCGGATCGCCGAGCGCCTCCTCATGGTCCGCCAGACCACGGCCATGCTCACCACCTTCAACGAGGCGGACATGTCGGCGGTCATCGCCCTACGCAAGGAGCTGGGGGAGGCCTTCCAGAAGAAGCACGGCGTCAAGCTCGGCTTCATGAGCTTCTTCGTCAAGGCCGTGGTCCAGGCCCTCAAGGAGATCCCCGAGCTCAACGCCGAGATCCGGGACAACCACATCGTCTACCACCGCTACTACGACATCGGCATCGCCGTGGGCGGAGGCGAGGGCCTGGTGGTCCCCGTGATCCGCGACGCCGACCGCCTCTCCTTCGCCGAGATTGAGCGGCAGATCGCCGATTTTGCCGAAAGGGCCCGCACCAAGAAGCTCAAGCCCGAGGAGCTCATGGGGGGCACCTTCACCATCACCAACGGGGGGATCTACGGCTCCCTGAACTCCACCCCCCTCCTCAACCCGCCCCAGGTGGGGATCCTGGGCATGCACGCCATCCAGGAGCGCCCCGTGGTCCGGGACGGCCAGGTGGTCATAAGGCCCATGATGTACCTCGCCCTCTCCTACGACCACCGCATCGTGGACGGGCGGGAGGCGGTCACCTTCCTCCGCCGGGTGAAGGAGCTCATTGAGAACCCGGCGCGGCTCCTTTTGGAGGTGTAGCGTGTACGACCTCCTGGTGATCGGCGCCGGGCCCGGGGGGTACGTGGCCGCCATCCGGGCGGCCCAGCTCGGGATGAAGGTGGGGGTGGTGGAGAAGGAGAAGGCCCTCGGGGGGACCTGCCTCAGGGTGGGGTGCATCCCCTCCAAGGCCCTCCTGGAGACCAGCGAGCGCATCTACGAGGCGAAGAAGGGCCTCCTCGGGGCCAAGGTGAAGGGGGTGGAGCTGGACCTTCCCGCCCTCATGGCCCACAAGGACAAGGTGGTCCAGGCCAACACCCAAGGGGTGGAGTTCCTCTTCAAGAAGAACGGCATCGCCCGCCACCAGGGCACGGCCCGCTTCCTTTCCGAGCGCAAGGTTTTGGTGGAGGAGACGGGGGAGGAGCTAGAAGCCCGCTTCATCCTCATCGCCACGGGAAGCGCCCCCCTCATCCCCCCTTGGGCCCAGGTGGACTACGAAAGGGTGGTGACCTCCACCGAGGCCCTCGCCTTCCCCGAGGTGCCAAAGAGGCTCATCGTGGTGGGGGGCGGGGTGATCGGGCTGGAGCTCGGGGTGGTCTGGCACCGCCTGGGGGCGGAGGTCATCGTCCTGGAGTACATGGACCGCATCCTCCCCACCATGGACGCCGAGGTCTCCCGGGCGGCGGAGAGGGTCTTCAAGAAGCAGGGCCTCACGATCCGCACCGGGGTGCGGGTTACCGCCGTGGTGCCTGAGGCCAAGGGGGCCCGGGTGGAGCTTGAGGGGGGCGAGGTCTTGGAGGCGGACCGGGTCCTCGTGGCCGTGGGCCGCAGGCCCTACACCGAGGGGCTTGCCCTGGAAAACGCCGGGCTTTTCACGGACGAGCGGGGAAGAATCCCCGTGGACGAGCACTTGAGGACCCGTGTGCCCCACATCTACGCCATTGGGGACGTCATAAGGGGGCCCATGCTCGCCCACAAGGCGAGCGAGGAGGGGATCGCCGCCGTGGAGCACATGGCCACGGGGTTTGGCCACGTGGACTACCAGGCCATCCCCAGCGTGGTCTACACCCACCCCGAGGTGGCCGGGGTAGGCTATACCGAGGAGGAACTCAAGGAAAAGGGTATCCCCTACAAGGTAGGGAAGTTCCCCTACTCCGCCAGCGGCCGCGCCCGGGCCATGGGGGAGACCGAGGGCTTCGTCAAGGTCCTGGCCCACGCCAAGACCGACCGCATCCTGGGGGTTCACGGCATCGGGGCCCGGGTGGGGGACGTCCTGGCCGAGGCCGCCTTGGCCCTCTTCTTCAAGGCGAGCGCCGAGGACTTGGGCCGCGCCCCTCACGCCCACCCCTCCCTCTCCGAGATCCTCAAGGAGGCGGCGCTGGCGGCGTGGGAGCGGCCGATTCACCTGTAGCGGGTTGCCGAGCAATGCCGGGGTGCGGAGAGCGCCCCGGTTTTGTATACTTATGCACGCCCCCTCGAGGGGCTATACTGGGAGGGACATGAAGATCGTCTTGGCCTACTCCGGCGGACTGGACACCAGCATCATCCTGAAGTGGCTCAAGGAGACCTATCAGGCCGAGGTCATCGCCTTCACCGCGGACATCGGCCAGGGGGAGGAGGTGGAGGAGGCCCGGGAGAAGGCGCTGAGGACGGGCGCTTCCAAGGCCATCGCCCTGGACCTCAAGGAGGAGTTCGTCCGCGACTTCGTCTTCCCCATGATGCGGGCCGGGGCCGTTTACGAGGGCTACTACCTCCTGGGCACCTCCATCGCGAGGCCTTTGATCGCCAAGCACCTGGTGAGGATCGCTGAGGAGGAGGGGGCGGAGGCCATCGCCCACGGAGCCACGGGGAAGGGGAACGACCAGGTGCGCTTTGAGCTCACCGCCTACGCCCTGAAGCCCGACATCAAGGTCATCGCCCCCTGGCGGGAGTGGAGCTTCCAGGGCCGCAAGGAGATGATCGCCTACGCCGAGGCCCACGGCATCCCCGTCCCCGTGACCCAGGAGAAGCCTTACTCCATGGACGCCAACCTCTTGCATATTTCCTACGAGGGGGGAGTCCTCGAGGACCCCTGGGCCGAGCCCCCCAAGGGGATGTTCCGCATGACCCAAGACCCCGAGGAGGCTCCCGACGCCCCGGAGTACGTGGAGGTGGAGTTTTTTGAGGGCGACCCCGTGGCGGTGAACGGGGAGAGGCTTTCCCCGGCGGCCCTTCTGCAGAGGCTCAACGAGATCGGGGGGCGGCACGGGGTGGGCCGGGTGGACATCGTGGAGAACCGCTTTGTAGGCATGAAGTCCCGGGGGGTCTACGAGACCCCGGGGGGGACGATCCTCTACCACGCCAGGCGGGCGGTGGAAAGCTTGACCTTAGACCGGGAGGTCCTCCACCAGCGGGACCAGCTTTCCCCCAAGTACGCCGAGCTCGTCTACTACGGCTTCTGGTACGCCCCGGAGCGGGAGGCCCTCCAGGCCTACTTTGACCACGTGGCGAAGGCAGTCACCGGCGTGGCCCGGCTCAAGCTCTACAAGGGGAACGTTTACGTGGTGGGGCGGAAGGCGGCAAAGAGCCTCTACCAGAAGGACCTGGTGTCCTTTGACGAGCTTGGGGGCTACGACCAGAAGGACGCCGAGGGCTTCATCAAGATCCAGGCCCTGCGCCTCCGGGTGCGGGCCCTTGTGGAGAGGGAGGGCCATGGCGCATAGGACCTGGGGAGGCCGCTTCGGGGAGGGGCCGGATGCCCTTGCGGCCCGCTTCAACGCCTCCCTTGCCTTTGACCGGGCCCTTTGGCGGGAGGACCTCTGGCAGAACCGGGTCCACGCCCGCATGCTCCACGCCGTGGGCCTCCTGAGCGCGGAGGAGCTCGAGGCCATCCTCAAGGGGCTGGACCGGATAGAGGAGGAGATTGAGGCGGGCACCTTTCCCTGGCGGGAGGAGCTGGAGGACGTGCACATGAACCTCGAGGCCCGCCTCACCGAGCTCGTCGGCCCCCCGGGGGGCAAGCTCCACACCGCCCGTAGCCGCAACGACCAGGTGGCCACGGACCTGAGGCTTTTCCTGCGGGGGGCTATAGACGAGCTCTTGGCCCTTCTCCTCGAGCTCAGGCGCGTCTTGGTGCGGGAGGCCGAGAAGCACCTGGACCCCCTTTATGTCCTCCCCGGCTACACCCACCTGCAGCGGGCCCAGCCGGTGCTCCTTTCCCACTGGTTCTTGGCCTACTACGAGATGCTCACCCGGGACGCCGGCCGGCTTAGGGACGCCAAGGAGCGCTTGGACGAAAGCCCCCTGGGGGCGGCGGCCCTCGCGGGGACGGGCTTCCCCATAGACCGCCACTTCACCGCCAGGGAGCTTGGCTTCAAGGCCCCCATGCGGAACTCCCTGGACGCGGTGGCCTCCCGGGACTTCGCCCTGGAGGTCCTTTCCGCCTTGAACATCGGCATGCTCCACCTCTCCCGCATGGCGGAGGAACTCATCCTCTACAGCACCGAGGAGTTCGGCTTCGTGGAGGTGCCCGACGCCTTCGCCACCGGGTCTTCCATCATGCCCCAGAAGAAGAACCCGGACATCCTGGAGCTCATCCGCGCCAAGGCGGGGAGGGTGCTCGGGGCCTTGGTGGGGCTTTCCGCGGTGGTGAAGGGCCTTCCCCTCGCCTACAACAAGGACCTCCAGGAGGACAAGGAGCCCCTTTTGGACGCCCTCGCCACCTACCGGGATAGCCTGAGGCTCCTTTCCGCCCTCCTCCCCGGGCTCAAGTGGCACCGGGAGAGGATGTGGCGGGCGGCGGAGGGGGGCTACACCCTCGCCACGGAGCTCGCCGACTATCTGGCGGAAAAGGGGCTTCCCTTTCGGGAGGCCCACCACGTGGTGGGGAGGCTTGTGAGAAGGCTTGTGGAGGAGGGGCGGGCCCTGAAGGACCTCACTTTGGAAGAACTCCAGGCCCACCACCCCCTCTTCGCCGAGGACGCCCTTCCCCTCCTCCGCCTGGAGACCGCCATCCATAGGCGCCGCTCCTATGGCGGCACGGCCCCGGAGGCGGTGCGGGAGAGGCTTTTGGAGGCCAAGAAGGAGGTGGGGCTTGACTGAAGTGAGGGGGCTTTCCCTTTCCCCGGTGGTTCTCCCCGAGGTGCGGCGCGAGGCGGGGGTGGAGCTTAGGAAGGCGCGGCTAGAGGACGTGGACGCCATCTACTGGCTCATCCGCTACTGGGCGGAAAAGGGCCTGATGCTGGTGCGGAGCCACAGCCACCTCTACGAGAACATCCGGGACTTTTGGGTCCTCGAGGACGAGGACGGCCAGATCGTGGGCACCGTGGCCCTCCACGTCCTCTGGCGGGACCTCGCCGAGATCCGCGGCCTCGCCGTGCACCCCACAAGGCAGGGCCAGGGCCTGGGCCGCTGGCTCGTCCTGGGGGCGGAGCGGGAGGCGCGGGATTTGGGGCTTCCCCGGGTCTTCGCCTGGACCTTACAGGTGAACTTCTTCCGCGCCCTCGGCTACCGGGTCACGAGCCGGGAGGCCCTTCCCCCTAAGGTCTGGAGCGAGTGCAACGCCTGCCCCTTCTACGAGAACTGCCGTGAGATCGCCGTCGTCAAGGAGTTTTCCCCAGGGGCTTCCGGGGGCTAGAATGGACGGGATGGGCACCCTGACCCGCTACCTTGAGGAGGCCATGGCCCGGGCCCGCTACGAGCTCATCGCCGACGAGGAGCCCTATTATGGGGAGATCCCCGACCTCCCCGGGGTCTGGGCCACGGGGAAGAGCTTAAAGGAGTGCGAGGCCAACCTGCAGGCGGCCCTGGAGGACTGGCTTCTCTTTCTGCTCGCCCGGGGTGAGACCCCCCCGCCCTTGGGCGAAGTCCGCATTGAGCTGCCCCATGGCGAGGCGGCTTAGGCCCGTTTCTCGGAGGGAGCTCGTGGCCAGGCTTAAGGCCTTGGGGTTTTCCGGGCCCTACACGGGGGGCAGGCACCAGTTCATGGTGCGGGGGTCCATCCGCCTGATCTTGCCCAATCCCCACCGAGGGGAGATTGGCGTGGACCTTCTAAAGCGCATCCTGAGGCAAGCGGGGATAGAGGAGGAGGAATGGCTGGAGTGAAGGAGCGGGCCGTTTTGGTCCTGGAGGACGGCACCGTCTACCGCGGCTACGCCTTCGGCGCCCAGGGGAAGACGGTGGGGGAGGTGGTCTTCAACACCGCCCAGACCGGCTACCAGGAGATCATGACCGACCCCAGCTACCACGGGCAGATCGTGGTCATGACCTACCCCCACCAGGGCAACTACGGGGTGAACGTCTACGACATGCAGTCCAACCGCCCCTGGGTGAGGGGCTTTGTGGCCAAGGAGTTCAGCCGCG
>Ga0207808_100592_pt1 | contig 7997 bp, 7 predicted proteins | sample CeladaPassaB1F05_FD_187482 | JGI IMG/M metagenome (GOLD analysis project Ga0207808, IMG submission 187482) | Cellulose-adapted microbial communities from the Joint BioEnergy Institute, USA - Passage B1F05 (SPAdes) (version 2) | ecosystem: Engineered > Bioreactor > Continuous culture > Unclassified ... | reverse complement strand
GCGGATGAGCATGGGCAGCTGCGCCGACAGATCGGCCGCCTCGTCGACGGTCAGCCTGTCCCGCAATGCGAACAGGACGTCAAGCTGACCTTGGACACCTCGGCCAACGCCTGAGCGAGAGGCAGGCTCCGAACGACAGAGTGCACCTTGTAGCGCTCTGCGATCACGCCGGTTCAGGTCATTCAATGCTTTGCATCTGCGCTGCGGGCGCATTCGATGCAGCTGGCGAGAGATGGGTCGAGGTCGAGCCGCCGCTCGTCGATCTCTTCGCCGCAAACCACGCAGTATCCATACTCACCTTCCGCGATGCGCCGCAGTGCCGCTTCAATACGTGCCAGCTCTTGCTCTCGCTGGCGACCTGTGGCAAGCGCCGTAGCCTGCTCCTGAATCGCGTGCATGCGCGAGAGCCGCGCGACGGTCGTTTGATCGTGTTCCACCGTGCTACGGTCGGCACGCGTTTGCTCATGGAGCGTCAAGAGTTGGCGGCGCCGCGCCTCTAGCTTCGCGGAGTATTTGTCCAGATCCAGTTTGCGTATCATGGCCGACTACTCCATATGAGACCGCGCGGCTCGCAGCCGAATCGCGCCGCCCTTGGCGGCGCGCGAAATGCGTCGGCCGTGCGGATTGCCAACGTCACCGAATTTCAGCTTTCACCTCACGGAAGGGTAAGCCATTTGAACGACCAGCCGTTCCCATCGCTTGACAGCACGCCAGATGCAGGCGCACCGGCAGCATCGGCCGCCGGGGAGCGGTCATCTCCACTCGAGCGTGAAATCGCGCGGCGCCGCACGTTTGCGATCATCTCGCACCCTGACGCCGGTAAGACGACCTTGACCGAAAAGCTCTTGCTTTTCGGCGGCGCCATTCAGCTGGCCGGGCAGGTGAAAGCCAAGAGAGAGCGGCGCAACACGCGCTCCGACTGGATGGCGATCGAGCGAGCGCGCGGCATTTCGGTCGTGACCTCGGTGATGACGTTCGAGTACCGGGACAAGGTCTTCAATCTGCTCGATACGCCAGGCCACGAGGACTTTTCGGATCATACCTATCGGACGCTGACCGCAGTGGACGCCGCGGTCATGGTCATCGACGCGGCGAAGGGTATCGAGGCGCGGACCCTGAAGCTCTTCGAGATTTGTCGGCTGCGGGATATCCCGATCCTGACGTTCATCAACAAGATGGACCGGGAATCACGGGAGCCGCTCGACCTGCTCGATGAGATCGAACGGGTGCTGGCGCTCGACACGGCGCCCATGGTCTGGCCGATTGGACGCGGGCGGGACTTTGCCGGGATTTACGACCTCAACACTTCGAGCGTTCACCGGCTGGATACCGAAGGGGAAGCCCGACCTGTCTCGGGGCCAGACGATCCTTACCTGGCCGACCTTCTGGAGGGGGAACAGCTCGAACGCTGGCGCGAAGAAGTGGGGCTGGTGATCGATGCCGGGGGACGGTTCGACCTGCAGGCCTTCCGGCAGGGTACCCTCACGCCGGTCTACTTCGGAAGCGCGCTCAGAAACTTCGGCGTTCGGGATCTGCTCGATGCCCTCGTCGCCTACGCGCCACCTCCTGCCAGCCTCAAAGCTGACAAGCGGGTTGTGCACGCGACCGAGCCGCGTATGACCGGCGTTGTCTTCAAGATCCAGGCGAACATGGACCCGAACCACCGGGACCGCATCGCCTTCATGCGCATCTGCTCCGGGAAGCTCACGCGGGGCATGCGCGTGAAGTTGACGCGTACCGGCAAGACAATGGCCTTGCAGGCGCCTCAGTTCTTTTTCGCGCAGGATCGCTCGGTGGTGGACGAAGCCTATGCCGGCGATATCGTCGGTATTCCCAACCACGGCACGCTGCGGATCGGCGACACGCTGACGGAGGGCGAGGATCTGCAGTTCCTCGGCATTCCCAACTTCGCGCCGGAAATCCTGCGCCGCGTTCGCCTCGATGATGCCATCCGCGCCAAGAAGCTGCGGACTGCGCTTCAGGAAATGGCCGAGGAAGGCGTGGTGCAGCTCTTCAACCCGCTCGATGGCACGCCGCCGATCATCGGCGTCATCGGCGCCCTCCAGCTCGACGTTTTGGCCGACCGTCTCAACCATGAGTATGGGCTACCTGTCGCCTTCGAGTCGTGCCCGTTTGAGCTGGTCCGCTGGATCGAGGCGGACGACAAGGTGGCGCTGCAGCGATTCATCGAGAAGAACAAGTCTTCGATCGCGACCGATCTCGACGGCTCTCAGGTGTATCTCGCACCGTCCCAGTTCATGCTTCAGTGGACTGCGGAACGGGCACCGGAGGTCAAGTTTACCGACATCAAGACGATGATCGGCGCGTAACACTGCGCCGATTTTTCTGGATCGCAACAAGGTCCATAGCGATTCTCAGACGGGGAACCGTGGAGGTTCATCGAACGTTTCGTCCGCCGGACGTTTCGCTCGAGGGACCTCATGCGTACTCGGAGTATTGCTTACCCTCTCGTTGCCGCCTCGCTCGTTTTACCAGGCTTTTCCACTCCGTCCCCGGCACAGGAGCATCAAATCATCGATACGGATCTCGTGCGGGTTCGTGTCGAGACCATCGCGACAGGGCTTAACCATCCGTGGGGTATTGCCATCCTCCCCGACGGACGGTTTCTGGTGACCGAACGCAACTCGGGTGACCTGAGAATTGGCAATCGCGAGGGCGAGCTGTCAGAACCCGTCGAGGGCGTGCCGGACATCTTTCGTTATCAGGGCGAAATGAGCCAGGCTGGACTCTTCCACGTCGCCCTTCATCCGCAATTCTCGGAAAATCGCCTCGTTTACCTAAGCTACTCACAACCCTCGCCGGAAGGTGCAGGCACAGCGATCGCCAGCGGTCGCCTTGTCAATGACGGCCCATCCCCACAGCTTGAGGACGTCGAAACCATCTTCTCGATGAACGTGCATGACTCAGGCGGGATGCACTTTGGTGGCCGTTTTGTTTTCGACCCCCGCAACAACAACATTTATCTCGCGATCGGCGATCGGGGCACTATGTCCCGCGCCCAGGATCCGAAGGACCACGCCGGCAAAATCATTCGCATCAAGGACAACGGTGACACGCCGCCGGACAATCCATTCGTCAATAACCCGGAAACTGATGAACTCATCTTTTCGCTCGGGCACAGGAACGTTCAGGGTATCGACATAAACCCCGAAACCGGCGAGCTGTGGGTCAACGAACATGGCCCCCTGGGGGGTGACGAAATCAATCTCATCAAGCCGGGCCGAAACTACGGCTGGCCCATTCAGACCGGCGGGGTCGACTATTCCGGGGCCCCAATTGGACGCGGCGTCGTTGTAGAAGGGTTGGAACCGCCCGTTCACATTTGGGAGAACACGGTTGCACCTTCAGGACTCGCCATATACCTTGGAGATATGTTTCCACAGTGGCGTGGCGATCTACTGCACGGGGCACTCGCTACAGAGGGCGTTTACCGGACGCGGATCGTCAACGGCAAGGTGGAACAAGTCGAGCTGATGTTCGCCGAGCTGGGCCGGCGTATCCGGGATGTAAAAGTGGACCAGGAAGGCGCCATCTGGCTCGTTACGGATCACGAAAACGGTGAAGTTCTCCGCATAACTCCGGAGGAACCGGTTGCGACGGGAACGATCCCGCGGCAACTGCCATCAGCAACAGGTGATAAACCTGGCACGCACAAGGAGTAGGCTATGAACTGGACGGAACCAACACTTGAAGACGCCGCCGTCGGTCTCGAGGCGACGGGCTACTATTCGCCTTGCGAGTCGAAGTAATCTCCGCCTAGCTAGCGGTTGGTTAGCGATCTCGACCAATGCGCGGAGGCTAGCTCCTGTCTCCGCGCGGAAGGGTAATTGACCCAGTTTTGCAGGAGCGTGATGACAATCAGCATAGCGCCCGATGCGCGCCCGCGATTGTCGTGTGGTGTTCGTTTGCATGAAGATCGGGTGCGGGGGCGGACAGTTATTCTTGCGCCCGAACGCGTTGTGGCGCCGAATGCTTCTGCCATTGAAATTTTGCGCCGCTGTAATGGCGCGCTGACGTTTTCCGAAATCGTCGATGACCTGGCTCAGACCCACGGCGTCCCTCGGGACCGCGTGGCGGCTGATGCTGAAAGGCTCATCAAGGATCTCATCAACCGGCGGATGGTGGATCTGTGACGGACCTCCTGCCACTTGGAATGCTGGCTGAGCTGACCCACCGCTGCCCTCTCGCGTGCCCATATTGCTCGAACCCCGTTGAGCTGGACCGTCGGTCGGACGAGCTCGACACAGCCACATGGCTCCGCATCTTTGAGGAGGCCGCCGAGCTTGGCGTTCTTCAGCTCCACCTTTCCGGCGGTGAGCCGACCGCGCGTTCTGACATTGTCGAACTGACCCGCGGCGCAGCAAAGGCTGGGCTCTATACCAATCTGATCACATCAGGCGTCGGGCTCACCAAGCAGCGCCTTGAAGCGCTGGCCGAGGCTGGTCTCGACCACGTGCAGCTCTCCTGGCAGGACACCGATCCGGTTGTCGCGGACAAGATCGCCGGTTTGGAGGGCGCCCACCGGTGGAAGCACGAAACGGCGCGCGCTGTCGTCGAGCTTGGGCTACCGCTCACGATCAACGTCGTCATACATCGGCTGAACATCGCGCGGATCGCAGACATGATTGTCGCGGCCTGCCGCACCGGTGCGCGCCGGATCGAGGTCGCGCATACACAGTACTACGGATGGGGGCTCGCGAACCGTGCCGCGTTGCTGCCGACCCAGGAACAGGTCGAAGCCGCCCACGCGGCTGTGGCCCAGATCCGACGCGAACTTGAGCCAAGTATCCTTATCGACTATGTCGCACCCGATCACTTCAGCCGCTTTCCGAAGCCGTGCATGAACGGCTGGGGGCGCCAGTCGTTGAATGTGACACCTCGCGGCAAGGTTCTGCCATGTCATGCCGCCGAGAGTATTCGCGGGCTGACATTCTGGACGGTGCACGACCATTCTCTGCGCGAAATCTGGCACGATTCGCCCGCCTTCAATGCCTTCCGCGGCACGGATTGGATGAAAGAGCCTTGCCGCTCGTGCCCGCGCAAGCACATCGACTTTGGTGGCTGCCGTTGCCAGGCCTTCGCGTGGACAGGGGACGCCGCGAATACCGATCCAGCTTGCGAGCTTTCACCCTACCACGGTGCGCTGAGAGATGCCGTCGCGGGGCCGCGCACCAACGAGCTTATCTACCGCCGCTTTTCACAACCAAAGCCAGTGCTGCAGGACTGAGCGTCTGCGGGAGAGCCACTAACTCTTTGCGCGCACCCAGAACATCCCCAGGATAACGGTGACGATCAGGCCCTGCCCGCCCATGAGCATCAGCGCGTCCGCAGCATCGAACCACGAGAACAGAAGGCCCGTGTTGTAGAAGCCGATGGTCGATGTCCCGATGAAGATCGACAGGAATCCTGCCGCCCGGCCTCGCATCTTCGGCGGTGCCATGGTGTAGATCAGCGCATACTGGGTAGCCGAGAAGCACGCTGCGGAGGCACCGATCAGCAGCAGGCACACCACCGCCATGCCCAGCGTGAGCCAGGCGGAAAGGGTGAGCAGCAAGATCGAGAAGGCAAAGATACCGAAGTAGTAGAGGCGAAATAGCGGCGTGTTTCCTGCCCAAAGCCCGATGAGTATTGCGCCGATGGTGCCGCCAATGCCCTCGGTCGCGGAAAGCGCGCCTATGAGGGCCGGCGATAGGCGGAATTGCTCCTCCCCGAGTACGGGCACCATGCTGATGATGGGGAAGCACCAGATGTTGTAGACGATGGTGACCCCGAGGACGACCTGAAAGCGCCGGCTGCGCAGCAGCTCCTTCGGCGGCAACAACAGCTCAAGAAGGGACGGGCGGGTTTCTCCCTCGGTGCCAGACACCGCGGCTTCTCGAACATTCAAGCGGGTGGTCAGATAGAAGCAGGCTGCGTAAATGCCTGCGCTCAAAAGGAAAATCCCGTCGATCCCGAACAGCTGATAGGCGGCTCCCCCGGCAATCGGACCGATAGCGCGCGTAGCGTAATGGGTCGAGTTGTCGAACCCGAGCGCCGCTGTCATGCGCTCGATCCCGGCCGCGTCGACCAGCAGCCGTCGGCGCACGGGCATGTCCGTTGTCCACATCAGTCCGGCAACAATTGCGGCAACGAGTACGGTCCCATAGCCGGCCATGTCAGCCGCCGCCAGGCCTGCCATCACCGCGAAGGCAGCGGAGCCCCCGAGAAACGTCAGCGCCAGCATGCGCTTCTTGTCGAGGTAGTCTGCCAGCGCTCCGACGATGAAGCCGCAGAACACGTACGGCAGCATCCGCACGATGGCGACCGCCGCCACCAGCGAGGGCGAACCCGTGACCTGATAGGCAAAGATGCCGAGAGCGAGGAATTCGAGCCACCGCCCGATACCGACGCCAGCCCCGATCAGCCAGAGGCGCAGGTAATCAGGCAGGGTAAAGAGCTCGCGGGCTCGGGAGGAGGACTGGGCCACGATACGCGTTGAGTGCGATGGGGGAGCTGGGGAGTAACTTGACGCAGAATTGAGCACATGTCGACCGCTCCGCAGGCAGCGGCCGACAGGCTGTTCAGATCGTCTTGGGCTTGCCGTTTAGTCCCACTCAGGCGCGAAGGCGAGGTTCACCACCCGGCCGTCCGGGCGTGCCAGTGACGAGAGGCGGGCCATATCCTCGTCATTCAGCGAGAAGCTGAAGACATCGAAGTTCTCAGCGATCCGCTTCGGGTTCCCGGACTTCGGCACGGGGATTACATTGGGCTGCTGTAGATGCCACCGCAGAACGACCTGCGCGGGGGTGCGCCCGAGCCGATTGGCGATTTCCCGAACCACCGGATCCTCCAACACGCCGCCGACGGAGCCGCGCCCAAGAGGACAATACGAGACAAACGCCATGTTGTTGCGCTCGCACACGGCGCGCACTTTCGACTGATCCAGGTAGGGGTGATACTCACACTGGTTGGCGATTAGCGGCGCCTCCGACAGAGCCAACGCCTCCTCCAGCATGCGTGAGGGGAAGTTGGAAACGCCGATATGACGCGCGAAGCCTCGCTTCTTGGCATCATTGAGGGCGCGAATCGATTCCGCCAGGGGAACCTGTTTGTTCGGCCAATGAATCAGCAGCAGGTCGACCTGGTCGACTCCCAGCCGCTTCAGGCTTGCCTCGGCGGACCGCTGCAGCGCGCCATCCGAGATGTTTTCCCACCAGACCTTGGTCGTAATCCAGACCTCGTCGCGGGGGACGCCGCTGGCACGCAGCCCTTGCCCGACCGCCTCTTCGTTCGCGTACATCTCAGCCGTGTCGATATGGCGGTAGCCGCACGCGAGCGCAGCCGCGACCGCACGGGCGCATTCCTCATCTTTCAAGGGCCACGTTCCGAAGCCGATCACAGGGATCGAGGCGCCGTCGCAGACTGAGAGGCGCGAGTTTGGGCTCATCGCGAACATCCTTTGCCGGTGAGTGGAAACGGGGCCCGATCGTTTCGGAGCCCGGTGGCGCGGTCAAGCCCCAACGTACCAAGTCAGGTCGGTTCCCCATCAGCCCCCCCAAAAAAAAGGGCACCCAGCAAAGGGTGCCCCAGATAAGACCTGCGCGTGGGGGGGGGGGACGGCGCAGGTCATTCAACGAACGCTCGGGCCTGGCTTCAGTTCCACCGACTTCTCAAAAAAGTTGGTCCACCCATCTGAAAGTGCTCGCAGAAAGTCGTTTTCTATCTATCCTAGGTTGGGTTCATATTGAAGAACAATCTATGGTTATACTTTCCCAATGCTAAATGAGGGTCGTGCCAGGCCGCACGTACCGACAAGAACCCGGTTGTTGCGGACCTGATCCATCGCCTGGACTGGCTTGAGAGCTCAGTAGGAATTGCAAGGGCGGACCTGCAGACGCGAACCGCACTCTGTCGTGACCCGCGCCTGAACCGCGTCAGAAATTGAGATCAAAAATTCGTGAGTTCAATCGCGCCCGATTAGCCGCTTTCCGCAGATC
>Ga0207808_100585_pt1 | contig 8193 bp, 5 predicted proteins | sample CeladaPassaB1F05_FD_187482 | JGI IMG/M metagenome (GOLD analysis project Ga0207808, IMG submission 187482) | Cellulose-adapted microbial communities from the Joint BioEnergy Institute, USA - Passage B1F05 (SPAdes) (version 2) | ecosystem: Engineered > Bioreactor > Continuous culture > Unclassified ... | reverse complement strand
ATAGCGACGCAGCCAGCGGCCAATCGTGTTGCGACTTGCGGCCAGATGCTGGGCTACGGCCTCCCGGGTGCGGGTGGGGTCTTCTTTAAAGAGCAGCAGCATGTGCAGGCGGCGTTTGCGTTCGGCCTGGAGGCGTTGGCGGAGCTCTTCGAGCGTTTCAGTGATGGGGGGAAGGGGAGCGCGAGGCATGGTGTTTTTGTGGCAAGCTACAACATATGCACCCCAAAATCAAGGAATTCATATTACCCGGCAATGAGCCGGTACCGGCTTCCCGCTTCTTCCGGGACCGCCTGCCCGACAGCAGGTCTTCCGTCGCGTCAACGGGCGTTTGACGTCCAGAACCACTCCCGACGACGGCGCAACCAGCGCCGCAAGATTCTGACCGCGTTCTCGTTTCGGTCAAGCGCGAGCCCGCAAGCCTCACAGTGGAAGGTGCGTTACGAAAGCGAGAGCAGCGCTTTCACTGCCCCGCACTCGGAGTACTGCTTGTTGCTCGGGTAAAAGCGCAGAGCTTTGATTGCTGCCGTATGCGGCAGCGATTAGGATCACCCCGTACTAGGCGTATTTGTACTGGAACTGGTGGCGGATTTCCGCCAGGGCCGCATCGGCCAGTGCCCTGGCCAGTCTCTATAGACCGAAGGAGTAGGGCTTCTTGGAGTTCTCCCGCTACTAAGGGGGGACGCGGTGCTTTTGCCGGTTCCAAGTCCGCCGCAAGGCTGCAAGCTTCTTGGTCACCTCGACCTCCTCGCCCTAGGTACGGGTTTGCAGGCGCTTTTTCACTAGGGCCAGGCCCCAGTTGAAGGCAAAGTGACGTGTACCCACATGGGAGGCCAGCACTCGCTCTTATCGGGGTGTGGAGTCAAGGGCGAAGTGGTACGCTTGCAGTACCTTCATTGGACCTCGCTCCTACGGGCTGCCTTCAAGGATCGCAGGGCCCGGTTGCGCTCGCTCTTCCGGGCCATACAAACGAGCGGAGAAAAGAGGGCCAATACGTCAACCATCAGGCAGGTCCACGAGGAAAGTCCCGGATAGATTCTGTCGGGTGGGGTGTGCAGCCGACCAACCTTTCACCAACGCTTAAACTGTTCACGACCCCTTTAACAGTCCGTGCGGGCAGTTCGGGATAGCGCCACGCCTGAGAGTGTTTTCCACAATGGGGTGGTGGCTTAACTACAAGCTAAACTACAAGAAAAAGAAGCTACTACTACAAGATGGTGTACCGTTTATGCGTGGAAGGTGGACTCTTTATGCGTGGATAACTCAAGGATGTGTACCGTTTATGCGTAGCGACGTGTACCGTTTATGCGTGGAAAACCTTACCGTTCACAGGAAGAATGTGGAAAAAGCAGGGATAAGGAATTGTTGAGCGACTGTTAAATGTGTACCGTTTATGCGTAGTGTGGACTATCCGAGCCAGATCTCGAAAAATGAGGATTTATGAAGTCGGGTCAACATCTGGCGGGCGATTGAATGTGTACCGTTTATGCGTGGATAACTTTTTTTGACAGGCAGGAGCTTGAACAATATCTTCCGGCAAAACCAAACCACAGGCATGCATGTCCCGTCAGCTCTCGCTGAAACGGCGCGTCGAGACGATTCAGGAAATCAGGTCCGTGCCAGCGCAAATGCGAGGAGATGTGGGATATATGGCCTATGTGCTGGTTCAGACGACGCTGCCGCATTCCGATCCCGGTGATGTGCCGGCTTATGGGCGTTCCAGCGGAGATCTGAGTCTAGTCGTTCAGCCGGGATACTTCCTGGATCGTCGTGGACAGCTGGTTTGCGCCGGGATCCCCTACGGTGTTTATCCGCGCTTGATCCTGCTCTGGATCACCACGGAGGTGGTTCGCACCAGGAATAGAACGCTGAAGCTCGGCAACAGCCTGTCCGAATTCATGAACGAACTGGGCCTGGTGCCGACAGGTGGACAGTGGGGCACGATCAGCAGACTGCGAGATCAGATGAATCGTCTCTTCAGAGCGCGCATTTCCATCAGTAGCGTCGGCCCGGGGAAAAGTCTGATGCAGGACATAACGCCGGTCAAGTCGCAACGGCTCTGGTGGGACCCGAAGAGGCCCGAGGAACCACTGTTGTTTGATTCGGAGATAACGCTGCATGAGGATTTTTATCAGATGCTGGTAGATCGTCCCGTGCCCGTGGATGTGCGTGTGCTTAAGGACCTGACGCGTTCGCCGCTGGCCATTGATTTATATTGCTGGCTCACGTATCGCGTGAGCTATCTGAAGCATGAAACGGCCATCTCGTGGAAACAATTGCAGGAGCAATTCGGTGCGGAGTACAGCGACACCCGGGCATTTGCCCGAAAGGCAAGGCAGGTGCTCAAGTTAATTCAGGTCGTGTGGCCTTCGTTGCGATACGCTACCCCGAAGGGACGTCTCGTACTTTATCCCTGCACGCCGCATGTTCTGAAAAAAACCTCCTGACCAGGCCTTGGGCCATACATGTCCAGGGCTTGGGAGAATGGGAATAGGCGGCAGGGAATGATGCAGATCCATTAAGTCCAAACATGTATTGGAATGCAGGCATAACACGGAAGACAGAAGCCGCCACGGCCTGCTTGGCAACCCACGTGCAAGTTGCCACCAGAAGCTTCCAGTAACCTTTACAACACAGAAAAAGCGTCTGCGAGCTGACCTCCGCAGGGCAACAGCTCCGCCTGTTTTCCCGAGGCCGCGCCTTCCGCTTTGCCGAACAACACGTCTCGCAGCTGCTCTCTGATCATCGTCCTAGCCGACAGCCTGTGGCTGAGGTCGTCAAGGTGCTCTACGTGCGCCGAAGAGAAGTAGCTGGCTGATTCTACGGAACCTGTTGGCGGCAGGATATATCTCCCTTCGAAACAGAAACGCGAGCGCGTTTTCCAGCATGGCGCAGAAGCATACCCGGCCTGAAATACTGCGCCTTTCCGAGGCCGATATCCGGCGCCGCACCACCGGTAAGACATGGGTGCGTGGCCTGCAGTACTTTCAGGAGGGCCACGTCCTGCGAGCTGTCTGGCGAGGCGCGACGCTGACCGCCGAGGTGCAGGGCAGTGAGTACATGCCCTACGTCGTACACGTCTCGTTCACACCGGAAGGCAACCTGCAAACAGCCACCTGCACCTGCCCCTATGAGGGGTTGGGCGACTGCAAACACATCGTGGCCGTGCTGCTGTACCTGCTTCATCATGCGCAGGATGTTCCGCAGCGTGCTTCGCTTGAAGAACTCCTTGAAAGCATGAGCCGTGAGGAACTGATTGAACTGATACATCAGCTGGCAGCCGCTCACCCCGAGGTCATCGAGTTGATCGAGACGTTCAGGCACGTCCCCCGAGTAGAAAACAGCGTCCGGTCTGGTTTATCTCCTGAGGTGGATGTAGCCGCACTGGTCCGAAGCCTTCGCACCGAACTATACCAGCTGGCGCAGGCTTACCTTTATTACGATCCCGATGCGTTCGAGGAGGAATTGCCGTTTACCGAGCTATTCGACCCGCTGCTCGAGCAGGTGCAGGCGCAACTGGCCGAGGGAAAGCCTCGGGAAGCGCTGGCAGCCCTGGAAACATTGACCATGGCCTGGCAGGAAGCCTGCCGGGATGTCCAGGTGGAATGGCTTATCCAGACGGGTTTGCTGGAAGACGAGCCATGGCTGCAAAAACTGGGCATGCTCTGGGCCGAAGCATTGCTCTCGCTGGAGCTCTCGGCCGAAGAGAGGGCGCACTGGATTCGGCGCCTTGCTTGATGGGTTCGATCTCTGCCGGGCGGTGAGGCGCTGGAGATTGCCGTCACGGCAGTCCGACAGGGCTGGGATGAGCCTGCACTGGTGGCCGCCATGCAGGGGCATGTTACAGAGCAGGGCGCCTGGGAAGGCGTGCCACCGGATTTTGCAGACGATCTGGAATAATTCGTCTTCGCATTCTGGAGCGGCAGGGACGTGTGCGGGAATTCCTGAACCTCGCGCAGGCGGAAGGGCAATATGTACCGTACGTGCGCAAACTGGTGGAAATCGGCCAGTACGACCGTGCCGTTGAGGAAGCCAGCGTCCTGCTGGCTTCGCCGGCAGAAATCATCGAGATCGTAAAGGCGCTATGGGCGCACCACCGTCAGGCTGAAGCGTTTGCACTGGCCGAATACGGGTTGGAGCTTCCAGAGACACTTTCGCGGGTAGACAGGGAGGAGTTGGCCGTGTGGCTTCGGGATCAGGCCGAAAGCGTTGGCCAGCGAGAACTGGCCCGAAAAGCTGCCTGGGAGGCTCTCCGGATCAACCCGACCCATGACAACTATCGTCGTCTGGTCACGCTGCTGGGATCGGAATGGCCTGCCGTCCGCGAGCGCGCCCTGGAAATGGTAGAAGCGCATGCGCTGGGGCCGGAAGAGGCGGTAAGAATCTTCCTGGAAGAAGGCGAATATGAGCGGGCCATGCGTGTGGTGGAAGCGGACCGATGGTGTCCGGAGGCGGTGCTATTGGAAGTTATCGATGTAGTGCGCGAAATGGCTCCATCGTGGGCGTTTGCGCAGTGCCGCGCTCGGGCCGAGGCGATCATGGACGCCGGACGAGCGGACGCCTACCACGAAGCGGTGCACTGGCTGCAGAAAGGCCGGGATATTCTGCGTGAGGCCGGCGACCTGGAAACGTGGCAGCGCTACCTGACCTCGCTGCTGGATAAACACCAGCGCAAATACAAACTACGGCCGATGCTTGAGCAGCTGAAGCTGTAGCATCTTATTTTTTCTCCACAATTCTGCAGTTTTTGCTTCGCGACCATGCCTGTCTCCGGCGGCCTGACGAGATCGATGCGGCAAAAGCGGCCTTCGGGAAGTCCGCAGGTAGTGTTACGTCTTTGTGCCTTTGCTCCGGAGCCTCCCGTGTACTCTATGGGCAACATTTCGGATAATGATGTATAATATGGTACCAGATACGGTATCACCGCAATGCCTGAAACTTCTGAAAAAGGCCAGACAAAAGCCTGGAAACTTTGATTTTAAGGAGTTGTGTCGCCTGGTAGAGTGTTTTGGCTTTGAATTTGCCCGGGAGAAGGGAAGTCATCGAATTTACCGCTTATCTGAAGGCATTGGCCCCGGCCGAGAAGGTGGATCCGCTTCTGGAAGGGCTGGTGGAGGCCTGTGTGCTGAGCGCGCAGCCCGACGTGTCGGCGCGGCGGCGGTGCCGATGGCTACGGGCGGCCCTGACGCTGATCGAAGCAATTGAGGATGAAGAGGTGCAGGATGGCTTGCTTGATTTCGTGGGCATGGCTGCGGTGGAACTGGGACATGCACGGTTGGTGCGGCAGATAGCGGCAACGATGCGGGCTCTGGGCGAGGAAGCCGAAGCGGAGCGTCTCTGGCTCCAGGCGGCATTGCTGGAGGGGCGGAACCGAGGCGCTGACGAGCGACTTGCCACGCTGTCTGATGCAGAGAAAAACGCGCTTTTGCCGCTGGTGGTCGACGGGCTTCGTCGACGGGGGCGCTATGGTCGAGCCGGTGAGCTGGCCCGGCTCATCCCTGATCCGTGTAGACGGTTAGCTGCATTGCTCTTGCTGGTGCGTGCGATGGCCGGGATCGCGCCTTCGGGCGAGGGCACGCTGGCCTCGCTGCTGGTGACATGAGAGTGAGCAGGTTAAAGGAGTCAGCTGAAAGCCGATATTTCAATCAGACTCCTTTGAAGTAGTTGGCAGTTCTGTACTCGAGATAGACGTTTGCTTACCAACGACTTTTAGCGCCTTTTAAGATGGGAGAACAGTCACGATTTCGGGGATGTCTACTGGGACTGGCAATCGGCGATGCTCTGGGTACTACGCTGGAGTTTCGTCGGCCTGGTACTTTTGAGCCGCTGACCGATATGGTTGGCGGTGGTCCTTTCAATCTGCCGCCCGGCTACTGGACGGACGATACATCCATGGCACTCTGTCTGGCTGCAAGCCTTCTGGAATGCGACGGATTCGACCCGGTCGATCAGCTCCGGCGTTACGTACGCTGGTGGCGAGAAGGTTATCTCAGCAGCACGGGTCGCTGTTTCGACATTGGCAATACCGTTCGTCGCGCACTACAGCGCTTTGAGGAGATCGGTGAAGCTTTTCCGGGGCCGACCGATCCCTGGTCTGCAGGCAACGGATCGATTATGCGTCTGGCCCCGGTGCCCATGTTTTATTTTCGCAATCCACAACTGGCGATAGAAATGGCCGCTTGCAGCTCGCAAACGACACACGGTAGTCGAGAGGCGATAGATGCCTGTCGCTATCTCTGTGCTCTGATCCTTGGTGCATTGCAGGGCGTGCCCAAGGCGGAATTGCTGGCTCCGCATTACTGTCCGATCCCGAATTACTGGGAGCAACATCCGCTGGCAGAGCGCATCGACGAGGTGGCCGCCGGCTCGTTCAAGGCACGTCAACCGCCGGAGATTCGAGGCAGCGGCTATGTGGTTCACACGCTGGAGGCCGCCCTGTGGGCATTTTATCGCAGCAAAACGTTTGAAGAGGGCTGCCTGATGGTGGTCAACCTGGGAGAAGATGCCGATACCACGGGTGCGGTCTATGGCCAGTTGGCCGGCGCCTACTATGGTGCGCAGGGTATTCCCGAACACTGGCTGGCGCGTCTGGCTCATCGACCCCTCATTGAAGACTTTGCCGACAGACTATATTGGCGCACTTTGAACGATGGAGCACAATAACCTCCTGTTGGAATGGCTCTTTGAGGAGCAACGGATCCGATTGAATCGAGGTCCGATTTTCGATCTCGATCCGGGCCCCGTGGACGCAATGGCACGAGATCGTGTAGAGGGGATGTTGCTGGGGCTGGCTATTGGCGATGCGCTGGGATACACGACTGAGGCCATGCGTCCAGGTGAGCGGAGGCGAGTGTTTGGCGAGATTCGCGACTATCGACCCGGTGTGCGAGGCGAGGGCCGAACTGGATTGCCTTCCGACGATACCCAGCTTGCCTTCTGGACCCTGGAGCAGCTGCTTGAAGATGGTCACCTGGTGCCCGAGCATGTAGCACGTCGGTTCCTGAACAACCGTGCGCACATACGCGGGATAGGAAGAACAGTCCGCGCCTTTCTGGACAGGTTGGAGATGGGATATCCCTGGTATGAGGCTGCTCCGCACTCTGCTGGAAATGGGGCGCTGATGCGCATCGCGCCGATAATTCTTCCTCATCTGCGAACCGGAACTCGTGCGCTCTGGTGGGATGCCGCCTTGCTGGCCATGCTGACGCATAACGATGCCGCTTCAACGGCTGGCTGTCTGGCATTTGTCTTCATCTGGTGGCAATTGCTTCAAGGGATACGTCCGGATCATCCTGACTGGTGGATCGAGACGTACGTCTCGGTGGCACGGCACCTGGAAACGAGCAATTACAGACCGCGAGGAGGGGAGTACCTTGATTTTGAAGGACCGGTCTGGCAGTTCGTAGCGCGACATGTGCCGGAGGCCTATTACCAGGACATGTCGGTACGGGAGGCCTGTGATCGATGGTATTCCGGGGCGTTTCTGCTGGAGACCGTCCCCTCGGTGCTCTACATCCTCATGCGGCATGCGGACGATCCCGAGGAGGCGATCGTTCGAGCGGTCAATGATACCTACGACAACGACACCATCGCAGCCATTGTGGGCGCTACCGTGGGTGCCATGCATGGCGCACAGGCCTTACCCGAGCGCTGGCGGCGGGGACTTCCCGGTGAGCTTTACGGCGACGATCCGGGCCGCGTGCAACGGCTCATCACGCAGGCTATGGAGCAGTTTGGCCCATAGCGGCTGCGACGATTCGAGCCGCCTACAAAGGGCACTGCGGACAGCGGACTTTTGCGCGTCCGCTTTCAGTCGGAGAGGGAGGTAGAAGAGGCGCTATAGCTCGCGTGCATGGCCGTCAGTTCTTCCCGGATGCGCGCAACCAGCTCCGGCGGCTCCAGCGCCCGCACATCGCCTCCCCAGCTCATCGCAAACGCCCGCATCACTTCCAACCCCGGCCCCTCGTAGGACACCACCAGACTCCCATCCGGACGCTCTTCCTCGATCACTTGTCCTGTAAAGTACTCTCGCTCGCGGAAGCAATGCGCCACGCGGGCGCTGACCCACAGCCGGTAGGTGTAGTATTGATCGTCGGCCACCGCACCCAGCGCGTCGGTCGTGTAATAGACCTCCGGATCGAAGTCGGGCCGTTCGAACGTCTCGTAGAGGAGCGCCCGGGCGGCGCGGATACGGGC
>Ga0207808_100576_pt1 | contig 8328 bp, 8 predicted proteins | sample CeladaPassaB1F05_FD_187482 | JGI IMG/M metagenome (GOLD analysis project Ga0207808, IMG submission 187482) | Cellulose-adapted microbial communities from the Joint BioEnergy Institute, USA - Passage B1F05 (SPAdes) (version 2) | ecosystem: Engineered > Bioreactor > Continuous culture > Unclassified ... | reverse complement strand
GATACCAACGAAGCCGATCGTTCCGGCAACTGCGACGGCAGCGCCAACAGCTGCGGCGGTCAGCGTCACGATCCATAATTTGGCGCGCTCGACCTCGATGCCGAGGTAAAAGGCCTCCGCCTCGCCCAGCAAAAGGCCATTCAAAGCGCGAATGAAGCGCGGAATGGCGAGCAATAGGAGCAACGCGAACGGCACAATGCCAAGCACCTTCTGCCAGCTCGCGCCCGCGAGTGATCCCATCGACCAAAGCGTCAGATCGCGGAGTTCGCGGTCGTCCGTGACGTACGCCAGAAGCCCCGTCAGTGCGCCCGCGATGGCAGCTAGCGCAATACCGGCCAACAGAAGTGTGGCGATAGCTGTTGTGCCGTGCCGGCGCGCAATCAGCATCAGCACCATCGTCGTCGCGAAACCGCCGAGGAAGGCGGCCACGGGTAACGCCCACGCACCGAGAGTGCGCACCCACGGCCCTGCGAAGCTGCTGCCCAGTGCGATTGTCGCCACTGCCGCCAATGCTGCACCGGAAGAAACACCGATCAGTCCCGGATCGGCCAGCGGATTGCGGAAAAGACCCTGCATCATAGCGCCCGCCACACCGAGCGACGCGCCGACAAATGCGCCCAAAATCATCCGCGGCAATCGCACCTCCAAGAGTACGAGGCGCGCGTACGCATCAGCGGCAGAATCGCTTCCGGAAAACGCTGCCGAAAACGCCTGAGGCAAGGATGAAAGCGTGAGTCCGGTGGGTCCGACACTGACCGAGATAATCGCCGCGAGAACGAGAGCCACCCAGCCCGCCCACACGAGGCGCCGACCCAGCGCATGGCGATCATGGCGACTGACGTTCGTGTGCGGCAGGCGCAAGGTTTGGGTGGCCATTCGTGCCTACTTTGGCAGTTGCGGGTAAAGCTGCGCCATCAGCTCGCCAGCCGCTTGCGGTGCGCGCGGGCCAAATCCCAGCAGATAAGACGCGTCCATGGTGATGATCGGCACTTTTTCTCCGATGCCGATCGCCTTGAAGCCCGGAAGCGCTGCAATGTCCCCTGCAACATTCTCCTGCGGCGAACGCCGCGCGGCGATGACAACCTGGGGCGCCATCTCGATCAGCGCTTCGTCGCTGACCGGCTTGTAGCCGTTGAGACTCGCAGCAGCATTGATTGCCCCGGCCAGCTTCAGCATCACGTCGGCCGTTGTGCCCCTGCCCCCAACCAAGGCTCGACCGGAATTGACGCTCAGCACCAGAAGCGCCCGAACGGGCTCGCTGATCTTCGCTCGGGCAGCTTCAAGAGCACTGAATTGGCTTTGGAGCTGGGATGCGAGCTCGTTGGCCTTTTCCTCGGCATCGACCGCTTTCCCGACGAGCCGCACCTTTTCGATCAAACTTGCCGCTCCCTCGCCTTCCGGGAGAATGACGAGAGGAACGGACGAGGTCCTCAGCGCGCGAACGACCTCGGGCGGGCCGGCGTGCCAATTCGCGAGGATCAGCGTGGCGCCCGTCGATAGCACCCCTTCGGTCGAAAGCGCCCGCATGTAGCCGACCTTTTTCTTGTTCAGGGCCTCAGGCGGGAACTGGCTGGTGGTGTCGACGGCAACGATCTTGTCGCCGAAGCCCAGGGCGTAAAGGATTTCCGTTGTGTCCCCGCCGATGCTGAGGAGCCGAGACGTATCGGTGGCTTTGACAATTTCGCCCGTTGCGTCCTTCACCTCCGCGGCCAGGCTGGCGCCTGTGGCCAGCCCTGCGACCCCGATGGCCAGCGCGGCGAACCCTGAAAGAAAACGGCTCATGACATCCTTCTCGCTTATTTCGTCAGGATCAGCTTGCCGTTGGCCGTGATGCGCAGCCGGTATTCTTGACCGTTGTGCTCCAGAATGGCCTCGCGTGCATCGGAAAGCAGGTCGCTCACCCGCACGCGCACGGCTTTGGCAGCCTGCCGTGTGCTTTCTGTTGCTGGCGTCTTCGTCCTATTGTTCTGACTTGCGCCGTCCATGACTGCTGCCGATGCCCAATCACCTCGCTATGTGGCAAGGATGCACCGCCCCCGCCTACCCCACTTGCGCCATACATGTTCATTCTTGACTACAGAAGTCAATATTGCATAAGTCGCTGCTAACGAAGCCACAAGGGCGCCATTCGGTCGCCACAGTGGCGTCAGTTTCGCGACACCAGCAAGCCAGCGCGCACCTGCCGCCAGCCAGCCAATGTTCGCATCAGTATCGATCTCGGACGTGGTTAGGGGGAGAGCATGTTGCAGTTGCGGGGGCGCATCACGAAGTCTTGGGCGCTGCGTCTATCCATTTCAGCATCGGCGCTGGCCATTGCCAGCGCGAGTGCATCCGCTCAGGCGGTTCAGCTCGACGGTATCGTCCTGACGTTTTCCAAGATCGGCGAAAGCGCCATCGAAGCCCTGTCCGGCTCCAGCGCCATCGACAACGAGCAGCTGGATCAGCAGTTCCAGGCGGATAGTGTGTCGCAGTTTATAAATACGATCCCCGGGGTGTCTTCCACGCAATCCGGCGCATCAGATCCGGCTCAGTCCATCAACATTCGCGGTTTGCAGGATTTTGGCCGGGTCAACGTGCTGGTCGAAGGCGCACGTCAGAACTTTGCGCGCAGCGGACACGGCGCGAACGGAGCATTCTATTTTGAGCCTGAAATGCTCAAGAGGGTCGACGTAACGCGCGGGCCGACATCTACGATCTATGGTTCAGGTGCGATCGGTGGCGTCGTGGCATTCGAATTGCTCGATGCTGATGATATTCTAATGCCGGGTGAGTACGCTGCTGTTCGTACACGCACCAGATATGGCACGAACGGCAATTCGAAGTTGGGCAGCGCTACAGGCGCGGTGCGCGTTGGTAACTTTGATGTCCTCGGCCAATTGAATGGCCGCTGGTCCGATGACTATGACGACGGCGCGGGTGTTACGATACCCGATACAGGCGACACGACAAAGTCCGGGCTTCTTAAGGCGCGCTGGGAATTGGTGCCGGGTCACAAATTGGCGGGCACGTTTATCGATTATCATTCTGAGTTTGTCGACAACGTTGATGGCGCTAAGCGTGACACGACTCTAGAAAACCAGCAGTATACTTTAGGCTACACCTTTTCTCGGCCAGATATACCTCTCGTCGATTTCAGCGCAAAAGCCTACAAGAACACCACGAACCTTAAACAAATCAGGATTAATGCTTCTCCGTACGACCCAGCGGGATCACGCCGAAGCTTTGAAGTTGAGACGACTGGCTTTGATGTTTTCAACACCTCGCGTTTCGATTTCGGGAACACGAAGGTGGCGTTCACTTATGGTGGTGATGCCTTCGAGGACCAGGTCGTCACTTCAGGATATGGTACGGAGCTTACGCCGAGTGGCAGACGGACGGCGTCGGGCGCCTTCGCTCAAGGCAAAGTAACTTTTTTTGACACGCTCGACATTATCACAGCCCTTCGCTATGACCACTATGAGCTCAAGGGCGGCGATGTCCATTCGGAAGGCGACCGCGTTTCACCCAAGATCACTGCCGGAATCACTCCATTCAACGGAGTGACTATCTTTGCAACATATGCGGAGGGCTACCGCGCTCCTGCAATTACCGAAACTCTCATAGAGGGAACACACTCCCCGCCGGCCACCTTTCCCCTATTACCGAATCCCGATCTTAAACCTGAGGTGGCCCATAATCTAGAGGGTGGAATAAACATAAAGCGCGACAATGTACTGTCATCAAATGACATGTTTAGAGCCAAACTCGTCGCATTTCAAAACAAAGTAGATGACTACATAGACGCAGTTTACGAATTCGGTGCCTACCCGCCTTTCGGTTTTGCGCTCAAATATGAGAACATTCAGAAAGCAACGATCGAAGGAATCGAGCTGGAAGCCTTTTACGATACCCGGTTATGGTTTGTTGGCCTCGGAGCTCACCGAATTAGGGGTAAGAACGATGATACTGGGGCTCCACTCGCGACAATCCCAGCCGATCAAGTTACGTTAACGCTAGGTATGCGTGCCTTCGATGAGAAACTGGTAGCTGGAACGCGAGTGCGCTTCGTTGCCGCTCAGGAACGCGTCCCAGTACCTCCACCCACTTCTCCGGACATCCCCTGGCTGGCCACTGCCGGCTACACCGTTGTTGATTTATTCGGCGAGTATCAGCTGAACGAGAACGCGACCATCAACGTGAACATCGACAACCTGTTCGACAAGGAATACCGCCAATATCTGGACCTCGAAAACAGCCCCGGCTTCAGCGCCCGCGTCGGCCTGACGATGCGGCTGGGCGTTCAGTGACGGCTGGGAGGATAACAGAAACAAAGGCCGGTCTGGCACGGATTTGCCGGGCCGGCGTTTGGCTTAAGTGACGGCAACATGAGAGGGATCGAGTCATGTACATCGCGATGAACCGCTTCAAGGTCGCGAAAGGCTCTGAAGAGGAGTTTGAGAAGCTTTGGCTGAGCCGCGAGAGCTACCTGCATGAGCTGCCGGGCTTCATCGTCTTTCACCTGCTGAAAGGCCCCGAGCGCGAGGATCACACCCTTTACTCGTCCCATACGGTCTGGCGCTCCTACGCGGATTTCGAGAATTGGACGAAGTCGGAGCAGTTCCGCAGGGCGCATGCCAAGGCGGGCGATGGGAGAATCCGGCCGCTTTATCTCGGCCATCCGGAGTTCGAGGGCTTCCACGTTATTCAGGAAGTGAAGCCCCCAGCAGAAAAGGCCGCTGCGTAATCAGGCAGCCATCGAAGCGGAACAGATTTCAATGTCGAAACAGCAACTGCTGGCCGAAAAGCTCGCCGCGAATCCGGATGGCGTGCTCGAGCGTATCGCCGCCGAATGCGGCGTGAGCACGCTGGACGTGGTGAAAGCTCTCCCCGCGGAGCAGCGCACCCTGGTTCCCGGGAGCCGTTTTCAGGAAATTATGGCGGATCTCGAGAACTGGGGCGAAGTCCTCGTGATCGTCCATACGCCGGACATCGTGCTGGAGTGCGTGGGACGCATCCCTCCGGGGAGCATCGGGCGCGGTTATTACAACATCCACGGTGACAGCCCCATCGGCGGGCATATCCGCTACGAAAACTGCGCCGAAATCGCTTTTGTTTCGCGGCCCTTCAATGGCCGTCCGTCCTGCTCGATCCAGTTCTTCAACGGCCAGGGCGGCGCCATGTTCAAAGTGTTCGTGCGGCGCGATAAAGAGCGCAACCTGCTGCCGGATCAGGTCGAGCGGTTCGAAAATTTGCGCCGCCGCTACGCCGCAGCGGCGCTTGCGTAGGCATCCTCCCGATCTTGAAAAAGGGGCCACGACGATCGTGGCCCCTTTCGCTTCTCAGCGCTCGCGTCTTTTCGCTTTCACTTGAAAAGGTCGAGCTTGCCGAAGTGTTCAGCCAGCAGGTAATAAACCGTCACCCTGTTCTTGTTGCGGGCACCCCTCATTTTCTCGCCCACCGCCGCGATGGCTTTATCGAGCGTGGCATCGTCCTCCGTGCAGCCCAGCTTCTTTTTCAGGAAATTCTCACGGACCCGCGCCAGCTCTTCCTTGTCGCTGAAGGAGACAAGGGATGAGTCCCTGTTCCGCAGGGCAATGCCGCAATACCGGACTATCCCGGCAATCGCTTTCTCGTCGGGATTAGCTACATAGTTCTTAACGTCTTCAGCCCATTCGTCAGCCATCGTTTTGCCTCCTTGGGGGTGTCGGTGCGGCAAGCCTGCCAATGGCACGAGCAAAATAGCCCGTCACCTGAAGAATAGTGCTCCGCAACTGTGCCGGTGTCAAAGCTGTTATGGCAGGGAGTGATGTTTACCGCTGGGCATGGTTGCATGAAACACCTTCAAGGAATGCTTGTTTACTGCAAAATATCGTGCTCAACATCGAGTGCTCGCCGGGGCGGAATATGCGGAGGGCGCAATGCGCTACGGAGAAGACGATCGCGAGAGCAGGAACGTCGAGGACCGCCGCGGACGGCCCGCGCAGGGTTTTCCATTCCCCGGAGGTGGTCCCCAGATTCGCATTCCTGTCGGGCGCCGTGGCGGCGGGCTGAGCCTCACGACACTAATCATTCTTGGCGCGCTGATGCTGCTGTTCGGCATCAACCCGCTCGAACTACTTCAAGGCCCCGGCGGTCTTCCTGACTTCGGGCGTGAGATCCAGTTGCCCCGCGGCGGACAACCGGGCCAGCCGTGGGATCGGCAGGGCATCGAGCTGCCCGGCCGCGGTGAGCAGTCCGCAAGCCGAACGGACGACGAGATCAAGCGCTTTGTCAGCCGTGTTCTCGCCGATACGGAGGATGTCTGGTTTGCTGTCTTCTCGCGTGCTGGCCTCACTTATCAGGAGCCGAAGCTCGTGCTCTTTACGGGCGCCGTCGAAACAGATTGCGGGTTAGGAGCAGCTCAGGTCGGGCCGTTCTACTGTCCGTTGGACCGCAAGGTTTACATCGACCTTTCGTTTTTCGATGAGCTTGCCCGCCGTTTCAAAGCGCCGGGCGACTTCGCACAAGCCTACGTCTTGGCCCATGAAGTGGGCCACCACGTGCAAACCCTTCTTGGCATTAGCGAAAAGGTCCAGCAGTTAAGGGCTCGCCTGCCTGAACGCGAGGGCAACCAGGTGCAAGTGCGGATGGAATTGCAGGCCGACTGTCTCGCCGGCGTTTGGGCCAGGCTGACGGACCAGCAAAACAATCGGCTCGAGCCAGGCGACATCGAGGAAGGGCTTAACGCAGCAAGCCGGATCGGAGATGACACCCTCCAGCGGCAGATGACGGGACGCGTCGTTCCCGACGCCTTCACGCATGGCACGTCCGCCCAGCGTGTCCGCTGGTTCCGTCGCGGCTTCGAGAGCGGAGATATGCAGGCCTGCGATACGTTCAGCGCGGAGACGCTCTAGACCCACTGAACACTCAGAACGCTTTTCAGATCATCCCTGCTATGCGCGCAGGGAGCACATAGCATCGTTGCGCTGTGCGCTCCCCACGTGGATGCTCACTCCGCAATCAGTAACTTCTAGAGACTTCCACGAGAAACAAGAAGCATGGAACGCCCAGAAATTCTGAAGCGCGAAATCAAAGCCCTTGTTTTCGACCAGTACGGAACAATCGTCGACATGCAGAAGGGGCTGACGGAGATTGCCGCCCCCTTTCTCGAGAAAAAAGGCTGGAAAGGCGAACCGCACAGGTTCGTTACCTGGTGGCGGCGCACGCATTTCGAAAATTCCATGATCGACGCGCTCTGCGACCGCGGGCACACGCCTTACCGCGAGATCGGGCATCGATCTGTGTCCTATGTGATGGACCGCTGCGGGATAACGTACACTCAAGATGAGGTTCGTTGGCTGGTTTCAGAAATCGAAAAGCTCAAGCCATTTCCCGACGTGGTCGATGCGCTACACAAGCTGCGCGGCGCCGGGTACAAGCTTGTCATTCTCTCAAACGGCGACCGCGACATGTTGGAAGCGGCCAAGCCGCACATTGGTTTTCCTTTCGACCTTGTGATCTCTGTTCAGGAGGCCGGCTACTTCAAGCCGCACTGGAAAACTTACGCGAAGGCCGAGGAGCTGATTGGGCTTGATCGGTCGAGCTGTCTCTTTGTCGCCAATCATGCATTCGACTGCATCGGGGCGAAATCCTACGGGATGCGTACGGCCTTCGTCGACCGCCGCAAGCGCCCGTTTGGAGAAACTCCGCACAAGCCGGACCTGATCGTTTCCAACTTTGCGGAGCTTGCCGAAGTCCTGTGCTGAGCGCGGGGAAATGCTGATCTAGCGCGCACCTATCAAAAGCGGAGACGCGGCCCATTCTGGGGCTAGGTAGTAAGAGTTCACCCATCCGCTCATCCGCCCATACCGGATAGGACACCAGCGACCGCGGCATGGCCCAATGATATCTATGCCGCGGCCGTCGGGCTCAATGGCGCCAACGGCTGTGTGATACTCCGAAGGCCCGCTCCTCACATTGAGGACATCGTTTGTGGCCACTCGAATCACCCTAAATGCCCTTCTGACAGGCACGGGCTGCGGAACTGCAAGAGCCGCCGCTGCTCTCACAGGCAAGGGCGGAATCGCGGCGGGCTTGGCCGACTGACGAATCTTCTGGATCCCTGTTTGCGCCGCCGACTCCCCATCGGCTGCTTTAGCAATCCGCATTGCTGGCGCAGGCTGCCGGGCCTCTGCGGCAGGTGAAACGGGCTTCTCAGCAGAGGCCGCAGGCTGGGGGGCATGCACGGGCGCCCGTTCGACCGACGTTGCCGGGGCCGCTACCTGTACCGACCTCGGTTCCTTGTGGGGAGCACCAACGTGCTTTGGCGTAGCATCTGTTCGCTTGGGCGCGGGTTCAACGCGCTCAGGT
>Ga0207808_100562_pt1 | contig 8660 bp, 9 predicted proteins | sample CeladaPassaB1F05_FD_187482 | JGI IMG/M metagenome (GOLD analysis project Ga0207808, IMG submission 187482) | Cellulose-adapted microbial communities from the Joint BioEnergy Institute, USA - Passage B1F05 (SPAdes) (version 2) | ecosystem: Engineered > Bioreactor > Continuous culture > Unclassified ... | reverse complement strand
TTGGAAGGGCGTTCTTCCTTGTTCGTCGGCTTCTGCTCTTCAAACTCCTCCATCGCCATATATTTGCTTACCGTTTTCCGATCGATCTTGAGCCGTTCCGCGATCGCCACCGGCCCCAGTCCCTTGTTTTGCAGTTCCTTGATCATTTCAATTTGCGACATCTTCAGCATCTCCCGATTCCCCCCGACCTGTCTCTATCAAACAGGGTACTGGGGGGCTGATTGAGCATTCAACCCCAGACGATGATTCGGGGTATTTTTGCACGATTTTTTTGGGTATGGAAACTTGATCAATCGGGGTATTTTTAGTTTACATTACACAGTTCGTATCCGATCCGGAACGGTGGATGACGCTCAGCGACGAAATTTTGGAGGACCATCTGGCTTACTACCGGACGGTGGACGCGGTGGTGTTCGGCGGCCGTACCAGCGACGGGCTTGCGCAATACTGGCCCGAGGCGGAAGTGTCCTCGGCATCGCGGGCGGAGCGAGCGCTCGCCAAGCGGCTGAACGACCTTCCCAAATTCATCTTCACCCGGTCGGAACTGGGCGTCGCCTGGCGAAACGCGACCGCCGTCACCGTCGCCGACGACGAGTCGTTCGTCCGCGAAATGAACCGGCTGAAGCGCGCCCGGGGGAACATTTCCGTGGAAGGCGGCCTGGGGACGTGGCATCGCTGCATCAGGCACGGGCTGTTCGACACGCTTTGGCTGCTGGTCCATCCCGTGATCGCCGGCGAAGGCGACCGGCTCTTCCCGCCCGGCATCGGACGGCAGGCGTTGCGGCTCGTAGGCGCCAGAACGTACCGCAACGGCGTGGTCGGCCTGCGCTACCGGAAAGCCTAATGTCCGAAACCCGCCGCCTCCCAGACCGCCTCAACCATCCAACCGTTCGCGATGACGCCGATCGCCCCGTTCACCAGACCGCACATGGGGAAGATGAGCCCGCGATCTGCGCCGCCAGCACCATGGCACATCAAGCTCCCGCTCCTCACATGATGTTCAGCATGTCGAGCAAATAGATCACGCTGACGGGAATCAGAAACAGATTCTTGAACGCGAGCAGCACGGCATTGCGGACAGCCGAAACCTCGAAGCCCCGAATGCCGGTCCGATCCATCATCTTCCGCACGTTGGCCGGTCTCAAGATGGCGAGCAGAACGGCATTGTAGAGACCGAAGACAATCGCATATCCCAGCACATCCCACAGCAACGGCACGGTTTCCAGCTGATGGATGCCGGCGAACGCCTCCTTCCAGAAATCGCCCGCAAACAGCGAGCGGAAAGGCGCGTGCGCACCATGGACGATAAACAGCGCGTACTGCACAATCCGGAGCGACTCCACCAGAATTTCCGCCAAAATCGACACCGGTCTCCGCAGCCTGCCCTGATACAGCGCCTGATACGTCCGCGCGGCGGCAATGGGCAGCGAGATCAGGAGGCCAAGCGCAAACGAGAAGTAAAAGACATAGGACGCTCCCAGCCTGTTCAACGCCTCGACCAGAAACAAACCTTTCCCTCCCGTCGATAAATGATGGTATAATGACTTCGAAAAAACTTGAAAATCGTGAAATCAGATTTTCGATTATCTTGATTTTTAATTATCTCTATATTGGAGATATTAGAGCGGAGGTGCCCGGTTTGTCAAGCGACCATCATCTGCTGGGGCAGCAATTCAGCCTGGCGCTCATCATGTTCCACCAGAGTCTGGCCGACAAAGTGGGGTTGAACCTGACGGATTACAAAGTGCTGGGCATTATCGGAGATGGAGTGACGGCAGGGAAAATCGCCGAGATCACGGGGCTGTCCACCGGCATGGTCACCACGGTCGTGGACCGGCTGGAGAAACGAAACTTCGTCTACCGCGACAGAGATGCGCACGATCGGCGCAAAGTGATCATCAAGCTAAACGCGGACAAGGTGTCCACCGAACTTGCGCCGTTGTTCCAATCGTTCGGAGAGGTCATGGGGAAGCTGTTCTCCCGATACAGCGCCGAGCAGCTTGCGCTTCTGGAAGACTTCATGCGCGGCTGCATCGATGTGTTCCGGCAGGAAACGTTGAAATTGCGGAACAATCCGGATTGACCGGATGAGGGACAAGCCCGGTCATATACGAAGATGGCTGAAGGGGATTGCGCATCGGAGAAGTGTCTTGCGCATTCGCGCTTCCGGCCACGTCCAACTGAAATGCGTTTCCGTGCCGGTTCTGTCGCACGTCGGCCCGAGCTTTCGACATTGGCCGGCCCGTTTGAATAGTCCGGACCACGAAAAAAGCAGTCCCTTCGGACCGCGGAATCAGCTCGTCCATCGTGAGCGCGTACAACCCGTCGATCCGACGGGTTTCCCGCACGCCGATCTGAACTCGGCGATCGTTCGTCCGCGAGATGAACCGGCTGATTCCGGAACGGTATTCGACTGAAAAAGGGCACTTGTCCTTCGTGCGACGTTCAATACAGCGACTGAATAAATTCACGAAATGAAGAAGCGATAAATTCGTATTGTGCCGGCTGCTCGTGGTTCCACAACACCACGATCGGCTGAAGCGGCGGATTGAGGTCATGGAAACAGACGTAGTTGCCGCCGTCGTCCGAGGCGAACGGCACCATCCGCCCCATGAGACGGTCGCCCAGCCATTCCTTGATCTGAAGGATGTTGCCCGCATCCTTGTCCGACAGCGAGAGGAAGGTTTTCAGGCGGGCTCCCTTGCGCTTCGACGTATCGAAACGGTTCGGCCTCGGCCTTGCGCCGGGATGCGCGATGGCCACGGCCGCGTAGTCCGCCGGCAGTTCGACGCCGAAGGCCGCTTCGACCCTCGCAATCTCTTCCGGGCCGACGGGAGATTTCGGATATTTCCAGCGGATTGCGCCATGCGTCAGGTCTGCCATCACGGATCACCTGTAGGCCGAGCCGCCGCCCCACAACGCGCGGCCGCCGGTGTGCGCTGATTGCGCATGGACTTCTTCGCTCACCAGCTCCATCCGGCCGGGTTCTTCGGCATGATGCCAGACATACCCGTCCGGCGTCTCGCCTTCCAATATCTGGGCAATTTGCTCCTCCGTAAATTGTGAAGCGAATGCGGGATCGGCGGCCACCCGTTCGGCCAACCGTTCATTCATGTAGGCAAACTGCTCGTAATCGGAAGCCTGATACATGGATCCGGGCAACGTATCGGCATACACTTCATCAAAGTCCGGAAATACGCCCTGAACGTACTCGTCCTCCGACAACCGGACGATCTTGCTCTCGTAAGGCACGCCCGTCTCGGGATGCGTCTCGCCCTCAAGGGAGGCGTTGATCGTATCGATGCGCTCCACCCCGCCGAGATCCGGGACATTCGCGGCGGCGGCGCGATCGGCATCCGCTTCGGCGCCAACCGGCGCCTCGGCCTCGGCCGATGCCGGATCCACGTCAATCAGATCGAAAACGCCCACCGCCAGCGCGCCGACCGCAGCGGCCTTGCCCAGTTGTTTCAATCCGTGCTTCAACCGGTCGGCGTCGCCTTCATAAATCCCCTTCGCGACATGAACGCTGTTATCGAACACATATTCCGCACCGTGCCAGATCCCTTTGGCCGTGGCCGACACGGCGTTGCCGAGGTCGCGCAGGCCCTCATCCCGCCGGAACGGATCCCGGGTGAGCAGCCCGGTTCCCGCATCCAGCACGCCGCTGACCGCCTCGCCGAGCGTCTTCCCCGTGGCGGCCGTTACGCGTTCCACGCTGTTGCCGATTTCCTTGACGTAGGAACTGCCCGTCAGTTCGCCGATCACGCGCACGGAGCCGCCGAACACCCGGCCGGCCGCTTTCCCGGCGAATTCCCCCGACTTCTTCACGATATCCATGGCAATCCCCCCACCGGATCAAGACAAGCTTTGGAGCGAGTTTTCGACTTCTCCATCCCAACGGTTCATGTTGCGTTGATTTTCTTCCAGATACTGTGTAATGGCAAACTCAAGCGCCTGGATCTCCTCCTCCGAGTTGCCGTTCGCCATCATCTCGACGAACTTGCGATTCACCCCGTCGGCGAAGTCGTCGTTGACTTGCCGGATGGAAGCGACCACGTTCGGCACCATTTTGGCCGCAAGTTCCCGCTTCGCATCCCGGAACGCCTCTTCAAGCGCCTGCTGGAACCGCTGCTTCTGCTTTCGGAAACCGATGAGCTTGGCGACCGCACCGGTCGCGGCGCCCGCAATGAGCAGCGGCGGGAGAATGGCTGCCGCCGCCACACCGAGCGAAATGGCTGCCGCGGACGGCCCGAGCCAAGCGGCATATGCCGCGGCGGCCACGCCCCATGCGCCTGCGATGGCCGCCCCCATGCCCGCGCCTTCGGTCGCCAGCTCCTTGCCGGAAGGGAGAGCTTCGCGCAGCGACAGTTGCAACTGTTGTTCTTCCTGCCGCGCAAATTCTTCGAACTGTTTCATTCTCCGCTCCTGAACGGAATCCAGCGCTTCCTGCCACTTCCGCTGCATGTCGAGATGAAGCTCTTTCAGTTTCAAATCGATCTGGCGGTTGATGTTGTCGGGCGAGAAATAATAGCGCAGCCGGGTTTCGATGTCCATTCGGTACGCCTTGCCCGACAACAGCTTCATATCCTCGATCATCGCTTGCACTTCCTGTTTTTCGGACCGGAGGAACTCGTATTCCGCCCAATGCCGGAAATCCTCTTCCAGTTCCTGCTTGATCCGCTGGTTGTGATATTCCAGATCGGCCCTGTGCTCCTTCACCTGGGCGCGCAGAAACCGGAGGGAATTGCGGTACGAGTCGTGATACGCGTGATTTTTCCGCAGAAGCGCCAGCACCGACCGGATGATGCTCTCGCGGTGCACGGCTTCCACCTTGGCTTCGATTCGGCTTTCCAGGTAGCCCAGCAAATCCAGATAGCCCGACTCCCGCAGCTTCGCATGGTCCTTCCCCTGCATGGCCGCATGGGCCTGCCGGGCGGAGAGCGGGAACACCCGCTGCAGATAGATGCCCAGTTCCTGTTCGACGTAGTCGACAAGCCGCCCGGGGTCGCCATCCGCCTCGTCGATCCGGTTCAGGATGCCGATCACCGGCTTCCCCATTTTCGCCGTCCGGCCAAGCGCCTCTTCCACGTCAGACTGCCCGAGGTGGTTCGCGTTGAGCACCCACAGCACCACATCCGCCTCTTGCAGAAAGCGGGTTGTCGTCTCCTCGTTCTGCCGCGTGATCGTCGCCAGTCCCGGCGTATCCACCAGGTGAAGTTTTCTCAGATTCGGCAACGGGAGGCCTAGCTCGATCGTCTTGATCCGGGAGAAAAACGCCAGATCGCCCCGCTTCTCGTTCATGATGCGGCGGATGTCGTCCGGCGTTCCTTCCCCGATCGTCCCGTCATGGAAGATGATCCGTCCGGTCGGCTCCTCCCGGTGATGGATCGAAATGATGGCCGCCGTCGCTTCCTTCGCATCCACGGGCGACACATCCGCGCCGATCAGCGTATTGATCAGGGTCGACTTGCCGGCCTTCACCTCCCCCAGAATGGCCAGTTTGAGCGGCTGAACCAGCTTGTCCGCGATCGTTTGCATGTCAATCCTCATTTCGGCAAGCTCGCCGGTGAGCGCGGAAACCGGAAGCGGCTTGCGCGCGGCATGCTCCGCAACGGGAGAACGGTTGAGGAAAGACGCGGTCTCGAATACGATTTCCTGCAGCCGTCTGCTCATGACGTTTCGCTCCTTCGGCTCAAGTCTAGGCGGTAAGCAGTTCTTTCACGGAAAGTTTGGATACCGGGTTCACCATTTTTTCGGATACGCGCCCGATTGTTTCAAGAATTTCCTTCGCGCTGTCCGGATCGCCGTGAATCGCCGAGTAGGTGTCGTTCATGATGCCGTACACCTGCTCGCCAATCGACGTAAGCCGCGGATTGACGGCGTTCAGGATTTCCCCGTCGATCTTGGCCATGAAATCATCCAACGCGGTACGCAGATCCCGCTTCACGGAGCCCAGCTTCATCTTCCTGGCAAGCCAGCGCGTAAATCCGAAAGCACTGGCAAGGCCGGCGAGCACCAGTCCGATCGGCCCGAGCAAAAGGGCGCCCGCGAAGAACATGCCCGCCCCCGACACGAAGCTGATTCCGGACGTATCCGCATCGACGGAAGCTTCGACCTGAAGTCCTGCTTGACCCTGAACGGCAAGCGACATCTGTTCGACGGGAAGACGGGGATATTCCTTGAAAACCGCTTTCGAAGCGTGATACCTGAAGAAATCCTGCAGCATCCGGTCATACTTCTTTTTCAATTTCCCGAGCTCGGAATGGACGTGATCCGTTTCGAAGATCGCGGACTGGATGAATTGGCGCTGGCTGTCCATATCCGAAATATCGAACAGACGCTCGGCATACCGCTCAATGTTCCCCGAAACCCGGTCCGCGTACTTTTCGAAAAACCGCCGTTTGCGCTCTTCGATTGTTTGGCGGATCTCCCTGCAGGCTTTTTCGAACGCTTTCGACCTGCCGTCGTAATCCTCCGCGTCCTTCGCCAGCCGGCTTGCATAGGTTTCCAGCTCATCCCGGTACACGCGGCAGATGTTCCGGAGACCCGCCCGCTTGCTCTCGGCCTGTATCATTTGCGCCTGCGCGTAGAACCGGGTCTGGATGACCCGAAGCAGTTCGCGGATGCCGCTCCTCTCAATCCATTCCTCGTTGCCCGTCTCCATGCCGTCGACGGCTTCCTTCGCGGAAATCGGGATGATCTCACGGAACAGGTCGCCGAACAGCCGCCGGGCCTCGCGAATCACATCCGACACCGCTTCCTCGCCGCCGTTTTTCCGCACCCTGTCGATAAAGTTCAGCACGGCGATGATGTTGCTGGTGCGGCCGCCGATCTGCTTCATCGACTCGTTCAGTTCATCGAGCAGCTTGCGCGATTGCTGCGCCGAGATGGCCGTCGCGTCCAGCAGCCAGATGACGCCGTCGGCCTTGTGATAGTACTCCTGAATGCCGACTTGCACTTCGCCGATCAGGTTCTGGACAAGCCCGGGCGTATCCACCAGCCGGAAATGCTCCAGCAGACGGTTCGGCTTGACGGGCCAGCGCACCTCGACCACTTTGGATTTGTACAGCATCTTGTCGTAAAGGAACTTTCTCAGTTCTTCCTTCTCCTCGATGCTGCCCAGGTGCGAGGATTGGGCGCGAAACAGCTCCCGCACCGTCTTCTCGGATTCGGCCCGCTTCCGCTCTTCCTCGTCCAGAAACGCCCGGCATTCGGATACGTTCATGGACCTGATCGTGCCATCGCTGAATCGGACGACGGCCTGCGAATCATCGCGGCCTTCGAACACGTCAATCTTCCAGGTTTTCGGCAAAATGTCGACGTCCGCGGCTTTCTGCTCCAACAGCGCGTTGAGCAACGTCGATTTTCCGTACTTCCCCATGCCCATGATGAATAGCATGAAGGGCTGTTCGAGTCCCTCGGCAAGCTGCCGGATTTCCATGGACACTTGCAGCGTGCGTTCGTTGAACGCTTTCAGCATGGCCGCTTTTTCATAATTCGGCGTCCGGCGGATGGCGGCATGCGCTTCGCCCAGCATCCGTTCGCAGCTCCGGATTTCGCCCCGCAGATGCTCCCTTGCGCGCGACAAATTCCGCTGCTCCAGTTTCCGGTACAGGTGCAGAAGTTTTTCCTCAAGGCCCGGTTGATCCATGAGACGCTCCTCTCAATTCAACACAAGGTTCCAGAACGCGGGAACCGCGATGATCAGCACAATCTGAATGGCAAACAGCGCGAACATCCACTCACGGGCGTTTTTCGCCCGGGCCCGTTCCTCCTCCGCCGCGGCCAATACGTTTTCAATTAATTCGCCGCTCATCTTTTTGTAGGCTTCGGCCGTCTCCTGCATGCTTTTGCTCAAATTCGAAATCCCGGCCCGGAACTCTTCCGTCAGCTCCTCGACGGCCGCGCGATTCTTGTCCTCGAGCTGCTCCAGCCTTGCCGATACGCGGGATTCGAGGTCGGCGAACTGCTGCCGCAATTCCGCCGCATTCGTCCGGATAACCTCCTCCAGCTTCCCGGCGGACGCCTGCAGACTGCTCGCGACCGGTTCAAGCGTTGTCGCGGAATGCCGCATCACTTCTTCGCTTCGCTTGATGTCCTGGACGACCGTCTGCTTGGCCACCTCGACCGTGATTTCTTTGATTACGCTCTTGAATTCCTCAAGCAGGCTGTCCGCTTCCCTGGTTGACATGTTTCTACCCCTTTGGCACCATGCTGAATAATTCCAATTACCTATTATCCATGATTTTCATATATGATCCTGAAGTAATACAAGTAAAATATTGTAAAAATATAGATGTCCTGAATCCGTGATCGTCCGCGGATAGTTTTGGAACCTGATTCCTGAAACCGGTAATTTTAGTCTTTTTTCTGTGATGGTCATAAGAACTGGCTTTTTACGATGGCAGAAGGACGCATCATAGCTTGTCAATTCAAATCTATGAATGCCAAACAGACCTGGCGGACGACAGGTCGTTCCAAAGCGTCTCCTGCATCATGTCCGTGTCATGCAAACGCCCGGTAAACCCTCTCCAACACCGATGACCAGGGACTGTGCTTTCCGAAGTTAAAGTATAGACAGCGCGCATGTCGAACAAGCCGGACAGCCATGTAGATGATGTTTTGAATAACGGTTCGGATTCGGCGGCGCTGCACGTTGC
>Ga0207808_100498_pt1 | contig 11174 bp, 10 predicted proteins | sample CeladaPassaB1F05_FD_187482 | JGI IMG/M metagenome (GOLD analysis project Ga0207808, IMG submission 187482) | Cellulose-adapted microbial communities from the Joint BioEnergy Institute, USA - Passage B1F05 (SPAdes) (version 2) | ecosystem: Engineered > Bioreactor > Continuous culture >... | reverse complement strand
TCTGTTTGGCCCGATAACGGCGGTACCATGCCGGGCGAAAGCACGTCCTTTACACCCTCGTCGATCCTATTTCGCCCCCATCAGAGACCGCCGCAACTTCAGCGGCCTTTGGTGGAGGCGCCGGGTACTGCCCCCGGGTCCGATGGGCTTATTCCGACGGCCATTTATCGCCATAGCCGGACGAATCCGGCAGGCCTAATATAGGTTGTCCGTGGCGCGAAAAAAAGAACTCATGAAAGGGTGTGACCGCACTTGCTCATTTCTTCTATCCGCGAGCTGCTGACGGGTAATCCAACCTACCACGCTCGCTCTCCCTGGCGCCCGGTCCCAGCCGTGGTGGCCACGGTTATTATCATCGTCGTCGCTGGGTTCTTGGCCACGGCTCTGATCGGCTCGCTGGAATTCAGCCCATCGCTCCCGGTTACTTATCCGGACATTCTCCCATTGGACCGGGAGCGGATCTGGAGGATGGCCGTCTGGCTGCTCGCTATGCAGACGATCATCGTCCTGCTTGTCCTCGCAGCATCCAGCATGTTTGGCGGTCGGGTTGCAGAGGTCCTCGTCCTCGACACCAGGGTTCCGGGCCGCCTGTTTCTCGCTGCCGTCGTCATCATGTTTCTGGCGCAGGCGGTCTACAACGCCATTGTGCTCCCGTTCGCGCACGAGACGGTCGTGGACGACGTGCGCCCGCTGGTCGAGCCTCTGGAGTCGGATGCCTTCTGGGTGTTCGCGCTCGCCCTCGTCGTCGGCGCGCCGGTATCAGAAGAGATCCTCTTTCGCGGATTTTTGCTGAGCGCGCTTGCCCAGTCGCGACTCGGCTTCTTCGGCGCAGCGATGGTCACCACGCTTGCCTGGACGGTCCTTCATGCCGGCTACTCCGGCATTGGCCTCATCGAGGTGTTCCTGGCGGGCCTGCTGTTCTCCTGGCTTCTGTGGAGAACCGGAAGCCTGTGGGTGCCCCTCGTTTGCCACGGCATCTACAACGGCGTGGTCACGATCGCCATTCTCGTTCTGCCGTTGTGAGTGGCCACGGAGAATCGGGCTAAGCTTGCACCATGAACCAGTATCTCGACCTCATGCGCCGGGTGCGCACCGAAGGTGTCCGCAAGACGGACCGCACCGGCACTGGCACGCTGAGCATCTTCGGCCACCAGATGCGGTTCAACCTCGCCGACGGCTTCCCGTTGGTGACCACCAAGAAGCTTCATGTAAAATCGATCATCCATGAGCTGATCTGGTTTCTGAGGGGCGAAACGAATATCGGCTATCTCAAAGCCAACGGGGTCACGATCTGGGACGAGTGGGCAGACGAGAACGGTGACCTCGGCCCCATTTACGGCAAGCAGTGGCGCTCATGGGCCGCTCCCGATGGGCGAACCATCGACCAGATCGCCGAAGCGGTCGAAACCATCAAGACCAACCCCGACAGTCGACGGATCATCGTCTCGGCCTGGAACCCTGCCGATCTGCCGCAGATGGCGCTCGCGCCCTGCCACTGCTTGTTCCAGTTCTACGTGGCCGAGGGCCGGCTCTCATGCCAGCTCTACCAACGCTCGGCAGACGTTTTCCTCGGCGTGCCGTTCAACATCGCGAGCTATGCCTTGCTCACCATGATGATGGCGCAGGTGACGGGGCTGCAGCCGGGCGAGTTCATCCACACGTTCGGGGATGCTCACCTTTATCTGAACCATCTCGAACAGGCCGACCTGCAGCTTTCCCGAACGCCGCGTCCGTTGCCGCAGATGCGACTCAATCCGGACGTGAAGAACATTTTCGATTTCAGGTACGAGGACTTCGAGCTCGTGGGCTATGATCCTCATCCCCACATCAAGGCGCCGGTGGCGGTATGACGGATCAAGACCAGGGACGCCCGAGCATCGAAATCGCTCTCGTCGTCGCCGCCGCTGAGAACGGCGTCATCGGCCGCCAGGGGGCGCTGCCGTGGCACATACCGTCCGACCTCCGCATGTTCCGGCGCATCACGATGGGCAAACCCGTCATCATGGGGCGGAAGACTTTCCAGTCCATCGGCAAGCCGCTGGCTGGGCGGGACAACATCGTCGTGAGCCGCGATCCGCATTTCGCGCCAGAAGGCGTGATCGTTACCAATTCGCTCGCCGCTGCCATCGAAAGGGCTCGCGCCGCGGCTGCAAGCTCAGGACAAAACGAGATCATGGTTATCGGCGGGGCGGAGGTTTTCCGGAAGGCCCTGCCGCTCGTTCATCGCATCTACCTCACGCGCGTCCACGGCAACCCAGACGGGGATACCTTCTTGCCTGAACTCAACCTCGCCGAATGGAGTGAGCGAAGCCGGGAACCGCTGCCGAAGACGGACCGAGATGAGTTCGCTGCAACTCTCCTGATCCTTGAGCGGAAACGCTAGCTTAACCCGATTCCCGTTGAACAATGCTTGAAGCCCCGACGGGCCTCACCACATTTGCTGGAGTTCAGTTTGCGCGGGCGAGGCCTGTCCCCTATAACTCGTTTTGACGAATACGCTCGATCTGGCGCCCCGCGGCCCGCGGCAGGCGCGATTTGGCACACCCAGCACACAGCAGGAAGTGAGAACACTGTTCGATGCCTTGGAACAATCAAAGTAGTGGTGGCGGCGGTTGGAAAAGCGGTGGCGGTAGCGGTGGCCCGTGGGGCAGCGGCCCCTGGGGTCAGGGCTCCGGCGGAGGCAACCAGCCGGATCTCGAGGAGATCCTAAAAAGGAGCCAGGACAAGGTCAGGCAGGTGATGCATGGCTCCGGCGTTCCGGGGCCACTGATCCTGCTTCTTGCTGCCGTGGCCCTTGCTGTGGTCGGGTTCTATGCCTTCACGTTTACCGTACGCCCCGATGAACTTGGCGTCGTGCTGCGCTTCGGCAAGTTCGATCGGCAGGAGCCGCCGGGCCTGCACTTCCGCCTGCCCTACCCCATCGAGGAAGTGCTGCTGCCCAAGGTAACGGTCGCTAACCGGACCGAGATTGGCTTCCGCGGCGCAACCGACAACAGATCCAGAGCCGTCCAGTCCCAGGAAGTTCTCGATGAAAGCCTGATGTTGACCGGCGATGAGAATATCGTCGACATCGGTTTCGTCGTGCTCTGGAACATCAAGGACGCCGCAGCCTACCTGTTCAACATCGAGAACCCGGAAAAGACCGTTAAGGAAGTGGCTGAAAGCGCCATGCGCGAGGTCGTTGGCAAGAGCCGAGTTCAGGACGTGCTGACCGAGAAACGCTCACAGATCGAGCAGGAGGTGCGCGAGCTCGTTCAGCGGGCGCTCGACAACTATAACTCGGGCATCAACATCACCCAGCTTCAGATGCAGCGGGCCGAGGCGCCTGCCCAGGTGATCGACGCCTTCCGTGACGTTGCGGCAGCGGCCATCGACCAACGGCGCATCATCAACCAGGCCCACGCCTACGCGAACAAGGTCATCCCCGAGGCGCGCGGTGAAGTGCAGCGCATCCTCCAGGAAGCGCAGGCCTACAAGGAGCGCGTCATCGCTGAGGCCCAGGGTGAGGCCGACCGCTTCCTCAACGTTCTCGCGGAATATCGCAAGGCGCCGGACCTGATGCGCCAGCGGCTCTATCTGGAGACGATGGAGCGCGTGCTGTCCTCGACGGACAAGATCATTCTCGACAGCGCTGGCAGCCAGGGCGTCGTGCCTTACCTGCCGCTGGACCAGTTGCAGCCCAGAAGACAACCACAACAACAGCAGTGAGGGCTCCGATCATGCGCGCAAGTTTGACTGCACTTCTCGTCGCGCTCGGCCTCGCGGCAGTTGGTGTCTACCTTTCGGCTTTCGTCGTGAGGCAGCACCAGCAAGCCCTGGTGCTTGAGTTCGGCAAGCCGAAACGCATCGTCGATGTGGCCGGCCTTCACTGGAAGCTGCCGATCGTGGAAACGGTCGAGTACTTCGACAAGCGAATTCTGGACCTCGATACCACCCCGCAGGAGCTTTTCTCATCGGACCAGAACAAGCTGATCGTCGACAGCTTCGCCCGGTACCGCATCGTCGATCCGCTCAAGTACTACCAGACGGTCCGTAACGAGCTGGGCGTCAAGTCCCGCGTCGGTCCCATTCTGGACAGCTCGCTGCGGCGCGTGCTCGGTTCGGCTTCCTTCGCTGACGCCGTTCGCGATCGCCGCGCCCAGCTCATGAACATGATCAAGGAGCAGGTAAACAACGAGGCGCGGAACTTTGGCATCGAGGTGGTTGACGTCCGCACCAAGCGCGTGGACCTGCCACCGCAGAACTCGGCCTCGATCTATGAGCGCATGAAGACCGACCGCCAACGCGAGGCGGCTGAATTCCGCGCCCGTGGTGAAGAAGAGGCTCGCCGCATTCGCGCTGAAGCCGACCGGCAGGTCGCCGTCATGAAGGCGGAAGCCGAGCGCGACGCACGTCGTCTGAAAGGTGAAGGTGACGCCGAACGCGCGCGGATCTCGAACGAGGCCTTCAGTCAGGATCCGGAGTTCTATCAGTTCCTCCGGTCCATGGAGGCCTATGAGACGGCTTTGCGCCGTGGCGATACGCGGCTCGTGATCTCACCGGATTCCAACACCTTCCGTGACTTCTTCCGGTTCTTCTCGGAGTCGATCACGGACACAAAGCCGGCCACTAATGTGCCGGCTTCCACAGCAGGAACATTGAAACCGAACGTCGCGTTGCCACAACAATGAGCGATCTCGCTGTTGCCCTCGGCCTTGTGCTGGTGATCGAGGGATTGCTCTGGGCTGCAGCGCCCGATTTTGCAGTACGCGTCCTCACGGCAGCGGCGGAGGCCTCACCACAGGCGTTGAGGACGGCTGGGGTGACCGCCGTGGCCGCGGGGGTGTTCATAGTCTGGCTGGTTCGTGGCTGAGCAGCACCCGCATCGCCAGGGAAACCCGGTCGATGATGATTCGTTGCTGAGCACGAGCTCGCCGGTGAAGTGCGCATGCTCGTCGAAAGGATACGTGGGATGACGACCCTGGCGCATCTGAGGAATACAAACGCGGTATTCCGGACCTTTCGGGCAACGCTCCTCGCTCTCGGCACGCTTGCGTTAGCGGGCGCCGCCGAAGCACGCGGGCCCGCCTCGGTCGCGGACGTGGCCGAGGAGCTCATCCCGTCCGTTGTCAACATCTCCACGACCCAGACATTGAAATCGCCAGAGGGCACGCCACTGCCGAGCGTGCCGGAGGGCTCACCCTTCGAAGAGCTGTTCGAGGACTTCTTCAACAAGGATGGCAAGAATTCGCGCCGCGACCGCCGCGTTTCCTCCCTAGGCTCCGGCTTCGTCATTGACGCCGAGGAAGGCCTGATCGTCACGAACACTCACGTTATCGAGGGCGCCGACGAGATCATCGTCAATTTTGCCGACGGCTCGCGGCTCAAGGTCGACAAGGTGGTCGGCAAGGACGGCAAAACCGATCTCGCCCTGCTGAAAGTGACGCCCAAGAAGCCGCTCAAGGCGGTGAAGTTCGGGTCTTCGGATGCCATCCGTGTCGGCGACTGGGTGATGGCAATCGGCAATCCGTTCGGCCTCGGAGGATCGGTGACGGTCGGCATCATCTCAGCCAAGGCCCGCGACATCAATTCAGGGCCGTATGACGACTACCTGCAGACGGACGCCGCCATCAACAAGGGCAACTCGGGCGGTCCGCTGTTCAACATGAATGGCGAGGTCATCGGCATCAACACCGCCATCATCTCGCCCACCGGCGGCTCGATCGGCATCGGATTTGCCGTGCCGTCGGATATTGCCGTGCCCGTAATCGAGCAGCTGCGACTTTACGGCGAGACGCGGCGCGGCTGGCTAGGCGTTCGCATCCAGTCGGTCAGTGAGGATATCGCGGAAACGTTGGGCGTCCCTGAGAACACCGGCGCGTTGGTGGCGGGTGTAACGCCTGACAGCCCTGCGGCGAAGGCTGGCATCGAGCCCGGCGACCTGATCCTAAAATTTGACGGCAAGGAGATCACGAGTATGCGTGGGCTGCCGCGCATCGTGGCTCAGACGCCCATCGGCAAGACCGTCGAAGTCGAGGCACTGCGCAAAGGCGAGAAAAAGACCTTTAAGGTCGTCGTCGGACGGCTCATGGAGGACGAGAAGTCAGACGTGAACGTTCCCTCGACCACTCCGGATACAGGCGACGTCAAGCCGGCGCCCGGGCCCGGGCGCGGATTGGTGGGCCTGAAGGTCACTCCACTGACGGACGAGTTGCGGCGTAAACACGGCATCGACAAGAAGATCAAAGGTTTGCTTGTCACCGAAATCGATCCGGACAGCCCGGCCGCGCAAAAGGGCGTCAAGGTCGGCGACGTCATCGTTGAGGTGGCCCAGGAGGAAGTGTCGACCGCTGACGATCTGAACAAGAGCGTGGAGAAAGTCCGCCGCGCCGGCAGGAAGGCGGTGCTGCTGCGCGTCGAGGACGGCAAGGGCGACATGCGGTTTGTGGCCGTGCCGATCGAATAGCTCGGTCTCAATTTCGGACGAGGTGGCTGGTATTTGCGGTTGCAGATGCCTGTGTGTGCGGGGCGACATGCCACTGGCGAGCACCTGCCCTCGGCGTTAAACACGATCAACTGATTTCTTAGCGCTGGAGACCATAGCCCCGTGTCCGAGAACCGCAGCCTTCTCAGCACGATCGCGGATTCGTTCGCTCCGATTCACCGCGACGGCCACAAATTCGTGGCCATCGGTCTTGGCGTAACTCTCCTCTTTTTTCTGCTCTGGCCGCCGCTCGGCTGGGTTTCCGCGGCGATCACGGTGTGGGTTGCCTATTTCTTCCGCGATCCGGATCGGGTGACGCCCCTGCGCGAAGGCCTCGTCATCGCGCCCGCCGATGGCCGCATCTGCGCCATCGAGCGTGTTCGTCCACCGCAGGAACTGGGGCTGGGCGACGAGCTTCGCCCTCGGATCTCGATTTTCCTTTCCATCTTCGACGTGCACGTGAACCGGTCACCCGTCGCCGGTCGCATTACCCGTTCGGTTTACACGCCAGGTGCTTTCTTCAACGCCGAGCTCGACAAGGCGAGTGAGGAAAACGAGCGCCGCGCTCTCGTCATCATGATGCCTTCCGGTGCCGAAATCGGCGTGGTGCAAATCGCCGGGCTCGTGGCTCGGCGGATTGTGACGTTCGTAAGTGAAGGTGATACCGTTGGCGTCGGCCAGCGCATCGGGCTGATCCGATTCGGCTCCCGGGTTGATGTGTATCTGCCGCCTGAGGGGCGTCCGCTGGTTGCAGTCGGCCAACGTGCAGTTGCCGGCGAGACCGTGCTCGCAGACCTGAAGTCGGATGAGCCGGAGCGCGAGGCGCGCCGCCACTAAGAGGCAGGGCTTGCTGCTGAGAATTCGGAGCCGCTGACGGGATGGACACCATGGACCCGCTGGTGACGAGATTGGAGGAGGAGACGCGCCGCCGCAGGCGCCGGCCGCTGTTCAAGTACCGGCAGGTGCCCGTCCGCATGCTCATCCCCAATTTCTTCACGCTTGTGGGCCTCTGCGCGGGCCTGACCGCCATCCGCATGGCCATCGAGGGCCGGTATGAGCTGGCACTGGCTGCCATCGTCTTTGCTGCTCTCCTGGACGGCGTAGACGGGCGGGTTGCGCGCCTCTTGAAAGCCTCCTCGCGTTTTGGAGCGGAGTTTGACAGCCTCGCTGACTTCGTAAACTTCGGCGTTGCCCCGGCCATCGTCCTGTTCACCTGGGGGGCCTGGGAAACGCCCGGCATGCGCGGGCTTGCCTGGATCGTGGTGCTTCTGCTGGCCGTGGCGTGCGGACTGCGGCTCGCCAGGTTCAATGCAGTCCTCGACGTCGAGCGGCCCAAATGGCAATCGAACTACTTCTCCGGCGTGCCTGCGCCGGCAGGGGCCATCATCGCTCTCCTGCCAGTTTATCTCGAGCAATTGGGCTTGCTCACCACCCGCAGCGGTTGGGCGATCTACGCCATGCTCGCCTACATTCTGCTTGTGGCGTTTCTCATGGTGAGCACGATCCCGACCTACTCAGGCAAGTTGCTGGGTGAGCGCATCTCGCGCGAATGGGTTATGCCGGCTTTCGTGCTGGCAGGCGCTCTTGTGGCTCTGCTTGTCACCTACCCCTATGCGACGCTGAGCATTGGAACCCTGCTTTACCTTGCCATGATTCCGGTGAGCGTTCGCCGTTTCAGGGCTCAGATGCAACTGCATGGCGAAGAGGAAGCGCGGCCCAACCCTGCACTCCCCGCCGTCGTGGTCGAGCATCCGAAATCTGATAGGGCTCATCGCTGACGCTGGTCGGCTGTGGAAAGGTGGTACGTTGACCGTCCACTTACCGCTACCTAATATCCAACCGACCTTCAGAATGGGGTGGCTTGGGCGCGAACACGTCCGCCGCAATTGACGTGATCGAAATACTTATCGTCCTGGCTCTCATCCTCCTCAACGGCCTGTTCGCGCTGTCGGAGCTCGCGATCGTCTCTTCGAGGCTTTCGAGGCTGAGAGCCCTAGCTGCTTCCGGGCGCCGGGGCGCCAACCGCGCTATCAGTCTGGCTTCCAACCCGGGGCGTTTTCTCTCCACCGTCCAGATCGGCATTACCCTCATCGGCATCTTGAGCGGCGTGTACTCGGGCGAGGCCTTCGGCGGCAGCCTGGCCGCACGTCTCTCTGAGGCCGGAGTGCCAGATCGCGTGGCCGTACCGCTTGGCTACGGCCTCGTCGTGGTCATCATCACCTACCTTTCTGTGATCATCGGAGAGCTGGTGCCGAAGAACCTGGCGCTCCGCAATGCGGAGTCGGTCGCCTGCGCGGTAGCTCCCTTCATGATCGTGGTCGCAAAGATCGCGGCCCCAGCTGTCTGGCTGCTCGATGCTTCAACGCGCTTGATCTTCAAGGTCCTCGGCCTGCCGACGGAACGGGAGGTCCGGGTGACGGACGAAGAGATCAAGGCCCTGATCGCCGAGGCGGAGCGCGCCGGCGTTTTGGAAACGGGCGAGCGCGAAATGTTGTCGGGCGTCATGCGCCTCGCCGACCGTACCGTCGTCGGACTGATGACGCCCCGCACCGACGTCGACTGGATCGACATCACTGGCTCACAAGAGGAAGTCAGGGAGCGGCTGATCAGTACACCGCACTCGCGTCTGCCGGTTGGCGAAGGCTCGATCGACCAGATGATCGGCGTCATCCAGACGCGCGAGCTGCTGGCCGCGATCCTTTCCGGCAAGCCCTTCGAAATCCGCGAACTCGTGCGCAAGGCTCCTATCATCCCTGAGACGACTGATGCGCTGGATGCACTTGCGACTCTGCGGAACGCCGATGTGCCGATGGCGCTCATTCACGATGAGTACGGAAATTTTCAGGGGCTGGTGACCCCAGCCGATGTGCTGGAGGCGATCGCCGGCGCATTTCGATCAGACACCGCCGGTGAAGAACCCCTGGCTGTGGAGCGCGAGGACGGCTCCTGGCTACTTTCCGGCTCCATGCCCGCCGACGAAATGGCGGACAAGCTCGGAATCAAACTGCCTGAAAAACGCGCTTACGAAACGGTGGCAGGCTTTGTTCTCGCCCATCTCCAGCATTTGCCGGAGACAGGCGAGTTCATCGAGACGAACGGCTGGCGCTTCGAAGTTGTCGATCTCGACGGGCGGCGCATCGACAAGATCCTCGCCAGCCGCAGCCTTCCCCGCCGGCGCAGCGCGCTGGCGTGATCTGCTGCACCGAAACGCAGGTCAACGCGTCTCTTCCGGCGCGCGATGATAAACATCATCCGCGCGAATGATATCGTCCTCCCCGAGATACGTGCCGATCTGAACCTCGATGATTTCCAGCGGCACCTTTCCAGGATTTTCCAATCGGTGCCATTGCGTGGCAGTGATGTAGACACTCTCGTTCTCCTGAACGAGCTGTTCACTGTCCCCAATAGTCACCTTGGCCGTGCCCTGAACCACCACCCAATGCTCCGAACGGTGATGGTGCATTTGCATCGAAAGCTTGCCGCCCGGCTTTACGTGAAGGAGCTTCACCTGGAAGCGCGGCCCCAGTGAAAGCGTTTCGAAATAACCCCACGGGCGATAGTTCCGCAGATGCTGTTCCTGCTCTCGCCGGTTCGTTTGCTTCAGTCGTGAGACGATCTTGGAAACGTCTTGCGCGCGATCCTTGTCGGCAACGAGTAGCGCATCAGGCGTGTCGACGATAACCAGATTTTTTACCCCTATCGCAGAAACCAGCGATTTTTCACTGTGCACATAACAATTTTCGGTATCCTCGAACAAAACATCGCCGTTGCTGACGTAATTGCCTTTCTCATCGCGCGGGGCAATTTCCCACAGCGATGACCACGACCCGACATCATTCCATCCGATGTCAATCGGAACCATCGCGGCACGGGCCGTTTTTTCCATCACTGCGTAGTCAACGGAAATATTGGGGCATTTTACAAAGGCTTCGCGATCGAGGCGCAAGAAGCCAATGTCCTCGACGGCATTGTCCAATGCGAGCTGAGCGAATTCAAGGATTTCAGGCGCCAGCCGCTCCAACTCACTGAGGAATGTCCGCGTGTTGAGAACGAAAATTCCGCTGTTCCAGAAATAATGGCCGCTATTGATGTATTCCTGTGTCGTGGATGCGCTCGGCTTTTCCGTGAACGCCTCGACGAGAAATGCGTCCCGCTCGAACCCCTCGATAGCTTTGCCGCGCCGAATATAGCCATAGCCCGTATGCGGTGTTTCCGGTTTTATACCGAAAAGCACGAGGCGCCCTGTCAAAGCGACCTGTCTCGCAACCTGCACAGCTGCGAGAAAACCGGCCTCGTCGGCAATGACGTGGTCGGAGGGCATGGCGACGATGATGCCGGAAGGATCCTCGCGGAAGACGCTCAGTGCAGAGACGGCAATGGCAGCAGCCGTGTTTCGGGCTACCGGCTCCAAAATAATTGCCCGCGCAGCCGTACCGCTGGCCTCAAGATTTTCCTTAATGAGAAATCTGTGGTCCGCGTTGCAGATGATTGTTGCTGGCTGAAAACCGGCATCCGCCTTCAGCCTCTGCAAAGTCGCGCCCAGAAGGCTTGTTTTGCGACCGTTAAATCGAATGAATTGCTTCGGATACATGGCCCGCGACAGGGGCCACAGACGGGTCCCGGAGCCACCGGAAAGAATTACTGGGTAAAGGCCGCTCATGGTTGTTTCCCGATCCGTTTCGGATCCCGCCTGACGCGCAGAGGTCATAGT
>Ga0207808_100468_pt1 | contig 12425 bp, 13 predicted proteins | sample CeladaPassaB1F05_FD_187482 | JGI IMG/M metagenome (GOLD analysis project Ga0207808, IMG submission 187482) | Cellulose-adapted microbial communities from the Joint BioEnergy Institute, USA - Passage B1F05 (SPAdes) (version 2) | ecosystem: Engineered > Bioreactor > Continuous culture >... | reverse complement strand
GGCGGGGCACCGTGATCAAAATCGTCATTCCGAAAGCGGGAGGGGTTGCCCTTGAGGCTGAAAGCCATGCTCGTTGACGACGAAAAGCCGATTTTGCAAAACCTGCGCGCGGTGCTGCCGTGGGCGGATCTGGATATCGAAGTCGTCGGGCTGGCGCGGAATGGCGTGCAGGCGCTCGACATCGCGAGGCTGCACCGTCCGGACCTCATTTTGTGCGACATCCGCATGCCGGTCATGGACGGGATCGAGTTTTTGCGGCGGCTGCGCGAGACGGACGAGGAAGCGGAAGTGGTCATGCTCACCGGGTATCAGGATTTCAACTACGCCCGCTCGGTCATTCCGTACGGGGTGCGCGACTATGTGCTGAAGCCGATCCGCTACGACGAACTGACCGCGCTCATCGAGAGGCTGGCGGGGGCGATCCGCGAACGAAGGCAAGCCCGGGACAGCGAGCAGTCGCGGCTCGACCAGGCGATGCGCCTCGCGTACGAGAAAATGCTGCACGATCTGCTCACGGATTGCGCGCCGGCTCCGCCGCAGCGCTGGATCGACGGGGAGGAGCCGGAGCGGTGGCGTTTTGTCATGTTGCTCGCCGACATTGACGATTACGCGCAGCGGTGCCGCGGCGTCCAGGAGCGCGAGCGGAAGATGTGGCTGGTCGCGGCGCGCGACGCGTTGCAGGACGCGCTCCACTCGGAGGGGCTCAGGCACGCCGTGCTGCCAATGCGTGAAGGCGAGTGGTGCGTGCTGATCGGGCGCGGAAGCGTCGGGAAGGAAGAAGACGGTCCGGGAGGACCCGCGGAGCGGCGGGACGCCGGACCGCTTGCGCCGGCGGAGCGGTGCGCGGACGGGCTGCGAGAGCGCGCCGGGCGGTGGGCGGCGCTGCTGCAGGAAGCGGTGTGGGCCCATGCGGGCCTGCCCGTCACTGTCGGCATCCATCCGGAGGAAATTGCGATCCATGAACTGTCCCGGGTGTTCCGCTCGCTGCAGCGCACGGTGCATCTGGCCGCGGACCGGAACCGCTCGGTGCTGTGGAACGGCGGGACGGCGGGCGAGGAGGCGAACCGGGAGGAAGTGTGGGCGCCGGTCGGACAACTGGTCGCCGCGCTGAAGCGGTTGGAGCGCGATCGCGTCGAAGAAGCGCTGCGCCTGCTGACGGCGCGCCTGCAGGCGGAGTCGGCGCGGTCGCTGGCCCGGGCCGAGAAGGCGGCCCATTTCATCGCGCTCTATCTGCTGCGCGAAATGCGGGCGCTGGGCGCGCTGACCGGCGAACAGGAGGACGAAATCTGGCGTCTCGTGGAGCTGGCCGACCGGGTGAGCGACATGCTCGCGGCCGTGCGGCGCATCGTGGAACTGAGCCTGGAAACGTCGGAACGCCAAAAAACCGGCGACCGGCTCATGCACATCGCGAAGGATTACATCGACCGGAACCTGTCCCGGGATCTCGGCGTCGACGAAGTGGCCGGTCACCTCGGCATCAGCGCCAGCTATTTCAGCCTGCTGTTCAAACAGCATTTCGGCGTCACATTCCTGGAGTACGTGACGTCGGAACGGGTGGAGCTGGCCAAGTCGCTGCTGCTCCTGACGGACAGAAGCATTTCGGACATCGGCCGTTCGGTCGGCTACGCCGAGCGGAGATATTTCAACAAGGTGTTTCACAAGGTGACCGGCGAACTGCCGTCGGCCTGGCGGGAACGGCGAAAAACGAACGACCGGAAGGAGAGCGGGACGAATTGAGCAAAGCGGATGCGTGGAGGGCCAAGGGAGCGGATGCGGACCTGGCCGGCTGGAGCCTGCGCGACAAAATCGGGCAGATGGTGATGGCCGGGTTCGACGGCAAGACGCCGACGGACGAAATCCGGACGCTGATCCGGGAACGCAAGCTCGGCGGGGTGATCTACTTCCGCCGGAACGCGGGCAGCGCCGCCGAAGTCGCCCGGCTGTCGGCCGAACTGCGCGAGCTGGCCGATGAGGCGACGAAGGCGCCACTTTGGATCGCCGCCGACCAGGAAGGCGGCATGGTGGCGCGCTTCGACCAGGGCGTGACGGTCATGCCGGGCCAAATGGCGCTCGGCGCGGCGCGCTCGGCGAGGTGGGCGCGCGAGACGGCATACGCGTCCGGCTCGCAGCTCATGCGGCTGGGCGTCAATCTGAATCTGGCGCCCTGCCTGGACGTCAACAACAACCCGGCCAATCCGGTTATCGGCGTGCGCTCGTACGGCGAACGTCCGGAACTGGCGGCCGAACTGGGCATCGCGGCCATCCGGGGATACCGGGAGGCGGGAGTGGTCGCCTGCGCGAAGCATTTTCCGGGTCACGGCGACACCGTGGCCGATTCGCACCGGGAGCTGCCGACCGTGCCGCACGACCGGAAGCGCCTGGGAGCCGTGGAGCTGCTGCCGTTCCGGCTGGCGGCCGCCGCCGGCTTGGACGCGATCATGACCGCGCACGTGCGGTTTCCGGCGATTGAACCGGACGGTCTTCCGGCGACGCTGTCGCCGCGCATCCTGCGCGGCCTGCTGCGGGACGAATGGGGATACGACGGCGTGGTGTTCACGGACTGTCTGGAAATGAAGGCGATCGCAGATACGGTGGGCGTCGCCCGGGGCGCGGTGATGGCGGTGAAGGCCGGCGCGGACGTCGTGCTGGTCAGCCATACGCCGGCGCTGCAGACAGCCGCGCTCGACGCGTTGTACGAGGCGGTCGTCAACGGGGAAATCGCCGAGGAGCGAATCGACGAGTCGGTGCGGCGCATTGTGGGGCTTAAAGCCAGACAGTCGGCGCCGGCGGTTTCGGCCGATCGCGCCGGCGCCGGGGTTGGGCCGGATTTCGTTTTAGACGGTGAAGCGGCGGCGCTCGCCCGGGAAGTTTGCCGGCGCAGCGTAACGATCGTACGGAACGAGCGAGGCGCGCTGCCGCTCCGGCGGGATGTGCCGACGCTCGTCGTCTGGCCCGAGGTGCGGCAGGGAACGGAAGTGGACGAGGCCCTGGCCCGGGACCTGACGTTGGGCCGGGCGCTCGAACCGTATCTCGGCCGGGTGAAGGAATTCAGGATCGGCGCCGATCCCGGCGAAGACGAGGTTCGCAAGACGCTGGCGGAGATCGTCAAGGCGCTGGAGGAAATTCGCGAACGCGACGCAATCCACGGGCAAGCGGGAAGCGACCGGGCATGCCTGCAGGTGGTGGTCGGGACGTACAACGCGACCTTCGCGGCGGGACAATCCGAGCTGGTGAACCGTCTGCTGGCCTGCGAAGGGGTGCGGGTGACGGCGGCGGCGCTCCGCAACCCGTACGATTTGCTCGCGTTTCCGGAGGTTCACGCCTACGCGGCCTGTTACGAGAACACCCCCTGCATGATGGAAGCGCTGGCCGAGGTGCTGGTCGGGGAGACGGAAGCCCGGGGCCGCCTGCCGGTCACCCTGTCGGAGCCATATCCGTTCGGGCATGGAATTACGGGAATCCATGAATGAGACGGTTCCGGACGAACCGACGAGACGAGATGGTGAAGCGTCTTGAAAGGACTGTGGATCAGGAACGCCGATGTCTATTTGCCCGACCGGGTGCTGACGGGCGGTTCGGTGTACGTGGCCGGCGGGCGGATCGCGCGCATTTGCGGACCGGAGGAGTTGCCGCCTGAGCCGGGCGACGCCGATGAAGTGTGGGACGCCGAAGGGCTTTCGCTCGTGCCCGGCTTCATCGACGTCCACGTGCACGGCGGCGGAGGAGCCGACGTGATGGACGCGGCGGAAGATGACGGGGCCATCGGGCGGATTGCGCGGTTTCACGCGGCGCACGGGACGACGTCTTTTCTGGCCACCACGATGACGGCGTCCCGGAACGAGCTCGAACGCGCGGTGGAAGGCGTCGTATGTGCGATGGAGAGAGGCGTCGCCGGCGGCGCGGAGGTGCTCGGTCTCCATCTGGAAGGGCCTTTCCTCAATCCGCGGCGATGCGGCGCGCAAAATCCGGCGCTCATCCGTCCGTTTGATTGGGATGAAATGCAGGATCTGCTCAAGCGGGGGCGCGGGGCGGTGCGCCTGGTGACGCTGGCGCCGGAATGCGGCGACGCGCTGCGCCGGATCGGCGCGCTCGCAGGCCGCGGCGTCACGGTTTCCATCGGCCATTCCGAAGCCGACTCGGAGACGGTGCGGCAGGCGATCGAGGCGGGGGCGTCGCACGTCACCCACCTGTTCAACGCCATGAATCCGCTGCACCATCGCGAGCCGGGCATCGTCGGCGCCGCGCTGATCCGAGACGAACTGACGGTGGAGCTCATCTGCGACGGGTTTCATGTGCATCCGGACATGGTCAGGCTCGTATTTGCGGTCAAGCGACGCGACCGGATCGCGCTGGTGACGGACGCAATCGCGGCGGCCGGCATGCCGGACGGCGAAGGCTATCGGCTGGGCGGCCTGCCCGTCGTGGTGAAAGAGGGCAAGGCGGTTCTCCGGGACAGCGGAAATTTGGCCGGCAGCTGCCTGACGATGGACCGGGCGCTGAAGCAGGCGGTCGCGTTCACCGGTCTGCCGCCGGCCGAGGTGCTTCCCGCGCTGACGATCAATCCCGCAAGGCAAATCGGCGCGGACGACCGCAAAGGATCGATAGAAGTCGGCAAAGACGCCGATCTGGTGGCGCTTGGACCGGATTTGACGGTGGTCCGCACGTATGTCAAAGGAGTGCGCGTTTATGGTTGACGGAGCGGAAGCCGTGTTTGTCGGCATCGACGTCGGCGGGACGAACGTTGCGGCCGGCGTCGTGAATGCGGAGGGTCGTCTTCTCGCCATAGTCAAAAAACGGACGGAAACTTCCGACGGCGACGCGCTGGTTGCGCAACTCGCGGAGATGGTGCGCGAGCTGCTCACGACCCGTCCGGCGAAAGCGGGCTCTGCGTCTACGCCGGAGACGGGAGCGCTTCGCGCGGTCGGCGTCGGCATCCCCGGTTTTCTGGACGCGCGGCGGGGTGTGGTCCGGCACGCGGCCAATCTCCGCCTGCGGGATTATCCGCTCGCCGACCGGCTGGGCGCCCTGCTGGACGCTCCCGTGATGCTGGACAACGACGTGCGGATGTACGCCTACGGAGAAGCCGCGGTCGGAGCGGCGGCGGGATATGACCACGCGCTCGTCGTCACCGTGGGCACCGGGCTGGCCTGCGCCGTCACGCACCGCGGCCGGCTGCTGTCAGGCGGCGATCTGGCCGGAGAAATCGGCCATGTCAAAGTGGACGGAAACGAATACGCGTGCGGCTGCGGGATGAACGGCTGCCTGGAGACGCTGGTGTCGGCGGGCGGGATCGTGCGGCAGGCGAAAGAGCTGATGCGATGGAAGCCCAGCGTGCTCGGTGAGTGGTTTCCCGAGCGGTCCCAGGCGGAGCGATCCATGACGGCAGAGGACGTGGCCAAAGCGGCCGACCTGGGGGATGCGGTGGCGGTCGAGGTGTTCGAGCGGACCGGACGGGCGCTCGGGAGCACGCTCGCCGCCTGCGCCACGCTGCTCGGCACGGACGTCATGGTGATCGGGGGCGGCGTGTCGCGCGCCGGCGAACGACTGCTGTCCCCGGTGCGGCGGGCGCTGGCGGAGCGGGTTCATCCGCTGTACGCCGAAAGGGTGAAGGTGACCGCGGCCCGATGGACGGACGAGGCGGGCGTGATCGGCAGCGCTCTCGCGGCCAAGGCAAGGGGTGAACATACGATTTGAAGCTCAACATCTTTGCGAATCCGGAGCAATTGCACGAGGCGGCGGCGCAGACGATCATCAGGCTTCTGCGGCAAAAGCCGGACGCGGTGCTCGGTCTGGCCACCGGCGGAACGCCGATCGGCATCTACGAAGCATTGGCGGCGGCGGCTCGGCGGGGGGAGGTCAGTTTTGCGCGGGCCACGACGTTCAATCTCGACGAGTATGTCGGATTGCCGCCGGGTCATCCCGAATCGTACCGCTATTACATGGATCAACATCTGTTCCGCCACATCGATATACCGCCGGAGCGAACGCACATCCCGGACGGCAACGCGGCGGACCTCGAGCGGGAATGCGAACGGTATGAACGGCTGCTCAAGACCGCCGGACGGATCGATCTCATGCTGCTAGGACTCGGCCATAACGGGCATATCGGTTTTAATGAACCGGGAAGGGTGCTGCACAGCAAAACGCACGTGACCGTCCTGCATCCGAAGACGCGGGAGGCCAACGCCCGTTTCTTCCGTACGCCGGAAGAGGTGCCGACCCGGGCCATCACCATGGGATTGGGCAGCATATTCAAAGCCAGGACCATTCTGCTTGTCGTGAAAGGATCCGACAAGGCGGACATCGTCCACCGGGCGCTGACCGGACCGCTCACGACGGAATGTCCGGCTTCCTTGCTGCAGCTTCACCCGCATCTGGTTGTGATGCTGGATGAAGGAGCGGCAAAGGGATTCAAGAGCGCGGCGGTGTCCATGATCTGAAACGTATTGATTTCTTATTGGATTCAGTAACTATAGTTAACATAATATTTATTAAGTCATATTATATATCTCCCTCGCTACCCCGGAATTGGGGAAAGATCACATTAATATTGCTGCTGACGTCCAACGGCTTTTACACGGACGAGATCAAAAAACACTTTCTGGAGTTGGTCGGAGGTGCGACGGACCAAAAGCATGCCGCCGTCATCACCACCGCTTCGCCGTTGAAGGCCAATAATCCGTTCGCCATAAAAGCGAAGGACGATTTGAACGAAATGGGGTTCGGGCGCGTAGATTTTCTGGATCTCGAGTTTGAGAGGCCCGATATCCTCCTGGACAAGGCGGTTATTTACATTAACGGCGGAAATCCGTTCGGTTTGTTGCACCATATGAAGAGAAACGGAGCGGATCGGGTTTTTCGGGCGCTGACAGGCAAAGACGTCGTCGTGGTCGGGGCCAGCGCGGGAGCGATAGTGCTGGGGCCCAACATCAAAAGACTGAAAGATGACGGATGGGTAACGGAAATCATCAACAAATAATCAACAAATAATTAATGACGTTAAATATCAGATGGGTAAAAGTCGTAAGCGTGAATCCATAAATGTAAACGTCAATCCGGCAATCCGGGCAAAAACGGGCTGCTGATACTTGAACCCGAGGGTCTGTCTTCTTCCCGCAATATTGTTTCATAAAATCCGTATTTTGTACATATGTCTATGTGTTATTATCCTTGGTGCGCGGGATTTGCCGCATCTGCATACGGGCCGGTCATCGGGGCAGCGTACCCCGGATACGCGGCGCGTTCATCATATACTTCCTGCTCCAAATAAAGTTTGTAACAAACCATTTGATCCAGGCGCGGAATATGGACAACCGTGCCCGCTGTCAAATAATGCGGATGTTGAATGTGCGGATTCATCGCTTCAAGAATCGGACGGGGGCAATTGTAGGTTTTAGCCAAACTGTCCAGCGTCTCCCCTTCCTTGCAATGATGTTTCGTGTGATACATGCCGTCCCGGTCATCTTCAGCCCTGAAAAACGGGAAGCCGAACGGGGAAACAAAGAAGAACGGAAAGAATCGCCTTCTCGGAAAAAAGAACGGGTTGAAAAACGGTCCGGGTCCGAATCCTGTGCCCGGAAAAAATGCGCGTTCCATGGATGGTGATCCTCCTTGGGTGTATTAATGTTTTCCACCACACCATATGCGCAATAGTTCCGACTGGTTAAATGTCCCGGTTTCGGTTTTCAATCCGTTCTCTCCGAACGCGTGTGGCTCCCCTTCTCGCCGAACACCTCAAAGATCAGATCGGAGTAGCCTTCCTCGGTCGTGTACGTCTCGCCCAGCTTCCCTACGCACCGCTGGTCGGCCCCTTGCCCGAGACGAACATCAGCTCGTTCACGATGACACAGTTCGCGTACTTTGCCGCCGGACTGCTTGCGCGGGGCAATTCGATCCCGAGCTCCCGCAGCTTTAGTTCCGCATAACCTTGATCCATCGTTACGCAGCTTCCCGTCTAAGTTCTCCTTCTCCACCCGAACACGCGCACGTGCACGATCGCCCGGGAAATCCAATATGCAATAAAATAGAAAATAAGGAACAAAACAAGTATGCCCCGTATAAAAATCCAGCCAACCAGCCAGATCAACAAGACCTGCCAACTCTTCAACTTGCGCAGTTTCATGATCGGCCAGAGGAATAAGCGGTAGAACAGGTTGCTGTACTGCAACGCTTCCAGATATTCATCCCGGATTTGCTTGTCCTCCGGATTGAGGCGCACCGCGCTCCGCGCGTATTCTTCCTGCTTCTTGTGATCGCCGCGCACCCTGGCCGCCCAGGACAGATAAAGCAGCGTATGCGAATCCTCGGCGCTGTATTGAAGCGCCTGACGCTCCAACTGCTCGGATTCGGCGAAACGGCCGGAAAACGCCGCTGTGTAGCTCGCCGCCGCCAGGAAAAGAGGTTCCTCCGGACGGAGCCTCAACGCTTCTTCCAGCAAACTCATGGCCTCTCTGAATCGTTTTTTCCTGTTCTCGTAGTTCGCCTTCATGAAATAGTATTGCGGCTCATCGGGATCGATTCTTAAAGCATGTTCCACGGCTTTATAGAATTCTTTGACCTTTTCGGTCTGATAGAACACGCATACCCGGACATACCAGGCGATCAGATGGTCCGGTTCAAACTTGAGCGCCATTTCTGTCCAGTGAAGCGCTTTTTTATAATCCTCCTGAAGCAGATGCACATTGGCGATCATCGACATCGCATCGGGATTCTCGGGATCCATGCGCAGAATTTGCTCCAGTTCCTGCAGCGCTTCCTTGTAGCGTCTCCATTCGATCAGTTGCCGGGCCCGTGCCAACAAAGACCGGGTTTCCAGCGTCTCAACCTCGTTCATGCCGGTATTCTCCCGTCTTCCCTGGTTCCAATCACTTGATTCCGTGCTTCTTCATATAATCCAGCACAACCTGGTAATCCCGGTTGACGTCGCTGAAAGTGGCGTAGTTTCGGGCGGTGGCGAACCATTCCAACGTGGACGGCTTGCGGCCTTTGACCGCTGCCAGCAAGTCTTTCTGCGTGATCGGCTGGATTTCGCCCGTCTCGAACGTCCGCTCCATGGCCGAATCCACCGCATCCTGCACCACCTGCTCCAGATCCGCGCCGGAAAAATGTTTCGTCATGTCCGCGATGGCCGACAGATTCAATCCGTCTACGGGCTTTCCCGCCAACTTGAGTTCGAGGATCTTCTGCCGTTCGGGCGCGTCCGGCGGCGGCACGAAAACCAGATGATTGAACCGTCCGGGACGCCGCAGCGCCGTATCGAGATACCAGGGCGTATTGGTCGCGCCGATGATAAAAACGTTGTCGCTTTGATTGTCCAGCCCGTCGAGTTCGAGCAGCAGCTGGCTCCCGCCCAAGGCGTCCAGTTCGTCGAAGAAGACGACGCACGGTTTGTTTTCCCGCGCCTTGGCAAAAATGTCATGCAAATTGTGCTCGCTTTCCCCCACGTACATGGACAGAATCGCCTGGAGTTCGACGTGCATGAAATTGACTTCGATCTCCCCCGCAACGGCCCGCGCCAGAAACGTCTTCCCGCATCCCGGCGGACCGTAGAGCAGCAGGCTCCCTCCCGCCGACTTGCCGTACGCGGCGAACACTTCCGGCTGTTTGAGCGGCAGGATGAAGCTTAAGCGGATCCGTTTTTTCACATCCTCCAGACCGCCGACATCGTCGAAGGTGACGTTCGGTTTCTCCGTCTCGACAAACGTATGATCTTCCCGGTTGAAATGGATCAGCTTCAAATGTTTCCGCCGGCGTTCGGCGAGTTCGTCGCGATCGGTCATGCGTTCTTTCAACTCCCGGTGGTAAAAGTGATTTCATGCGTTAAATGGAATATTGTGAAATCCTGATATAATTTAAGGAATGGAAATTTATTCCTCGGCAAACCTCAAATTATTGCGGCCCCACGACGGGATGCGGCACATAGGCCTCTTCCAGATACGCGATCTCTTCGGGAGTCAACTTGATCTCGAGCGCGGCGACGGCATCCTCGAGATGCGTGATCTTCGTCGCGCCGACGATCGGAGCGGTGACGGCCGGCTTGTGCAGCAGCCAGGCCAGCGCGATCCGGGCGCGCGAAGTGCCGTGCTTCTCCGCAAGCTCGCCCACCCGCTCGATGATGGCGCGGTCGGCCTCGGCCATCGTGTCGTATTTTTGCTTCTGGACCTGATCGGTTTCCGAACGAAGCGTCGACTCGTCCGGACGCCGCGTCAGCCGGCCGCCCGCGAGCGGACTGTACGGAATGACGCCGATCCCTTCCGACCGGCACATCGGCAGCATTTCACGCTCTTCCTCGCGATAAATCAGATTGTAGTGGTTCTGCATCGAGACGAACCGCGTCCACCCGTGCCGCTCGGCGACGCTTTGCGCCTTCATGAACTGCCAGGCGTACATGGCCGAAGCGCCGATGTATCGCGCTTTCCCCGCCTTCACCACATCGTGCAGCGCCTCCATCGTCTCCTCGATCGGCGTGTTGTAGTCCCAACGGTGAATCTGGTACAGATCGACATAATCGGTTCCGAGCCGTTTCAGACTTTTATCGATCTCGCTCATGATCGCCTTGCGGGACAATCCGGCGCCGTTCGGCCCTTCATGCATGCGGAAAAACACTTTCGTCGCGATGACCACTTCATCCCGGTTCGCCAGCTCCTTGAGCGCGCGGCCAAGATATTCCTCGCTGGTGCCGCCGGAATAAACGTTCGCCGTATCGAAGAAATTGATCCCGAGCTCCAGCGCCTTCTTGATGACCGGGCGTGACTGCTCCTCGTTCAGCACCCATGGATGAATCCAGCGCGAAGCATCGCCGAATCCCATGCACCCGAGACAAATCCGCGATATTTCCAGTCCGGTGTTGCCGAGTTTTACATATTGCATCCGTGATTTCCCCTCCTTCATCATGCCGACAGGCTGGTAAGATCGATTTCACACCAACTGCGCAATAAGATAAAGCCTATCAATAATATCCGGTATATAACGGACGATTTGCAACAGACTGAACGCAATAATCGCAAGACAAACGGTATTGATGAATCGCAAGACGTTATGAAACACTTCGCTGCCCATGATGTTCTTTATTTTTTCAAGCAAAGCACAAACCTCCTTCGATCATCTTTTCCACGCAGCAATATCATGTTTCATAAACGCTGCTCAGTCAATATCTGGAACCCGCCATCCTGAAGTCCGAAATGCTTCAATAAACAAAGAACAGCCGGAAGGCATTCCATGCCAACCGACTGCATCCACGTGTTCACACCTTATTTGCTGAGCCAGGTGTCAACCTTGTCCCGATTGGATTCGACCCAATTTTTGGCCGCTTCTTCAGGCGTTGCACCTTCATAGATTTCCACCATGACGGCCGCCATGTCATCCGCGGTCCATTCGAACCGGTCCAGGAATTCATAGGCGTCCGGCTTATCATCTGCGAGCCCCTGGCGGACCATCGTATGGATCGCTTCTTCGCCGCCGTAGACGCCGAGCGGATCATTCAGATATTTCAGCTCCATCTTGGCGAATTTCCAGTGCGGCGTCCAGCCGGTCACCACGATAGGCCGCTGCTCTTCGTAAGCCTCGAGCAGTTCTTTAGCCATCGCGGAAGAAGAGCTTTCGAGCAGTTGGATGTTGTCAAGCCCGTATTCTTCAATCGCCCGTTCCGTCGCCATCATGATGCCGGCGCCGGGCTCAATGCCGACGATCTGACCGCCGATGGAAGCCGCGACATCGGGATCCTTCAGATCTTCGATTGAATCGATGTCCATGTAAGCCGGCACGGCGAGACCGATTTTCGTCCCGGTCAGGTTCGGACCGAGGTCCTCGATCCGATCCCCGTATTGCTCAAGGTAAGACGCGTGCGTTCCCGGCAGCCATGCGGCGACCATGGCGTCCGCACTGCCGTCCGCTACGCCCGCCCACATCGGACCGGCGTCGACCTGAAGCAGTTCGACTTCGTATCCGAGATCCGTTTCCAGCACATGCTTGACCACGTTCGTGCTGGCGATTTCCGAATCCCACGCGACATAGGCGAGTTTGATCGATTTCTTGTCTCCCCCTCCCTGGGAGCATGCGGCTGCGGCAAGGACGAACAAGACCGCAAGTGCGATGACGAGACTTTTCTTCATGATCGATGAATCACCTCTGTTCAGGATTTTTTGCGCTTGACCGCGCCCTGGGTCAGACGGTCCAGCAAGATCGCGATGATGACAATGGCGATGCCGGCTTCGAATCCGACACCGGTCTTCGCCTGCGTCACGGCGCGGTAAACGTAGGCTCCGACACCCTGGGCGCCGATCATGGACGCGATGACGACCATGGAAAGCGACAGCATGATCGTCTGGTTGATGCCCGCCATGATCGTCGGCAGCGCGATGGGCATCTGCAGCTTGACCAGCTTCTGCAGCGGCGTCGATCCGAACGCGTCGGCCGCTTCCACCAAA
>Ga0207808_100423_pt1 | contig 14865 bp, 13 predicted proteins | sample CeladaPassaB1F05_FD_187482 | JGI IMG/M metagenome (GOLD analysis project Ga0207808, IMG submission 187482) | Cellulose-adapted microbial communities from the Joint BioEnergy Institute, USA - Passage B1F05 (SPAdes) (version 2) | ecosystem: Engineered > Bioreactor > Continuous culture >... | reverse complement strand
GGATACGTTAACGGGATGATCCGGTTGCTTAGGGGGCCGTGGCAGAGTAGCACAACGGGCATGGCATTGAAAGGGCTTAGAGGATACTAATACCAGAAAAATGAAACGCCAATCCCATAAGGAAGAACACCAAAAGCGCTTACAAGGGAAAGGTTCTTTTCAAGTTCGCATCCAGAATCCAAAAAAGGTGCCCACACTAGCTTGACTCAGACGGAGAAAACTATGGCGCTTGACGTACATTGTGAACTGTGATAACTTGAAAATCACAGGATGGGAGGGTATGATCCGTAGGGGTAGTCGATAAAATGAATTCGTTTTCAAAACTTCCGGACAGTAAAGATTTTTTACTGGTAAGCGGATTTGCCCAAACACCCAAAGGGACTCCTATGCATGAGACCTACAAGTATTTGGGTGTCGTCCTTTTGATCAACAAGCGGACCGGCGAAATTTTGCGCAGCGACTTCAGCGTTGTGTCAAAACTGACCAACGAAGTTCTGCAGGAATTATTGCAAGGCTTTAATATCAACAGACCGCACGAAGAGTTGGCCGAGTATTTGCGGCAGTATGTAAACATCCCTTCCCTCGGCGCCATCCTTCAAGCGCTGAGAGCCGCGATTGATCGGGCGTTGCCCCATCTGAAATGACAATCGCATAGTGCTGGTTTATTTACGGGCGCTTATCCCGCAAGATATGCGTCGGTTAGTAAATAAAGCCCAGCGGCGGAAACTGCGTTCATGTCGTGCGTGCATGATGCGAGGAACGCAGTGGATGTTGCCGGGCTTTTTATATTTTCCAAAAAAAGCTAAGAGGAGGATTTGTTACATGCCGGAATTGACAGGTGGTCATGCAGTCGTCGAAGCTTTGAAAAGAGAAAAAGTGGATACCGTATTCGGCTTGATCGGATCCGCCACGATGGAAATTTTCGACGCCCTGTATGACGCGAAGGAAATCAAATACATCGGTGTGCGCGATGAAAGAACGGGCACGCACATGGCCGACGGCTATGCGAGAGCCTCGGGGAAAACCGGCGTGATGTTGGCAGGACAGAATGGTCCGGGAGCAACCAATTTGGTGACGGGACTTGCCCAGGCCAAGGCGGCGTTTTCTCCTGTATTGGCCATTGCCGGCGCCGTCAGTTCATCTCATCTGTATCGGGACGCATTCCAGGAAGTTGACCAACAGGCGTTGTTTACACCGATTACCAAAAAAACATGGACGATCTCGCAAACGGCGCGGATTCCCGAAATGTTCAGGGAGGCCTTCCGCGTCAGCCAAACGGGCCGGAAGGGACCGGTGGTATTGAACATCCCCCGGGACGTTTTGTCGAACATCCACAACTTCGAAGATTTCACTGCACCCGAACATTACCGGAGCAAGGCCGTCATCGCGGGGGATCCCGCATTGATCGAAAGGGCGGCGCAGCTTCTGGCTTCCGCGAAAAAACCGTTGATTATCGGAGGCGCGGGACTCAAGTGGGGACGGGCGCAGGACAAAGGCCTCAAACTGGCGGAAGCTCTGAACTGTCCGATTGCCACTTCTGCCGGACATGGGGATGCCGTTTCCTCCAGCCATCCGCTGTATGCGGGACAGGTGGGGCCGCGCGGCAACGCGGTGGCCACGAATCTGGCCCGCGAAGCCGATGTGATCCTGGCGCTGGGCACCCGGCTCGGTTTTAACTCCACGTTCTATTCCTATGAAAATCTCAATCGTAACGCGAAGATCATTCATGTCGACATCGAACCTACGGCGGTTGGGCGATACTTCCCGGTTGAAATCGGGATTGTGGGCGATGCCGGAGCCGTCGCGGAACAGCTCCTCTCCGCTCTCAAGGGAATGAAATTGCAACAAGTGGAAGCGGAATGGGTGGAAGTCTTCAAGGCCCAAAGAAAGGCACTCCTGGAGGAAAGGGAACGCCTTGCCTCCGACCGGAGCCATCCCATCAAACCGGACGTCATTTTTGGCGCGTTGCGAAGAGTCCTTCCCGAAGATGTCATTGTTACTCTTGATGCCGGGACATTGTGTCTGCAGGCAACGGACAAATTGAATTTCGTGAAGTCTCCCGCCCTGATTACGCCGCTCGACTTTGGCCTGGTCGGATTCTCATACGCCGCCGGGCTGGGGGCAAAGGCAGCCTGCCCCGACCGGACGGTGGTCAGCCTGATGGGTGACGGGGGGTTCGGCATGACGATGTCCGAAATTGGAACGGCGGTAACGGCCGGACTGAATACCGTATGCATCGTCATGAACAATGGCTGCTGGGGGGCCGAAAAAGCTTATCAGCGGGATTTCTTCGACGGAAGATACATTGGCGCGGACGTGCCCAATCCGCGTTACGACGCTGTGGCGGAATTGTTCGGGGCCAAAGGCTTTCGTGTGGAGAAGGCGGAGGACGTCGAAAAAACGATCATCGACGCTCTGGAGTGCGGTAAGCCGGCGATTGTGGACGTGCAGGTGGACCCTGCCGCCTTGTACAGTTTCCGCAGAGATTCCTTCCAGCATCGGGCGAAGAAATAAAAGGAGGATCCGCTTTGAAAGTCGGGGTTATCGGGGTTGGAGAGATCGGATCCCGGATGGCAAAGCGGCTTCATCAATCCGGTGACGAAGTATTCGTCTACGATATCGATTCCGCGAAGATGAAGCCGCTTGCGGAGATCGGAATCCATGCCATGTCTTCTTCCGCGGAAGTGGCCCGTATGAGCGATTTCATCATCACCTGCGTGGTGGACCCGAAATCCGTGGAAGAAGCGGTGCTCGGCAAAAACGGCGTCATGGAAGGGGCAAGGGCGGGCACCGTCCTGATTGAAACCACTTCGTCCAGTCCTTTCACGACGCGCAAAATCGCGGAAAAACTCAAGGAAAAAAACGTGGACGTGATCGACGCGCCGGTGAGCAGGGGAGTACCCGCCGCAGAAAACGGCACTTTATCCATCATGGTCGGAGGGGACGAGGAGGTCTTGCAAAAGTGCCTCCCCGTCCTGAGGAAACTTGGAACGGACATCTTTCATGTGGGCGGTCTGGGAGCCGGTCATGTGGTCAAGGCGCTCAACATGCTCCTGCTTGGCGCGCATCTGATCGCCGCGGCAGAAGTCGTGGCCCTCGGGATTAAACAAGGCCTGGATCCGCGCAATATATTGGAGGTCATCAATGTAAGCAGCGGCGAGAACTTCATGACTTCCAACCATTTCTTGAAATACGTCCTTCCCAAAACCTATGATTCGAAATTCACCGTCGATCTGATGCTGAAGGATATCCGCATCGGAACGGAAATCGCGAGGGAGCTGGGTCTTCCTTCCATTTCTTTCTCGAGGGTGGAGGAAATTTATACCATGGCCGCAGCCCATGGTCTGGGTGCGGAGGATAACACGAAGCTCGTGCCGTTCATTGAATCCCTGATGGGTGTTGACCGCTGAGCACGGCCGATTCCAAAAAGGAGAGAAGCCATGGAAAGGATCGGATTCATCGGTTTGGGCGTCATGGGCAGTCTGATGTGCAAGCGTTTGCTGATGCTGGGTCGTCCCGTATTTGTTACGGATGTGAATCAGAAAGCAGTTCAAGATTTGGTGGGGGAGGGAGCCGCAGCCTGTTCTTCCGCAGAAGAGGTGGCCCAAAAAAGCGACATCATTTTGGCTTCCCTGCCCAATGCAAAAATTGTCGAAGATGTCGTGTTCGGAGAATCGGGACTTTTGAAGGGCATCCGCAAGGGCAGCGTATTTATCGATTTATCCAGTTCAACCCCAATGGCGACCCAAAAAATTGGCAAAGCCCTGATGGAACGGGGAGCGGAGATGCTGGACGCCCCCGTGAGCCGGGGCGCTCCCGCCGCCCGGGAAGGAACGCTGTCCATCATGGTGGGCGGCAAAAAAGAAGTGATGGACCGTTGCATGTTCATCTTCAGGCAGCTTGGCACAGATATCATTCATGTGGGCGATTTGGGTTCCGGACATGCCATCAAGGCATTGAACAACCTGCTGTCGGCCACAAACCTGATCGCCGCATGCGAAGCGGCCATTATTGCCAAAAAGGCGGGGGTTGACCCGAAAAAGTTCATTGACGTCATCAACGTCAGCAGCGGTGCCAGCCACATGACCAAGGTGCGCTTTCCCAAATATTATTTGCCGAGGCAGTTCAATTCCGGATTCACCATCGGGCTGATGCACAAAGACTGCTGCATTGCGTTGGAAATGGCGCAGCAGCATGGTGTTCCAATGCTGTTTACCGGCATGACGCCCCAGGTGTACAGCGTCGCCCTGGGCAAAGGCATGAATTCCGAAGATAACACCAAAATTTTGTTGATCATGGAAGAATTGATGAATGCTTCGATGGAGAATTAGCTGTAAAATTCCCTTTGTCAAGTTCAGTGGATAGGGGGCGGGACGGAAAGCGAAAGTGAATTTCATGCATCCAGCCCATGTTGTCACGATCTTGGCCCAACTTACGTCACCTGTCATTCTGTACTATTGATTCCAATCAAAAACGGAATTTTGGGGGATGAATGTGATGAGGATGAGAACGAAAGGGCTTTCAAAAACCCTGACGCTGCTTTCCTTGGTGTTGCTGCTGGTTCTTGCCGCATGCGGTCAGGGCGGGGGAAGTTCAAGCGGGAGTTCTTCCGGTTCCGGTACCGGTTCCGCGGCGTCTTCTTCTCCTTCCGGATCGCAGGATACGGGTTCAGCTCCCGACAGATCAAAATGGCCGAAGGGCATTTCTGTCTCCGCCGCACCCCTTGGGGGAACATTCCACGTCTATGCCACAGCCTGGGGACAAATCATCAGCAGGGAACTGGGTGTAACCGTAAACGTGGAAGCCACCGCGGGACCGATTGCGAACGTGCAACTGGTGGATAGGGGGGACTCGGAGATCGGCCTGGTGACCATGGGGCCGGCGTATGAAGGTTACAACGGAATTGGCTGGGCTGACAAAAAGCACGAAAATATCCGCGGCATTTTCCCGATGTATTTGAGCTATTTGCATTACGTGGCCATGCCCCAGGCCAATGTCAAATCCATTGAGGATTTGAACGGCAAAGCGGTGGGAACGGGCGCCAAAGGCGGAACGCCAGACTATTACAGCCAGTTGATTTTCGAAGACTTGGGCATTCAACCGAAGCGGATTGTCAACGCTTCCTTTGATGACTACGCCAACCAAATGAGCGACGGTTTGCTGGACGCTTTCGGCACGTTCTCTCCCACCGGCCATCCGACGGCTTCCGAATTGGTGAGAACCAAAGGAGCCAACATCATCGGCGTGGGTCCGAAATCCAAAGAGCTCGCGCCCAAATACGGGATTACCTACGGATTCATCGAGCCCAACAGCTATGAGGGGCAGACCGAACCGATCGAAACGCTCACCATTTGGAGCGCTTTCGTGGCTCACAAGGATTTGCCGGATGATTTCGTGTATGAACTGGTGAAAACGTCCTTTGAGACCACAGGGGAATTGGTAAATGCCGTCAAACAAGCCCAGGAAATGACGCCGTCAGCCGCGGTGGAAGCTCTTCAGGTCATCCCTGTGCATCCCGGCGCCCTCAAGTACTACGAAGAACTGGGCCTCGTATTCCCGGAATCCGCTTACCCGCCGGAATATCCAAAACAATGAGGCAGGGAATGGAGGAGGGAAGGGGGAACCTTCCCTCCTTCTCAAATTCATATTCAAACTCAAACTGAAGCAACAGGCAAGGGAGGAAAATAAATGTCGGAACCCCTTCGGGTTCAGGAGGAAGCATATGAGGGCACACCCCTGAGAAGTCTGGATCGGACTGGAACCCATGTGCTTACAGCCATTTGTTTTTTGGCCGGACTTTTTCACATTGTATCGTTGCTGATTTATCCGATCGATCCCACCATCTTGAGATCCACTCACCTTGCTCTGGCTTGCGTTGTCGTGTTTATCCTTTTCAAACCCGCCCGCAAGGTGTCGAACCGGGTAGCCTGGTACGACATCCTGCTGGCGTTCGTATCCGTCCTGCCGGCGTACTACATTTCGGTAAACCTGTCGGAGTACGTGGGCAGATACGGGGTCGCTCCGACCGACTGGGACGTGCTTTGGGGCTTTGTATTGATGCTTACGACGATGGAAATCACCCGGAGAACGTCCGGTTGGGCTCTGCCGATCATCGCTCTCTGTTTTCTCGCCTATGCTTTCCTGGGGCCTTACATGCCGGCGGAACTGTGGCATAAGGGGTATTCATTGGAAAGGGTCATCACCTACATGTTCAGTTCCGACGGCATTTACAGCACGGCGTTGAGCGTATCGGCGACCTATGTCATCATGTTTGTCATGTTTGGCAGTTTCCTGGAACGCTCCGGCGGAATGAAATTTTTTATCGATTTCTCTTATTCTTTGACGGGACGCCGCAGAGGGGGACCGGCCAAGGTGGCCCTGATCGCCAGCGGATGCATGGGCACCATTTCCGGAACTTCCGTCGGGAATGTAGCCACCGTCGGCGCGTTCACGATTCCGCTGATGAAGCGGGTGGGTTATTCTCCCCAATTTTCCGCCGCGGTGGAAGCGGCAGCGTCCACCGGAGGCCAGATCATGCCGCCGGTGATGGGGGCGGCTGCGTTCATGATGGCCGATTTTACCGGCATTTCCTACTCCAACATTGCGTTGGCGGCCGCCATTCCCGCGATTCTTTATTATGTCGCCGTCTATTTTATGATTGACCTGGAGGCACTGCGCCTGGGGCTCATCCCGAAGAAGGATGAAGAAATCCCTGCCCTGTGGGGAGTTCTGAAGTCGGGCCTTCACCTGATGATTCCCATCGCCGTACTGGTGTACTCCCTGGTAGTCTTGAAAAATTCGCCGCTCATGGCCGGCGCCCTCGGGATGCTGTCGGCAATGGTCCTCAGCTGGTTCAGCAGAGACAAAGAAAGACGATTGGGGATCAAAAATGTATATTTGGCCATCGCCAACGCCTTCAAGGGCCTCGTCAACATCGCCGCCACCTGCGCCACCGCGGGGATTGTGGTGGGTGTATTTGCGCTGACGGGTCTTGGCGCCAAAATTTCGGACTTTTTGATCAACGCCGCTTTTGGCAATATCTATCTGCTATTGTTTTACGCCATGATCGTTTGTATCATTCTGGGCCTGGGATTGCCCACGGTGGCTTCCTATGCCATCGCGGCTTCCACTGTAGGACCGGCTCTGATCAATCTCGGCATCGATCCGCTGCCGGCCCACTTGTTCCTGATTTACTATTCAAGCCTGTCCGTCATTACGCCGCCCATTGCCGTGTCGGCCTTTGCCGCTGCGGCCATTGCCGGTTCCGAACCGCAAAGGACCGGATGGCAGGCTTGCAAGCTGTCGCTTACGGCGTTCCTCGTTCCTTTCATGTTTGTATTCGGCGAAGAGCTTTTGTTCCAGGGGAACTGGCTTGGCATTCTTTGGGCGTTTGTCACGGCCTGTGTCGGTGTGTATATGCTGGCGGCGGCCATCGTGGGTTACTTGAGAACGAAAGCAAACGCTTTGATACGGCTCCTTTGCCTTGCCTCTTCCATCCTCATGATGATGGTGGGTTTCGTTTACGACGTCCTGGGGATTATGATCATGATTCTGGTATTGTGGATGAACAGCAGAAAGAAAACGGCCGTTCCCAACAATCCGTCCGTAGCCTGATGAAAACAGGTGAGCGATCGATTCCGGAGATTTGCGATCAAGACAAGGTAACGGGGAATAAGCGGTGGTAGCATCCATTCTGATTCTCGCTGTCGGCCAACTGATGCTCATGAGCAGGAGAATCCCCACAACGTTTTCTTGCCTGCTCATCCTTTTTCTCGTTTCCTTTTTCGTGTTGCCCTTCGGGCGTGTGGTTTCCCATTTCGGTTCCGAGGTCGTCTGGCTGATTTTTTCCACGTTTATCCTGACCGGCGCCATCTTCGAATCCGGATTGGCCCGGCGGTTTTCGCTGCTATTGTTGAAGCAAAGCCAGGGAAATCTGCGTTTCCTGGTCTTTGCTTTTTTTCTTGTCATGTTCTCGCTGACGTTCATCATTCCCACGATTATCGGAAGGGCTGCCATCCTGATTCCGGTCGTCATCGGGCTCATCAAGACCTGTGAAACCGTCATTCATAACCCCAATCTGGCCAAATCGTTGTTCATAGGCATGAATCAAATGGTGACACTGACCGGATCGATGCTCATCACGGGCTCCAATAGCAGCATCTATGCCCTCAGCCTGTTTCGGGAATACTCCAATCTGAATTGGGATTTTGTGTTTTGGATGGCCGTGTTTCTGCCTTCGGCGATCGTGTATATGATCGGTTTGTGGCTGATCATGCTCGCGGTGTTTCCCATGGCGAATCGAAAATACGAAGAGCTTCTCGAATACATAACGGGCGAAATCCGGGCAATGGGGCCGCTCAACCGGCGGGAGAAGCGGATATTGGCCATTTTGGTTTTTGTTATCTCACTGTGGATAACGGAACCGTGGCATTCCCTGTCCATCGCATTCATCGGATTCATCGGAGCGCTTTTGACTCTTGTGCCCGGCTTCGGCATCTGGGATTGGAAAAAGGCCAAAAACAGCATGGATTGGGACATGTTCATCCTTTTCGGGACCAGTCTGGTAATGGCCGATATGTTGATTCAAACCAAGGCATTCGATCCCATCGTGCAATTCGCGGGAAAATTCCTTTCCGAAGGGTCTGTCTTTGGAATTGCTGCCGCCATCACCTTGGCGACGTTTTTGTTCCGTGTGATTTTCGTGAATTCAATGGGATTTATGAGCGTAGCCCTGCCTCTCGCTTTCGCACTGGCGGAGGCCATGCAGGTGAACCCGATCTGGATGGGGGCGCTGGTCTTCGTGGCAGGTCATAACGACTTTTATCTTGTTTCCCAATCGCCAACCAACATGATGACATATTCTTACGGGTATTACAGCGGCAAGGATCTTTATAAGGTTGGTATTTGGGCCAGTCTGTTATGGATGGCGATCACCGTTTGCGTGTCCTGTCTGTATTGGCCGATGCTCGGCATTTCCGTTTGACGTTTGCCGGTCGAACCACGGGGAGGCGGAAATATGGCGACGATTGATGATTTCATGAAACTGGACATCCGGATCGGCACCGTGGTGCACGCGGAGCCTTTTCCGGAGGCACGGAAACCGGCAATCAAACTCAAGATCGATTTCGGCGAACTCGGGATCAAACAATCTTCGGCGCAGATCACGCGCAGATATGTACCGGAGCAGCTGATCGGCCGCCAGGTGGTCGCGGTCGTCAACTTCCCGCCTCGGCGCATCGCGGGGTTCAGTTCTGAGGTGCTTGTTCTGGGCGGCATTCCGGAGGAAGGCGACGTCGTTTTGCTGCGACCCGATGAGCCGGTGCCGAACGGCACGCCGATCGCGTAACCGTCAGAAGCCGATCATGATCCGACTATGGCGCGATTTTCGACAATTGTTGGTTCAGCCGTTCCATGGTCGATTGGGCACCTTCGATCGCGCCCACTTGTTGGATGGTCTGATTCAGCGCATCCACCGTCGGGAATTGCATGATCATCGTCAGAAGCGTCGACTGTCCCTGCTCTTCCAGCGTCACCGTGACCCGAAAGTGTTTATCGTTCTCGAAATCTCCATGTTTGTATTCGATGCGGGACGGGGCTTGGATATCCAAAAACGTAACGAGGTTGTCATAGTCGGTGCCGTCCGGTCCATGCATGACATAGCGCCATACGCCTCCCGGTCTGATGTCGATTTCCTGCACGGTGATGGTGAACCCTTGTGGCCCCCACCATTGGGGCAAGTGAAGGGGGTCCGTCCATGCCCGAAATACCTGTTCGCGCGGCGCCTGAAAGGTTCTGGAGATGATGAGATTCCGTCCTTCGACGGTCGCTTTGGTCGGATTCACTCGTTTTTCCCCCTTAAGAAAAGTTGGTTATGCGGGCTATTCCCGGGTGTCGGGATCGGCCGGCTGACCTTGCCATTGGTGCAGATAGTCATCCAGCCTGTTAAACCGGTCATCCCACACACGGCGGCAAGACTCGACCCAGGCCTGAATTTCAAAAAACGGCTCGGGCCTTAGCATGTAGATTCGCCGGTTCGCATCCGCCCGCACCATGACAAGCCCGGCTTCGCTCAACACGCGCAAATGCTTTGATGCTTGCGGTTGTCTCAGTCCGGTTCGCGCAGCGATTTCTCCGACGGTCAGCGGACCTTCCCGCAAAAGTTCCACGATGCGAAAGCGGTTCGGCTCAGCAAGTGCGGCAAAAATCACAGTGTCCATGAGTTACAAACGGATCACCTCTCCCGGAAAAGATTGGCGCCGGGTTCATTATACCTTACAAGGAATATTCCTGTAAAGGAATATTCTAATCACTTTGAACACTAGGAGCGTCTCCAGCGCGGCAAGGATTGCGTCAGAGGGCCCTTTTACGAATTGATCCGTTTCTTGTTCTCGTACGCCAACGACACCAGCGCCACGTAGAAGGGCTGAATGTTGAACTTTTTGCCGAATTCGAATTTGTAGCTTGCAGTTTGCACGTTGTTTGTTCTGTAATAAGGGGACGTGATGTAATGGATGGTGATTTCGCTGTCATCAAAGCCGGTGCCCGCGGTTTCCATGGTCACGTCGTAGATGGAGTCCAGATCGATGGAAGCGACGCGCGTTTTTTTGCCGGTCACCCCTTGATGGTCGAACAGAATCAGCCTCCGGTTCGTCAAAATGAACGTGTCGCGGATGAGCCGAAATCCCATCTGGATGGTTTCCTCGGGCATGAGATAGGCGCCGTATTGCTGTTGCAGTTCCCGTACCGGAATTTCCGAATAGTTGCCGAACAGTCCGCTGAGGAGCGACATGGCTGGACCTCCTGCAAGTTTTTTGGACGGAAGAAAAAAACTGCCATCCAATGACAACATATTCGATTTGTTTCGCCCAAAACCTTCACGGGATTTCCGGTTATAGGCCTTTACGGGATTGACCTTTATAATTATTCATAAAATGGGTTGCCGAAAAGGAGACCGTGCCGTCCATGAATCATGCGCTGGTGATCGGCGGTTCCGGCATGCTGTCCGGCGTTTGCGTGTGGTTGGCCCGGGAGGGCCATCGGGTTTCCGTGATCGGCAGGAATCCGCAGAAGTTGCAGCGGCTTGCCCATCGGCACCCCCTCATTTTCGGCGTTTCGGCGGATTATACCCGGGAAGCGGAGTTTGCCGGGAAGTTGCATGAGCTGATGAAGCGGCGGGGGCCCGCCCGTCTCGTGGTGGCCTGGATCCATGACGACCAGGAACGGATTATTCGCCAAACGGCCGAAGCCATTCAGCAGGCGGGCGATTCCCGTTTTGCGTGGCATCTGTATCATGTGTTGGGCAGCAGTTCGAATCTGGAAGAAATTTTACGGACGGTACCGGTGCCCGATGCCTGCACCTATCATCAGATTCAACCGGGCTTTGTCATCGAGGGGGAACGGTCCCGCTGGTGACCCATCAGGAAATCAGCGACGGCGTGATCGCCTGCATCCGGGACGGCCGTCGGCGCCACCTGGTCGGCACACTGGAACCCTGGAGCAAAAGACCATGAACGGTCAGGCAGGCATCGTCCGGTTTTGGGTTCCGTCCATTGACAATAAAGGAAGAAACGTTTGCAAGGGAGCGGGTGGGAGCCTTGACGTTACGGCGTCCTGATTGCGAGGACTTGTCCGGAACGTGGCGGTTCAGGCCGGATCCGGAAATGGCGGGAATCGAACGGCAATATTTTGCCGGGACGCTCGGGGATGACTGCATCGACCTGCCGGGAACGACGGAAACGCGGGGAAAAGGGGACTCAAACGACGAAGCGCTGACCTGGGCGCTGACCCGGATCCGCAAGTTTACCGGTTTCGCCTGGTATCAAAGGAACATCACGATCGCGGAAGACAAGGCGGACCGGTGGGTGCGGCTCGTCCTCGAAAGGAGCAAGCGCTGCCGGGTGTGGCTGGACGACCGGTTCATCGGCGAGCGGGACACGCTGTGCACCGCCCAGGTTTACGATCTGGGCCGTCTCGCGCCGGGCCGCTATCGGTTGACGATTTTGGTGGACAACCATCACCTGCCTCCGCTCGGGGGAACCCATCAGCTGTCCGAACACACCCAGACGAACTGGAACGGCATTCTCGGCAAGATGGAGTTGCAATTTCTCCCCCTGGTCCATATCACGCATGTGGACATCGCCGCGGACACGGCCCGGCGCAAGGTGCGCGCCACGGTCGAAATTCGCAACACGCTGGGCCGTGCGGTGCGGGGACGGGTGACGCTCCAGGCGCGCAGCGCGAATACGTCCGTCATCCACGAAACGAAGGCGCAGTCATACGACGTCGCGCTTACGGCGGAAATCAACACGGTGACCCTGGAGCACGAGATGGGCGACGGCGTTCTTTTTTGGGATGAGTACAACCCGGCGGTCTATTCGCTGCGTCTGGCGCTCGAGTGCGAAGCCGACGGGGGGAACTGGCGGGACGAGGCGGAAACGGCGTTCGGGTTCCGGGATTTCGCCGCCCGGGGGAGCCGGTTCGCCGTCAACGGCCGCACCGTGTTTTTGCGGGGAAAGGTTGATTGCTGCGTCTTTCCGCTGACGGGGCATCCGCCGTTTACCGTGGAGGAATGGCGGACCGTCTTCAACAAAGCGAAATCGTACGGCATCAACCACTACCGGTTCCATTCCTGGTGCCCGCCGGAAGCGGCGTTCACCGCGGCCGACCTGGAGGGGATGTACCTGCAGGTCGAACTGCCGGTCTGGGCGAATCTCCACGAAGCCGGCGAAGCCGGGCATGAACCGGAACTGGAACCGTATTTGCGGGAGGAAGGCGTCCGCATCCTGCGGGAATTCGGGAATCATCCGTCCTTCGTCCTGTTCGCCCTGGGCAACGAGCTGGGCGGAAATCCGGCGGTGCACGCCCGGCTGCTGGCGCACCTCAGGGAAGCCGACCGGCGTCGGCGGTTGTACGCGCAGGGCGCGAACAACTTTTTATGGGAGCCGTTCCTGGCGGAAGGAGACGATTTCTGGGTCACGATGCGCACGGGCGGCCCCGGGCGGATGGTGCGGGGATCGTACGCGCATTGCGACCTGCCGCTCGGCCACGTGCAGACGGAACCGCCGTCCACGATGACCGATTACGGGGACCGCATCGCGGATGTCCCCGTGCCCGTGATCAGCCACGAGGTCGGACAGTATCAGGTGTTTCCGAACTTCGGCGAGATCGGCAAATATACGGGGGTACTGCGGCCGAAAAATCTGGAGACGTTCCGCAAAAGGCTGGAAGATGCGGGCATGCTGCATCTGGCGGACCGATTCTTCCAGGCGTCGGGGCGGCTGGCGGTGCTCAACTACCGGGAGGACATCGAGGCGGCGCTTCGAACCGACGGGCTCGGCGGATTCCAGCTGCTCGACCTGCAGGACTTTCCGGGGCAAGGAACGGCACTGGTCGGGATTCTGGACGCGTTTATGGATTCCAAGGGACTGATCGATCCGGAAAAGTGGCGCGAGTTTTGCTCCGATACCGTGCTCCTGGCGCGATTCGGGTCCTACACGTACCGGGAAGCGGAGACGTTCGACTGCCGGGTGGACGCGGCGCATTACGGGCCGGCGGACCTGCCGCATGCCGTGCTGCATTGGTCCGTGTCCGACATGTCCGGCGGGTTGCTGGCGGAAGGGGAAGCGGAAGCCGTGACCGTCCGCCAGGGCGGACTCACCCGCCTCGGTCACTTTCGCGTTCCCCTGGCGCGCGTCGGGGGGGCCCGGGAGCTGGTCGTCACGTTGCGGCTGAAAAATACGGCGATCCGGACTCAGTACCGCATCTGGGTCTATCCGGACCTGCCGGCGGATCCGGATCCCGGCGCCGTGGCGATCTGCCGCGACGTGCGGGAGGCGGCGGAACGTCTTGAAAGGGGCGAAGCCGTCCTGTTCATTCCCGATGTCGAACGGCTGGCGGCCGGCGTGGACGGCATGTTCGCTTCCGATTTCTGGTGCTATCCAACGTTCGAAGCCGTCTGCAAACATCAGAACGTCCCGCCGGCACCGGGCACGCTGGGGATCGTCTGCGATCCGTCGCATCCGGCCCTGCGCGGGTTCCCGACACAGTTTCATTCCGATTACCAATGGTGGCACATCGTCACCCGCTCGAAAGCGGCGATCCTGGACTTCATGCCCGCCGATTTCGTGCCGATCGTGCAGGTCATCGACAATTTTGCGCGCAACCACAGGCTGGGGCTGCTCTTTGAGGCGAAGGTGCACGAAGGCCGGCTGCTCGCGTGCGGTTCGGATCTGCTGGCGCTGCGGGACCGGCCGGAAGCGCGGCAGCTCCTGCACAGTCTGCTGCGGTACATGAATTCGGACGCGTTCCGTCCCCGGCACCGCCTGGATCCGGCGAAGCTGGCGGAGTTGTTCGCCACCCGCGACGACGGCGGGTCGTCCCCTGGCCGGCCGGAGACGGGACCAGCGGCGGCGAATTCCGCCAACATTCTCGATTTTGCCGGGACGAAGGAATCGGAATAAGGGAAATATCGGCGGAGGAAGCTCGCGAAAACCGGCCATTGCGCGGGGCATTGCCAATTCGGGGTTTGCGGGACGTCAAAATAGGCGGAAATTTCGGGGAAGGCCTGCGGTTAGAGTAAAATTTGCGTGGGGGTAAAGTCTGGAAAAAGCGAACATAGAAAAAGAGCTTCTCCCTTGGTAATGTGAATTTGCTGAAACACACACCAAGAGGAGGAAGCTCCTGTGCAGCACTTTACCACAATCATTCCCACAATGAAAGAGCTTGAGCAGTGGATGTTCCGGGAGATGCAGGAAGCGTTCGCCAGCGCGATGAAGACAGCGCTGGAGATGTTGGATCAGATCATCCTTGAGCAAAGGGATCGCCAGCGTTTTCGCGTCAAGGCGGAACGGGAAACCAGCGTCAACA
>Ga0207808_100379_pt1 | contig 18207 bp, 15 predicted proteins | sample CeladaPassaB1F05_FD_187482 | JGI IMG/M metagenome (GOLD analysis project Ga0207808, IMG submission 187482) | Cellulose-adapted microbial communities from the Joint BioEnergy Institute, USA - Passage B1F05 (SPAdes) (version 2) | ecosystem: Engineered > Bioreactor > Continuous culture >... | reverse complement strand
GCCAGCGTTGGGCCTCCCGATTAGCAGAAGGAGCCAAACGAAGACGGTTTAGAAGCAATCCCGAGAAGTATCTTCGGGAAACGGAAAACAAGTATTGTATGTTAATTGGTCAGTCGTAGAAAAAAAACACTCCCGCAACACCGATTCGCGGGAGTGTCGGTCTCAGGCATGAAGCGGACGGCGGGTCAGTCGATTTCACCGAGCAGCAGGCGCGCGTACTGCCGGTCGAGCGCGCCGTCGCCGTTCACATCTTCCTGCCGGCCGATTACATATCGGACGATGGCCTTGAGCGTGATCGGGTCCGATTCGCCCAGTCCCGTCCCCAAGCAAAAGCGGGCGCCCAGAGCTGAACAAGAAGCGCAGCCAGCAGCACCCGTGCCAGAACAAAGCCGCGCCGACTCCACCCGTTCTTCATTCCGAATCAAAACCTCTCCCAAAACGATGACATCCTTGTCTCGTCTTCATCCCTGTCGCTTCAAGAAGTTCATGATCGGAACGGGTGAAGTCGGGCCGCGAATCTCAACGTTATTTGAATTTTTCACCAGTTATTTTGCAACCAATTGACGGCAATTTTCTGCATTTTTCTACAACAACATGAACATCATGATTGTTTCATCGCAAGCCCCCGGTCGATCGCGATCAGGGAATCTCTGGCACGGCCCTTGATGAAGACGTCGAATTGCTCCTCCATTCCCGTCTCCTCCATGTTGATCAGGACGCGCCGGGCCTTCGTCAGGAACGGCAGTTGATTGACCGGCGCCACCTGCAGGCTCGTGCCGATCACGAGCACGACGTCCGCCTCCCGGATGGCGTCGAGCGACGCCCCCCAGGCGTCCGAAGGAAGCATCTCGCCGAACAGCACCACATCGGGACGCAGTCTGCCGCCGCACGCGCATTTCGTTTTCCCGAGAAAATCTTCTTCCCCGTGCGGCGCGCCGCAGCCGTGGCAGCGGAACTCGCGGATCGTGCCGTGCAGTTCGCGCACGTTCCGGCTGCCGGCGAGCTGGTGGAGGCGGTCCACATTCTGGGTGCAGACGCACGCCAGCATGCCCCGCTTCTCCCATTCCGCCAGGATGAAATGCCCCTCGTGGGGAACGGCCGTCCGAAGCTGCCTGACGCGCTCGGAGTAGAATGCATGGAACAAGTCGTAGCGATGCTCGAGCGCCTCGACCGTCGCGACCGTCCGGGGATCGATGCCGCGCCACCATCCGTCCCGCGAGCGGAAATCCTTCAGACCGGAGTCGACGGACATCCCGGCGCCCGTGATGACCGCCATCCGGCGGGCATCCCGGATCAGCGCAGCCGCCTGATGAATCAAAACCGAAACGTTTTCCACAATACATTCCCCTTCGGATCAAAATTTGACGAAATTGCCCGAATTGACGGAATCTCCGGTTGTAGAGGCAGAAATATTTCCCTATAATCTTAATAAACATATGATTTCCGTCAATGATCCGCTTTTTGTCTTTGATTTTGATTTTGATGATCCCGCAGGGACATTCAAAAGGGTGATCACGGGTGCCATTTACCTCGTTATTTCAAAGAAAAAAGGCCAATGCCGCGCCTGCGGCGCCCCAGGTTGCACCACAAGTCAGAGATGAAGCGGAGCAGGAAGAACAATGGAAGCCCGGCGCGGCGGTCCTGAGACTGTCCAGGACCATCCCGACCCTGGGACAACAAAGAGACGCCGACGAGGAAGAAGCGCTGGAAGACGAAGAGGAAGAGGAACTGGAAGAAGAGGAAGAGGAAGAGGAAGAAGAGGCAGGAAATCCCTACGCCCGCCCTTACGACAGCCTGGACGAATGCATGCGGCTGAATTTGATGGAAAGGGAATACAAGGCCGGCGGATACAGAAAAAAACAACTGATGGATCATCTCACCCGGGATGAAAAATTCCGCCTGCTCTACCACAGGCGCAATTGGATTCCGGACGCCAAGGAATGGAAAAAAAAAGCGTGGGAACACTATTTCAACAACACCATTGAGGGGCAGACCGAAAAGCAAAAAGGCAAATTGAGCCCCAGTTTCTACAATATCCCCCGCCATATCGCCAATTTCGCGACCGAAGCGCTCAGCAATCCGGTCCAGACGACCGTCGGCATGGTACCGGTCGCCGGACCGCTGCTCAAACAGCGCCAGATTGCCAAACAGGACAGAATGCTGGTCAATCTGCTCCAGGGCATTTACAAGGTCGGCCAGGACGCGGAATTTGAACAGGAAGCCGGACAACTGGCGGAAGGCGTCAATCAGAACATCAAGGCCGACTGGACCTCGGCGAAGGTGAACGCCGCCGTAAGTCTGCTTACGCTTCCCGTCGGCATCTCCACCGGCGGCGTCGGCTCCGGCTTGGTCGGCAAGGCCGTCGAGACGGGCGTCAATACCGCGGCGAAAACGACGGCGAAACTGGCGGCCCAGACGGCGGTTACGAGATACCAGTACGATGAGAACTCCAGGGAAGCCAAGCTGAACCTGAAGGCGCGGATGCTGGCCCTGAAGAAACTGGGCGAGCCCGGCTTCGAGCCGATCCGCAGCCTGGAGGAATACTGGGAACTGAAAAATCTGTCCCGGGAACTGCGGGAAAGAGGGCAAATCATCGGACCGCATCTGCCGATGAATGTCTCGCAAGAGAAACTTCTGCGTGTCATTGCATTCCAGATGCGCTTGCTGGATAATCAATGGAAGTATCGCACCCTGGCGGGCCACTCCAATACGGGCAAGGTGTTGAAAGCGGCCAAATGGACCTGGAAGGGAGCCAAAGCGTTCGGCAGCTTCATCGGCAGCGGCGCAAGCAAGGTGGGAGCCAAACTGAAAGGGCTGTTCTCCCGAAAGAAGAAGGACCAGCAACCGGAGGACGAGGTTCCGCTTCTGGAAGACCGGTACAACATGTCCGACAGCGATATGGAAGAAGATGAAGAACTCGCCGGTTAAGGAGGCGCCACATGGAAAATCTGTTTTCCTTGACGAAGCCATCTTCCCAGATGGCTTCACTTGCTTATAACGACAACCAGGAATATCTGGAAGACGAACTGCAGTGGTTGAACGGATGCCTTGCGCTCCAGTTTGCCGTAATCAACGCCGACGAGAAAAACAAGACGCGCGTTCACCGGGAACATGCCGAAGTCCTGGACGAATGGCGTCGGCACATCCGCTCCCGGGCCAACCTCAGCATGGAACAGGGCGTGTTCCTCGCCCTTCCCTACCTTGCCGGCATTTTCCGGCTCTCGGAACTGGAAATCGGGGCGATCGTGGTCTGTCTGGGCATGGAGCTGGACCGGAAATATGAAGCGGCCTATGAATATCTCCAGGCGGACAAGGGCCTGAGACTGCCGACACCGGATTTCATCGCCAGATTGATCGGCCGAACGGATGACGAACGGCGGGAAACGCACGACCTTTTCCAGCCGGGCAGGCCCGTGCCGAGGTTCTTCCTGCGCAACGACCTGAATGCGGGCAGGCAGCTGGGCTCCTACCTCGGACAGCCGGTCCAGCTGGACGCGCGCATGGTGCGGTTTCTGACGGGCAATCCGTTCCTGGATCTGCCCATGGCCGAATTCTGCGAACTGCACGCCGGCGATGAAGAGCCGCCGCGGCTTCTGGGGAACGAAGCGGTGCAAGCGCGGTTCCGGACGTGGCTGGAGAATCGGCTGAACCTGAATCTGTCCGAACAGGTCTCGTTTCTGGTGTCCCTTTACGGAAAACCGGGCATCGGAAAGCGGACGCACCTGATCCACGCGGCAAAACATCTCGGCGAATTCCTGCTGTTCGTGGATTGCGGCAAACTGATCCGCAAAGGCAACAACCTGTCGGAATGGCTGACGCCTCTTTTCCGCGAAGCGGCGATCCACCGGTCGATGCTGGTGCTCTGCAATTTCCGCGAAGCCCTGGAAGAGGCGGACCTCCTGCACCGTCTTCCCGATCTGCTGGATGAGATCGCGCAGCTGAATTACATCGTGTTTCTGCTTTCCGGGAAACCGTGCCTGCCGTTCGACCGGAACCGGCGAATCATGCTGGAGCTTGAACTGCCCGATCTGATCGACCGGGAACGGACGGAGGCGTGGCGCAAGGCCGCCGCCCGATACGAGACGGACCCGTCGGTGGACTGGGAATCGCTCTCCACGCGCTTCCCGTTCACGCCCGGGCAGATCGTCAAGGCGCTCGGCATGGCCGAAGAGCTCGCGCGCTGGGAATCCCCGGACAGCGTGAAGCCGGTCATCCGCTGGCCGCATCTCATCCAGGCCTGCTACGGACAGCTGAATCACCGGCTGGAAAGCAAGGCCAGACGGCTGAAGCCCAGGCACACCTTCGACGATCTCATCCTGCCGGAACCGCAGAAGCAGAAGCTCATGCACGCGTGCAACCACATCAAATACAAGCACACGGTCTACGAGAAATGGGGCTTCAACCGCAAGCTGTCCTACGGAACGGGCATCAGCATGCTCTTCTCCGGACCGCCGGGCACGGGCAAGACGATGGCGGCGGAGATCATGGCCGGCGAGCTCGACATGGAAATCTACAAGGTGGATACCGCCCAGATCATCAGCAAATACATCGGCGAGACGGAGAAGAACCTGCAGGAGATTTTCAACGAAGCCGAGTCCGGGTACGCCATCCTGTTCTTCGACGAGGCGGACGCGATCTTCGGCAAACGATCCGACGTGAAGGACGCGCATGACAAATACGCCAACACGGAAGTGGCGTTCCTCCTGCAGAAAATGGAGGAATACCGCGGCATCTCCATTCTGGCGACCAACTACCTGCAGAACATCGACGAGGCGTTCATGCGTCGGCTCAACTACATCATCCGCTTCCCCTTCCCCGACGAGGCGGAGCGGGAGCGGCTCTGGCGGCGGATCTTCCCCGAAGAGACGCCGCTGGCGGAACTCGACTACGCTTTCCTCACGCAGAAATTGCGCCTCTCGGGCGGCCAGATCAAGAACATCGCGGTCACGGCCGCGTTCCTCGCCGGCGGCGCCGGCGAGTCCGTCGGGATGAAGCATATCCTCAAGGCCTACCAGTACGAACTGGACAAATACAGCCGGCCCGTGGACCGCAGGGAACTGGGCGATTACGCGGCGTTGCTGGACGAATATTGAACCCCGCCGGCACAACACCGAAATTCATGACCTTGTGACACGGGAGGTGCGCGAAGGGCTCGGTCATCACGGTGGCGGGCCGGAAAATCAGGCTGCCCGACGATGCGTACGTGGCGGGATACATCGTGATGCAAGATCCGCCGTCGGGACATGAGCCGTTTTACGCGATCCGGCGCGGCCATTCGACGATTGTGATTTCGGAACGGATTGGGTACGTGGGGAACCTGAAGCTGGACGAAGCGGATGGGAAGCCGTTCGATTTTCTCAAGAAGCATATCAGGGGCTATCTGGAGGGCGTGGAGGAACGGAAAGAATGGGGGCCGGTCCGATCGGCCCCTTCATCTCCCGATCAGGGAACGCGGTCATGACCCGGTCCCCGGCTTCCGGATTCCGTTTGGCACGCGCCCGTGCTGCGGAAACAGCCCGGCGTCATGCCCGTGTGCTTCTTGAACACTTTGTAGAAGTGGCGCGGATTCTCGTATCCGACGCAGCGCGACACCTGGTCCAGCGGAAGCAGCGGACGCCGCAGCAGGATTTCCTTCGCCTTGTCGATGCGGCAAGCGGTGAGATGATGAATGAACGACCGGCCCGTTTCCTTCTTGATCAGGCCGCTCAAATAATTGGGATGGAGGCCGAGATGGTCGGCCACCTCGACCAGGGAGATGTCGCGCGCGTAATGGCGGCGGATATAGTCCAGGCAGCGGGCCGCATTGTTCCGGCCTTCCGCGTCGGCGCCGTCTTCGGCGTCGGAATCCGCCCCTTCTTGTCCGCGCTTCATCCGCTCATCCTCCAGCTCCTGCCGGAAGCGGTTCAGGAACTGCCTGAGCTCGTCCAGCTTGACCGGTTTCAGCAGATATTCCGAAACATGGAGCCGCAAGGCCTGCCTCGCATATTCGAACCGGTCGTACCCGGTCAGGATGGCGAAATGCCGCACGCCGTGCGATTTCGCCCGGCGTATCAGCTCCAGGCCGTCCATCTCCGGCATCTGGATATCGGTGATGACCAGGTCCGGCCGAAACGCGGCCATCTTCTCCAGCGCATCGAACGCGTCCATCGCCCCCACGATCTCCTCGAATATCCCTTCCTTGCCGATCAGATGGCGCAGCCCGTTCAGAATGAGCGGCTCATCGTCGATGATCATCAATTTGGCCATTGGCTATTCCCCCTGTCCGGCCAGAATCATCGTGCAGGTCGTGCCTTCTCCGGCCGCGCTGTCCAGCGCGATGCCCGATGACGGCCCGTAATACGCCTTGATGCGCTCGTTCACATTGTGCAGGCCGATGCCGCCCCGGGACGAAAGATCTTCCCCGGGTGGCTCGCCGGCAAGCATTCGCCGGATGAGATCGATCTTGCCGTCGGGGATGCCGGCGCCGTTGTCCTCGATGATCACCCGGACCCCCGGACCGAACCATTCGATGCGGATCCGGATCAGCCCCGGCCTGCGGAGCTTGGCCAATCCGTGCTGGATCGCATTTTCGACGAGCGGTTGCACGATGAATCGCGGGCAAGCGAAATCGGCGACTCCCTCCTGCACGTCCCATTCGACGCGCAGCCGGTCCCCCATCCGGATCTTCTGAATCGCGATGTAATGCTCCACATGTTCGATCTCGTCGCGGAGCAAGGTCGCCTTTTCGCTGCCCGAAAGACTGTAGCGCAGCAGATTGCCGAGCGAACTCGCCATTTCCGCCACTTCCCGATCCTCATTCATCGCCGCCTGCATCCGCATGGCTTCCAGCGTGTTGTACAGGAAGTGCGGCTTGATCTGCGCCTGGAGCATCCGGAAATCGGCTTCCTTCTTCATCAATTCCGTCCGATGCACCGTATTGACGAGTTCGTCGATGCGGGCGATCATCGCGTTGTAGGAAGCGATCAGAAATCCGATCTCGTCCTGCCCGCCGCTACCGGCATACGGAGCAATATTGCGCTCGTCGACCCGCCTCATGTGCCGCGAAAGCCGGATGACCCGCCGGGTGAGCGACGCGGCCAGCACATAGTACAGGGCGGACAGGACCGCCAGCAGCATGGCCCCCGCGGCGATCATCCAGCGCTCGCGTTTGTCGATGGTATGCATGAGCGGCCCGACATTGCTGATTTCGACGAACAGCAGGCCCATCGGCTCGATGAAAATCGAGTTGACCAGGTGCCGTCCGTCGTCCGTATAGAACGCCGTCCCCGCCGGATGCCGGCGATCCTTCCCGATTGCGGACAGCAGGCCGGTGTCCGCCGGAGAGGTCGCGCGGCTGTACACGACCCGGCCTTCGCGCTCCCGGTCGATCAGGTACACGTCCAGATTTCCGTCGGGATCATCCAATGTCCGCACGAATTGTTCCAGGATTTCGCCGCCGACCGTTATTTTGATCACGCCCAGCTCCTTGCTGAACGTGTTCGTATACAGCTTGCGATAATAGTGGAAGGTCGGCATCCGGTCCGGGGCGCCGTCCGCGTACGTCCACATGCCTTCATCCGGCGGCAGCGCCGTAATGGCATCATGGTGTTCCGATGTTTTCAACTCATCCATGTTGACGATGTCGGGCGCCAGCGATAAAACGCTTTCATAATGCTTGAAAATGCGGATGTCGTCGATGATCGGATTGCCGAGATAGGCGTAGGAGAAGGTCGGATAGATCTCCTTCAGGTAGTTGTAGATCATCTCCCAATCGGCCTGGTATGCTCCGTTCAGAAACTCGATCAGCTTCACATTGTTCTGGAAAAGCTGATGAACCGACTCGGCCTGCAGCAGATTGACCTTCAGATTGGCATAGGACTGGCTCAACAATTGCTGCTTGCTGTTCAGATATTGCTGGAGAAAGTTCTGCCTCATTTCCTTGTAATAGAAATATCCGAACAGCGTGAACGGCACGACGATCAGGATCGCGTACCCGATGATCATCTTGGGCACGAGCCGCATACCTCTGATTTTCGTCCAAATCCGTTTCCATTGCGGCAGGAAGCCGCCGGGCAGTGCGCTGTTGTTGTCCATGGCAATTCCATTATACCAGACCCATGCGCGTGAGGGCCGCCTTTCTCCGCATGTGCGGCGAAAAGCGGCCATCCCGCGGGCCTTATCCGGTTACCTGCCGAAATTTTCCCTGATCTTCGCGAACATGCCGTTCGCCCAGGCCTCGAGATCGGACATGCCGATCTTCTCCGCCTGCTGGACCATGGCCCCATACGCCTGTTCCGCCGCTTCTTCCGATTCGGCCAGCAGCACCTTGGCGCCCTCGTTCTTGATCATCGTCTCCAGATTGGTGATGATGACCTGCTCCCGGGAGTCGGGCTCCGCCTTCACCAGGCCGATCTCCGGCTTCCATTCCATGATGTTGGTCCAGTTGACCGCCGCGCGGGTTGTCTCCGAGCCGGGCACATAGTTGTACAGCGCTTCCGTGACCGCGCTTCCGGCGAGCAGCCCCCACCAGTAGGAACCTTCCCTGCTCTGCGCTTCGGCGCTGTCCTTCTCGAACTTGAACTCCGGATAGCCCTCCGCGTGCATCGTCCAGTGCACGCCCTCGATGCCCCACATCGACAGTTTCTGGCCTTCGTCGGACATGAGGAATTGCATGAACCTGATGGATTTCCCGGGATTGCGGTTGTTTTTCGTGATGAACACGCCGGACCAGCCGGTGTCCGTGCGCACGATTTTCGCTTCCGGCGAAAGCGGCTTGCCGATCTGGGTGAAGACGATGCCCTGGTCATTGCCGGCCACGTCGGCGTTGAGACGATCCGCGACGCCGTGCGTCCAGGCGTAGGCAAACGCTTTGCCGCCGGTTACCAGCTCCTTGGCTTGGTCTTCGTTCTTGTAGGCGTAGTTTTCCGGCAGAATGTAGCCCTTGCGATACAGGAGATTCATGTACTTGTACATTTCGAGCAGCTTCGGGTTGCGCAGGGCGTATTTCAGTTCCCCGTTCTCTTCATAGAATCCCTTGAACGGCACGCCGAAATTGTTGGCGAAGAAGCCCATGTACCACGTATCGGTGGGATTGAGCACGAGCGGGATCATGTCCGGGTACCGTTCTTTCACCATGCCGAGCAGCTTCTCGAAATCTTCCAGCGTGTCGATCGGCGGGCTGCCGAGCGCTTCGTAGATGTCGTTGCGGAACCCGATATCGGCGCCGCCCTGCAACGCGTAGTTTTTGTGCGCATCCCACTCATCACCCGGCGAGAAATTGTTGCGGATCGTGTAGAATTTTCCGTCCGGCGCCAGATTGACCGCGATTTTCTCGGGATGGATATCGAAATCCGGCGCGTACTGCCCGATCAGTTCGTTCCAGGAATAGGCCAGGTTCGGGTCCGACAGGCGCGTGGCGTTGGCGCTCGTGAAGACGAGATCCGGCAAATCCCCGGACGCGATGAGAAGCGGCAACTGCTTGTCATCCGTCGCCACGGTGATGTTCAGCCTGACGCCGGTGCGCTTCGTAATCTCTTCCGGCACCGGACCGCTCCAATCCTTGAGCGGCCACCAGGAGTGGTCCACGAACATGTCCAGCTCCACGATTTCCTCTTGCTGCGGCGCCGTCGAGCCGGCGGCCGGAGTGTCGTTTCCGCCGCCGGCGCTGTCCGCCTGATTCGCCGACGGGCCGCCCGTCCCCTTGCTGCCGCCGCAACCGGCGAGCAGCGCGACGATGAGCAGAACCGCCAACAGCGTAAACCCCGTTTTTCTCTCTTCTCTACGCATCTGGATCCTCCTCCGCAGGTATCAATCTATATTAAAGCTCTTCGCTTTAATACCGATCCGTCAGCCCTTGACCGATCCGAGCATCATGCCCTTCACTAAATATTTCTGCAAGAAGGGATAGACCCCGATGATGGGCGCGATCGAAATGACCATCGCCGTCACCTGAACCGAGAAATTCGTCACTTTCAGGTTGGCCGTATAGACGGCGGCGCCCGCGTCCGCGGATATGACCGTCTGATTGATGATCTGGATCATGCGGTACGACAGCGTCCGCAGATGTTCGCTTTGCACGAAATAGGCCGCGTCCAGCCAGGCGTTCCATTGCCCGGCGCCGTTGAACAGCGCCATCGTGGCGAGCAAAGGCATCGAGACGGGCAGCACGATCCGGAGCAGGATCGTCATTTCCCCCGCGCCGTCGATGCGCGCCGACTCGCCGAGATCCGCCGGAATTTCCCGGAAGAAGCTGATCGCGATCAGGAGAAAGAACAGGTTCAGCATCGACGGAATCACGAACACCCCGAACGTATTCAGCAATCCGATGCTCCTGAGCACGACATAGTAGGCGATCAGGCCGCCGGAAAAATTCATCGCCACGATCACCAGCAGAAAATACACCCTCCGGAACATCAGATCGGGACGGGAGAGACCGTACGCCACCATGCAGGTGAACAGGACGGTCAGCACCGTGCCGACGATCGTGCGCGCCGCCGATACGAGCGCCGCCTGAATCCAGGCGGAATCCCTGAAGAAATAGATATAGTTGTCCAGCGTGAACGACCTCGGCCACAGGTAGACACCGCCCTGGGCGGCGTCCGTGCCCGAATTGAACGACAGAATCAGAATATAGTAGAACGGATACAGCGTGACGAACCCGATCACGGAGAGAAGCGCGTAGTTAATGGAATCGACCACCCGATCCTCCGTCGTCCTCCGTCTCATGGCGAATCTCCTTTCCGCCGTCGGCAGCCGTTAGTACAGGCCCGCGCCCGAAACTTTCCGGGCGACGGCATTGCTGATCAGAATCAGGGCAACGGAAATGACGGATTGCACCAGGTCAATCGCCGCGGCGAACGCGAAACGGCCCTGCGCCAGCCCCATATTGAACGCGTAGGTTTGCACGATTTGCGATTTGTCGCTGTTCAGCGCATTGCCGAGCAGGAACGATTGTTCGAAGTTGGAACCGACCAGGCCGCCGCCGAGGATGTTGCCGATCGACAGAATCAGCACGACGATCACCGCGCCCTTGATTCCGGGCAGCGTCACGTGCCGGATCCGCTGGAGCCGACCCGCGCCGTCCATCTCCGCCGCCTCGTACAGCGACGGATCGATGCCCGCAATCGACGCCAGGAAGATGATCGCCCACCATCCCGCTTCCTTCCACACCGCCGAGACGACCGCGAGCCCCCAGAAATAATCCGGATCGGTCAGGATCGGCAGCGGTTCGTCGATCAGCCCGAGATCGACCAGCAGTTGGTTGACCAGACCTGTGTTGGCGGAGAAGAACGCGAACAGCACGCCGGTGACGACGACCCACGAGATGAAATGGGGCAGATAGCTTACGGTTTGCACGAAGCGCTTGAACCACACAAGCCGCGCTTCATTCAGCATGATGGCAAGCAAAATGGGCACTGGAAAGGAAAAGACGAGCTTGAGCACGCTCAGCGCCAGCGTGTTCCGGATCAGCGTCGGGAAATTGTAGTCGTTCACAAACTCGCGGAAATAACGGAGTCCCGCCCATTCGCTGGTGAAGATGCCGGACACGCCGCTCGTGATCTTGTATTCCTTGAACGCCATCAGGATGCCGAACATCGGCGTATAGTTGAACACGAGCATGAAAGCGACGCCGAGCAAGACAAACAAATGGAATGCCATCTGCTTTCTGAAGCGCTTACGGAACCGCATCGCCGATGTCGTGGCCGTCGGCCGCTCCCGGTTTGTTGCCGTCTGGGCTGGCAAGTCTCATTCCTCCCGTGTCTGGCTGCTTCGCTTCCAGTATAAAGTCCCCGTCCCGCCGTCCGATACGGATCATTGATCAGCTTCCCGTGTCATTAATTAAGGTTGGAGGCGGATCGCGGCGCTGCCGAACCATAGAAAAAATCCGGCCCCGCCGCCGGGACCGGACATGCCGTCCTATTCATCCTGATCTGCCCGGGAAAGCGCCTCGACCCGATACGCCTTGCCCGCTTCCGCGAAAAATTCCAGCGTCTTCGAATCCACTGCGCGCACCGGCACCGGATGCTCTCCGTTTCCGACGGCGACCCTGACATCCGTTCCGCAGCGAATGCGGCACGGTCCGTCGGCGGCGGAAACGATGCGCGCCCGTACGAACCGGGATCTTCGCCACTCGATGTCGACAACAAAGCCGCCGCGCGCCCGCAGGCCGCTGACCCGCCCGTTGGACCATGCCTCCGGCAGCGCGGGCAGCAGGTCGATGCAGCCGGCGTGGCTTTGCAGCAGCATCTCGGCCACACCGGCCGCGCCGCCGAAATTGCCGTCGATCTGGAAAGGCGGATGCGCGTCGAACAGGTTCGGGTACGTCGATTCGGCCAGCAGCTTCCGGACAAACCGGTGCGCCTGTTCGCCGTCTCTCAGTCGGGCGAACAGGCAGACCAGCCATGCGCAGCTCCAACCGGTATGCCCGCCCCCGTGCTCCAGCCTGCGCCTGAGCGAGACGCGGCAGGCCTCCAGCAATTCGGGAGCCTCCTCGCCGATCAGATGGCCGGGATACAGGCCGTACAGGTGCGAGACATGGCGATGGCCGGGTTCATGCTCTTCGAAATCCTCGTACCACTCCTGCAGTTGCCCGTGCCGGCCGATCCGGAAGGACGGCAGCCGCCGGAGCGCCTCGCGCAGTTGCTCGCGCAGTTCGCCATCGCAACCGAGCCGTTCGCTCGCCTCGATGCAGTGCGTGAACAGCTCGCGAATCAGCGAAATATCCATCGTCGTCGCGAACGATATACTGCAGACCGCGCCGTCCCCGGTCACGAACTTGTTCTCTGGCGACGTCGACGGGCAGGTGACGAGCTCCCCGTTCGGCCATTCGACCAGCCAATCGAGGCAGAACAACGCCGCCCCGATCATCAGCGGATACGCCCGCTCTTTCAGAAAGGATTCATCGCGGCCGTACACATAATGCTCCCACAGGTGGCGCGCAAGCCAGGCTCCGGCCATCGGCCAAAACGCCCAGCAGGCATCGCCTTCCGCGGGCGTCGCCATCCTCCAGAGATCGACGTTGTGATGCGCGGTCCAGCCGCGGCAGCCGTAATGAATCATCGCCGCGCGCCGGCCGGAGACGCCCAGCTCGCCGATCATGTCCAGCAGCGGTGCATGGCACTCGGCCAGGTTCCACACTTCCGCCGGCCAATAATTCATCTCCGTGTTGATGTTCGTCGTATAGTCGCTGAACCATGGCGGCTGGACATGCGGATTCCAGATGCCCTGCAGATTGGCGGGCTGGGTGCCCGGCCGCGAACAACTGATCAGCAAATACCTGGCATACTGCACATACAGCGCCTCGAGCCGCGGATCATCGCCATGCCGCCTGTACAGGTCCAGCCGTTCGTCCGTCGGCAAGGCGGCGCGGTCATCCGGCCCGCCCAGGTCCAGGTCCACGCGGGCATACAGCAGCCGGTAATCCGCCACATGCCGTTCCCGTAGCCGCGCATGCCCGAGCCGGACCGCCTCGTCCAGCCATCGCCGGCAGCGTTCGGACGGACGGGGATCGTCCGGGTCCGGCATGACGTTCCATCCGGCAAAATTCGTGGCCGCCGCCAGGTACAGCGTGAATCCGGCGGCTCCCCGGATCTCCAGCGCATCCCCGCCGCGCGGCGTGACCGTGCCCCCGTCGGCGACAACCCGGACGCGGACTTCGAACCGGAGTCCGAACCCGTCCTCGTAGGTGACCGGATTGGGATGATGGCCCGTGTAATTGCCCGCCACATGGCTCGGACATTGGCCGCGCAGCCGCAGGCTGCCGTCCGGCGCCGTTTCGGCGCGGGCGAGCAGGGGCGATGTCAGGGAGACCACAACGTCCAGCCCTTCCCCGTCCGTGTCGTATCGAACGACCATCACCTGGTCCGGCGCGCTGATCCATGCTTCGCGTCGCACGCGCGCCGATCGCCACGCATATTTCACCGAAGCGACAGCCGTCTCCAGATTCAATTCCCGTCTGTATCCCGCATTGGCCGTGCGCCCGGCATCCGTCCGGTCCTCGCGCCCAGCGGTTCCCCCCTGCTCCCCGCGCTCCGCGTGTTCGATCACGAGATCGCAGAGCGGCAAGTACGCCTCGACGTTGCGGCCCAGCATGCGGGATTCGATCAGGCGCTGGGCTTCTTCATACCGTCCTTCGGCAATCCGTTTCCTGACGGTATCGAGATACTTTCGGGCATCGTAATTGATCGTGTCGCGGGGGAACCCGGACCACAGGGTATCCTCGTTCAACTGGAAACGTTCCCGACCGATGCCGCCGAACATCATCGCGCCGAACCGCCCGTTGCCGAGCGGAAGCGCTTCTTCCCACCTTTCGGCCGGCCGGGTGTACCACAATGTCCATTGACCCGTATCGTCCATACCGTTTGCGCCTCCATCCGCCAATGTCTGTCTCCAGCTTAAATCACGGCGGCACAAGCATCTACGGTTCTTTTTTCATGCCGCCCGACGAAAAAAGGACACCTTGCCCGGTCTGCGATGGCCGTCGGGATGCGGGCTTCCCGGAACGGACTGCGGGCGGCCGTGTTTGACGCTGCAACGCGATGGTTGGCCAACCGTTCCGCGATCGCCATCAGGCTGTCCCTGGCCCGGCCCTTGACGAACACGTCGAACCGGTCCTCGAGACCGGTCTCTTCCGCGTTGATGAAGATGCGCCGGGCCTTCGTCAGGAACGGCAATCGGTTGACCGGCGCCACCTCCAGGCTCGTGCCGATCACGATCACGACGTCCGCTTCCCGGATCGCGTCCAGCGACGCCTGCCACGCCTCCGCAGGCAACGGCTCGATCTTCGGCTTCAACACCGCGCCGGAGGTTGTGGTGGATGATTCATCCGAATGGTGGTGGATACTTCCCGGGTCATCAGCAAATCCATCAGGGAGAGGAGAAAAATCTGCAGGAGATTTTCAGTGAAGCCGAGTCCCTGCTGGAGAAGAGCAACCGGTCGCCGGACCGCGAGGCGCTGGCGGAATACGCGGCGCATCTGGACGAGATGCAGGATCCGGCGTATCATGGCCTTGAGAAAACGGGAGGTGTGCGGACGTTGACTTTTTCGCATTCGGACAATATCGCGGCGCTGAAAAGCATCATCGGCGCATCCGGCAACATCGTCTTCTTCGGGGGCGCGGGCGTCTCGACCGAGAGCGGCATTCCGGATTTCCGGAGCGCCGGCGGCCTGTTCTCCGGGCGGATGGGCAGATTGTCCCCGGAGGAAATCCTGTCCCACACGTTCTTCATGAACCACACGGAAGAGTTCTACGAGTTCTACAGGAGCAAGATGATCTACCGGGACGCGAAACCCAACGACGCCCATCTGGCGCTGGCCCGGCTGGAGCGGGCGGGCAAGCTGAAGGCCGTGATCACACAGAACATCGACGGCCTCCATCAGCTGGCCGGCAGCCGGGAGGTGCTGGAGCTGCACGGCTCGGTGCACCGGAACTACTGCATGAACTGCAACCGGTTTTTCGGGCTCGACCATGTGCTGGCGGCGGAAGGGGTTCCGACGTGCGATGAATGCGGCGGGATTGTGAAGCCCGACGTCGTGCTCTATGAGGAAGCGCTGGACATGGCGATACTGGAGAAGTCGAGGCGGTATATCGAGCAGGCGGACGTGCTGATCGTCGCCGGCACGTCGCTGCGGGTGTACCCGGCCGCCGGGCTGATCCAATACTTCGGCGGCAGCCATCTGGTGCTCATCAACAAGTCCCCCACGCCGTACGACCACGCGGCGACGCTGGTGATCAACGGCAGCATCGGCGAGACGCTGAACCAGGCGCTGAATTGAACGGAACCGCGGGACGGGATCGCGGCACGGGGCCGCGTTTCCGTTCCGTGCCGATGGCCGCAATGAAGGAAGGCAGCCTATCCAAGGCTGCCTTCTCCGCCCATCAGTCTCGTCATTTCCTCGATCCGCTCAAGCGGAAAGGGCGGCTGCGTCAACGGTCTCATCGCGATGGACATCAGCTTCATCGGATTGTCGTCCGCCGCGATCCGGTTGGAGCTCAAGATGCCGCACCTGGCGCAGCGATGGATGATGGCCCATTCGCCGTTCTTGCGGATCCATACCGAAATCGGCTCCATGCGGCCGCCGCAATCGGACGCCCTGTCACCCGGCTCATTGTCCACATGCAGGCTGGTCAGGCAATTGGGACAATGGTTCCGGTGCCGGCTGCCGGCGCCCTCCGGGACAACCGGCCTTCCGCAGACTTTGCACGTGAACGTTTCGTCGCAGGCATGGGTTTTGTAATACCCTTTCTCGAACGATCTTCTCTTGTTTTCCCTGTTCAATGGAATGCCCTCCGTATAGAATCAAGAATGGTTTTGATTCTATGGGAGGCTTATGCGGGAGTTTCCGTGCACAGCCTCCCGGCTATGCCACAGACTCCGTGTATCGGCTGTTCCTCTTCATCATGAAAAACAACTCTCCCTCAATAAAATAATGTTTTCTCCGTTTTTCTCGCTTTTTCGCATGATTTCATCTTTGACATCCAAAGCCCCCTTGGATAGGATTTGACGAGGAGCGAATATTTGGGATCGACCTGTTGGCGGGAATAGAGGTGGTGGTCACCCCGCTTTTTAAAGCCGTATGGTCGCATATGGATCTCCACATGAACCCTTGTGGTTTACCCTCCCATATCTCCCTGGGTCGATGCCCTTACATTCCTTCGTTCTACCTCTCAAGGGGTGGAGGCCTGGCAAGCTCCTTAACGGGGTCGATGCCCTTATGGTGATGATTTCTCCCGGCCTATCCGTGCTTCGTTTGTCAAAGATCAACATGTGTATAAGCGATGAAACGAAAGCGAGTTGCTAAGCTGTAGATCAATTAAGCTGCCGCTTGCAATTGAGCCTCCCGATGGGGGCCAAGCACTTTGCTGGCGTCATATTCCTTTTGTTTGCGGCCTAGTTCAAACAAGACGCGGATGAGCTTGTTGCAGATCGCGATCATCGACTGTTTCTTCTTCAGCGGGTTATCCCGACGCGTCGTGAAGTACAAGTGCAGCGCGCGGAACTCTTGGTTCTTCGCGACCATCGTCAGCGCCGCCCGGAACAGCAAGGCTCGGAGACGACAGCGGCCTCGTTTGCTGATGGTCGTTTCCCCTTTATGAAGCCCTGAGCTGTTTTCCCGCAGGCTGAGACCGGCGTGACGCACGATTTGTTGGCTGTGGTCATAGCCGCTCAAGTCGCCAACTTCCGCCAGGAAACCTGCCACGGTGGTAAGACCGATGGACGGAATGCTCATCATGTGGGTGGCTCCCGGAATCTGTTCCACCAGACCCGCCACAAGCTCCATCAGTTGCTCAATCTGCCTGCACAGCATGGCGTACTGCTCCAAATACATGGCTAGCTCATGCTTGGCCGCCATAGCGCCTTCCGTGAGGCCGATGGATTTTTGGGCTTTCCGGTAGAGCAGCTCCGCTCTCTTGGGGCCTACAGCTCGTTTCACGTCATTCTTCTTCCAGATCGCCACGACTGTTGTTTCACCGGCGGCGATGACATCTTGCGGCAGCGGAAAGTGCTGTAACGTAATGAGCGAGGCCTTGCCTTCCCAGTCTTTAAACACTTGTGTATATTCGGGAAAGAAGCGATCCAGCCAATTGTGGATTCTTCCTTTCACGCGGTTCAAATCCCCGCACAGACGGTCTCGCTGGTTCATCAGCACTCGCAGGTCAGCGTAAACGCCTTCCGGCAGCTGCGGCTGTGTATAGCGTCCGTCGATGACAAGCTTGGCGACGACTTTCGCATCTTTGATGTCATTCTTGGTCGGCAAGTTGTCGTCCAGTTCCTTGCTTTTCTTGACGTGATGCGGGTTTACCAGTACAACTTCAACTCCGTACTGCTTCAGAAAGTGAAACAGCGGGAACCAATAGTGACCAGTCGGCTCTACGCCAAGCAGCACGTCCGTCAGTCCATGCTCTTGCTTAATGGATTCCGCCCACGCCAGCAGGTTCAACAAGCCATTCTCATCGTTCTGGAATAAGCAGCGCTTGCCGAGCTCGATTCCTCGGTAATTAAAGGCTCGAGCGACGTGATTGTGTTTTGCGATGTCAGTCCCGATGACCAGCGTCGTTTCAGAAATTCTCGAAATCCGTTGATTTTGCTTGTTCGATTGGTTATGCTTCATCTAGAGCGTCCTCCTCTTATTAGGGCAGTGAATGTGCGCAACATTCGAGACCCAGCATACAGGAGGCGCTTTTTCTTTTCAAACCGCAAATTAATTCATTACAGGAATAGCTCCTT
>Ga0207808_100364_pt1 | contig 19091 bp, 14 predicted proteins | sample CeladaPassaB1F05_FD_187482 | JGI IMG/M metagenome (GOLD analysis project Ga0207808, IMG submission 187482) | Cellulose-adapted microbial communities from the Joint BioEnergy Institute, USA - Passage B1F05 (SPAdes) (version 2) | ecosystem: Engineered > Bioreactor > Continuous culture >... | reverse complement strand
CGTACCAACCGTAGACGGTTTGAAGGCCAATTGTTCAATCGACTGCTGACAGCTTGTGTTTCAACCGACACCATCACCTACCAGAAGCTCACATCATGACCTAACCGGAGCTAACTTGATATTCAAATTTCTTTTTTCACACTATATACAAATTCCGTAAATTTTGCTATTATGAATTTCGAGTGTTTTTAAAATTCCAATGATGGGGATAGAATCCTGTCGAATATTGGTGCATGACGTCAGGAGAGGAGAGAAACGGCTGTGTCGGTGTTTCAGTTGCTCGACGCGGAAGGCAGGCCACGACAGATCGAGGTGGACGACATTCTCATGATCTGCCCCACCGCGCAGGGTCCGCAGTTTCACACCCGGGACGGCGTGTACTACTATCCGTACACGCTGGACGAATTTTTGATGTTGCTCGCCCACAGAGGATTTGAAAGGCTGGACCGGAACAACATCGTCAACATGCGTCAGATCCGGCGCTACGATCCGAAGACGCGCAAGGTGTATTTCGACGAGGGAGACGGCCCCGAAGCCAGATACACCACCGTTTCGGAAGCGAACGTCTGCAAGGTGGCCCAGTTTTTCCGGGAGCGGGAAGAACGCTACGCCGTCGCACCGGTGGGAGCGGCAAGATAAAGGAAGCCGCGCGGGTTCCGCGGAACCGCGCGGCTTCTTTGTTTGGGCGCCGCCGGGGGAAATGGGCGAACTTCGGATGCCCCGGTCACGAAGAGCGCCTGAACATCCGGCGAAACGCGGGCGAATGCGGAGTCAGCAGTCAGCTGCCGACAATTTCGCCGCCGTTGACGTGCAGCACCTGGCCGGTGACGTAAGACGAATCGTCGGACGCGAGGTACACGTAGGCCGGCGCCAGCTCGTCCGGCTGGGCGGCCCGCTTGAGCGGCGTATCCGAACCGAACCGGGCCACTTCCTGTGCGCCGAACGTGGACGGGATCAGCGGCGTCCAGACCGGCCCGGGCGCCACGGCGTTGACGCGGATGCCTTTCTCCGCCAGCTGCAGCGCCAGCGAGCGGGTGAAGGCGACCTGCGCGCCTTTGGACGAGGAGTAGTCGACCAGGGTCGGGTTGCCGCGGAAAGCGGTGACCGACGTCGTGTTGATGATGGCGGCCCCGGCCTTCAGGTGCGGCACGGCGGCCCGGGTCAGGTGGAACATGCCGAACACGTTGGTGCGGAACGTGCGTTCCAGCTGTTCGGGCGTGATGTTGACGATGCTGTCGGTCGGGTGCTGCTCGGCGGCATTGTTGACGACGATGTCCAGCTTGCCGAAGGCGCGGACCGTCTGCTCGACCGCGTCGCGGCAAAACGCGGGATCGCCGATGTCGCCCCTGAACAACAGACACCGGCGGCCTTCCTGTTCCACAAGCCGTTTCGTTTCTTCGGCGTCGGCCTGTTCGTTGAGAAAGACGATGGCCACATCGGCGCCTTCCTTGGCGAACGTGACCGCGACGGCGCGGCCGATGCCGCTGTCGCCGCCGGTGATGATGGCGGTTTTGCCCGTCAGTTTGCCCGCCGCCTTGTATATAGGCGAGACCGATTCGGGCGCCGGATGCATCGCCGCTTCCAGGCCGGGCTGGCGGTCCTGGTGCTGCGGGGGGAACGAAGCCGGCCGTTGGGGGGCGGAGGTTTGGGTGGTAGTCATGGCGCATCCCTCCTTTTTCTTACCGTAGGTTGCGACATCGGCGCCCGTTCTAGTCGCCGGATTGTTTCCGTTGCCTATCCGGTTCCGCTGCGGATCCGCCCCGCTGCCGGCCGCGTTCTCCCCGCGGTTTGTTCCCGATGCCGGTCCGATGCCGGTTTTTCAGGCCAGTCTCAGATCGCCCTGCGGGTCGTTTTGGCGCCGTCGCAGGTGAACAGCACGCTTTTGCCGTCAATCACCGTCTCCAGGTGGACCGGCTTGCCCCACAGCCGCGCCACGTGGGGCATCGTCCCTTCCACGTATTTGATGTCCAGCTCCACGCCTTCGTACTGGTGCCTGATGTATAGCTCGCCGCTCATTTTCCAATTGCCGTCCATCACCACCAGATACGGAAAACCGCAGTTGACGCGGTCTCGCACGAGCCGGTCGCGCACCGCCTCCCACGATTTGTCCGCGATTTTCCACTCGGACCCTTCTTTTCCGAACACGTAAAGATCGAGCTCTTCCGTCAGCTCGCGGGTGAGGTAATTGCGCAGAAACGACATGTCGGATTCCAGCTCGCGGACTTCGAACAGCGCGCTTTCGCCGTACTTTTTTTCGATGTCTTCAAAAATTTTCAGGCCGAGCAGGTACGGATTGATGGTGTGGCGGTGCGGCTGGACCACGGAGGCGTGGAGCTTGGCGTATTCGATGGCCTCGTCGGGGGCGAGGGGCAGTTCCCGCATGATCCGCTGGTGCCAGTAGGTGGCCCAGCCTTCGTTCATGATTTTCGTCTCCATCTGCGGCCAGAAATACAGCATTTCCGCGCGGAGCATGGACATGATGTCCCGCTGCCAGTCGTCGAGGGCTGTGGAATATTCCTGGATGAACCAGACCAGGTCCTTCTCCGGTTCCGGCGGAAAAGGCAACGGTTCCCGCGCGGCGGTTCCGGCAGCGGCTCCGGCGGCGTCCGAACCGGCGGCCGGCTCCTTCGTGCCGGACGGCCCGGCACCGGTCTGGCGGCCGCCTGTTCCGCGGTCGCTGTCCTTCCATTCCGGGTCCAGCTTCCACAGGTCGTCGTAGGGCCCGGCCGGCGGCGGGTCACGCCGTTCCTTTTCCTGTTTGAGCAAAAGCTCCATGCGGCGCTTCTTGTCCAGGCCGCCGGGCTGGATCAGGCCGGGATCGATGTGCTCCTGGATGGACATGGCGGCGTCGAGGAACTTCTCCACTTCTTCGGTGCCGTGGGCGATCTCGTACTGCCGGATACGCTCGGCGGTGGCCGCCATGCTTTCCACCATGTCCCGGTTCGTCCGCGAGAAGCGGACGTTGTTTTTGAAAAAGTCGCTGTGCGCCAGCACGTGGGCCACGATCAGCTTGTTCTGGACGAGGGAGTTGCCTTCCAGAAGGAATGCATAGCAGGGATTGGAGTTGACGACCAGCTCGTAGATTTTGCTCAGCCCGAGATCATACTGCAGCTTCAGCCGGTGGAACGCCTTGCCGAAGCTCCAGTGGCTGAACCGCGTGGGCATCCCGTACGCCCCGAAGGTGTACAGGATGTCCGCGGGACAGATCTCGTAGCGCATCGGGAAAAAATCGAGGCCAAAGCCCCTGGCGATTTCGGTGATTTGGCCGATGGCTTCTTCCAGCCTGCGGAGTTCTTCGTTGGACGCCATGCTTCAGCCCCCCGTTTTCGCGTTTTTGATTATACCCTATGTGTATGCGGGTCCGAACCGGGCCGATTCGGGATGAACGCGGGCGGCCTTGCGCGGAGCGGCTTCGGAGCGGCGGTTCACTCTGCTATAATATGGGCATGGAAAGGAGCGGAAACACCGATGCCGCACCGGTTTCATCCCGTCTTGTCGGCCTGGTTCGCAGACCGTTTCGGCGAACCGACGGACGTGCAAAAACGGACCTGGCCGCTGGTCGCCGCGGGGGCGCACACCCTCGTGGCCGCGCCCACCGGTTCGGGGAAGACGCTGGCCGCCCTGCTGCCCCTCCTGGACCGGCTGATCCGGGAGAAGCCGGAAGCCGGAGGGGAAGCGGAAGAACGCGGCGTGCGCATTCTATATGTGACGCCGCTCAAGGCGCTGAACAACGACATCCGGCGTCACCTGTTCGATTTCCGGGATGAGTGGCGGGCCGTGGCGGCGCGCATGGGCGTTCCGTGGCCCGAGATCGCCGTCGCGGTGCGCACGGGGGACACGACGCGGAGCGAGCGGGCGTCCATGCTGCGCAGGCCTCCCGACGTGCTGGTGACGACGCCGGAGTCGCTGTACATTTTGCTGACGTCCCGCAAGGCGAGGGACATATTGCGCACGGTCCGGCACGTGGTGGTGGATGAAATCCACGATCTGGCGGCCGGCGAGCGCGGCGCGCATTTCTCCGTGACGCTGGAGCGGCTGGCCGAACTGTGCGGGCAATTCCCGCAACGCATCGGCGTGTCCGCCACGCAGAATCCGGTGCGGCGCATCGCGCGCTTCCTCGGCGGCTGGTTGGAACGGGAGGACGGACGGCATGAACCGCGGCCGGTGGCGGTGGTGGAAAGCCGCATGGAGCGGCCGCTGGAAGTAACCGTCACCGTGCCGCCTTACGGCATGCTGGCGCGTAAGGGAAAGGAAGACGTCTGGACGCCCCTGGTGGAGGAAATTTTGCGGCATGTGCCGGACCGGGGAACGACGCTCATCTTCGTGGGCAACCGGCGGCTGTGCGAGCGGCTTTCCGCCCGGCTGAACGAAGTCCGCGGCGAGGGATTTTGCCGCAGCCACCACGGCAGCGTCTCGCGGGAGCGGCGCCTGGAAACGGAGGCGCTGCTGCGCGAAGGCCGGCTTCGCTGTCTGGTGGCGACGTCCTCGCTGGAGCTGGGCATCGATGTCGGCGCCGTGGAGCGGGTGCTGCAAATCGATTCGCCGTTCACCGCCGCGTCGGGCATCCAGCGGTTCGGGCGTTCCGGGCACGAGGTGGGCGGCGTCAGCCGCGGCACGATGATCATCCGCACCCGCGGGCTCCTGCCGGAGGCGGCGGTGCTGGCCGAGCGGATCGGCCGCAAGGAAACGGAGCCGATCCGGCCGCCCCGCCTGCTGCAGGCCGTGCTCGCCCAGCAGATCGTGGCCGCCGCGGCGGAAGGGGAGCGGGACCCGGACGGACTGTACCGCATGATTTGCCGGAGCGACGCCTACCACGGGCTTCCCCGCGAACGCTTCGACGAGACGGTAGCCATGCTGGCCGGCGAGTATCCGTTCGTGAAGCCGCTCATCCGGCGGGATCCCGGCAGCGGCCGCCTGGCGGCTTTGCCGGGCGCCGTCATGGCGGCGGTGATCGGCGCGGGCACCATACCGCAGAGCACCGATTTTCCCGTCTATCACGCGGAAAGCGGCGTCCATCTGGGCGAACTCGACGAGGAGTTCGTGTTCGAGTCGCGGGTCGGCGACGTGTTCCAGCTGGGCACCGCCAACTGGCGCATTCGCGCGATCCGGCCGGACCGCGTGGAGGTGGCGGAGTCCCCCGCCGCCTACGGGGAAATCCCGTTCTGGCGGGCGGAAGGACAGGGGCGCAGCTTCGCCCTCAGCCTGGAAATCGGCCGCCTGAACGACCGGCTGGAACGCCTGCTCCGCGCGGGCGACGGGGAAGGGGCCGCGAAGCTGCTTGCGGAACGGTACCATTTCACGCCGGAGGCGGCGGAGAGTCTCCTGGAGCTGATCCGGTCGCAGTCGGCCGCGTCTGCCTTGCCGACGCACCGGCGGATCGTGGCGGAGTGGTACAGGGACGAATCCGGCCTGACGCATCTGGTCATCCACAGCTGGTTCGGCCGCCGCTTCAACCGCACCTGGCTGCTGGCCCTGCGGCATCTTCTGGAGCGGGTTTACCCGCACGAGTTCCAATCGACGGCCAAGGATAACGGTATCGAGCTCATTTTCCGTGTATGGGACCCGGCGATCCTGGAAAACCTCAAGGCCGTCAATTCGGAAACGGTGGAGCGGCTGCTGATGGAAGCCGTCCCGACATCGCCCATGTTCGCCGCCCGCTTCCGGCAGCTGGCGGAAACGTCGCTGCTCATGTCCCGCGGATTTCGCCGCGTTCCGGCGTGGCTGAAGCGGGTCCGCAGCGGAGAGTTGCTGCGGGACGCCCTGGCGCACGGGACGTCGTTTCCGCTGGTCAGGGAAACGCTGCGGGATTGCGTGGAGCGGCAGCTGGACCTGAGGCGCGTGCGCCGGGTCCTCAGGCTCATGGAGCGAGGCGCGATCGAATGGAAGGCGGTCCCGTACAGCCGCCCGTCGCCGCTGGCCGCGCAGTTTTTCTACGATTTCCTGAACGTGGCGATCTATGAATCCGACGCCCTGACGCGGGAACTGAGCGAGCGGCTGGCGGGCGTCAGCCGGGAACTGGCTGTCGAGGTGTTCGGGCCGGAAGCGTTGGCCGGGGCGTCCGGAGGCGACGGCGGGTCCGGCCGGGAGCGCCAGGCGGACACGGCGCGTCTCGTCCGGTTCCTGCAGCTGAACCACCATCTGGAACCCGCTGGCCGTCTGCGCGGCCCGGAAGGGGTACTCGAGGCCCTGACGCGGCTGCAGGGGCTGTTTCTGCCGGTTTCCTGGTGGGAATCGTTCGTGCTGCCCTCGCGGGTGGAAGGGTACCGCCGCGAGGATCTGGATCTCCTGTGCGCTTCGGGCGAACTGTTCTGGATCGGCCGGAAGGAGGAAGGCGCCCCGGAGGGGAAAGTGGCCTTTTTCCGGCCGGACGCCGCCGAACTGTTTGCCCCGTTTGTGCCAGGGGACGATGTCATCCCGAAACACCCGGAGCTTTACGGGCGACTGCGCGCGAAGGGCGCCGGTTTTCTGTCCACCCTGGCGGCGGAAAGCGGCGAAGCTCCTTCGGAATTGCTTGAAAAGCTCCTCGATCTCGTCTGGCAGGGGCTGGTCGCCAACGACCAGTTCGCGCCCCTGCGCCTGCACGGGCAAAGGCGGGCAGCGTCCGATCGGGGCAGGTTCCGCTCCGGCCTCGGACGCTGGTACGCGATCGCCGATCTGGCCGCGCCCCGCGCCGGCGCGCTGGCGCCGGAACGCGCCGCGCTGGGCTGGACGCGGCATCTGCTGCAGCTCGGCGGGGTGCTCACGAAGGGGTTGGCGCAGGCGTTTTCCCCGTTCGACTGGGAAGTCCATTACGCCGCGTTGTCCCGCATGGAAGAACTCGGGCTGGTTACGCGGGGCCTCATGGTCCGCGGCGTGCGGGCGCTGCAGTTTGCCGAGCGGGGCACCGCCGCGCGCCTGCGCGAGCCCGATTTCGGCAGCGGCGGGTCCGGTTCGCCGGAGGACGCGGTGCTGGTCAGTTCCGCCGACCCGGCCAACCCCTACGGGCTGACCGTTGACTGGCCCGCGGAAGGGAGCGCGGCGGCCGCCCGGTTCGCCCGCAGGCCCGACAACTATTTGCTGCTGAAGTCCGGACGGTTTCTCCTCTGGGCGGCGGCGGGCGGCCGGCAAATTTACAGCGTCGACCCCCAGGACGGGGCGGACGCGTCCGAATATGCCGAATACGTTCGGTTCCTGGCACGGAGTCTCATCCGCGAGCGGGGGCAGCGCAAAGTGGCGGTGGAAAGCTGGAACGGGCGACCCGTCGGCGGCACGGAGATGGCCGAACGGCTCCTCCGGCTGGGGGCGGAAAAAGACGGCGGCGCGTTCGTTTTTTGGCCAAGCGCCCTGTAAACCTGTTGCTTGCGCGGCTTTTTGGAACATGATACAACAAGGGATACGGAGCGAAGCCTCCGGCAAGAACATGAACCGATGATTCATGCGGAGCGAAATCTCCGGCTTTGCGCGAACCGGACGGCGCCGGCCGGACCGCAGAGACGGGCGCCGTTAGGGGAGGGTTTGGCGTGACGGAACAGGAAGCGATTCGCGAAGAGGAAGAAGGCCGCCTCGGGGAAGTGCTGGCGCTGGTCGACCGCAGGCTGCAGCGGGAACTGGAGGTTCTCGGGCAGCTGCGCGGCGAAGTGGTCGGCTTCCGGCAGGAATTTTTCGACGAGGTGCGCCTCAATTTCGCGGACGCCTCGGAACTCATCGAAACGTGGAGCAGCATCAAGCAGCAGGCCGATGTGCTGGCGGAGCGGGAACGGAGCCATCGCGTTTCCTCCGAAACGGTCGACCGGCTGCTCAGACAGCGGGACAATCCCTACTTTGCGCGAATCGATTTCCGCGAAGAGGTCGAAAACGAGACGCGGCCCATCTATATCGGCAAGTCGTCGCTGACGTCCGACGACGGCAACACGTTTTACATCTACGACTGGCGGGCTCCCGTCTGCAGCATGTTTTACGATTGCGAGCCGGGACCGGCTTCCTACCGGACGCCCGAAGGCGTCGTGCGCGGCGAGATGACGCTGAAGCGCCAGTTCGTCATCCGCGGCGGCCGGCTCATCCACGTGTTTGACACCGACGCCGCCATCGGCGACGAGATTTTGCAGGCGGTGCTGTCGGAGAAGTCGGACGTCGCCATGAAAAGCATCGTGGCCACGATCCAAAAGGAGCAAAACCGCATCATCCGCGACGAGCGCCACCGCCTGATCGTCGTGCAGGGAGCGGCGGGCAGCGGCAAAACGTCGACAGCCCTGCAGCGCATCGCCTGGCTTTTGTACCGCTTTCGGGGGACGATCGGGCCGGACCAGATCGTGTTTTTCACCCCCAATCCGGTGTTCCGGGGCTACATTTCCCGGGTGCTGCCGGATCTGGGCGAGGCCAACGTGCGCCAGATGACGTTCAGCGAGCTCATCGAAGCGCGGCTCGGCCGCCGCTGGAAGGTGGAGGACCTGTTCGCCCAAACCGAGGCGCTGGCGGCCGCGGCGGGAAGCCCGGAAGGCGAGGCGCGGCTGCGCGCCGTCCGGTACAAGGGTTCGGAGCACTTTTTCGAGGTGATGAACCGCTACCTGGAGCGGCTCCGCCGGGAAGGCATGCGGTTCCGCCGCATCCGCTTCCGCGGCGAGACCATCGTTGCCGAAGGCGAGATGGCGGCGGTATTCCACGCGGAACCGCCGGGCGTCGGGCTGGGCGAAAGGATGGCCAGGCTGCGCCGGTATCTGCTCGGGAAGCTGGCCGACTGGCTGGAGGAGCAGCTGGAAGAACCGTGGGTGGAGGAAGCGGTGCAGCTGGCGGAAAGGGAAGACCTGCAGCGGGTATACGTGGAAGTCCGGCGGTCCGCGCCCGGGCCGGGAGACGAAATCGGCGAGGACGAGCGGATGGCGGAACTGCTCAAGCGCCGGATGGCGGAAAAGGCGGTGGCGCCCCTTGTCCGCGCGGTGAAGGCGTTCCGGTTTTTCGATCCCATCGCCACGTATCTGGAGCTGTTCCGCAACCGCTCCCTGTTCGCCGCCTGCGCGCCGGACGGCCGGCTTCCGGACGGCTTCGAATGGATGGCCCGGCGCACGGAGGAGACGCTGTCGCGCAAGGAAATCGACCACGAGGACGCGGCGCCGCTGCTTTATCTGCTCGATTCGGCGGAGGGCTTTCGCGGGACGGAAAGCGACGTGCGCCACGTGTTCGTGGACGAGGCGCAGGACTACTCGCCGTTCCAGGCCGCATACCTGCGCCGCCGGTTCCCCCGCGCCCGCATGACCGTGCTCGGCGACTTCAACCAATCCATTTTCGCGCAGACGGAGGAAGCGAACGGGTTCGGCGGCTGGACCCGGCAGTTTCCCGCGGAAGAGACGGCGGTGCTGCGGCTCGGGACGAGTTACCGTTCGACCCGGCAAATCGTGGAATTCACGAAAAGCATCCTCCCCGCCGCGGCGGCGGCCGACATCGAGCCGTTCCGCCGGGACGGGGAACCGCCCCGCATCGTCGCGTGCCGCGACGTGTCCGAACTCGCCGACCGGGTCGTCGCGGACATCCGCGCGCTGCTGGGCGAAGGCTACGGCATGATCGGCGTAATCGCCAAAACGGCGGGCGAAAGCGGCAACGCCGCGGCGATGGTCAAGGAGCGGCTCACCGACGATGTTCCGGTGACGCTGCTCACGAGCGCTTCCGGCAACCTGCCGCGGGGCGTGGCGGTGCTGCCTTCGTATCTGGCGAAGGGCATCGAATTCGATGCCGTGCTCGTGTGGGACGGGTCCGCCGCGCGCTACGGGCGGGAGCGCGACCGGAGGCTTTTGTACACCGTCTGCACGCGGGCGCTGCACCGTTTGCACGTGTACCATGTGGGCGATCCTTCGCCGTTTTTCGCGCCGTCCCGGTCCGCGGAAACGCACGCTGCCGAATCGGGCAGCCGTTTGCGGACATGAAAAAAGCGCCTGCCGGGTGTTGCCCGGCAGGCGCTTTGTTTGCGCGGTTTGCGCGCCCGCACCCGCGTTTCATTCGGCCGGACGGGCCCGGAAAAACGCCTTGAGCGCATGGTAGATGTCGGATTTGTCGCGAATGACGTAGTGCAGGAACCTGGGGTGTCGGATTTGCCTGTAGGCCGTCATGAGGGTGCTGGAGCGGTTGTATTGGTTGACTTCCCCGTACCCGAAAAAATTGGCGACCTCCAGCAGCTTTCCGATCAGCCGGACGCAGCGCTCGTTGTCGCTGGTCAGGTTGTCGCCGTCGGAAAAATGGATCGGATAGATGTTGAACCGCGCAGGCGGATAGCGTTCGCCGATGATCTCCAGCGCCTTGGCGTAGGCGGACGAGCAGATGGTACCGCCGCTTTCCCCGCGGGTGAAAAACTGCTCCTCGGTCACTTCCTTCGCTTCGGTGTGGTGGGCGATGAACACGATGTCCACGTGGTCGTACTTGCGCCGGAGAAACCGCGTCATCCAGAAAAAAAAGCTCCGCGCGCAGTATTTCTCAAAGGACCCCATGCTGCCCGACGTGTCCATCATCGCCAGGATGACGGCGTTGTTGTCGGGCCGCGGGGTTTCTTCCCACGTCTTGTACCGGAGATCCTCGGGGGAAATTCCGCCGATGAAGGGACGGCCGCCCCGCGCGTTGCGCTTCAGGTTTTCCAGGATCGTCCGCTTGCGGTCGATGTTCGCCGAAAGGCCCTTGCGCCGGACGTCGTTGAAGCGGATATCCCGCGCACCCAGCCGTTCTTTGTTCAACGGGCGCAAAAACGGCAGTTCGAGCTCCTCGAACAGCATGTCTTCCAGTTCCGCCACCGAGACTTCCGCTTCCGTCACGTCGATGCCGGGCATGTCGCCGGCGCCGCCGTCCTTTCCGGACGCGGCGGGGGCGGGATCGCGGGCGACAACATCCCCCACCCGGCTGTCGCCTTTTCCCTGGCCGACGAATTTCTGCTTGTCGCGGCTGTAGACAAAATGAAATTCGTCCAGGCTGCGGATCGGAATTTTCACCACCTGACGGCCGTCCGAAAGAATGATGTTCTCCTCGGCGATCAGGTCCGGCAGATTGCGCCGGATGGCTTCCAGCACCTTTTGCCGGTGCCGGGCCTGGTCCTGGTAGCCCTTGCGGTGCAGCGACCAATCCTCCCTGGACAGGATGAATGCCGGTCCGTCCGCCCTCTCATCCATCGCCGCTCGCCTCCTTTCGACGGCTGTGTTGACCAGTATATTCGGGGGAGGCGAAATCATGTGTGCGGCGGCATCGGCGGCAAAGGCGGGAATGCCGGGAAGCGTCAGGCCGCGGCGAAGTTCAGCATGATGCCGAACAGGAAAAACAGCACCTGCATGCCGCTGATGACCAGCCCGGCGATGCCGAATCCCTTTCTGCGGTTTTTGGCGGCCAGGGCCACGATGCCCGTGACGATGGCGATCATGGTGGCGAGCAAGGCCAGGGGCAGGAGAAGAACGGTGCCGTTCAAGGCGTTCAGCAGCTCCCTGGAGAGCTCCTCCTGGCTGATGGTCGGTATTCCGGAGTTCGGATCGATGTATTGTTCGGCGATCCGGAAGGCCTGGATTCCCGCGGCCAGGAAAAAAGTCAGCAGCATCGCCGCACTGGCGAGGGCCAGGACGAAGGAAGCGATGCCCGCGCCGCTGTGACGGAGGCGCCCGTCGCCGGCATCCAGTCCGGAAAAGGCGTAGTTTTCGTTTTTCTCCATGGCTTTCACCCATCCATTAAGAGTAATATAAAATTCGGGACGGGAGAAGGAAAATCCTGCGCAAACCGCGGGCGAAAACCTGTACAGGTTCCCCGTGGTATTTTTATAATGGAAGTGCGCCATGGAAATGCAATCCAAGTCCCGTTTTTATTCGTTACAGGTGAGAAAAGAGAGGACGTAGCCCCGTGAACGCATGGACGGATGTGTTGCCCTGGGCGGTCCCGGTAGCCGCCGCAATTCTCGTCGCCGTGATCCTGCCCGCATCGCTCAGCCTGGGCCGTCGCCAACGCCGCCATCGTCCGGGCTTTCGGTCCTATCAACCGGAGCTGTTGGATGCGCTGTACAACGACAGCCCGATTTTTTTCGCCGTCGTCGATCGGCACGGACGGTTTCTGGATGTCAACCGCGATCCTTCCTTCCTGTTCGGATACACCGCAGGCGACATGGCCGGCAAGCCGTTTCTGCACATCGTGGACGAGCCTTTCAAGAATCTGACGGATGAAGTGTTCAAGCGCACCCTGAAAGGCGAGCGGTGTTCCCGCGACATTCGCGTCGTCCACAAGGCGGGACACGGCATCGACCTGCAGATCCACACCGCGCCGCTCGTCCGCCGCGGCCGCGCCGTCGGCATCGTGGTGTTCGTCGAGGACATCAGCGAGCGGAAGCGGACCATGGACCGCATTCATTCCATGGCCTACTACGATGACATGACCGGACTGCCCAACCGGAGATGGTTCACCAACCATCTGCGGGATCGGCTCGCGGGCCGCGCGGGAGAAAGCCGTCCGCTGTGCGTCGTCTACTTGGACGTGGACCGGCTGAAGCTGGTGAACGCCTCGTTCGGCCGGGATTTCGGCGACATGCTGCTCATGCTGGTGGCGGAGCGGCTCACCCGGCAATTTCGCCTTCCGGGGCAGCTGGCCCGGATGGAGGGGGACGAGTTTGCGGCGGTGTTCGACGATTTCGTCCACCCCAACGAAGCGGTCAAGCGTGTGGAGCAGCTGCTCCGGCTGTTCGAGGAACCGTTCGAGCTGAACGGCATTCCGATCCAGCTGACCGTGAGCGTCGGCGCGGTCACGGGCGGCTCCGCCGGCGGGGACGCGGTGGCGCTGCTCCGCATGGCCGAAACCGCCATGCAGCGCGTCAAGGAAAACGGGAAAAACGACTACCTGTTTTACTCCTCCGATCTGGAACGGGCCGACGTGAACAATCTGAAGCTCCACCACGAGCTCAAGAGGGGGCTGCAGAACGGCGAATTCGTCCTGTATTTCCAGCCGCAGATCCATCTGGGGAACGGGCGCATCGCGGGACTGGAAGCGCTGGTGCGGTGGAATCATCCCGAGCGCGGTCTGATCTCGCCGGGCGAATTCGTAGGGGCCGCCGAAGAGAGCGGCTTCATCGTAGGGCTGGGCGACTGGGTGCTCGAGGAAGCGTGCCGGCAGAACAAGGCCTGGCAGGATGCCGGGCTGCCGCCGGTGCCCGTTTCCGTCAACCTGTCGCTCAGGCAGTTCATGCAGCGCAACCTGGTGGGCAAAATCGCCGATACCCTTGCCAGGACCGGCCTGGATCCCGCCTATCTCGACCTTGAAATTACGGAAAGCATGACGATGGACGTGGAACGGGCCGTGCAGATCCTGCGCGAGCTGAAAGAGCTGGGGGTCACCATCAGCATCGACGATTTCGGCACCGGCTACAGTTCCTTCCACCACCTGAAGACGTTCCCCATCGGCCGCATCAAAATCGACCGGCGGTTCCTGTCGGACGTGGGGCGGAATCCGGACGACGCCGCCATTGCGGCGGCGATCATCATGATGGGGCACAGCCTGAATCTGAGGGTAACCGCCGAAGGGGTGGAAAACGAGGAGCAGGTGCGGTTCCTGCGGCAGCACCGGTGCGACGAGATCCAGGGCTACTATGCGAGCCCGCCGCTCCCGGCTTCGCGGATTCCCGAGTTGCTGCGGAGACACGCGTAAGCCGCGGCGGTTCCGGAAGCCGTTCCGGACGCCGCGGCCTCATTCGAGGATGTCATCCACCTCGTTCAAGGCGACGATGTACACTTTCTTTTCGTCCACGTGGTAGACCGTCATGTTGCGGGTTTCCGGATCCAGGCTCAGGATGCGGCCGGGAAAGTTCATTTTGACGCCTCTGCCCTTGTTGATGTGCAGGCGGACCAGCTTGCCCGAATGAATATACCCGCCCAGCCTTTCCATCAGATCCTCGGGAATTTTCGTCTTTTCCGGGGATTTGGTCCTGCTTCCCGACGAGGACTTTGGTGGGACGGCCGTTGTGGCCGGTTCGTTGCGGGAAGTGTCCGGACGGGTTTCCGGGGGAAGCGGTCCGGGTTTTTCGGGTTCGATGCTTTCGCCGGAGAGGATCCGGTAGTCGGAAATTCCGCTGGTCCTGAGCGTGTGGATCAGTTGGTCCAGCGCGGTTTCGTAGCGGGGGGCCGAAACCGTGACTTCCAGCTTAAAGAGGAATGCTTCGAATGGTTGGGAAATCGTTCCCGTGTTACTCATGCTTTCAGGTCCTCCGGATTATCGAGCAGAATGGAAGGCAGGAAATTCCTCCCATGATGTATCATACTCGAATTATAAATGGAATCGTTCCGGACGGAAAGCCGGTTGGCTGGAAAGTCGGCAAATTCTTTGGCAGATTATGTGACAAAATTTTGAACAAATCGACGATGTTGTGTTTTGGAGTCGAACATGCGCGAGGCGGGAAAGGGATGAGCGGCGGATGAACGGATACCGGAAGAAAATGTGGCGCCCGGCGTTGCGGGCGGCGGCCGCGGCCCTGGTTGCGGCTGCCGCGGGACTGTTTGCGGCGGCTTTTCCCGCGTTCGCGCACGCCGTGCTGCAGACGGCGGTTCCCGAACCGGGCGCGCGGCTGGCGGAGAGCCCCGCCTACGTCGAACTCGTGTTCAACGAACCCGTGGACGCCGGGGCGGCGGTGGTGCGCGTCCTGGATGCCGGCTCGCGGACGGCGGCGGAAGGCGCGGCGGAACCGGCCGCCGACGGCCGGGGCGTCCGCCTCGCGCTGCCGGCGCTGGAAGAAGGCCATTACACCGTGTCCTACCGGGTCATTTCCGCGGACGGCCATCCCGTCTCCGGCGCCTACGTTTTTACCGTCGGACAACCTCCCGCCCGTCCCGGCGCGGAGGATTTCGATCCGCACCTTCAGGTCGGCCACGCGCACGATCACGGAACCGGGGGACTTACGCTGGACGCCTTTTTGCTGTACGCCGCCCGGTTTTTGTATTACGCGGGGCTTTTGGCGGCGGCGGGACTGGCGTTTTGGTCGTGGCAGCGGAAGGCGCCGGCGGAGGTGCGGGACGCCAGGGAAGCGGGCATTCGCCAGGCGGGGCGTTTTCTTGTGCTGGCTGCCCTGTGCCACGTGTTTTTCCAGCTGAACGATCTGAACCGGGGACTGCCGGTCGGGGAATGGGCGCGCGTGCTGGCGCAGACGACGCTGGGCTGGCTGCTCCTGGCGACGCTGGGGCTGGCCGTGCTTTCGCTGCTCGTGCCTTTGGCGGGACCGCCGGTGCGATCGCTGTGGGCGGCGGCCGCGCTGGCCGTCGAAGCGGGGAACGGGCACGCCGCCGCCACGGGATCGCCGGCGCTCACCATTGTGCTGGACGCGGTCCATCTGGCCGCCGCCGCGCTCTGGTCGGGCGGGCTTCTGTTGCTCGTGGCCGTCTGGCGCCGGCAAAAGACGGAGGCGGCGCGGTTTGCGCTGCTGTTTTCCCGCTGGGCCCTCGGTTCCATCGTCGCGCTGTGGGCGACCGGCACGCTGTTTACGCTTGAAATATTGCCTTCCGCGGAATATTTGACGCTGACGGCCTGGGGCGGCTGGCTGCTGGCCAAGACGGCCCTGGTGCTTGCCGTCATGGCGGCGGCCTTTTTCATCCGGCGTCGTCTGCGAAAGGGGCTGGTGCCGACGGGCGCGCTGCTTGGCGCCGACGCCGGGCTGCTTGGCGCCATCGTGCTGTGCGTCGCGGTGCTGACCTACCAGGTTCCGCTTCCGGCCAACGAACCGCTGTACTGGCACCGAATGGGCGAAGACCTGCACGTCACGTTGCGCATTTCGCCGAAGGCGCCCGGGGATAACGCATTCATTGTGAAGGTGTGGCTGCCCGGGGATGCGAGCGGGGGCCTGCCCAAAAACGTGCAGCTCCGGCTTCGGGCGGACGGGCGCATGGACAGCTTTATCGACGTGCCGCTGGAGGCCTACGAAGATACGGAGCTGGACGCGTTTGAAGGCTTCACCAAGTCGACGTACCGGGCGGAAGGTCCATATTTGCCGTTTCGCGGGAAATGGACGGCGCAAATCCGCGTCATGGACGGCACGGATACCGAGCGCCTGGTGGAAAGGACGTTCCGCGTTTACTGAGCCCGGTGATGTTTCGATCTTCGATATTTCAGCATTTCCGTGCGGTTGGCGACGGAGGGAGGACGAAAGATGGCCCGCCGCAATATCCGATGGTTCATTTTGTGGATCCCGACCCTGACCGTGGGGCTCTGGGAGTATTTGCGGCATACGCTGCTGCTTCCGTATCTGTCCATGGAACTGGGCAACTTCCTGACGCCGTTCATCCTGCTGGCGGTCATGCTGACCTTCGTCCGGGCGCTGTTCCGCAAGCTGGAAGAATCGGAGGAAGCGTTGCGGCGGGAAAAGGAGGCGAAAGCCGCCCTGGAGGAACGGGAGCGGCTGGCGCAGCAGCTGCACGACGGCATCGCCCAGTCGCTGTTTTTGCTCGCGGTGAAGCTGGACCGGCTGGAGCAGGCCGCCGATGCCGCCGATCCGGCCGCGGTGCGCGAGCTGACCGGCCAGCTGCGCGGCACGGTGCGGGTGATGCACGACGACGTGCGCCAGGCGATCGCCAACCTGCGCCAGCCGCCATCGCCCGCGGAAGCCGCCTGGGTGGCGCCGATCCGGGAGCTGCTGCGGGAAACGGTGGAGCTCACCGAGGCGGAGGCGGCCTTTCGCTGGGAGATTCCGGACGAGGCACTGACCGCCAGGGAAAAGGTCGAGCTGCACGCCTGCCTGCGGGAAGCCTTGCTCAACGTCCGCAAGCACGCGCGGGCCACCCGTGTCGCCGTGACGGGGGAAATGACGGCAGACGGCGGTTTCCGCTGCGCGGTGACGGACAACGGCGTCGGATTCGAGGGGGATCCGCTGGCGCGCAGGGACCGGTTCGGTTTGCGAATGGTGCGGGAGCGGGCGGAGAAGATGGGCTGGTCGTTCCGCCTGTCGCGCCGAGGCGGGGAAACGGTGCTGGAGCTGGCGAAGCCGGGAGGTGAACGGCGATGATCGATCGGCAGCCGTTCCGCGTCCTGATCGTGGATGATTCCCGCCACGCCCGGGAAGGGATGCGGGAAATTTTCGCGGACGACCCGCATTTCACGGTGGTGGGGGAAGCGGCGTCCGCCGAGGAAGGGCTCGCCCTGATGGAGGAAGTCATGCCCGACCTGGTGCTGATGGACATCGGGCTGCCGGGCATGGGCGGGCTCGACGCGGCCAAGGCGATCAAGACGAACTATCCTTACGTGAAGATTGTCATGGTGACGGTGCACGACGAGGCGGCGCTGCTGTTCGAGGCCCTCAAGAAAGGCGCGCAGGGTTTTCTGCTCAAAAACTTGAATCCTTCCGCGTGGCGCGAGTACCTGCGGGCGGTGATGTTCGACGAGGCGCCGATGGACCCCGGACTTGCCCGGCAGATCCTGCGGGAATTCGGCGGCGGAAAGGAAGCCGTAGGGACCGTCGGTTCCGGTTCCGGGGCGGGATCCGGAGTCTTTGCCGGATCGGCGGCCGGAGTCGGCACCGGCACCGGCACGCACGGCGGAACCCGCCAGGGCGGCCGGCGGGAAGACGAGCCGATCCGCGAGGGGCTCACCGCCAGGGAGAAGGAAATTTTGCAGCAAGTGGCCCGGGGAAAAACGAACCGCGAGGTCGCCGCCGCGCTCAACCTGTCCGAGCACACGGTGAAAAACCACCTCAAGAACATTTTGCAGAAGCTCCACCTCCACAACCGGGTGCAGCTGACGCGCTACGCCTATGAAAGCGGCCTGATGGACGGCCGGCCTGACGACGCGAAATAGACCGCGGCGACGGTCCGGGAGGACGCTGCGCGGCGAAATAGCCCGATGGAGTCATGTCCTTTGGGAGACTTTCCGCTAGATTGGAAATCGGCAATCCTTTCCGGCGAATTTTTCGTATTATTCGTTGCGATGACGAAAGGAAGGATGGAATCCGTGAAAAGAAAGCTGCCGATTTCCGTGGTGTTGGGGGTCCTGTTGCTGTTCGGCACGGCGGGTGCAGCTTACGCGCACGTCACCGTGCAGCCGGCCGAGGTGCCGCAGGGGTCGTTCCAGGTGTTTACCGTACGCGTGCCGACGGAGAAGGAATCGGCGACCGTGGAAGTGCGGCTTGCCATTCCCGACGGCGTGACGATCTCCCGTTTCGAACCGAAGCCGGACTGGACTTACGAGATCGAGCGGAACGCCGACGGGAAAATTGTGTCCGTGACGTGGAAAGCCGTCGGCCCGGGCTTGTCGGCGACGGAGTTTGGCGAATTCCGCATGCAGGGCCGGGTGGCGAACGATGCGACGGCGCTGGTCTGGCGGGCATACCAGACCTACGCCGACGGCGAAGTGGTGGAATGGATCGGTGCGCCGGACTCGGAGCGGCCGGCCTCGGTCACGCGGGTGACGCCGTCGGCAGGGGCGGCGTCCGATCACGACACCGGCGCCACCGCCACGCCCGCCCAATCCGGACAAGCTGCGCCTGCCCGGGACCCTCTGATGCTGGGGTTGTCCGTGGCCGCGTTGGCGCTGGCCGTTCTGGCGCTGATGATCGCCCTGCGGAACGCCCGTTCCCGGCCCGCACCGAAAGCGTGAAGGTTCGCCTCGGGAACAGGATCTTTATGCGTTGTTTTTCGTTTTCATCGTGATGCTGTAGGGTGCAAAGCCGACTTTCGCCCAAAAACGCCTGCCGGGCAGGTTGCTGTCGAGCACGTCGATGATGACGGTCTGTCCGGGTTTGAACCGTTGTTCCATGAGCAACCGGATGCCGGCCTGCCCCAGCCCTTTTCTCCTGTACTCCCGCAGGATCAGGTATTGGCAAACAGACCTCTTCCTCATCGGGAAAATATACGTTTGGTCTAAACCGATAAACCGCGTATCCGACCACTTCCGCGCCGCGGCAGAGCAGATCAATGTGCCAGTCCGACAAAAACCAGCAGCAGCGGAAGATCCGTTTCTTGCGCTTTTCGCAGGATCAGGTCCGTCATTCGACGTTCACCTCGTCAGGAAATTTCAACCTAAATTTCGAAAGCCCATTGTTTCGGTAAAATCACGAGATGTTAGCGCATAACACCCTGTAAATAACAGGGAAGTTCCCAGCCAGACAACTCCCCGTCAGCGTTGAAAGGTATTCCTCCCCCCTC
>Ga0207808_100311_pt1 | contig 23842 bp, 16 predicted proteins | sample CeladaPassaB1F05_FD_187482 | JGI IMG/M metagenome (GOLD analysis project Ga0207808, IMG submission 187482) | Cellulose-adapted microbial communities from the Joint BioEnergy Institute, USA - Passage B1F05 (SPAdes) (version 2) | ecosystem: Engineered > Bioreactor > Continuous culture >... | reverse complement strand
TGGTCTTGCTGTGCTGGGGTCTAGCCTTGCCGTGACCGGTGAGGAAAAGGAACAACAGGGCCTTCAAGGATTCCCGCAGGTGGGGGGTTGGCATGAGGGCCAGGATGGTCCAAAGTAGGGATAGGGCTACTGGTCTCATGGCACCCCTCATAAGAGGGGAAACCAGTAGCCCTCTTCAAGTGGTCCCCAAGCATACTCATGCCCGCGGTGAATAAGTGCAAGTTTTGAGCTAAGGAAGAGGCGGTGTACAAGCTTCTTTACCTGGAGTCGGAGAGGCAGGAAGGGAGGTGGGCAGAACGGAAACTAAAGGGGTTCTCGGAGGTGAAGGAGGTGCTGGAGAAGATGCTTCAGGAGCGGTATGCCCCCCGTACACAGACTCTTACACATAACTCTTGACACGACCCCACTTGGCCCAGACTGCAAGCCGCCTTCTGCAGGAGCTACAGGAGCTTGGTCCAGACATGCGGCCACCCAAAGTAAAATCTTTTCGCCACAAGGGAGTCCTGGTGCATGAGCTTCGCAAGCGCACCCGGGAAGGTGCCATGCGCATCTACTACCTGCGGTTTGACCGCGTTTTCCTGGCCGTTGCGGGAGAAGTCAAGAAGGAGGATCATCCGGACGAGCGCCTTTTGGACCTCGTGGTCCAGGCCTACCAGGAAGAGGTGAACTAAATATGCCTAGGGGAACGGATTTCAGCGAGTACTTCCGCGAGTCCATGAAGGACCCGGAGGCCAGGCGGCTTTACCGGGAGGTCCTGGACGAGGAGCTCTCCTGGCTCCTCGGCTACCTGCGGGAGGAGAGGGGGCTTTCCCAGAAGGAGGTGGCCCAGCGCCTCGGGGTCTCCCGGGGCCGGGTGAGCCAGCTGGAGACCTCCGCGGGCCTCTCCATGAGCCTGGAGAGCCTGGCCCGCTACGCCCAGGCCCTGGGGCTTTCCCTAAGGCTGGAGTTCGCCGACGAGAGGGGGGAGGTCCTGGCCCGCTTCTCCCTCGCGGCGGACGAGCCCGTGGCGGAGACGACGAATCCCTCTTGGGAAAACGCCGGATTTGGCCCGGAGCCTGCTTTCGGCAAGGCCTCCTGGGCTTCTTGGGCCGCCTAGAGCATGGAAAACAAATCGGAAACCATCCGCAGGCTTTACCGGGAAGGGAAGAGCGTCTCCGAGATCGCCAAGGCCCTGGGGCTGAGCTACCAGAGGGTCTACAACACCCTGAAGCGCTCGGGCCTCCTCAAGCCCAAGGGACGGGGGCCCTCGCCTTCTGGGGAGCCCGATCCCGAGGCCTACGCCAGGTTCCTCCAGGGCCTGGAGATCCGGTCCGTGGAGATGACGGAGGCCCACGCGAAGCTGGAGCGCTCTCCCAAGGGGAAGCTCTCCTTCCGCATGGGCCTCGAGGCCTTCGGCCCCGAGCCGAGGGAGGGGGGCTTCTCCGCCGGGCTCGCCTTGAGCCTGGACTTCCAGGACGAGGAGGGGCCCTTCGGTTTCCTGCGGCTCAGGGTGAGGGCCGGCTACGCCACGCCCCTCTTCCCGGACGAGCCCCTCTTCCGCACCTTTAGGGAGCGAAACCTGATCGTGCACCTCTGGCCCTACCTGAGGCTTTACGTGGACTTCCTGACGGCGCAGATGGGGCTTCCCCGCCTGGTCCTGCCCGCCTGGAAGGTCTAGGAGGGGTCGCCTGCCGCCCCCTTGGGCCGTTTGGGGGCTTAAGCTTTGAGGTATGGCGCTTAGCAACCGGGAGATCGTGGGTAAGGGCCTGGACCTCCTTCGGTCCGGGCTGAGGCCTTTCGTGGAGCGGGAGTACCGACGGGTCTACGGCGAGGAATGGGTCAGGGAGGCGGGGGAGGTGCTGAGGGGGGACCGGGCTTCCCTGCAAGACCCCGACGCCCAGGCCCTCCTCAAGCTCATGGACTACCGCTGGAGCGAGGTCTTTGACGAGAAGCTCGGGCGCTGGGGCCGGACCCTGGTGAAGGAGCTTCTGGAGTTCCGCAACCGCTGGGCCCACCAAGGTGCCTTCTCCTTTGAGGACGCCCACCGGGCCCTGGACAGCATGACCCGCCTCCTGGAGATGATCGCCGCCGAGGAGGCCCAGGAGACGGCCCGCATGGCCCGGGAGCTCCTCAGGCGCCGCTTTGAGGAGGAGGCGAAGCGGGAGGCGGAGCGGGCGGTCAAGCAGTCCCTGGCCGTCGTCCCCCAGGGCCTCAAGCCCTGGCGGGAGGTGGTCACGCCCCACCCCGACGTGGCCTCGGGGCGGTACAGCGAGGCGGAGTTCGCCGCCGACCTGGCCCAGGTGCACCGGGGCGAGGCCGGGGAGGAGTACGGGAACCCCTTGGAGTTCTACCGCCGCACCCACCTCACCTCCGGGCTGAAGCGCCTCCTCCTCAACGCCCTCAAGCGCCTGGCGGGGGAGGGGGGGGACCCGGTGGTGGAGCTCCAGACAGCCTTTGGCGGGGGGAAAACCCACTCCATGCTTGCCCTATACCACCTCTTCGGCGGGGCGGTGGACCCCGGGGAGGTGCCGGGCCTCGAGGACCTCCTGGCCCAGGCAGGGGTGGCCCGGGTGCCCTTGGCCCGCCGGGCGGTCTTCGTGGGCACCGCCTTTAGCCCCGCCCGCCCCCACCCCAAGCCCGAGGGGGTGGTGGTGCGCACCCTCTGGGGGGAGATCGCCTACCAGCTCGGGGGCGTGGAGGGCTACCGGATGCTGGAGGAGGAGGACCGCACGGGGGTAGCCCCGGGTTCCGATGTCCTCAAGGAGCTCTTTGACCGCTTCAGCCCGGCCCTGGTGCTCATAGACGAGTGGGTGGCCTTCCTGCGCAACCTCTACGGGGAGGAGGGCCTCCCCGCCGGGACCTTTGACCAGAACCTGACCTTCGCCCAGGCCTTGACCGAGGCGGCCAAGCGCAGCCCCCGCGCCTTGGTGGTGGCCTCCCTTCCCGCCTCCGACGCTGAGGTGGGGGGAGGAGGGGGGAGGGAGGCCCTCCTCCGGTTGCAGAACGTCTTCGGGAGGCTGGAGTCGGTGTGGCAGCCCGCTACCCAGGACGAAACCTACGAGATCGTGCGCCGCAGGCTCTTCCAGCCCCTTTCGGCGGAGGGCTACCGGGTGCGGGACGCCGTGGTGCGGGAGTACGTGCGCTACTACCGGGAGCACCGGGGGGAGTTCCCAAGCGAGGTCCTCGAGCCCCGCTACGAGGAGCGGATGCGCCTCGCCTACCCCATCCATCCGGAGCTCTTTGACCGGCTCTACGAGGATTGGGCCACTCTCGAGGGCTTCCAGCGCACCCGGGGGGTGCTCCGCCTCCTGGCCTCGGTGGTCTACACCCTCTGGGTCCGGGGGGACACCTCCCCCCTGATCCTGCCGGGGGGCCTTCCCCTGGACGCCGACGGCCCCCGCTACGAGCTCGTTCGCCACCTCTCCCGCCACCAGGAGGGGTTTGACCAGGTGATTGATTCAGACATAGACGGCCCCAACGCCAAGGCCTTCGCCCTGGAAAAGGAGCGCCCTTCCCTTGGCCGCCACCAGGCGGCCCGCCGGGCGGCCCGGGCGGTCTTTCTGGCCACCGCCCCCGCCGGGGCCGCCCCTACGGGCAAGCCCAGGGGGGTGGAGGGGGTCCGGGTCAAGCTGGGGGTGGCCCACCCCGGGGAGAGCCCGGCCCTCTTCACCGAGGCCCTGAAGGCCCTCTCCGAGCGCCTGGTCTACTTTCACGCCGAGGGGGACCGCTACTGGTTTGAGACCCGCCCGAGCCTCAACCGGATGGCCCAGGACCGGGCGGCGGCCGTATCGCGGGAGGAGGCCCTAATGGAACTGGAGGAGCGCCTGCGGGCCTGGGCCAAGGGGCGCCCCGCCCTCTTCCAGGGGGTGCACGCGGCCCCCGCGGGCTCGGGAGAGGTGGCGGACGAGCCCAGCCTGCGCCTTGTGGTCCTCTCTCCCCGGACCCCCTACGCCAAGGGGGGTTCGGAGGCGGAGCGGTGGGCCCGGGAGGTCCTGGAGGGGCGGGGCCGGGCCCCAAGGCGTTACCGCAACACCCTCCTCTTCCTCGCTCCCGAGGCCGTCCTGGTCCCCGACCTCGAGGAGGCGGCCCGCCAGTACCTGGCCTGGCGTTCCATTTGGGAAGACCGGGAGAGCCTGAACCTGGGGGCGGCGGACGTGCGCCAGGTGGAGAGCCGCCTTCGCCAGGCGGAGGACACCCTGAGGCTCCGCCTCGAGGAGGCCTACCGCCACCTCCTCGTCTTCCACCAGCCCGACCCCAAGGCTCCGGACCTGGAGGTGGACGCCCTCCGCCTCCTGGGGAGCGGCAACCCCTTGGAGCGGGCGGCCAGCAAGGCCCAGAACGAGGGGCTCGTCCTCGTGCGGTGGCACCCGGAGTTTCTGGGGGAGACCCTCGCCCGCTACGGGTTCTGGGAAGTGGCCGAGCCGGAAGGCGTCCTCCCCCTGAGGCGGCTTTGGGAAGACCTCGCCTCGTACCTCTACCTCCCCCGGTTGAAGGACGAAGGGGTGCTGCTCGCCACCGTGGCCCAGGGGGTTAAGGAGGGGCGGTTTGGTTACGCCGAGAGGCTGGAGGGCGGGGTTCCCAAGGGGGTGGTCCTCGGAGAGGAGGTGGCCCCCTCCCTGGGGGGTTACCTCCTGAAGCCCGAGGTGGCCGCCCGGTTTTTGAAGGAGAAAACCGGGGAAGACGTTCCCCCACCCCCGGACGGGGAGGGGGATGACGAGAAGGTCCCGGTCCCGCCTCCGCCTAGGCCTTCGAGGCCCCGCCGTTTCTACCTCAAGAAGACCCTGCGGATGGAAAGCCTCCTTCCCGAGGTGAGGGCCCTGGCCGAGGAGGTTCTCCTGCACCTTTACAAGGAGGGCGGTGTCCGGCTCGAGGTGGTCCTCGAGGCCCACGCCGAGGCCCCGGAGGGCTTCCCCGAAGACCTGGAGCGGGTCCTCAGGGAGAACAGCCGGGTGCTCGGGGCCGAGGCCTTCTTTGAGGAAGACTGAAGGCTGCCCATGGGCCTTCGGCCTAGAGAAGCTCCGGTGAGGACGCGCTGGGGTCTGGGGGTCTGTCCCCTCGTTTGACCCGTGTGGCCGGGATCCTCTCCAAGGGTGAGGTGGACAGCCGTGGGCTTTGGGAGGGTAGCATGGAGATTGCCCGGGCCCCTCGGCCGCGTTGCAGGTTTTTGTTGCTCAAAGTAGTCAAAAAAGCCTCTAAAACTTAAGCTCCAAGATCCGCGAGGCCCGGGCCCTTTTTTCTTTCCTTCAGTCATTGGAGGGCCTCGAGCCGGGCCCTGGCGGCCTGCCGTGGCTTTTTGGGTGGGGTGGTGGAGAGGGTCTGCTCGGGCCTCCGCGCGTCGGGGTCTCCTTTTTAAGCAAGAAAAAGAAGATTGACAAGACTTAGGCCCCGAGGTATGCTGTCCTCCGTGAGGAGGACAACAGTGCGCCCATTGCTGTCCCAGATGGCCCTCGAGGTCCAGGTTCCCCTGCGGGTGGCTAACCCCAGCGGTCTGGTCCGGTCCCCGGCCTTCTCGGTGGACGGGGGCCCCTTCGCCCCCCTCCGCCAGACCCGGTACATAAGGGGCGAGCCGGTGGAGACCGTCCTATTGGACTCCGTGGAGAGCCAGGCCAATCGCCAGGAGGCGCTCCTTTACCGCCACCTCCCTCTGCCCGACGTTCAGGTGGAACTGTTTGATGGACGCCGCGTCTCCCAGTACGAGGCTCCGGGCCGCATCCTGGACGCCATTTTCCGGGAGGCCACCCTCGGCGGGGTGCCCTTCCATCAGACGCCACTCTTTCAGGCCATCGCCCGGGGAGGGGAGGAGGCGGAAGGGGCCCTCTTCCGCCACTCCCCCCTCACCCTGGTCTACGGGGGCTGGCTCTCCTACGGGGACATCCCCCCGGAGGTGGCCCCCAAGTGGCCCAGGCTGGTGGCCCTGGAGATCCTGGGCCTGGAGCCTCGGGAGGCTCACCGCACGAGCTCCAGGTTGGACCCTCTCGGCGTCCCGGGGGAGCTTCCCCTGCCCGAGGCCATGTCCCAGGCCCTGAAGGAGCAAGGAAAGAAGGGTAGGCTTTCCGAGGCGGGCCTGGGCCGCATCCCTCCCACGGCGAGCCCCATGGACGTGGCGGTCAGGGGGGCGGTCCTGGTGGGGGCGGTCTCCCTGGTGGGCCTCAGGAACCTGCGCCTGCCCCAGGAGGCCCAGGAAGCTCTCCTCGCCCTCGCCCTCCTGGGGCTTGCCCTGCAGCACAAGGAGGGGTACAGGCTGCGCTCGGGGGCCGACCTGGTGCCCGAGGAAGGGGGTTGCCTTCGGGTCCGGGCCCTCCCTTCCGGGGAGGAGGTGTGCCTGGAGGTGGAGCCCCTGAGGGAGGAGCTGGACCGGCTCCTGGGGGAGCTCCCCGAGGAGTTGCGCTGGCCCGGGGAGCCGGTCGTCCTGCAGGCCAACGAGACCCTGAACCAGCTCTACAGAAACGCCCTCTTGGGCAAGGCCGAGAGGACCAAGGCTAAGCGGGAGAAGGAGGGGTAGTGTACCTGGCCTTCTTCGTCCGGTACGCCGTGGACGCCCACCGGGGCAAGGGCCCCCGGGGCCGGGAGTTCCCTCCCCACGAGGTGCGCCTGCGGGGGGGGCTGGTGCGGTCCTGGGCCCTGGAAGGGAAGCCCGAGGAGGCCACGAAGGCCCTGGAGTGGCTGGAGACCCTGCCTCCGCCCGGGGTCCTGGCCCCCAGGGTCCTGGAAGGGAACTGGCGCACCCGGGTGGCCTACGTTCCTCCCCACGATCTGCTCCAGCCGCCCGGCCACAGGGAAAAGGTGCCCCTCCTGCACCATGTCCTTCCCCTCTCCGGAAGACTCCTCGCCTACGCCTACCCCCTCGAGGGCCGGGAGGAGGAGGCCGAGGCCCAGCTCCCCACCCTGGGACGCTTGGCGGGCAGGATCAGCTACCTGGGCACGAGCCGCAACCTGGTGTGGGTGGAGGCCCGGCTGGTGGAAGACCCCCTCGGGGCCTACCGGGAGGAGGCCGGCCAGGAGCCCTGGCTCCTGGTGCCTGCCGAGGCGGGGGACCTCTGGATGCGGGTCGCTCCCCCGGGCTTCCTCCGCCTGGCCGAGGAGCGGTTCCAGGCCCGGGTGCGGGAGCTTCCCCACCGCTGGGTGCCCTACCGGGAGCCTGAGGCCCCACGGAGCTCCCAGTCCCTCTCCCCCTGGGGGGCCTGGCGGGTCTTGGCCCTGGACCCTCCCTTGCCCCTGGAGTGGGCCCCCCTCTTCGCCCACGCCGCCCGGAGGGCCCTCCTGAGCCTCCTGCCCCCGGGGGCGCCCCCGGAGCTCACCGGGCACGGGGAAGGAGGCGGTCCCCTAAGGGCCCCCCACCTGGCCCTGGTTCCCCTCCCCAACGTGGGCCACCGCTACGGGGACGGCCGCGTCCTGGGCCTGGCCTTCCTCCTGCCCCGGGAAGCGGGCGGGGCCGTGGAGCTCGCCCTCCTCGAGGCCCTCCTCAGGCTGGAGGAGGTCCGCCTGGACGGCCTGGCGGTGCGCCTCCTTCCCCCCGACGGGCGCTGGGCCCTTCGGGAGGGGCGCTGGCGGCGCCCCGCCCGCCGTTTCGCCAGCGTCACCCCCGTGGTCTTTGACCGTTACCCCAAGCGGGGGGACGTCCTCGCGGCCCTCCGCTTCTCCGCCCGGGCCGCGGGCTTCCCGGAGCCCGAGGAGGCCTGGGTCTTGCCCTACCCCCGGCCCCAGGGGGTGCCCCTAAGCCGGGACTTCCGCCTGCCCCCGGGGGTGGAAGGCTACGTGGCCCACGCGGAGGTCCTCTTCCCCGAGCCGGTTTCCGGCCCCGTTCTCCTGGGACGGGGGCGCTATTTGGGCCTTGGGCTTTTCGTCCCCTTGGAGGTGGAGGATGGAGGCGCTTGAGCGGGCCTTCGCCGAAAACCCCCTTACCCTGGAGGACTTCCCCGGCTTCTTCCTCGAGGCCACGGGGCACGAGCCCTACCCCTGGCAGGAGGCCCTCCTGCGCCGGGTGGTCCGGGAAGGGTGGCCTGAGGCGGTGGCCGTGCCCACCGGGGCGGGGAAGACCATGGTCCTGGCGGTGGCCCTGTTCCTCATGGCCCTGGACCCCAAGGCCCACCGCCGGGTGGTCTACGTGGTGAACCGCCGCCTGGTGGTGGACCAGGCCCACGAGGTGGCCCTGGGGCTCAAGGAGAGGCTGGAGGAGGCCCTGGCGCGGCCCTCCGGGGAGGCCACCCCCCTGGTCCGGGCGGCCCGCAGGCTGGCCGCCCTTGGAGGCGGCAAACCCCTGGAGGTGGTCCGGCTTCGGGGCGGGGTGCCCCGGCCCAGGCCCACCCTGCAGGACCCCGCCCGGCCCGCGGTGGTCCTGGCCACGGTGGACATGGCGGGAAGCCGGCTCCTCTTCCGCGGCTACGGGGTCCCCCGGGGGCTCCTCCCCGTGGAGGGGGCCCTCTTCGGGACGGACGCCCTCTACCTCCTGGACGAGGCCCACCTGGAGGCGCCCTTCCTCGCCACCCTGGAGGCCGTGGCGGGGTTGCCTGGCCCCTGGGGCCGCCCGGGGGTGCGGGCCGTGGCCCTCACCGCCACCCCGGAGGGCCTGGGGCGGGGAGGGATCTTCCGCCTGGGGGAGGCCGACGCCCGCCACCCCCGCTTGGGCCGGATCCTCACCGCTTCCCGCCGGGTGTGGCTCCGGGAAAGCCCCTCGAGGAGGCGGGGGAAGGACCTGGTGGCCCACGCCCTGCGGCTCGGCGAGGAGCTGGGGGGCCCCGTGGCCGTGGTGGCCAACCGGGTGGGGCGGGCCCTGGAGGTCTACCGGGAGCTCGGCAGGGCGTTTCCGGGGAGGGCCCTCCTCCTCACGGGCCGCATGCGTCCCCGTGAGCGGGACCTGAACTTCGCCCGGACGCGGGCCCTCCAGGAACGCCTGAACCGGGGGGAGGTGGCCTTCGTGGTGGCCACCCAGGCCCTGGAGGTGGGGGCCGATCTGGACTTCGCGGGCATGGTCACGGAGCTCGCCGACCTTTCCGCACTGAAGCAGCGCCTGGGGCGGGTGAACCGCCGGGGCCAGAGGGAGCGGGCCGAGGTGGTGGTCCTGGGGGAGAGGGAGACCGAGGCCAAGGAGGCCCGCCCCTACCTCCCGGAGGCCCTCCAGGCCACCTGGGCGTGGCTTGCGGGCCTGGGGGCGGAAGGGGGGGTGGACCTCTCCCCCGAGGCCCTGGCGCAACGCATGGAGGCCCAGCCCCCACCCTCCGAGGCCTTCGGCCGTCCCCGCCCCCCCATGCCCTTCTTTGAGGCCTTCCTCCCCCTCCTGGCCCACACCGACCCCCTGGTCCCCCTGGACCCCGGCCCCTTCCTCCACGGCCTGGAGCGCGCCGCCCCCGAGGTGGAGGTGGTGTGGCGGGCGGACCTCCCCGAAACGGCGGAGGAGGTGGAGGCCTATCTGGAGGCCGCCCCTCCCGGGCCCAAGGAGGGGGTGCGCCTTCCCCTCTACGCGGTGCGGGCCTGGCTCCAGGGCGGGGCCGCGGACCTCGCGGACCTGGAGGGCCAGGAGGAGGAGGCCCTGAGGCCCGGCCCTCCCCGGGAGGGCAAGGCCTTCCGCTTTGACGGGGAGGGGGTGGAGGAGGTCTCCCTCCGGGACCCCAGGCTTCGCCCCGGGGACCTCCTCCTGGTGCCCGCGGGGTTTGGGGGGCTTTCCGAGGGGCACTGGGACCCGGAGGCGAGGGAGCCCGTCCCCGACGTGGCGGAGTGGGGGGAGGAGAGGCCCCGCTTTCTCCGGCTTCACCCCAAGGTCCTGGCCCAGGCCCTCGAGGACCCCGAGGGGGCCGAGGGGTTTGGCCAAGAGCTCAAGGAGCGCCTCCTTGGGGCCGAGGGCCGCCGGGAGGCCCGGGAGGAGGTGCGCCGCTTCCTGGAGGAGCGCCTCTCGGACTTCCGCGCGGAGTGGCGTCCCCTGGTCCAGGCCTTTCTGGAAGGGCCCTTTGAGGTCTGGCCCTGGGGAGAGGGGTGGGGCTACGGGGGGTACGTCCTCCGCCTGCGCCAGGAAAACCCCCTCTACGGCTCCGGCAGGCCCGAGGCCCTCGAGGCCCACAGCCGGAAGGTGGCCGAGGCGGTGGAGGACTTCGCCCGGCGCCTGGGGCTGGACCCCGGGGTCCGGGCCCCCTTCCGCCGGAGCGCCCTCTGGCACGACCTGGGCAAGCAGGACCCCCGCATGCAGTTCTGGTTCCTCCTGAGCGCGGGGGAGGCGGTGGACCCCTCCTCCAGGCCCCTGGCCAAGAGCGGCACCCGCCTCACCCGGAAGGAGCTTGAGCGCCTGCGGAAGGAGGCGGGCTACCCTCTGGGCCAGCGCCACGAGCACGTGGCCGCCCGGCCCCTCCTGGGAAGCCACCCCCTCGAGGCCCACCTGGTGGCCACCCACCACGGGCGCGGGCGCCCCCTTCCCGCCCCTTCCCCCGACGCGCCGGGCTTCCCCGTGCCGCTTGAGGCCCCCTGGGCCTCCTGGCCCGGACCTCCCTACGGGGAGAGCGCCCACGGCCTGGAGCGGCTGGAAAGCGGCTACCTGGAGAACTTCCTCGGGTTGCTCAAAGGGATGGGGCCCTGGGGCCTGGCCTACGGGGAGGCCCTCTTGCGCCTGGCGGACTATCTGGCCTCGGGAGGTGAGGCGTGAGCGCGGTCTGGCTTGAGGGCCTGGGCCTCGAGGGCTTCCCCGTGGCCGCCCTGGCGGCCTACGGCGCCCTGCGGCTTTTGGTGGAGGAGGAGGGGATGGAGGGGGTGCGCCTGGTCTTCCGCGACCCCCAAAGCCGCCCCGTCCCCGGGCTTTTGGGGGTGGGGGAGGGGGAGCTCCTCTGCCGGCTGGCCCGGCGCCTGCGCCGCGTGCCCCCCCTTCCCCCGGTGCTTCTTGAGCGGGAGAAGCTGGAGGGCCTTTCCCCGGAGGAGATGCGCCGCCTGGCCTCCGTGGACCCCCGGGCCCGCCGCTTCCTGCCCGCCCTCCTCCTTCCGTTGCCGGGGGGCGGGGCGTTCCCGAGCCCCCTGGACACCTCCAAGGGGCAGCAGCGCCTCACCAAGACCCTGCGGGAGAACTGGGAGGCGGCCCGGAGGACCCACCTCCTCAAGGGGCTCCGGCGGGTCCTCTTCTCCGGGGTCCTCCTGGGCCCCGGGGAGGTCCTTTGGACCTGGGCCCGGGTCAGGGGCAGGGCCTCGAGGCGCAGGTCCCCCCTGGAGTTCGGCCTGGTGGGCTGGCACCCCAGCCAGTACCGCCAGTGGGCGGAAGGGGCCCGCGAGCCCAGCGGTCTTCCCTTCCACGAGAAGGTGCGCATCCACCCCGTGGCCACCCTCCTGGCCTGGGAGGCGGTCCCCCTCTTCCTCCTCTACCCTGCCCCGGACGGGGTGCGGGCCGCGGGGGTCCACGACCCCGAAGGCCGGCCGAGCCTCCTCCTCCCCACTCCGGGCCACCCCGTCTCCCTGGAGGCCCTTCGCGCCCTCCTCCTGCAGGCCCCCCTGGCCCTCCAGGACCCCAGGGCCTGGCCCCCGGAGGTGGCCCTCTGGCGCTCGCCCCGCCTGGGCCACCCTAAGCGGCAGAAGGACCCTTACCCCGTCTACGTGGAGGCCCGGCCCGTCCTGCGCGGACCCCAAGCGGGCGCCCAAACCCCGGGGGGTTCGCGCAGGGGGCGTTAGGCCCTTGGGGAAGGGATTTACTGGCGTTGGAAGGGGTATAATCACGGCGCGCGGCGAAGCCCTCTCAACCCAGGTTCGCGCGGGGAACCTTGAAAACCGGCTTCCAGAGGGACCCAGTCAGGGGGGGAGTTGCATCCAAGCTTCACAGCTTGGCTACGTTGCAGGGGCATGGACGGCGTGCACGGCATCGCTCCTCAGGACCGTTGCATCCAAGCTTCACAGCTTGGCTACGTTGCAGGCGGGTGGGGGAGATTACGGTGGAAGCGTACCTTAGCAAGTTGCATCCAAGCTTCGCAGCTTGGCTACGTTGCAGGACGTGGCAACGACGTGGGGATGGCACGCCCCTCCAACTAGTTGCATCCAAGCTTCACAGCTTGGCTACGTTGCAGGAGGTTCGGGCAAGAGGTGGCCGACTACGTGGAGGCCGTTGCATCCAAGCTTCACAGCTTGGCTACGTTGCAGGCGCCTGGCGCTGGGCGCGGAGCTCGCTCAAGTCTCCAGGTTGCATCCAAGCTTCACAGCTTGGCTACGTTGCAGGCTGAGGACGGCGAGGGGGCGGTCCAGGTCCAGGGGAGTTGCATCCAAGCTTCACAGCTTGGCTACGTTGCAGGCCGCAACAGCCGCAGGAAGAAGCGGGCCTGCTCAGTTGCATCCAAGCTTCACAGCTTGGCTACGTTGCAGGTCCCCGAAGCCCGGCGTGGACGACCGGGGCCTCTACCGTTGCATCCAAGCTTCACAGCTTGGCTACGTTGCAGGGTTTGCGGGGGGGTATGGGGTTTGGGGGGTGAGCCCCGGTTGCATCCAAGCTTCACAGCTTGGTTACGTTGCAGGCCCGAGGAGGCCCTGCACGACCTCATGGTCTGGGCCGTTGCATCCAAGCTTCACAGCTTGGCTACGTTGCAGGTGCCCCAGTATGGCGATGGTCATGGCCCGGTCCGCCCAGTTGCATCCAAGCTTCACAGCTTGGCTACGTTGCAGGTACGTGGTGGCGGCCATCGACGAGCGGGGCGTGGAGTGTTGCATCCAAGCTTCACAGCTTGGCTACGTTGCAGGGTAGCCAGACGGGAAGTAGTTGGGCTGGGTAAGGTGTTGCATCCAAGCTTCACAGCTTGGCTACGTTGCAGGCGGGGGATGCGCTCGGGCATCGGGGTGGACTCCTTCCGTTGCATCCAAGCTTCACAGCTTGGCTACGTTGCAGGTTGACAAGCTCGCCGAGGCGACTCCAGGGGTGAGCTGGTTGCATCCAAGCTTCACAGCTTGGCTACGTTGCAGGACCGGAAGGGGGATGAGGTACTCGTCCGCCCAGCGCTCGGTTGCATCCAAGCTTCACAGCTTGGCTACGTTGCAGGAAGAACGCCTTACTGGACGCGGCGGTCCTCGTGGGCGTTGCATCCAAGCTTCACAGCTTGGCTACGTTGCAGGCAGGTCATGGGAATGTCGTAGTGGACCAGCCACTCGTTGCATCCAAGCTTCACAGCTTGGCTACGTTGCAGGCCCACGGCGGCTAGGGCCTCCCTAGCCCGCCCCAGTTGTTACATCCAAGCTTCACAGCTTGGCTACGTTGCAGGAAGGCAGGCGAAAATAGCGAAGAAAGGAGGTAAGGTGTGCGCGCCGAGGACCCAGGACTGATACACGTCACCCCCAACCGGGCGGTGGCCCGCAGGCTGGGGGTTCCCTACCGCACCCTGGCCGGGCTGGCCCGGGAGCTCCTAAGGGACGGGGGGCTCCTGGTGGCCTCCCCCTACCGGGCCCGCCGCCTGCTGGTGCAGGCGGTGCGGGAGGCCCTCGCCCCGAAGGACCCCCAGGGGCTGGCCGCGGCCCTCGAGGGCCCGGTGAGGACCCTCCTCCTGCTCGCCCAGGCCTCCGGCCAGGGGGAGGAGGCGCTTGCCCGCCTGGCGGAGGAGGCCTCCCCCCGGCTTGCCCGGGTGGCCCGGGCGGCCCGGCGCTACGGGGAGTTGCTCAGGGGCCGGAGGCTCCTGGACCCCGTGGAGGTCCTTCCGAAGGCGGCGGCCCTGGGGAAGCGGCTTCCCCTGAGGCTGTGGCGCTACCCCTACCTGGGGACGGGGGAGCTGGCCTTCCTGAAGGGGGTTGCGGCCCCGGGGAGCGAGGTGGAGCTCCTCCTCCCCGAAGGGGCGTGGGGAGAGGCCAACCGCAGGGCCAAGGAGGCCCTGGAGGAGGTGGGCCTAAAGGTCAGGCCCCTGGAGCTTGCTGGCCTGGGGAGGGCCTTTCTCCAGGGGGGAGGCGTGGGCCGGGTCCAAGCCCTCCGCTTCCCCGACATGGAGGCGGAGGTGCGCCACGTCCTGGCCTCCCTCAAGGGGCTCCTCCGGGGGGGACTACCCCCGGGGGAGGTGGCCCTGGTGGCCCGGGACGACCGCCGCTACGGCCCCCTGGTGGCCGCCGTGGGGTTTGACCAGGGCCTGCCCGTGCGCCTCCTCTACCGCGTGCCCGTGGGGGAGAGCCGGGTGGGAAGCCTCGCCGCCCTCCTGGCCCAGGCCCTCCAGGACTTCCCCTACGAGGCCACCCTGCGCCTCCTCTTCCACCCCCTCTTTCCCTGGGAGCGAAAGGTGGACCTGGACCAGGCCCGCCTGCGGAGGCCTTCTGGGGAGGCGTGGAAGGGGCTCGGCCTTCCCGGGGAGCTTATGGAGCTCGCCCAGGGAAAGACGGGCGGGGAGCTCGTTCAGGGCCTCCGCCGGGCGCTTTCCCCCCTGAGGAAGCGGCTTGAGGGCTGGCCCCGGGAGCGGGCGGCCCTTGAGGCCCTCCTGGAAGGCCTCGGGGAGCTGGAGGAGGAGGACCGGGAGGGCTTCTTCCAGGGGATTTCCGAGCTCCTCTACCACCTCACCGTGCCCGCCCAGCCGGGGTACGGGGGGGTGGAGCTCCACACTCCCCTGGCCCGCTACGGAGGGGCCTTCCGCCACCTCTTCGTCCTGGGCATGGCGGAAGGCCTTACCCCGGTCCCGGTGGCCGAGGACCCCTTCCTGGGCCTGTCCGAGGTGGAGGAGCTGGAGCGGTTCGGGCTCTTTCCGGAGAAGCCCTGGGAGGCCGCCGCCCGGGAGGCCCTGGTCTTCGCCGCCCTTCTAGGGAGCTTGAAGGAGGACGGCGAAGCGGTCCTCACCTACCCGGAGGTGGTGGAGGGGAGGCCCGTCCCCATGAGCCCCTTCCTGGAGCGCCTGGGCCTGGAGCCCCGAAGCCCCGGGCGCACCCTGGTGGGAAGCCTAGTGGAGGCCCGCAGGCTTGGCCTGTGGGAGGGAGACCCCCTCTGGGAGGCCATGGAGCGGGCCCTCGAGGCCGAGAGGGCCCGCCTGGAAGGGGAGGCCTCCTCCCCCCACCACGGGGCCACGGGGAGGCCCTTCCTTCCCGCAAGCCTCAGCGTCTCCCAGCTTGAGGACCTGGCCACCTGCCCCTTTCGCTTCTACGCCAAGCACCTCCTCCGTCCCCGGGGGGACCGGGAGGCGGGGGACGGGGACCGGGAGGACCTGGGAACCTTCGTCCACCAGGTCCTCGCCCGCGTCTTCCGGGCCGCGCTGGAGAAGGACGCACGGAGGGGCGAGGAGGTGAGGGCCCTTGCGGCGGGGGGCCTTCTGGGGGAGGCCTTCTCGCGGGTGGAGGAGGAGTGGAAGGGGAGGCCCAATCCCCCCTTCTTCCTGAGGCGGCCCGACTGGCCTCACCGCCGGAGGCGGGTTCTGCGGCTTCTCGCCCGGGCCTTTGAGGACGACGAGCAGTTCCTGAAGGGGGACGCGGAGATCGTGGCCGTGGAAGAGGCCTTTGCCAGGGCCGCGCCAGAGCTCGGCGGCCTGGAGGTGCGGGGCACCATAGACCGCCTGGAGAGGCGCTCGGGGAGCCACTTCTACCTGGACTACAAGTTGGGGAGCACCTTCCCCCGAGTGAAGGATCCCAAAACGGGGGCGCTCAGGATAGACTTACAGCTTTCCCTCTACATCCTCCTCCACGGAGGGGGAAGGGGAAGGGGGGTCTACTATTCCCTCACCACGGGAAAGCACGACCTGGTGCCCAAGAGTCTGAAGGACGGAAGGTCTTGGGCGGACGCTCTCCGGGAGGTGTTGAGGGGAGCCCACGGGGTTTTGCGGGACGGCGCCTTCGAACCGCGGCCCGACGCAGAGGCCGAGGCCTGCCGGTCCTGCCCCGTGGAGCTCCTTTGCCGCTACGAGGGGAGGTGAGGGATGGAGGCGAATCTCTACGTGGCGGGGGCGGGGACGGGCAAGACCTACACGCTGGCGGAGCGCTACCTCGGCTTTTTGGAAGAAGGGCTGTCCCCCCTCCAGGTGGTGGCGGTGACCTTCACGGAAAGGGCCGCCCTGGAGCTGCGCCACCGGGTGCGGCAGATGGTGGGCGAACGCTCCCTCGGCCACAAGGAGCGGGTCCTGGCCGAGCTGGAGGCGGCCCCCATAGGCACCCTCCACGCCCTGGCCGCCCGGGTCTGCCGGGAGTTCCCCGAGGAGGCGGGGGTGCCCGCGGACTTCCAGGTGATGGAGGACCTCGAGGCCGCCCTCCTCCTGGAGGCGTGGCTGGAGGAAGCCCTCCTGGAGGCGCTCCAGGACCCGAGGTACGCCCCCCTGGTGGAGGCCGTGGGGTACGAGGGGCTTCTGGACACCCTGCGGGAGGTGGCGAAGGACCCCCTGGCCGCCCGGGAACTCCTGGAGAAGGGTCTTGGGGAAGTGGCGAAGGCGCTCCGCCTCGAGGCCTGGCGGGCCCTCAGGCGCCGGATGGAGGAGCTTTTCCACGGGGAGAGGCCGGAGGAGCGGTACCCGGGCTTCCCCAAAGGATGGCGGACCGAGGAGCCTGAAGTTGTTCCCGACCTCCTGGCCTGGGCCGGGGAGGTCAAGTTCAACAAGAAACCTTGGCTTGAGTATAAGGGCGACCCCGCCCTCGAGCGGCTCCTGAAGCTTCTAGGAGGGGTGAAGGAAGGGTTTTCCCCGGGGCCTGCGGACGAGCGCCTGGAGGAGGTCTGGCCCCTCCTCCGGGAGCTGGCGGAGGGGGTTCTGGCCCGCCTGGAGGAGCGCCGCTTCCGGGCCCGGCGCCTGGGCTACGCCGACCTGGAGGTGCACGCCCTCCGTGCCTTGGAGAGGGAAGAGGTGAGGGCCTACTACCGGGGGCGCTTCCGGCGGCTCCTGGTGGACGAGTTCCAGGACACCAACCCCGTACAGGTCCGGCTCCTGCAGGCCCTCTTCCCGGACCTCCGGGCCTGGACCGTGGTGGGGGACCCCAACCAGTCCATCTACAGCTTCCGCCGCGCGGACCCCAAGGTGATGGAGAGGTTCCAGGCAGAGGCCGCGAAGGAGGGTTTGCGCGTCCGGCGCCTGGAGAAGAGCCACCGCTACCACCAGGGCCTGGCGGACTTTCACAACCGCTTCTTTCCCCCCCTTCTCCCGGGGTACGGGGCCGTGAGCGCCGAGAGGAAACCCGAAGGGGAGGGCCCGTGGGTCTTCCACTTCCAGGGGGACCTGGAGGCCCAGGCCCGCTTCATCGCCCAGGAGGTGGGGCGCCTGCTTTCGGAAGGCTTCCAGGTCTACGACCTCGGGGAGAAGGCCTACCGGCCCATGAGCCTTCGGGACGTGGCGGTCCTGGGCCGCACCTGGAGGGATCTCGCCCGGGTGGCCGAGGCCCTTCGCCGCCTGGAGGTGCCGGCGGTGGAGGCCGGGGGCGGGAACCTCCTGGAGACCCGGGCCTTCAAGGACGCCTATCTGGCCCTGAGGTTTCTGGGAGACCCCAAGGACGAGGAGGCCCTGGTGGGGCTTCTGCGTTCTCCCTTCTTCGCCCTCACCGACGGGGAGGTCCGCCGCCTGGCGGAGGCGCGGGGGGAAGGGGAGACCTTATGGGAGGTTCTGGAACGGGAGGGGGACCTTTCCGCCGAGGCCGAAAGGGCCCGGGAGACGCTCCGGGGCCTCCTCCGGCGCAAGGCCCTCGAGGCCCCAAGCCGACTCCTTCAGCGCCTGGACGGGGCCACGGGCTACACGGGGGTGGCCGCCCGTCTCCCCCAGGGCCGGAGGCGGGTGAAGGACTGGGAGGGCACCCTTGACCTGGTGCGCAAGCTGGAGGTGGGGAGCGAGGACCCCTTCCTGGTGGCCCGCCACCTCCGCCTCCTCCTCCGTAGCGGGCTTTCCGTGGAGCGCCCCCCCTTGGAGGCGGGCGAGGCCGTGACCCTCCTCACCGTCCACGGGGCCAAGGGTTTGGAGTGGCCCGTGGTGTTCGTGCTGAACGTGGGGGGGTGGAACAGGCTAGGTTCTTGGAAAAACAACAAGACCAAGCCCCTCTTCCGCCCGGGCCTGGCCCTGGTGCCCCCTGTCCTGGACGAGGAGGGCAACCCCAGCGCCCTCTTCCACCTGGCGAAGCGCCGGGTAGAAGAGGAGGAGAAGCAGGAGGAGAACCGGCTCCTCTACGTGGCCGCCACCCGGGCCTCCGAACGGCTTTACCTCCTTCTCTCCCCCGATCTCTCCCCTGATAAGGGCGACCTGGACCCCCAGACCCTGATCGGGGCAGGGTCCCTGGAGAAGGGCCTCGAGGCCACCGAGCCGGAGAGGCCCTGGTCCGGGGAGGAGGGGGAGGTGGAGGTCCTCGAGGAGAGGATCCAGGGCCTTCCCCTGGAGGCCTTGCCCGTCTCCCTCCTCCCCCTGGCGGCCAGGGATCCCGAGGCGGCCCGGAGGCGCCTTTTGGGGGAGCCCGAACCAGAAGGCGGCGAGGCCTGGGAGCCGGACGGCCCCCAGGAAACCGAGGAAGAGGTCCCGGGCGGGGCCGGGGTGGGGCGGATGACCCACGCCCTCCTGGAGCGCTTTGAGGCCCCGGAGGACCTGGAGAGGGAGGGCCGGGCCTTCCTAGAGGAAAGCTTCCCCGGGGCGGAAGGGGAGGAGGTGGAGGAGGCCCTGAGGCTTGCCCGCACCTTCCTCACTGCCGAGGTCTTCGCCCCCTACCGTGGGAACGCCGTGGCGAAAGAGGTGCCTGTGGCTTTGGAACTCCTGGGGGTGCGCCTCGAGGGCCGGGCGGACCGGGTGGGGGAGGACTGGGTCCTGGACTACAAGACGGACCGCGGGGTGGACGCGAAGGCCTACCTGCTCCAGGTGGGGGTGTACGCCCTAGCCTTGGGGAAGCCGCGGGCCCTGGTGGCGGACCTTCGGGAGGGAAAGCTCTACGAAGGGGCGAGCCAGCAGGTTGAAGAGAAGGCCGAAGAGGTCCTGCGGCGCCTCATGGGCGGCGACAGACCCGAGGCGTAGGGCTCCCGGATCAGCACCCGAAAGGCCCTGAGCAACGCCTTGGGCTTTGTCTCTTTTCCCACTCTACCTCTTCAGCCACTACTGGGAGGGCAAGCCCACGGAGTAGCCGCTGGGAGAGGGCATCCCAGGCCTCCTCAACGACGACCGCATGGGCCGCATGCTGGACACCCTCTACGAGGCGGGGTGACGGAGCGCTTCCTGGAGGTGGCCAAGGTCAGCGAAGCTCCCTTGAGGGCACGCCAGGCCTTCCCCTTCCCGGTGCGGGCCCTGCATGCGGACGCCACCAGCTTCCACGTGCACGGGCGGTACGAGGGGGGAGAGGAGGAAGTGGGGGTTCTCCGCATCGTCCACGGCGACAGCCGGGACCACCGCCCGGACCTGAAGCCGTGGGGGATGGGCCTGGTGTGCGCGGACACGGAGGGGCATCCCCCTCCTCTTCGCTCCCCAGGACGGGAAGGCCAGCGACGCCAAGACCCTGGTGGCCCTGTTGTCCCGCTTCCGGGAGGCCCAGGGCCTCTTGGCGGAGGTCTTTCCTGAAGGGGCCTGGACCCCCCTCCTCCCGGGGTACCAGGGGGTGGAGGTGGAGGCGGGGAAGGCCCTGGGGAGGCTTTTGGCCCGGGAGTTCTCTTGCGAGGTGGACGCCCAAAAGGCCCTGGAGGGGGTGAGCCGGGGCTTTCCTACCCCAGACCCCCTTCACCTAAAGGCCACCACAAGGTCCTTTTCCAGGGCCTCGGCCACCCTGCGCAGGGTGCTCAGGGTGTGGCCGAAGTACAGGGGGTCTAGAATCCGGGTCACCACGGAAGGGGGAACCCCCATGCGCTCGGCCAGGTCCTTCCGCTTGAGGCCCTTACGGCGAAGGGCCTTCTCGATGGCGAGGCTGACGGGGTTCACCGGGCTCGGCCGGATTTCCACGGGGATGAGGCGGTCCCGCTCCTCCTCCAGGTCCGGAGGGGGAGTGGCGCCGGGCCTGGGAAAGGGGCGCTCCTCCACCTCCAGGTGGGCGAGGTAGTAGGCCACTCCCTCCTCCAAGGCCTTCCGCGCCTCCTCTACGCTGGCCTTTCCCGCCACGAAGACGGGAAGGTCCACGCAGAAACCGCCGTAGGTGCCGGATTCGGGATCGTGCTCGATGTAGCAGGGGTAAGTTACGTCCCAAGATCTAACCATGGTTGAAAGCCTCCAGGACAACCACCTCAAACCGGCGTGCCCTTTTTGCTTCTGGACCAGGGCGCCGAAGCGCCCCGGCCGCGCCTACTGCCTCACCTCCTCTTCCGGTATCCCGGCCTGGCGGAGGATACCCTTGAGGGTGCCGATGGGAACGATATCCTTGTCGTGAACGGCGATAACCACTTCCATACCTTGCGGGTTGCGCCAGACCTCGTGGGATCCCTTTCCCCTCCCCTTGATGGGGGCGAAGCCGTGCCTCCGGAGAAGCCTGCGGAGCTCCCTGCCGCTCAGCCTCTTTAAACGGCCTATGGTACCTCCTTTCCGGGCCTGGGGATGGGACCCTGGGGCCCACGAGACAGGTTAGCAAAAATGCTAAAGCATGTCTAGCTCCTCTGACGAACTGAGCTCTCATAAGAACTCCCCCTGGGTTTTTGTATGGGGGTATGCGGCTGACCAAACACCAACGCCGCCCCCGGCTGGAGCTCAAGCTGCGGCCTCACCCGGACAACCTCGGACACAGGTTGGGCCTGAAGCCGGTGTACCGGCGGGTGTGGGCGCCCCGGGGGAAGACGCCCCTGGCCTGGGTGCGGCCGCGGTACCGGTGGCTGTACGTGTACGGCTTCGCGCGGCCGAGCACGGGGGAGAGCGAGTTCTGGCTTTTGCCCCCGGTGAACGCCGCGGCCTTCTCGGAGGTGCTAAGGCAGTTTGCCCGGTTGCGGGGGTCTGGGGAGAGGAAGCTCTTGCTGGTGATTCTAGACCGGGCGGGGTGGCACGTTTCGGGGCGGGTGGAGGTGCCGGAGGGGGTGGGCTTGGTCTTCCTGCCCCCTTACTCTCCCGAGCTCCAACCCGTAGAGCGGGTGTGGCCCTTGGTGAACGAGGCGGTGGCCGAGCGGTGCCTGGTCCTTGCCCAGGACCCCGAGACCCTCAGGCGGCGCACCCTGTTCCACTGGTGGCCCAGAACGAAGGCATCAGCATATACCCCTTCTTATTCTTAGAGGGGTCCAAATTTGGGGTAGCCCTTCAGGTCGCCTTTTATATGCTGAGGAGAGGGGCTAAGGTGGACGGTCAAAAGGCCTTCGGGGTGGTCCTTCTAGGGCTCATCGCCCTTTACTTCGCCCTTCAGGGGCGTGAGGGGCCCTCGGCTTCTTCTCACCAAGGAGAGGCCTCCCCCACGTGCCAGGCCCGGGTGTGGGCCGCCACCCTGGGCTACCAGGAGGTGCGGCTCCAGCTTGAAGGGCAGGCCTCCCTCATCCGCCTGGCGTGGCCCCAGGGGGGCCTCGAGGTGGAAACCCCCAAGGTGTGCTCGGCGGGGGAGTGCCGGGTGCCCATCCCCCCCGGAGTGAGGCCCGTGGAGGTGAGGGTGGACGCGTGCCCCCCTATCCGCCTGGGGGAGTGAAGGCCTGGGGTCAGCCCCTCCCTTCCAGGGGGGTACCCTTACCACGGTCAGGCCCTCCTTCTTGGCCGCCCGGTAGAGGGTTCGGTCAAAGGTGAGGAGGGCGGTGTCCGGGTAGAGCCCTTTGAGGAAGAGGGCCCCTTCCAGATGGACCGCATCCGCCCCCCTTTCGCATAGGCGGGCCGCCCTCATGTGGCCTTCCAGGGTGGGGGTGAGGACTTCCAGGTACTCCCAGAGCTCGTAGAGTTCCCGGAGGGCCTTGCGGTAGAGGGGACGGGTGAGCCTGCCGTCCCTCTGCATGGCGTGGAAGACCCCCACCGCTTCCGGGAGGGCGAAGGCGCTCGCCGCGTGGGCTTGAGCCTGGGAGAAGGCTTCTCGGGCCAAGTCGGAAAGGTCCTCCCGGAGGAGGACCTTGAGGAGGCCGCTGGTTTCCAGGAAGAGCCTCAACGCCTTTGCTCCTGGAGGTAGGCGAGGCTGGGCTTCCCGGGCTTGGGCGCCACGGGCTCAGGGAGGAGAGGCTTCCCCTTCTTGCGGGGAGGGGTGATGAGGAAAGGGGCCTCCTCCTGGGTTTTGGGGCGCGTCTTTCTCGGCATGTCCTTAGTCTACCTGGGCAAGAGGCCCGGGCGGAGTGCCGGGTCAGGGTGTTTCCTTCCGGTACGAGGGAAGCGCCTGTCCCGGAGCGACCTCGCCCGGCGCATGGGGGTGAAGCCTCCGGTGACCACGCCCATCTTTGACCCCCTTTACTTCGGCCACGGCCTGGCGACCCCGCGTGAGGGGCGAGGGCCCCCAGCCCTCGCCGAGGAGTCCAGGACCCCTTATCCCCGCTCCAGGTAGCCTAAGCCCAGGGCCTTGAGGGCCTGCACCCGGAGATCTCCTTGGCACCACCCCCGCGGTCACTTCCACCAGGGTCCACACCCTCTCCAGGTAGGCCGCCAGGGCCCCTGGCTCCTCTACGCCCCCCACCACGTACCCTAGCCCCGGGGGGCCTCACGGGCTGACGGCAAGGACCTGCGCACCAGTGTGGACTTGGGTTGACCAGTTGTGCCCCCGGATCATTCCCCTGGCCTCTTCGTCCAGCCCCACTCCAGCGGAGGCGTGCGCGGTCGTCCCCTGAGGGCGGGGTGCCTCACCCCTCCTCCCCCCACCCCGGCACCACCAGGCTCTTCATCCCGGTCCAGTAGGCCACCTTCTCCCTGGGGTGGCCTTCTTTGAGGAAGCGGCGGATGGCCCGCCAGCGCAAGGGGAGGGCGAGGTCGGCCCGCCGCTTGCCCTCCGCCTTCACCCCGGCGAAGTCCGCGAACTCGGTGAGGATCCACTTGGCCTCCTCCAGGCCCAAAGGCTTCCCCCGGTTCTTCCCCGGGGCGGGCTTGAGGAGGAGGTGGGGGTAGGGGAGGGGCTGGTGGGAGGCGAGGAAGGCCCTCTGGGGGAGCCAGTCGGCGAGGACCTCCCGGGCGAGGGGGGAGAGGGGGACTTCCCGGAGCTTGGTCCCCCGCACCAGTAGGCTCTTCTCCCGCACGTCCTCCTTCCAGAGGTCCGCCACCTCCTTCACCGTGAGGCCCACCTCCCCCAGGAGGACGAGGAGGACCCGGAGGAGGGGACGCCAGTAGGCCAGGGGGTAGGCCTCCGCCTTTTCCAGGAGGTCCTGGTAGGCCTCCTCGGGCATGGCCCGAGAGGGGGCCACCACGGGGAGCTCCTGGCGGGAGGGGAGGCGGACGTGTGGGGGCATGGGATGCCCGGCCCAGTCCAGGAAGGGGAAGAGGTGCCTGAGGCTTGCCCGGGCCCGCTCCACGGTGCCCCAGGAGAGGGGCCCCCTTTCCCCTCCGGGGAAGCCCTTCTCCTTGGCTTCCAGGAGGAAGGCCTTGGGGTCCTCGGCCTCCAGGTGGGGCCACCTCCTCCCCTTCAGGGCGAGCCAGCGGACGAAGTAGCCCACGTAATGGGGGGCCACCCGGTCGGGCTTCTTGCGGTGGCGCACCAGGTAGGCCCACAGCGCCTCCTTGAGGAGCGCCTCGTCCCACCGCGCCAACGCCTCCCCCACCACCCGCCTCCGTTCCTCGGGGTGGTCCCAGACCTCCAGCCCAAGGCTCTCGGCCATCCTCACCACCATCTTAGCTACAAACCCCCTCCCCGCCAACCCGGTGTGTAGCTAAGACTTTCCCCGTACCGGCTTCTCCCCTCCTCACCCCGCTCCCCACTCCGCTCTCCACGCCTGGCCCCTCTTCCCACGAGGGTTGAGAGGGGGGGGTGGGGGGAGGGGTAGGAGATCAAGATGAAAGCGAGGAGAAACGAGGGTAAAACCAGGGAAGACAGAGATCACCCCCTGGGGACCTCACCAAAGGCCCTTGGGCAGGGGTCTGCCTCCTCAGGGAAAGGGCACCCTACTACCGCTGGAGTCCACCACGGTAGGCTTGCCAAAGCTCCTCCATGGTGGAGAGGCGGGTCTGGGGCAGTA
>Ga0207808_100247_pt1 | contig 32403 bp, 32 predicted proteins | sample CeladaPassaB1F05_FD_187482 | JGI IMG/M metagenome (GOLD analysis project Ga0207808, IMG submission 187482) | Cellulose-adapted microbial communities from the Joint BioEnergy Institute, USA - Passage B1F05 (SPAdes) (version 2) | ecosystem: Engineered > Bioreactor > Continuous culture >... | reverse complement strand
GGAGGTCCTTTGGGCCCACACCCTCGGGGCCTCCCTGGCGGCGGGGTGGGCGGACTACGGGCGCATCGCCCCCGGGGCGCGCGCGGACCTCACCCTGTGGGAGGGGAAGAGGCCCGTGGGCCGGGTGTACCGGGGAAACCTGGAGATTTTTTAGGGGGCGGTTGAGGTATACTGCGCCCCATGTACGGGGTCCTGGTCTGGCCCCCCGAGGACCTCCGCCGCTTTATGGAGGAACTCCAGGCGGCCCGGGGCGTCCGGGGCTTCGGCCCGCCCCACCTCAACCTCCGCCAGCCCTTTGACTGGCCCTACGAGGAGGAGGCCTTGCGCATCGCCCTGGCGGGGATCCTGCGGGGCCACCCCCCCTTTCGCGTCCGCCTGGGGGACTGGCGCTTCTTCCCCCAGGGGGTGGTCTACCTCCGGGCCTACGGGGGCGGGGCCTTCCGGCGCCTCTACCACGCCCTGGAGCCCCTGGCCCCGCCCCTCAAGGAGATTGAGGGGCCGAGCTACATCCCCCACCTGACCCTGGCCCTGGGCCTCTCCCCGGAGGAGGCGAGGGCCCTGGCGGAAAGCCTCCCGCCCCCGCCCCGCCGCTCCTTCCTGGTGCGGGAGGCGGCCTTGGTGCGGGACGAAGGGGAAGGGCTCGTGGAGGTAGCCCGCTTTCCGTTAGGCCCTAGCCCAGAGCGATGAGGGCCATGGCCAGTAGGCTGAGGCCCACCCCCATAAGCCGCTCCTGGGAGAGCCTTTCCTTCAGGACAAGCCAGGCCAAAAGGACCGTGAAGACGGGGTAGAAGGAGGAGAGGACTGCCGCCACGTCCAGCCGCCCGGCCTGGGCCGCGAGGAGGAAGAAGAGGTTCCCCCCGGCGTCGCCCAGGCCAGCGAGGAGGACCCATGGGGCCTCGCGTCCTCCAGGCCAGGGCTTGGCCCTGAGGGCGGTGGGGAGGACCAGGAGAAAGGCGGTGAGCTTGGCCCAGGCGGCGGGATAGAAAAGCCCCTCCACCCGGTCCATGAAGGCGTAGAACCCGCCGAAGCCGAGGCCGGCGAGGAGGGCGAGGCCCAGGTTCCCCGGGCGCGCCCGGCCTTCGGGCCGGGAGACGAGCCAGACCGCGAGGAGGCCCAGCCCCATGCCCAGGGCGGGGAAAAGGCCCGGCCACCCCTCGAGGAGGGCCCCCAGGGCCACAGGGAGGGCCGCCCCCACCACCCCGGCCACGGGGGCGGCGAGGCCCATCTCCCCTTGGGCCAGGGCCCGGTAAAAGGCGAGGAGGCCGAGGGCCCCGGAGGCCCCGCCCAAAAGGGCGTAGGGAAGGTCCCGCCCTTGGGGCGCCTCCCCGAAGACCTGGGCCAGGAGGAGGAAGAGGAGGAGGCCGATGCCGGAGGCCCAGAGGACCACGGCCTGGGCGTGGGCCCGGCGGGAGGCCATCCCGCCGCCGAAGTCCCCGGCCCCCCAGGTGAGGGCGGAGAGGAGGCCGAAGCCTAAAGGGAGGAGAAGGCTAGCGTCCATGGGAAGCGTGGGGGGGCGTCTTCGGGGCCCCCTCTGGCGAGGGCGACTTAGTCCAGGAAGTCCCTGAGCTTCCGCGTGCGGGACTCGTGGTACTTGAGCTTGCGGAGGGCCTTGTTCTCAATCTGCCGGATCCTTTCCCGGGTGACGCCGAAGAAAGCCCCCACCTCCTCCAGGGTGTGCTCCCGCCCGTCAATGAGCCCTTTCCGGAGCTTCAGGACCATGGCCTCGCGCTCGGAGAGCTTGGACAGGGCCTTCTCCAGCTCCTCGGAGAGGAGGCTCTGGGTGGCGGCGTCCACCGGGGAGGGGAGGTGCTCGTCGGGGATGAAGTCCCCGTAGAAGCTGTCCTTCTCGTCGCCGATGGGGGTCTCCAGGGAGACGGGCTCCTGGGCGATCTTGAGGGTTTCCTCCACCCGCTTGGCGTCCCAGCCCGGCCCCATGGCCTCGGCGATCTCCTCGTAGGTGGGTTCCCGGCCGAGCTCCTGCTGCAGCTGCCTTGCGGTGCGGGAGAGCTTGTTGATGGTCTCCACCATGTGGACCGGGATGCGGATGGTGCGGGCCTGGTCGGCGATGGCCCGGTTGATGGCCTGCCGGATCCACCAGGTGGCGTAGGTGGAGAACTTGAAGCGCCGCTTGTACTCAAACTTCTCCACCGCCCGGATCAGGCCCTGGTTTCCCTCCTGGATGAGGTCCAGGAAGGAGAGGCCCCGCCCCGTGTACTTCTTGGCGATGGAGACCACGAGCCGGAGGTTGGCCTCAATGAGGTGCTGCCGGGCCGCCTCCCCTTCCCGGGCGATGTGGAGGTAGCGCTTGTGCTCCTTGGGGAGGCTTTTGAGCTTCTGGTCAATCTCCTCCACGGTCTTGGGATCCAGGGTCTCCTTGAGGCCGGGGATGTGCCGCACCCGGGCCGAGCCCAGGATCTTGGCCCGGACCACCTCCCGGATGAGGTCAGGGTCAAGGCCGGTGATCTCGGAGAGCTTCTTGATGGCCTCCATCCCCTCCTCCACTTTCCGGGCGAGCTCCACCTCCTCCTCCAGGGTGAGGAGGGGGACCTGGCCGATCTCGTGCAGGTACTGGCGCACGGGGTCGGAGGTGGAGATCTTGGGGATGGGGAGGTCTTCCTCCTCCTCTAGGTCCAGCCCCTCGCCCTCCTCGGGCAGGTCCAGGAGGTCGTCCTCCAGGACGAGGTCCGGGTCCTCGAGGTCGGGGTCGGGCTCCCCCTCGGGGAACTCGGGGAGCTCCTCCGCCTCCTCCTGGACCAGGACCTCGGTCTCCTGGGCCTCCTGGGCCTGGGCGTTTTTGCGCTTGCTCTTCTTCAAGGCTCACCTCCCTCGCTTTTCCGCGAACAGGACCTTGTATTCGGCCACCTTGAGGGTCTGGAAGGCGCCGAACTTCTCCTCCAGCAAAGGCTCGTACTTCAGGAACGGGTTGGACACGAGGAAAAACACGCCACCCGGCCTAAGCCGGGCCGCCGCCACGTCCACGAACGCCTGGGCCACATCCAGAATGACCGCACCCCCCACGTGAAAGGGGGGGTTCGTAACTATGATGTCAAACCGGGCCTCTTCTGTCAAGGCCTCGTCCACGTCGGAGTGGAGGGCCTGGGCCTTCAGGGCGTTGGCCTCGAGGCCCTTTTGCAGGGAGAAGACGGAGGCCAGGTCGTCCTCCACCCCCACCACTTCCGCCCCCATCCGGGCAAGGGGCAGGGTCAGGGCTCCATAGCCTGCCCCCAGGTCCAGGACCTGCCGGCCGCGGACCCCCTCGGGCCCCAGGCGTTCCTGCAGGGCCTCGAGGAGGAGCAGGGAGGCCGGGTCCACCTTTCCCGCCGAGAAGACCCCGGGGAGGTGGTGGAAGGTGTACTCCGCCCCCAGGATGCGGGCGGAAAAGGCCCGCCAGAGGGGGGGGAGGGGTGGGGCCTCCTTCTCCTTCTCCAAGAGGGCCACCCGGTAGGGCCCCTCTCGCCGCACCACCACGCCGTAGCCCAGAAGGGCCCGGGCCTCCTTGAAGTAGCGCTCAAACCCCTTGTTCTTGTCCCCGGCGAGGTAGAGCCGGCCCCCCACCCGGAGGGCCCGGGCCGCGGCCACGAGGCTCGCCTGGACGTAGGCCGTCCCCCTCCCGGCGGGGAGGGCCAGGACCACGAGGTCGTACGCCCCCGCCGCCGCCTCCCAGGGAAGGGCGAGCCGGGCCTGGAGGCCGCTCGCCGTGAGGCAGCGGAAGGCGGCCCGGGAGGTCTCCAGCCGCTCCACCGCCATCTTCCCCTCCAAGGGGAGGCTTCCCCAGCCCACCCCGGGGTTCAGGTCCAGGGCCCGCTCGCCGAAGGGCTCCACCGTCTTCTGCAGGAGGTCGTGGACCGGGTCCCGGTACCCCCGGGCCCCGGGCTTGACGAAGAGCCGGCCCCCGGGGTGGGGAAGGGGGGTGAGGCGGTGGTAGGCTTCCCGCGTCAGGCTCACGTCCTCCCAGGATAAGGGCCTTGGGCGGAGGGGGCAAATGTGCTAACATTCTCTTTCAAACCGCCCGGGGGGGCGGGGAAGGAGGGAAGCGTGGCCCTGGTGGTTCAGAAGTACGGCGGCACCTCCGTGGGCGACCTGGAGCGCATCCACAAGGTGGCCCAGCGCATCGCCCACTACCGCGAGAAGGGGCATCGGCTTGCGGTGGTGGTCTCGGCCATGGGGCACACCACCGACGAGCTCATCGCCCTGGCCAAGCGGGTGAACCCGAGACCTCCCTTCCGCGAGCTGGACCTCCTCACCACCACCGGGGAGCAGGTCTCCGTGGCCCTCCTCTCCATGCAGCTTTGGGCCATGGGGATCCCCGCCAAGGGCTTCGTCCAGCACCAGATCGGCATCACCACCGACGGGCGCTACGGGGATGCCCGGATCCTCGAGGTCAACCCGGCCCGCATCCGGGAGGCCCTGGAGAGGGGCTTTGTGGCGGTGATCGCGGGCTTCATGGGCACCACCCCGGAAGGGGAGATCACCACCTTGGGCCGCGGGGGGTCGGACACGACCGCCGTGGCCATCGCCGCCGCCCTCGGGGCCAAGGAGTGCGAGATCTACACGGACACGGAGGGGGTCTACACCACGGACCCCCACCTGATCCCCGAGGCGAGGAAGCTTTCCGTCATCGGCTACGACCAGATGCTGGAGATGGCCGCTTTGGGGGCCAGGGTCCTCCACCCCCGGGCGGTCTACTACGCCAAGCGCTACGGGGTGGTCCTCCACGTGCGCTCTAGCTTCTCCTACAACCCCGGTACCCTGGTGAAGGAGGTCGCCATGGAGATGGACAAGGCGGTCACGGGCGTGGCCTTGGACCTGGACCACGCCCAGATCGGGCTTATCGGCATCCCGGACCAGCCGGGCATCGCGGCCAAGGTCTTCCAGGCTTTGGCCGAGCGGGGCATCGCCGTGGACATGATCATCCAGGGGGTTCCCGGCCACGACCCCTCGAGGCAGCAGATGGCCTTCACGGTGAAGAAGGACTTCGCCCAGGAGGCCCTGGAGGCTTTGGAGCCCGTCCTCGCCGAGATCGGGGGCGAGGCCATCCTGAGGCCGGACATCGCCAAGGTCTCCATCGTGGGCGTGGGCCTCGCCTCCACTCCGGAGATCCCCGCCAAGATGTTCCAGGCGGTGGCCTCCACCGGGGCCAACATTGAGATGATCGCCACCAGCGAGGTGCGCATCTCCGTGATCATCCCCGCCGAGTACGCCGAGGCGGCGCTTAGGGCCGTCCACCAGGCCTTTGAGCTGGACAAGGCCTGATGGAGCGCCCGAGCCGGTATTCCTGCAGTTTCCCCCCGATGTCCTCCTTTTCGGCAAGCGGGTCCTGGTGGTGGACGACGTTTGGGACTCGGGGCGCACGGCCTTCGCCGTGAAGGCCCGGGTGCGCCGGGCGGGTGGGGTGCCCGTGGTGGCCACCCTCCACTTCAAGCCGGGGCGGAACCGGGTGCCGGACCGCCCCGACTTCTACGCCGAGGAGACGGCGGCCTGGGTGGTCTACCCTTGGGCCCTCGAGGCCTGGCCCAAAGGCTAATACCCTTCCGGTTGCCTTCGCCCGACGGGCCCGGGGAAGCTCCCCAGGGAGCTTTTGCCGGGGCCCCCATGCTGGCTTGCGCCAGCATGGGGTGGTGTAAAGCCCCCACCGCAGGGCGCGGTGGGGGCTCTGAGGCCAGCCTCTCAGATGAGGCCCAGGGCCTTCACCTGCTCCATCTCGTCCAGGAGTTCCTGGGCCGTGATCTCCATGCGCTTGCGGGCGAACTCGTTGATCTCCAGGCCCTCCACGACCTGGTACGCCCCGTCCTTGGCTGTCACCGGGAAGGAGTAGACGATGCCCTCGGGGATGCCGTACTCCCCTTGGGAGGGGACGGCCATGGAAACCCAGTCCCCCTCCGGGGTGCCCAGGGCCCAGTCGCGGATGTGCTCTATGGCGGCGTTCGCGGCGCTGGCGGCGCTGCTGGCCCCCCGGGCCTGGATGATGGCCGCCCCCCGCTGGGCCACGGTGGGGATGAAGACCTTCTCGTACCACTCCATGTCCACGAGCTCCAGGGCGGGCCTGCCGTCCACCTCGGCGTGGAAGAGGTCGGGGAACATGGTGGAGGAGTGGTTGCCCCACACCGTCATGCGGCGGATGCGGTCCACGCCCGTCCCGGTCTTCTTGGCGAGCTGGGCCTTGGCCCGGTTGTGGTCCAGCCGGGTCATGGCGGTGAAGTTCCGGGGGTTGAGGCCGGGGGCGTTCTTGTAGGCGATGAGGGCGTTGGTGTTGGCGGGGTTGCCCACCACCAGCACCTTGACGTCCTTCTTGGCCACCTCGGCCAGGGCCCGGCCCTGCTCGGTGAAGATCTTGCCGTTTACCTGCAAAAGGTCCCGGCGCTCCATCCCCGCTTTGCGGGGGGCCGCCCCCACCAGGAGGGCGTAGTCGGCGTCCTTGAAAGCCACCTTGGGGTCGTCGGTGGCCTCGAGGCCCGCAAGCAGGGGGAAGGCGCAGTCCTCCAGCTCCATGACCACGCCCTCCAGGGCCTTCATGGCCTGGGGGATCTCCAAAAGCTGGAGGATCACCGGCTGGTCCTTGCCCAGCATCTCCCCCGCGGCGATGCGGAAGAGGAGGCTGTAGCCGATCTGTCCCGCGGCTCCGGTAACCGCCACGCGTACGGGTGCCTTCACCATCCACCTCCTTTTTAGCCCAGGGCCTTCTTGACCAGCTCCACGATCTCGTCAATGGTGTCGGCCACGGGGATGCCCGCCTCGGCGAAGGCCTTTAGCTTGGACTCCGGGGTGCCCACGTTGCCCATGATGATGGCCCCGGCGTGGCCCATGCGCTTACCCTTGGGGGCGGAGCGGCCTCCGATGAAGCCCACCACCGGCTTCTTCATGTGGTCCTTCACCCAAGCCGCCGCCTCCTCCTCGTCGGAGCCGCCGATCTCCCCGATGAGGACCACGGCCTCCGTCTCCGGGTCCTCGTTGAAGAGGGGGAGGAGGTCCTTGAAGGTGGTGCCGATGACGGGGTCGCCCCCGATCCCCACCGTGGTGGTGGTGCCGAGCCCCGCCTGGGAAAGGGCGGCTGCGGCCTCGTAGGTGAGGGTGCCGGAGCGGCTGATGATCCCCACCCGGCCCCGCTTGAAGACGTGGCCGGGCATGATCCCGATCTTGGTCTCCTCGGCGCTGATGATCCCGGGGCAGTTCCCCCCGATGAGGCGGCTTCCCAGGGCCTTGATCTCCTCCACCGCCTTCACCATGTCCAGGGTGGGGATGCCCTCGGTGATGAGGACGATGAGGGGGATCCCGGCGTGGGCCGCTTCCAGGGCGGCGTCCGCCGCGGCCGGGGCGGGCACGAAGATGATGGAGGCGTCCACCTCGTGGTGGGCCACCGCCTCCTTCACCGTGTCGTAGACGGGGACCCCTAGGACCTCCGTTCCCCCTTTGCCCGGGGTGACCCCGGCGACGATCTTGGTGCCGTAGTCCAGCATCTGCTTGGTGTGGAACTGCCCCTCCCGGCCGGTGATGCCCTGGACCAGGACGCGGGTCTCGCGGTTCACCAGGATCACGCCGCACCTCCCACCATGGCCACGATGGCCTTGGCCGCCTCAATGGACGTGGGGTACATGTAGACGGGCTTCCCCTCCAAAAGCTTCTTGGCCTCCTCCTCGGCGGTGCCCGCCACCCGCATCACCACGGGCTTGGTGAGGAGGCCCTCCTCCAGGGCGCGGATCACCCCCTTGGCCACCTCGTCCGCCCGGGTGATGCCGCCGAAGATGTTGATGAAGACCCCCTTGACGTCGGGGTCCTTGAGGACCACCTTGAGGGCGTTGTAGACCACGTCCGCCTTGGCCCCGCCGCCGATGTCCAGGAAGTTGGCGGGCCTGCCCCCTACCCGGTTCACCAGATCCAGGGTGTACATCACGAGGCCCGCCCCGTTGCCGATGATGCCGATGTTGCCATCAAGCTTCACGTAGGCGAAGCCGTAGTTGCTGGCCTCCACCTCCAAGGGGTGTTCGGCCTCCACCTCCCTGAGCTCGGCCAGGTCGGGGTGGCGGAAGAGGGCGTTGTCGTCCAGGACGATCTTGGCGTCGGCGGCGACGATCCCGCCGTCCGTGGTCACCACCAGGGGGTTGATCTCGGCGATGGAGGCGTCCACGCCCTCGTAGGCCCGGTAGAGGGCCACCAGGACCTGGGCGAGCTTGTTGAGGTTGCCCTCGAGCCCCGCCCGCTTCACCATCTCCCGGGCCTCAAAGGGGCGGAACCCCTTGTGGGGGTCTATCCAGAACTTGTGGATGGCCTCGGGGCGCTCCGCGGCCACCTCCTCAATGTCCACGCCCCCCTCCTTGGAGAGCATGAGGACCACCCGCTTCTTGGCCCGGTCCAGGATGAGGCCCGCGTAGTACTCCTTGGCGATGTCCACCGCCTCGGCCACCAGGACCTTCTTCACGGTGAGGCCCTTGATGTTCATGCCCAGGATGGCCTGGGCCTTCTCGTAGGCCTCCTGGGGGGTGTCGGCGAGCTTGACGCCCCCCGCCTTTCCTCTCCCTCCCACGTGCACCTGGGCCTTGATGACCACCCGCTTGCCGAACTCTTCGGCGATCCGTTTGGCCTCCTCGGGGGTGTAGGCCACCTTTCCCGGCGGCACGGGCACCCCATAGCGGGCCAGGATCTCCTTCGCTTGATACTCGTGCAGGTTCAAGACCCACCTCCCTTGCCGGGCGACCCCGGTCAAGGGCATTATATAGGCCTTGGGCCGTGGAAACGGCCGGAAAGGGGGTGAGCGTGAACAAGGAAGCGCTGGTCCAGGTGGCGGAAGAGGTGCGCCGGGCCACGGGCCTTCCCGTGGGCTGGCGGGACGTGGAGAGGACCCTTGGGGCGCTCCGGGCAACCCGGGACCTTTGGGAGGCCGTGCGGCTTTCCCGCGTGCCCTTGCGCTTCCTCGTGCCCATCTGGGAGAGCCTCGCCCGGCGGGGGCTTCTCCGGCTGGAGGAGGGGCTTGACCTCCTGGCGGAGGTCCCGGCGCCCCGCCCTGGGGAGGCGGCCTGCCCCGCCTGCGAGGGCCGGGGGCTTGTGGGGGAGAGGCTTCCGGGGCGGGCGGCGGAGCGGTTTTTCGCCTGGGCCAAGGAGCGGCCCGAGGCCATCCAGGACTTTGACCAGGGGTACGTGACCCCGGAGTCCACCCTGGCCCGGGTGGCCTTGGCCTGGAACTGGGGCGACCTCGAGGGCAAGGAGGTCCTGGTCCTGGGGGACGACGACCTCACGGGCCTCGCCGCCGCCCTCACGGGCCTGCCCAAGCGGGTGGTGGTCCTGGACGCCGACCCCAGGATCGTCCGCTTCCTGGAGCGGGCGGCCAAGGCCGAGGGGCTTCCCCTCGAGGCCCACGTCCACGACCTCCGGGAGCCTCTGCCCGAGGCCTGGGTCCACGCCTTCCACACCTTCTTCACCGACCCGGTGGAGGGGCCTTTGGGCCTCCAGGCCTTCGTGGGCCGGGGGCTTCTGGCCCTGGAGGGGGAGGGGTGCGCTGGGTACGTGGGCCTCACCCACGTGGAGGCGAGCCTCGCCAAGTGGGCCGACTTCCAGCGCTTCCTCCTGGAAAACGGGGCCGTGATCACCGAGCTTCGGGACGGGTTCCACGTCTACGAGAACTGGGGGTACATTGAGCAGATGCGGGCCTGGCCCTGGCTTCCCGTCAAGCGCCGCCCCGAGAAGCCCTGGTACACCTCGGCCCTGATCCGGCTGGAGCTCCTCCGCCGGGCGGACCTGGAGAACGCGCGGGTGGAGGGGGACCTCCAGGACGAGGAGGCCACCACCTACTGAGCCCCTTGGGCGGGGCGGGCGAAGAAGAGGCGGCCCACCTGGGTCTGGATGGCCTGGGTGACCACCACCTCAATCTCCTGCCCCCGGTAGCGGCTCCCCCCGTCCACCACCACCATGGAGCCGTCCTCCAGGTAGCCCACCCCCTGGTGGGGCTCCTTCCCCTCCTTGAGGATGAGGAGCTTCAGGGTGTCCCCCACCTGGAGCTGGGGCCTTAGGGCCTGGGCCAGGGCCTGGATGGAGAGGGCCTTCACCCCGTAAATCCGGGCCATCTGCAGGAGGGCGTGGTCGTTGGTGACCAGGGCGGCCTCGAGGTCCCGGGCCAGGAAGAGGAGCTTCTCGTCCACGGACTCCCCCTTGGGGGTCGTCTCCAGGACCTCGAGGGGAGCGGCCTCTCTGAGGCGCTCCAGGGTTTCCAGCCCCCGCCTCCCCTTGGCCCGCCTTAAGGGGTCTTGGCTGTCGGCGAAGTGCTGGAGCTCCTTCAGGACGAAGTGGGGCACCCACAGGGGCCCCTCCAGAAACCCCACGGCCGCCACCTCGGCCACGCGGCCGTCCACCAGGACGCTGGTGTCCAGCACCTTCCCCCCCTGGGGGGTGGGCTTGGGCTCGGGCAGCCGGAAGTAGGCGCGGTAGCCCAAAGCCAGGTAGACGAAGAGGGCCACGAGCCCGAGGGCGAGGAGGAGGCTGTGGACGGGGGAGAAGCCCGGCACCTGGGCGAGGAGGGTGGTGAGGAGGACGGCGAGGAGGAGGCCTATGGTGGAGCCCAAGGTGGCGGCCACGACCACCTCCGGGGGGAGGCTTTGGAGGCGCTTCAGGCGCGCTTCCAGCGCCCCCTCCAGCCTTGGTCCCAAGAGGAGGCCGGTGAGGAGGCCCGCCAGGGCCAGGTAGAGCCGGTTGAGGGAGAGGAGGGAGGGGCTTTGGGGAAGGAGCCCCCAGTCCTCCAGAAGCCCCGCGAGGCCCAGCCCGAGCAGGGCGGAGGCGAGGTAGACGAGGTACCGCGTCTTCATGCCAGGTACGCCTCCACAGCCTCCTGAAGGCTCCTAAGGTTCCCCGGGTGAAGGAAGCGGCCAAACCCCGCCCGCTCCCCCTCCCTAAGCCTCCGCTCCAGCCCCGCCACCCGCCGCACCTCCCCGGCCAGGCCCACCTCCCCCACCAGGGCGAGGTCGGCGGGCAGGGGGCGGCCCACCACGGCGGAGTACACCGCCAGGGCTACGGCCAGGTCCAGCCCCGGGTCCTGGACCTTGAGCCCCCCGGCGAGGTTCACGTAGACGTCCAGGTTGGCGAGGGGCAGGCCGAGTCTCCGCTCCAGGACCGCGAGGACCACGTCCACGCGCCTTCCGTCCAGCCCCTGGACCACCCTGCGGGGGGCGGGGAAGGGGGTTTTGGCCGCCAGGGCCTGGACCTCCAGGGCCAAGGCCCGCTCCCCGGCCAGGGCCAGGGCCACGGCGCTTCCCGGAACCCCCAGGGGGCGCTCCTTGAGGAAGGCCTCGGAGGGGTTTCCCACCTCCAGAAGCCCCGCCTCCTCCATGCGGAAGACCCCGATCTCCCCCACGGGGCCAAAGCGGTTCTTGGCGCTCCGCAGGACCCGGTAGGGCCCTGCGGTCTCCAGGTAGAGGGTGGCGTCCACGGCGTGCTCCACGCTCTTGGGGCCGGCCACCACCCCCTCCTTGGTCACGTGGCCCACGAGGACCACAGTCACGCCCCGCCCCTTGGCGAAGCGCACCAGGGCCGAGGTCGCCTCCCGGACGGCCACCAAGCTCCCCGGGCTCCCCCCGGCCTCGAGGGTCTGCACGGAGTCCACGAAGAGGACCTCCGGGGGGTCCTCCTCCAGGAGGGCGAGGAGGGGCTCGAGGCGGGTCTCCCGCACGAGGAGGAGGTCCTTCACCCCGAGGCGCTGCGCCCGGAGCTTGATCTGGGCGGGGGACTCCTCCCCGGCCACGTAGTAGACCCTTTGGGGCATCCGCTTGGCCATCTCCAGGAGGAGGGTACTCTTGCCCACCCCGGGCTCCCCTCCCAATAGGACCACCTCCCCCGTCACGAACCCCCCGCCCAGGACCCGGTCCACCTCGGAAAGCCCCGAGGAGAAGCGGCGCTCCTCGGCCTCGTCCACCTGGGAGAGGGCGAGGAGGGGGAGGGGGGAGGACTTGGCCCGCCTCGAGGCCGGGGCGGGGGCCACCTCCTGGAAGCTCTCCCAGGAACCGCAGGAGGGGCACCGCCCCAAGGGCTTGGGGGTGCGGTAGCCGCACTCCACGCAGGCGTAGGTGGCCTTGGCCATCCTCCGGGGGCTAGACGAGGAGCTCCTCCCCCTCCACCTCGTGGAAGGCCACCTGACCTCCTTCCACGCTCACGTGGATCCGGCCCGTGGGCTTCCGCAGGAGGGCGACGGCCAAGGGGTCCTCTATGCGCTCCCTTAGGACGCTCCGCAGGGCGCGGGCGCTCCCCGTCTTGGGGGCCTGGTCCACCAAGAAGCGGGCCAATTCGGGGGCGAAGCTCACCTGGACGTCCCGGGCCTGGAGCTCCTTGCGGATGTCCTCCAGCATCATCTCGGCCACCCGCACCAGCTCCTCCTCCGTGAGGGGCCGGAAGCGGATGACCTCGTCCAGCCGGTCCAGAAACTCGGGGGTGAAGAGGGCCTTCAGGGGGGACTCCGTGTCCACCTCCTTGGAGGTGAAGCCGATGGCGGGGCCCACGTTGTAGCCGGTGTTGGAGGTCATGATGAGGATGACCCGGCGGAAGTCCACGGTGCGGCCCATGCCGTCCGTGAGGCGGCCCTCGTCCAGCACCTGGAGGAAGGTGTTGTAGATGTCGGGGTGGGCCTTCTCAATCTCGTCCAGGAGGACCACGCTGAAGGGCTGGCGGCGCACGGCCTCGGTGAGGCGCCCCCCTTGCTCGTAGCCCACGTAGCCCGGCGGGGCCCCGATGAGCTTGGAGATGGAGTGGGGCTCCTGGAACTCGGACATGTCAAAGCGGATGAGGGCCCTCTCCGAGCCGAAGAGGACCTCGGCCAGGGCCTTGGCGAGCTGGGTCTTGCCCACGCCGCTTTGCCCCACGAAGAGGAAGCTCGCCGCCACCCGGGTCCTTCCCCCAAGCCCCACCCGGGCCCGGCGGAGGGCGTTCGCCAGGGCGCGGATGGCCTCCTCCTGGCCCACCACCCGCTTCCTGAGCTCCTCCTCCAGGCGCATGAGCTTCTCGTCGTCCTTGTCGTCCACGTAGACCCCGCCCCAGGAGTCCACCACCGCCTCCACGTCCTCCCGGGTGACGATGGGGGTGCCGTCCTCTTCCTCCGCCACGGGGAGGCCCAAGGAGGCGTTCAGGCGCACCCTCGAGGCCGCCTCGTCAATGAGGTCAATGGCCTTGTCGGGGAAGTTGCGCCCGGGAAGCGAGCGGATCCCGATCTTCACCGCAAGCTCCAGGATCTCGTCGGGGATGATCACCCCGTGGTGGGCCTCGTACCGGGGGCGGAGGCCCTTGAGGATCTCCAGGGTCTCCTCCGGGGAAGGCTCGAGGACGATCACCGGCTGGAAGCGCCGTTCCAGGGCGGCGTCCTTCTCTATGTAGCGGTGGTACTCCCCGGTGGTGGTGGCCCCGATCACCTGGATCTCCCCCCGGGCCAGGGCGGGCTTGAGGATGTTGGCGGCGTCCAGGGTGCCCTCGGCCCCGCCCGCCCCGATCAGGGTGTGGAGCTCGTCAATGAAGGCGATGACCTTGGCGTTCTTGAGCTCCTCAATGATCTGCCGCATGCGCTCCTCAAACTCGCCCCGGTACTTGGTCCCCGCCACCACCCCGGCGAGGTCAATGGCCACCACCCGGGCCCCCTTGAGGATGGGGGGGACCCGGCCCTCCACGATGGCCTGGGCCAGGCCCTCCACGATGGCCGTCTTGCCCACCCCGGGGTCGCCGATGAGCACGGGGTTGTTCTTGGTGCGCCGGGCGAGGATCTGGATCACCCGGTTGATCTCCTCCTGGCGGCCGATCACCGGGTCCAGCTTTCCTTCCCGGGCCTCCTTGGTGAGGTCGCGGCCGTACTCGTCCAGGAAGGGGGTGTTCACAGGCTTTTCCCGCTCGCGGCCCTCGGCCATGGCCAGGACCCTCCAGCGGATGGCGTCCACGTCCTTGGCGAAGTGGCTGAGGATGCGGTAGGCGATCCCGTCCCCCTCCCGGATGATGCCGAGGAGGATGTGCTCCGTGCCGATGACGGGGGAGCCCATGTTGCGGGCCTCGGCGCTGGCGAGCTCCATGACCCGCCTCGCCCTCGGGGTGATGGCGGGGGGCTCCCCGGTGCGCCCGCCCTCCCCCCGGCCCACCAGCTCCTCCACCATGCGGCGCATGGCCTCGAGGCTCGCGCCGTACTCCTGGAGGATGCGGGCCGCCGTCCCCCCCTCGCGCATCAGGCCCAGGAGGAGGTGCTCCGGGCCGATCATGGAGTGGCCTAAGCGGCTCCCCTCCTCTCTTGCGTAGTGAAAGACCAGCCTGGCGCGGTCGTCGTATCGGTTCATGCTCCCCTCTACCTCACATTCTAGCCTAGGGGGAGGGCGGCTTGGCGTTTGCGCCCCGGCTCACCTTAGGGGGAGCTTTGGGTAAGATGCCTGGTAATCGGGGCTTGGCCCCGGTGGGGAGGATTGGGATGCCTGCGAGTAGCCTGGACGAACTGGTGGCGCTGTGCAAGCGGCGCGGCTTCATCTTCCAAAGCTCCGAGATCTACGGGGGGCTCCAGGGCGTCTACGACTACGGGCCCTTGGGCGTGGAGCTTAAGAACAACCTCAAGCAGGCCTGGTGGCGAAGGAACGTCTACGAGCGGGACGACATGGAGGGCCTGGACGCCAGCGTCCTCACCCACCGCCTCGTCCTCCACTACTCCGGGCACGAGGCCACCTTCGCCGACCCCATGGTGGACAACCGCATCACCAAGAAGCGCTACCGCCTGGACCACCTCCTCAAAGACCAGCCTGAGGAGGTTCTGAGAAGGCTCTACCGGGCCATGGAGGTGGAGGAGGGGAACCTCCACGCCCTGGTCCAGGCCATGATGGCCTCGCCGGAAAGGGCCGGGGGGGCGATGACCGCCGCCCAGGTTCTGGACCCCGCAAGCGGGGAGCCCGGGGACTGGACCCCGCCCCGCTACTTCAACATGATGTTCAAGACCTACGTGGGCCCCGTGGAGGACGAGGCCTCCCTGGCCTACCTTCGCCCCGAGACCGCCCAGGGCATCTTCGTCAACTTCAAGAACGTCCTGGACGCCACGAGCCGCAAGCTGCCCTTCGGCATCGCCCAGATCGGCAAGGCCTTCCGCAACGAGATCACCCCCAGGAACTTCATCTTCCGGGTGCGGGAGTTTGAGCAGATGGAAATAGAGTACTTCGTCCGCCCGGGGGAGGACGAGTACTGGCACCGTTACTGGGTGGAGGAGCGCCTCAAGTGGTGGCAGGAGATGGGCCTAAGCCGGGAGAACCTCGTCCCCTACGAGCAACCCCCGGAGGAGCTCGCCCACTACGCCAAGGCCACCGTGGACATCCTCTACCGCTTCCCCCACGGCCTGGAAGAGCTCGAGGGCATCGCCAACCGCACGGACTTTGACCTGGGGAGCCACACCAAGGACCAGGAGGCCCTGGGGATCACCGCCCGGGTCCTCAGGAACGAGCACTCCACCCAGCGCCTCGCCTACCGCGACCCCGAGACGGGGAAGTGGTTCGTCCCCTACGTGATTGAACCTTCCGCCGGGGTGGACCGGGGGGTCTTGGCCCTCCTCGCCGAGGCCTTCACCCGGGAGGAGCTTCCCAGTGGGGAAGAGCGCATCGTCCTCAAGCTCAAGCCCCAGCTCGCCCCCATCAAGGTGGCGGTGATCCCCCTGGTGAAGAACCGCCCGGAGATCACCGAGTACGCCAAGCGCCTCAAGGCCAGGCTCCTCGCCTTGGGCCTGGGGCGGGTGCTCTACGAGGACACCGGCAACATCGGCAAGGCCTACCGCCGCCACGACGAGGTGGGCACGCCCTTCGCCGTCACCGTGGACTACGACACCATCGGCCAGAGCAAGGACGGGACCACCCGGCTCAAGGACACGGTGACGGTGCGGGACCGGGACACCATGGAGCAGATAAGGCTCCACGTGGACGAGCTGGAGGGCTTCCTGCGGGAGAGGCTTAAGTGGTAGGCTGGAGGAACGATCAGTTCTTGAGGGACCCGAAGTGGCGCAAAACCGGAAACACTGGAAGGAGGTTCTGGCTCAGCCGGAGGCGCGCATAGAGGAGCATTGGCGGAAGATCCGGGAAGAGGAAGCTAGATCTCAACCCAACTGGGGCGTCATCGCCCACTGGGAGCGGGAGATCCGGGCATGGGAAAAAAGAAGGGAACGCATCTTACGGCGCCTAGGCAGGAGGTCCTAGGCATTCCCGAGCCGATCTGGCGGGAGCTTTGGGAAGAGGTGGAGCGGGCGCGGGCGCTTTACCAGGAAATGCAGGTGGCCCCTTCCCGCGAGCTGGAGCGGGAACTCTTTGGCGCCTTGACCCACCTGGTGGGCCACGTGAGCGCCATGTGGGAAGAGGCCGAGTTTTTGGAGGAGGACGCATGAGGGTAGCCGTGGTGGGGGCCACGGGGGCCGTGGGGCGGGAGATCCTCAAGGTCCTCGAGGCCCGAAACTTCCCCCTAAGCGACCTCAGGCTCTACGCCTCTCCCCGCTCCGCCGGGGTGCGCCTCGCGTTCAGGGGCGAGGAGATCCCCGTGGAGCCCCTACCCGAGGGGCCTCTCCCTGTGGACCTCGTCCTGGCGAGCGCCGGGGGAGGCATCTCCAAGGCCAAGGCCTTGGTCTGGGCGGAGGGCGGGGCCTTGGTGGTGGACAACTCCAGCGCCTGGCGCTACGAGCCCTGGGTGCCCCTGGTGGTGCCCGAGGTGAACCGGGAGAAGATCTTCCAGCACCGGGGGATCATCGCTAACCCCAACTGCACCACGGCCATTTTGGCCATGGCCCTTTGGCCCTTGCACCGGGCCTTCCAGGCCAAGCGGGTCATCGTGGCCACCTACCAGGCGGCTTCCGGGGCCGGGGCCAAGGCCATGGAGGAGCTCCTTACCGAAACCCACCGCTTCCTCCACGGGGAGGCCCCCAAGGCCGAGGCCTTCGCCCACCCCCTGCCCTTCAACGTCATCCCCCACATTGACGCCTTCCAGGAGAACGGCTACACCCGCGAGGAGATGAAGGTGGTCTGGGAGACCCACAAGATCTTCGGAGACGACACCATCCGGATCAGCGCCACGGCGGTGCGGGTGCCCACCTTAAGGGCCCACGCCGAGGCGGTGAGCGTGGAGTTTGCCCGCCCCGTGACCCCGGAGGCGGCCCGGGAGGTCCTCAAGGAGGCCCCGGGGGTGGAGGTGGTGGACGAGCCCGAGGCCAAGCGCTACCCCATGCCCCTCACCGCGAGCGGCAAGTGGGACGTGGAGGTGGGGAGGATCCGGAAAAGCCTCGCCTTTGAGAACGGCCTGGACTTCTTCGTGGTGGGGGACCAGCTCTTGAAGGGGGCCGCCTTAAACGCCGTGCAGATCGCCGAGGAGTGGCTTAAGGGCGCCTGAGCCAAAGCCAATACTCCAGGTTCCCCTCCTTTCCCGGGAGGGGGCTTTCCTTTTCCCCCAGGACCTGGAAGCCAAGCTCTAGGGCCTTTTCCCGCACCCGTCTTAGGGCCTCCCGCCGCTTCGCCTCCTCCCGCACCACCCCCTTGTGGGCCTTTGGCCCCAGCTCAAACTGGGGCTTCACCAGGACCAGGGCCTCCCCTTGGGGCTTGAGGAGCTCCAGGACCTTGGGGAGGAGTAGGGTGGAGGAGATGAAGGAAACGTCCATCACCACGAGGTCCACGGGCTCGGGCAGGACCAGGGTGCGGGCGTCCTGTTCCTCCAGGGCCACCACCCGGGGATCTTCCCGGAGGCGGGGATGGAGCTGGCCCTTGCCCACGTCCACGGCGTAGACCCGCCTCGCCCCCCGCTCCAAAAGGACCTGCGTGAACCCCCCGGTGCTCGCCCCGAGGTCGGCGGAGACCTTGCCCCGGGGCTCCACGGGGAAGGCCTCCAAAGCCCCGAGGAGCTTGTAGGCCCCCCGGCCCACGTAGCGCTCCTCCGCCAGGAGCTCCACCCTGGCGCCTTCGGGCACGGGGTGGGCGGGCTTTCGCACCACCTTGCCCTCCACCCGCACCTTGCCCTCCTGGATCAGGCGCTTGGCCTTCTCCCGGCTTTGCACCAGGCCCCGTTCCACCAGGTAGCGGTCCAGGCGCACGAGGGTATTATGAGCAGGTGGCGCCCGACCTTTCCGGGACGTGGTACGTTTTGGAGGGAGACCCGGGGGAGCACCTGGTCGTGGAGGCTTTGGGGGAGAGGCTTTCCGGGATCTGGACGAGCCGGGAGCTGGCCGAGGCCTTCCTGGCCCACCACCCCCACCTGGGGATGCGGGTGAGCGCCTTGGAGAGCCGGGCCCTGAAGGAGGCCTACCTCCGGGCCCTTGGGATGCTCCAGGTGGAGGCGGTCATGGTGGACTACCGCCCCGGGACCCACCGGGCGCAGGTGGCTAGGGTGAAGGACCTTCTAGAGGAGGTGCGGCGTGCGTAGGCTTTTGGCGGCGCTTCTTTTGGTCTTGGCCTTCGGCGTGGCCCAGCGGGCCGAGGTCAGCGTGGGTAGCCCCTTCGGCCTCCAAGGGGGGGTGCGCTTCCCCCTCGTTCCCCTTCTCTTGGACGGGCGGGCCTACGGGGGGGTGGGCCTCGAGGCCATGGGGGGCGGGGTGGACCTCCTCCTCAAGCTCCCCCTCACTGACCTCTACCTGGGCCTTGGGGGCTTCTACGGCACGGGGCCTGCCCTCACCTTCCCCCAGGAGGGGCGGGGCCAGGGGGGCGTGCGGATGGTCCTCGGCACCTGGCTCAACCTCCCCCTGCCCCTTCTCGGGGTCTACCTCGAGGCCCAGCCCGTCTACTACCTGACCCCGGTCCAATCCTTCGGCGTGGGCCTGGCCTTGGGCCTGAGCGTGGGGCTTTAAAGCCACCCCAGGCCGGCCAAGGCCGGCCTGGGGACCCTGGCAAAAAGCCCTGGCGGGGATGTTCGGTGACGGCCGAGTGAGCGACCGGGGTCAGACCCTATACCCCTCTTTTAGGGGCACGATGCGGTTCATCACCAGGGCCTCGGGCCTCGAGTCCACGGGGTCCCGCCAGAAGTAGCCCAGGCGCTCCAGCTGGTAGCGGGTGTCCTCGGGGTCCTGGGCCACGCTCGGCTCAATGAAGCCCCGCTTCACCACAAGGGCCTCGGGGTTGAGGTTTTGCAGGAAGTCCCCCCCCTCCTCCGGGTCCTTGGTGCGGAAGAGCCTGCCGTAGAGCCTAAACTCCACGGGGAGGGCGTGACGGGCGGAGACCCAGTGGATCACCCCCTTGGGCCTGACCCCGTCCTCGGGGTTCGCCCCTAGAGTGCCGGGGACGATCCGGGCCTTGAGGAGCTTCATCTCGCCCCCCTCTTCCACCACGTCCTCAAGCTCTATGACGTAGGCGTGCCTCAGGCGCACCCTCTGCCCCGGGGCGAGGCGCTTCCAACCTTTAGGGGGGTTGAGGCTGAAGTCCGTGCGCTCAATGTAGAGCTCCGGGGAGAAGGGAAGGGGCCTCGTCCCCTCCTTGGGGATGTCCCGGGGCCAGTAGGGGGCCTCTATCCACTCCTCCCCCTCGTAGTTGGTGAGGACCACCTTCAGGGGGTCCACCACGCCTAAGACCCTGGGGGCGATGGGGTTCAGGTCGTCCCGCACCACCTCCTCAAAGAGGTCCATCTCTATCTGGGCCTCGTTCCTGGAGATCCCCGTCTTGCGCACGAACTCCACGATGGCCTCGGGCCTCACCCCCCTCCGCCTCAGCCCCCTCAGGGTGGGGAGCCTGGGGTCGTCCCAGCCCGAGACGTACCCCCCTTCCACCAGCTTGATGAGCTTCCTCTTGGAGAGCACGGTATGGCTTAAGTCCAGCCGGGCGAACTCGTACTGGTGGGGCCTGGGGGAGGTGGGAAGCCCACACTTCCCCTTGAGGTTCTCAATGACCCAGTCGTAGACGGCGCGGTTGTTCTCAAACTCCAGGGTGCAGAGGGAGTGGGTGACCCCCTCGATGAAGTCCTCCAGGGGGTGGGCGAAGTCGTACATGGGGTAGATGACCCACCGGTCCCCAACGTGGTAGTGGGGGGCGTGGACGATGCGGTAGAGCACGGGGTCGCGGAGCTTGAAGTTGGGGTGGGCGGGGTCAATCTTGGCCCTTAAGACCCGGCTTCCCGTGGGGAACTCCCCCCGGCGCATCCTCTCAAAGAGCTCCAGGTTCTCCTCCACGCTCCTTTCTCGGTAGGGGCTTGGCTTCCCCTGGGCCCGAAGCTCGCTCATCTCCTCCTCCGGGAGGTCGTCCACGTAGGCCTTGCCCTCCTGGATGAGGACCAAGGCGCATTGGTACATGGTCTCAAAGTAGTCCGAGGCGTAAAGGACCCGGGTGGGCCGAAAGCCCAGCCAGCGCACGTCCTCCTCAATGGCCCGGGCGTACTCCTCCTTCTCGGTTTCGGGGTTGGTGTCGTCAAAGCGCAGGTTGCACTCCCCGCCGTAGTCCTGGGCGAGGCCGAAGTTGAGGAGGATGCTCCGAGCATGGCCGATGTGGAGGTAGCCGTTGGGCTCCGGGGGGAAGCGGGTGACGAGCTTGGCGTACTTCCCCTCCTTGAGGTCCCGCTCCACGATCTCGGTGATGAAGCACTCGGGGACAAGGCCCATAAGGAGAGTCTACTCAGAACCTGGGGGGCCGCTTCTCAAAGAAGGCCCGGATGCCCTCCTTCAGGTCCCCGGTCTCCCGCACCCAGGCGTTGGCGAGGGCGGCTAAGCGGAAGCCGTCCTCGAGGCCCATCCCCGGAAGGGCAAGAAGGAGCTCCTTGGTGAGGCGGAGCGAGGTGGGGGCGTTCTTCGCCACCTCCTCCGCTAAGGCCTTTGCCTCCTCCAGGACCTTTCCGGGAGGAGCGATGCGGTTGGCAAGGCCCAGGGCCTTGGCCTCCCTTGCCTCCACGAGCCTTCCCGTGAGGAGGAGGTCCTTGGCGGCCTTTTCCCCCACGGTCCGCACCAGGATCACCGAGACCAAGGCAGCCACGAAGCCGATCTTCACCTCGGTGTAGCCGAGCCGCGCCTCCTCGTCCATGACCACCAGGTCGCAAGCCAGGGCGAGCCCCGCTCCCCCGGCCACCGCCGGGCCGTTCACCGCGGCCACCGTGGGCTTGGGGTAGGTGTAGACGCGGTGGAAGAGGCGCATGAGGGAGAGGGAGTGGCGGTAGTTCTCCTCGGCGCCGAGCTCCGTGACCCTTTCCAAGAAGGCGAGGTCCGCCCCGGCGCTGAAGGCCTTGCCCCTTCCCGTGAGGACCACCGCCCGCACCCCAGGGTCGGCCTCCAGGTCGTCCAGGGCCTGGAGGAGGCTTAAGGTCATCTCCGGGGAGAGGGGGTTGCGCCTTTCCGGGTCGTTAAGAAAGACCACGGCCACGCGGCCTTTTTCTACCTGAACCATGGCCCCATTGTAGCCGAGGGGGTTTCTTGCTAGACTTCACCTTAGCCCGCAAACCCTTTCACCGAGGAACGGAGCGGGCTGGGAGGTGATGTAGATAAAGGAGTACCTGACCAACGAACGCATACGCGCCAAACAGGTTCGCGTCGTGGGTCCCGACGGCAAGCAGCTCGGCATCATGGACACCCGGGAGGCCCTGCGCTTGGCCCAGGAGATGGACCTGGACCTGGTCCTGGTGGGCCCCAACGCCGATCCGCCCGTGGCCCGGATCATGGACTACTCCAAGTGGCGCTACGAGCAGCAGATGGCGGAGAAGGAGGCCCGGAAGAAGGCCAAGCGCACCGAGGTCAAGTCCATCAAGTTCCGGGTAAAGATAGACGAGCACGACTATCAGACCAAGCTGGGCCATATCAAGCGCTTCCTCCAGGAGGGCCACAAGGTCAAGGTGACCATCATGTTCCGGGGACGGGAGATGGCCCACCCCGAGCTCGGGGAAAAGATCCTCAACCGCGTAGCCGAGGACCTCAAGGACTTGGCCGTGGTGGAGATGAAACCCGAGATGCTGGGCCGGGACATGAACATGCTCCTCGCCCCGGTGAAGGTCTCCGCCTAGACCCCGCCCAGGGGCCTCTGGTATAGTGGGGGGGCTTTGGGGAGCACCCAAGACCCCCTTTTTGGGGGCGCTTCCCAGGGCGGAGGAGCGGATATGCCGAAGATGAAGACCCACAAGGGCGCCAAGAAGCGGGTCAAGATCACCGCTTCGGGCAAGGTCGTGGCCATGAAGACGGGGAAGCGGCACCTCAACTGGCAGAAGTCCGGGAAGGAGATCCGCCAGAAGGGGCGGAAGTTCGTCCTGGCCAAGCCGGAGGCGGAGCGGATCAAGCTCCTCCTCCCCTACGAGTGAGGGGGTAGAGGATGCCGCGCGCCAAGACCGGCGTCGTCCGCCGCAGAAAGCACAAGAAAATCCTCAAGCTGGCCAAGGGGTACTGGGGCCTTCGCTCTAAAAGCTTCCGCAAGGCCCGGGAGACCCTGTTTGCCGCGGGGAACTACGCCTACGCCCACCGCAAGCGCAGGAAGCGGGACTTCCGCAGGCTCTGGATCGTGCGGATCAACGCCGCTTGCCGCCAGCACGGGCTGAACTACTCCACCTTCATCCACGGGCTTAAGAAGGCGGGGATTGAGGTGGACCGGAAGAACCTGGCGGACCTCGCGGTGCGGGAGCCCCAGATCTTCGCCGAGCTGGTGGAGCGGGCCAAGGCCGCCCAGGGCTAAAGGACCCTTAGAGGCGCCGGGGCTACCCGGCGCCTCCCTCATATGCCCTTCCCTCCCGAGGTCTACGTCCTTCTGGTGGCGGCCCTCCCGGTGGTGGAGCTCAGGGGGGCGATTCCCCTAGGGGTGGCCCTCGGCCTTTCCCCTTGGGAAAGTTTCCTTTGGGCTCTCTTGGGGAACCTCCTCGTGGTGCCCCTGACCCTCGGGCTTCTGCCCTGGGCGGTTGGGGTGGCCGTACGCTCCCCCTTTTTGGCCCGGGTTTGGGAGGCCCTCGAGGCCCGGGTCCGCTTGCGGGGCGAGGAGAAGGTGCAGCGCTTGGGGGCCTTGGGGCTTTTCCTCTTCGTGGCCGTGCCCCTTCCGGGCACAGGGGCCTGGAGCGGGGCGGTCTTGGCGGTGGTCTTGGGCCTTAGGCGGCGCTACGCCTTTTGGGCCTTATCCTTGGGGGTTTTGGCGGCGGGGTTTATCGTCCTCCTCCTTACCGGGGGGGCGGTGGCCGGGCTAAACTACCTGCGATGACCGCGCTTCTTCTTCCCCTCGCCTACCTCGTGGGGGCGTTGCCTTTGGGGTACTGGCTCGCCAGGCGGCGCGGGGTGGACCTGCGCACGGCAAGCCCCTACACCCTGGGCCTGGAAAGCGCCCTTAGGCGCCTCGGCCTGGGCCTCCTTCTCCTCTCCTTCCTCCTGGACTTCCTCAAGGGCTACCTGCCCCTTCTTTTGGGGCGGGCTTTGGGGTTGGACCTCGCCGGCCTCCTCGCCTTGGGGGTGGCGGTCTACCTGGGCCACCTCTACCCCCTCTTCTTCCGGGACCCTTGGCCCCTGAGGGCCAAGGGGGCGGGGATCCTCCTCGGGATCCTCTCCGGCCTTCCCCTCCCGCCCGCCTTAGGCCTCGTCCCCGTGGCCTTGGGCCTCGTCCTCTACGCCCTCACCGGCTACGCCTCCTTGGCCGCCTTGGGGCTTCCCCTGGGGCTTTTGGGGGTGGCGCTTTTTGGGGGGTTCGGCCTTGCGGAAAGGCTTTCCGCCCTCGCCCTCTTCCTCCTCGCCCTCTGGCGCTACAAGGAGAACCTGGGGCGGATCCTCGAGGGCACGGAACCCAAGCTCGGCGAACCCCTGCCCCTCCCTTCGGAGAAGCAGGTGGTCTGCGCCTTCCTGATCCACCCTTTGACCCTCGAGGACTTCTGGCAGAGCCCCCGCTTCCGCTGGCTCAGGCCCCTGGTGCGCCTGGGTCTTCTCAGGCAGGAGTGGATAGAGCGCCTCGCCGAGCGCTTCCGCCCCATGAAGGTGGGGGAGGTGCGGGGGGTGCGGACGGCGGACGGGCGGGAGGTCCTATGCCACCTGATCTCCGCCCCCCTCCTTCCCCACCAGATCAAGGCCAAGCCGGAGCTCGCCGTGCGGCGGGCCATCCAGGGGGCGCGGCTCGCCAAGGAGCTCGGGGCCACGGTGGTGGGCCTCGGGGCCTTCTGGAGCGTGGTGGGGGAGAAGGGGAAAAGGGTGCAGGAGGCCGTGCCGGGCATTGAGGTGACAAACGGCGGCGCCTACACCGCGGGCACCGTCCGCGCGGCCATTCCCAAGATCCTCGCCCACTTCGCCCAAAGCGGTAAGGACCTGAAGGGGGCCACGGCGGCCGTGGTGGGGGCGAACGGGGTGGTGGCCTTCGGCATCGCCCGCCAGATCGCCCCCCTGGTGGAGCGGCTCATCCTGGTGGGGCGGGACTTGGAGCGGCTCAAGCGGGCGGCGGAAAGCCTCCGGAAGAACCTGGAGCGCAAAGGGGAGGCCCCCGAGATCCTGGCCACCACGGAGATCGCTGCCATACGGGAGGCCGACCTGGTCTTCACCGCCACCAGCGACCCCGCCCCCGTGATCTACCCCGAGCACGTGAAGCCCGGGGCCTGGATCTACGACGAGGGCGTCCCCCCCGACGTCCACCCCTCCGTCAGGGAGGTGCCGGGGGTTAGGGTCATCCCCGGGGGGGTGGTGCGGCTTCCCGGGGAGGCGAGGGCCACCTTGGACCTCCACTTCGGCGCCCCCAATCAGGTTCCCGCCTGCCTGGCGGAGACCATGATCCTGGCGGCGGAGGAGGCCTTTGACCGGAAAAGCCTCGGGGGGGAGGTCCGGGCGGAGAACATCCAGTTCTTTGTGGAGCGGGCCGAGGCCTTGGGGTTTCGGGTGGTGGACTAGTGTGGCTCCTCCTTTCCCCCACCCGCCTCGAGGCCCCCTTCCTGGAGGGGGAGCCCTTTACCTTCCTGGCCTGGAAGGGTCTTAAGGGAGAAGGCTTCGTCTACCTGGAGACGGGGATCGGCAAGGTGAACGCCGCCATGGCCCTCGCGGCCTACGCCGCCAAGAACCCCGTGGAAAAGGCCCTCCTCTTCGGCCTCGCCGGGGCCTACCCCGGGGGGCCCGCTTTGGGCGAGGCAGTCTTGGTGGGGGAGGAGGTGGAGGCGGATCTGGGCCTTAAGGAGGGGCTAGCGCCTTTGGGCTTCCCCGCCTTGGCCCTTGGGAACAAGCGCTACTTCAACCGCTTTCCCTTAGACCCCGGCCTCACCGGGGAGCTCGCCCGGGGGCTTGGCCTAAAGGTGGCGGTGGGCCTCACCCGGGACCTGGTCTCGGAGACCCCCGAGGAGGCCCTGGCCCTGGCCCGGCGGTGGGGGGCCTCCCTGGAGAACATGGAGGGGGCGGCCTTCGCCCGGGCCTGCCTGGCCTTGGGGGTGAGGGGGGCGGAGCTCAGGGCCCTTTCCAACCCCGCCGGGGTGCGGGACAAGGCCCACTGGCGCACCAAAGAAGCCCTTTCCGCCCTGGCCCGGGCGGTAAGGCGGCTCCTCGCCGAAGAAGGGGGGGGCCCGTAGGCCCCCCGGCTGAAGGCCATGGGGATCAGGCCTTCTTGAAGAACTCCTCGGCCACGTCCCAGTTGAGGACGTTCCAGATGGCCTGGAGGTAATCGGCCCGGCGGTTCTGGTACTTGAGGTAGTAGGCGTGCTCCCAGACGTCAATGCCCACGATGGGGGTGAAGCCCTCCATCACGGGGTTGTCCTGGTTGGGGGTGGAGAGGACGTGGAGCTTGCCGAAGGGGTCCTTCACGAGCCAGGCCCAGCCCGAGCCGAACCGGCCCATGGCCGCCTGGGTGAGCTTCTCCTTGAGGGCCTGGAAGCCCCCAAACTGCTCGTCAATGGCCTTCTTCAGCTCCCCCACGGGCTCCTTGGCCCCCCCCGGGGTGAGGAGCCTCCAGAAGAGGCTGTGGTTCAGGTGCCCGCCCCCGTTGTTGCGCACGGCGGTCTGGATGTCTTGGGGAAGGGCGGCGAGGTGCCTCAGGAGGACCTCCACCTCCACCCCGTGCAGGTAGGGGTACTTCTCCAGGGCGGCGTTGAGGTTGTTGACGTAGGCTCCGTGATGCTTCTGGTGGTGGATCTCCATGGTCCTAGCGTCGATGTGGGGCTCGAGGGCCTCGTAGGGGTAGCCTAGCTCCGGAAGCTTGAACGGATACGGCATACTTCACCTCCCAAAGCCCACTATAAAGGGCCCACCCCCAGCGGGGGTGGGCTTGCTCACAAAGGCCCCTGGGGGTGGCCTTAGCCCTCGTGAGGCTTGGCGAGCTTTAAGGGCACCACGATGCGGTCAAACTCTTCCTCGGTGAGGTAGCCGAGCTCGAGGGCCGCCTGCTTCAGGGTCTTCTTCTCCTTGAGGGCCTTCTTGACGATCTCCGCCGCCTTGTCGTAGCCGATAGCCTTGTTGAGGGCGGTGGCCAGCATGGGGTTCTTCTGCAGGTGCTCCTCAATCCGCTCCAGGTTGGGCTCAATCCCCTGGGCCAGGTGGGTGTCAAAGGAGGCCACGGCGTCCGCGAGGAGGTTGATGCTCTCCAGGGTGCTGTAGGCCATCACCGGCTTGTAGACGTTGAGCTGGAAGTTCCCCTGGCTTCCCGCGAAGGCCACGGTGTGGTCGTTGCCAAAGACCCGGACCACCACCATGGTGAGGGCCTCCACCTGGGTGGGGTTCACCTTCCCCGGCATGATGGAGGAGCCGGGCTCGTTGGCGGGGATGGTGATCTCCCCGATGCCCGCGTAAGGGCCGGAGGCGAGCCAGCGGACGTCGTTGCCGATCTTCATCAAGGCCCCGGCCAGGGTGCGGATGGCCCCCATGACGTTGACCAGCTCGTCGTGGGCCGCCAGGGCGGCGAAGCGGTTCTCCGCCACCCGGAAGGGGAGCCCCGTCTCCTCCGCAAGGTACTTGGCCACGAGCTCCCCAAAGCGGGGGTGGGCGTTTAAGCCCGTGCCCACCGCCGTTCCGCCGATGGCGAGGTTGTAAAGGCCCTTTTCCATCTCCTTGACGGCGGCGAGGGTGGTCTTAAGCTGGGCCGCCCAGCTGCCAATCTCCTGGCCCAGGGTGATGGGCACGGCGTCCATCAAGTGGGTCCGCCCCACCTTGACGATGTGGTCAAAGGCCTGGGCCTTGGCCGTAAAGGTCCGGATCAGGCCCTCCACCGCGGGATAGAGCCTCTGGTGGAGCGCCAGGGCCACGGCCACGTACATGGCGGTGGGGAAGGTGTCGTTGGAGCTCTGCCCCCGGTTCACGTGGTCGTTGGGGTGGACGTACTTGCTACCCAGGGGCTTCCCCAGGATCTCCGAGGCCCGGTTGGCGATGACCTCGTTGACGTTCATGTTGGTCTGGGTGCCGCTTCCCGTCTGGAAGACCACCAGGGGGAAGTGGTCGTCCCACTTCCCCTGGACCACCTCCTCCGCCGCCTGGATAATGGCTTTGGCGATCTCCTCGGGGAGCTCCCCGAGCTCCAGGTTGGCTCTCGCAGCCGCTTTCTTCAGCATCCCGTAGGCCCGGATGATCTCCAGGGGCATGCGGAAGCGGTCGGTCCCGATCCTGAAGTTCTCCAGGGAGCGCTGGGTCTGCGCGCCCCAGTACTTGTCCGCCGGCACCCGCACCTCGCCCATGGTGTCCCGCTCAATCCGGCATTCCATAGGGCACCTCCCAAAGGGATTCTACCCCCAAGGTTCGGCGTATGATGGGGGCATGCGCGAGGTGTACGTTGTCGCCGCGGTGCGGACCCCCATCGGCAAGTTCGGGGGGGTCTTCAAGGACGTAAGCCCCGTGGACCTCGGCGCCCACGCCATGCGGGAGGCCTTAGTCCGGGCGGGGGTGGAGGGAAAGGCCTTGGACCTCTACATCTTCGGCAACGTCCTCAGGGCTGGGCACGGGCAGCTTCTCCCCCGGCAGGCGGCCTTGAAGGCGGGCATCCCCAAGGAGGTGGACGGCTACCAGGTGGACATGGTCTGCGCCTCGGGGATGATGGCGGCGCTCAACGCCGTCCAGTTCCTGCGCACCGGGGAGGCCCACCTGGTCCTGGCGGGGGGGATGGAGTCCATGAGCCAGGCGGGGTTCTACCTCTCCCACCGGGCGCGGTGGGGGTACAAGTTCCTCTTGGGCGCTCCGGAAAACCTCCAGGACATCCTCCTCAGGGACGGGCTTTCCGACCCCTTCACCGGGGAGGCCATGGGGGAGCAGGCGGAACGGCTCGCCCAGGACCACGGGGTGACGCGGCAGGAGATTGACGAGGCCGCCTACCTCTCCCACAAAAGGGCGGCAGAGGCTACGGAGAAGGGCCTCTTTGCCTGGGAGATCGCCCCCATGGAGGTCCAAGGGAGGAAGGGCCCGGTGGTGGTGGACCGGGACGAGGGGATCCGGCCCGAGACCACCCTGGAGTCCCTCGCCGCCCTGAGGCCCGCCTTCAAGAAGGATGGGGTCCTCACGGCGGGGAACTCTAGCCAAATCTCCGACGGGGCGGCGGCCCTCCTCCTCGCCTCCGAGGAGGCGGTGAAGGCCCACGGCTTAAAGCCCCTGGCCAGGGTTTTAGGTGGGGCCTGGGCTGCCGGGGAGCCCTGGCGCTTCCCCGAGGCCCCCATCCCCGCCGCCAAAAGGCTTTTGGACCGGCTGGGGATGCGGGTTTCCGACTTCGGCCTCTTTGAGAACAACGAGGCCTTCGCCCTGAACAACGTCCTCTTCAGCCGCCTTCTGGACGTCCCTTACGAGCGGCTCAACGTCTTCGGAGGGGCGGTGGCCTTGGGCCACCCCATCGGAGCGAGTGGGGCGAGGATCCTGGTCACGCTCCTCAACGCCCTGCGGGCGAAGGGAGAAGAGCGGGGCCTCGCCGCCATCTGCCACGGGACCGGGGGCTCGGTGGCCTTTGCGGTGGAGGTGGTGTAGCGGGGCGCCCCTAGAGGAGCCCGTCCAGCTCAAAGGCCTCGAGGCGGAACTCCTCCAGGGCCACCTGGAACCCCCCCGCCTCCGCCAGGAAGCGGGCCGCGGCCCGCATCGTCTCCTCCACCCAGCCGGGGTCGTTGCCGAGGAGGGTGAAGCCCACGACCTCGTAGCCCCAGGCGTCCAGGCCGTAAAGCCTTGCGGCGGAAACGGGAAAGCGGGCCTTGAGCCTCTCCAGGGCCGGCTTGATGAGGGCCCGCTTTTCCTTGAGGCTCCGGGCCGGGGTCTCCAGCCTGGCGGTGTAAAGGCCGAGGTAGGCCTTCATGGCAGGTAAGACCAGTATGCCCCGGCCCCTTAGAACATGGGTCCGATGCGGAAGTGGATCCGCCCCGTGGGGCTTTCGGGGCTGAAGGCGTAGTCCAGCCGCAGGGAGGGGAGGAGGGCCCCGAAGACGTCCAAATCCAGCTGGATCCCGATTCCCGCGCCCCACTTCACCCCCCCGGTGTTGTCGGCGAGGCCGAGGTCGGTGAAGAGGATGCCGTAGAGGTTGGTGCCTCCTTGGGGGGAGAGGCGGAAGTCGTAGCGGTACTCCACGCTTGCGGTGGCGAAGGAGAGGCCCCCGTACTTGCGGTCCTCGTAGCCCCGGAGGAGGAGGGCCTCGGAGCCGCCTCCGGAGAGGTAGAAACGCTCGCTTTCCGGCGGGTAGCCCAAAAGGGTCCCCGCGGAGAGGCGGAAGGCGAGGACCTGGCGCTTTTCCGCGTCCAGGGGCAGGTAGGTCTTGCCCGTGGCCACCAAGGGGACAAAGAAGCTCCGTCCTCCGGTATCGGGGAGGGAAAGGCCGAGGCCGGTGGCGAGGCTCGCCTCATACCCCTGGGTGCGGAACCGGGGGTCGTCCACGTCCAGGTAGGCCAGGGTGGTGTCCAGGCGGAGGGTCCAGCCGGCGTCCGGGAGGAGGGTGCGCACGTAGGTGGGGTCCTTGTAGGTGTTGGCGCCCGGGGGGTCGCAGGGGCGGCTTGCGTCCTGGCCGGTGGTGTCGCAGGGGGCGCCTGGGTCGTAGACCTCCAGGAGGTAGGCGGAGCGCCGGAGGGAAAGCCCCAGGGAGGTCCGCAGGTTGCTGAGATCGCGGGAGAGGGGGCGGCTTAAGGAGAGGGACGCCCCGGTGCGCCTCTCCGTGTACTCCCAGCCCGTGTCCGTGGTCCCGTCCAGGAGCTTGGTGTTGCCGATGGGGGTGCTGTAGAGGCTGAAGGCCAGGCTGGTGCGCACCTCCTTGAGGTCCAGGTAGTCCAGGTAAAGCCAGGGGACGGTGTAGGCAGCGGCGAAGGAGAGGTTGTCCCGGGCGTCGTTCTGGATGAAGGCGAGGTCCAGGCCTACCTGGTGGGCCAGGCCGAAGAGGTTGGTCTCCTTAAAGGAGAGGCTTCCCGACCAGCCCTCTAGGGAGCTCCAGCCGATGGCGGGCTGGAAGAGGCCGGTCCGCGCCTCCTTGAGGCCCAGGACCACCACGGCCTCGTCCGGCTTCTCCCCGGGGGCGAGGGAGACGCGGGGCGGCTCGGCGAGGAGCCCCGTGGCCATGAGGCGGGCGATGGCCTTCCTGAGCCCCTGGACGTTCAGGAGGCTTCCCGGCTTGGGAAGCTCCCGCAGGACGACCTCGTCCCGGGTGCGGTGGCCTCCCTGCCACTCCAGGCGGTACCCCCCGATCTTGAGCTCCACCACCTCCAGGCGGTAGACCCCGTCCTGGAAGCTGTAGCGGACGTCCGCCACCTCGTAGCCCTCCTCCCGGTAGCGCTCGGCCACGCGGGCCGCGTCCTCCTGGGCGAGGGCGGGGGTGTAGACCTCCCCGGGCTTGAGGCGGAGGAGGCCGAGGAGGGCCTCGGTGGGAAGGGCGGTGTTCCCCGAGACCTCCACCCGCTCAATCCTCCCCCCTTCCGGGCCGAGCTCCAGGCGCACCACCACCTCGTCCCCCTGGGGGAGGAGGGTGAAGTTCACCACGCGGGAGAGCTTCCGGGAGAGGTCCTGGATCCCCTCCAGGAGCTTCTGGTAGTTCAAGGGGTCTTTCGGCTTCAGGGGGAAACCCTCCAGGGGAAGCCCCTCCCCCTCCACCCGGGCCACCTTGAGCTCCCGCACCTGGACGGTGAGGACGCCCTCCTCCAGGGTGGAGGCCTGGGGGTCGGGGCCGCTAAAGCGGTAGCCCGCCTCCTCGTACCGCTTGGCGATGGCCCTAAGGGCCTCTTGGTACTTGGCGAAGTCAAAGCTTCCCTTGAGGGCCTCGAGGCCCTTGCGGAGCTCCTCTTCGGGAAGAAGGCTTACCCCCAGGAGGCGCACCGCCTTCACCTCCGGGCGCTCCTCCACCCGGAAGGTGAGGGCGATCCCCTCCTTGTCCTCCTTGGCCTCCACCGCCACCTTGGGGGTGAAGGGGAAGCCCGCCTGCCGGTAGGCCCGGGCCAGGGCCTCCGCGGCCTCTTGGGCGCGGACGGGGTTGTAGGTCGCCCCCTTGCCGATGGCGAAGTTCTGCTCCAGGAAGGTGAGGAGCCGTTCCTCGGGGAAGGCCTCGGTCTCCACCCGGACCGCGGCGATGGGGGGGTTGGGGACGAGGACGATCTTGAGGACGTCCCCCTCCAGGGCGAGACGGACGTCCCGGAAGTACCCCGTTTCCAGGATGGCCCGCCTTGCGGCCTCGAGGTCTTGGGGCTCGTCCCCCACCCCGAAGGGGAGGGCGGCCCGGGCCAGGGCCTGGAGGACGGGGTCCGCCCCCTCCACCACGATCTCCCGTAGGGGGGCCGCGAGGGCCGTAAGGGCCAGAAGGCCCAGGGCGAGAAGCCGCTTCATGGCCGGAAGCTTACCCAAAGGCCGTTAAGCCTGTGTGAGAGTAAAATGCCGGGTATGGAGCTCTACGACAAGATCCAGGAGGCCGTGGCCTACGTCCGCTCCAAGACGGACTTCGTCCCCGAGGTGGGCCTGGTTTTGGGCTCGGGGCTCGGCCCCTTGGCCGACGAGGTGGAGAAGGTGGCGGAGATCCCCTACGGGGAGATCCCCCACTTCCCCGTCTCCACCGCCCCGGGGCACGCCGGGAGGCTCATCCTGGGGCGCCTCGAGGGTAAGCCCGTCCTGGTCTACAAGGGCCGGGTCCACTACTACGAGGGCTACTCCGCCGAGGAGGTGGTCTTCCCCGTGCGGGTGGGCTTCTTCCTCGGGGCCAGGACCTTCCTCCTCACCTCCGCCGCCGGGGGACTTAACCCCAGGTTTCGGGCGGGGGGGATCATGCTCCACCTGGACTACATCAACTTCGCCGGGGCGAACCCCCTTAGGGGCAAAAACGACGAGCGGCTTGGCCCCCGCTTCCCGGTGATGTTTGAGGCCTACGATCCCGAGCTCATAGAGCTTGCCCGCAAGGTGGCGCGCAGGCAGGACCTCCACCTCTTTGAGGGGGTCTATGCTTGGTTCATGGGGCCGAGCTTCGCCAGCCGGGCGGAGCTTAAGGTTCTGCGGGAACTCGGGGCGGACGCCATCGGCATGTCCACCGTGCCCGAGGTCATCGCGCTCCGCCACCTGGGCGCCCGGGTTCTTGGCCTATCCACCATCACCGACATGGCCGTGCCCGAACGGGAGCACCACGCCACGGAGGAGGAGGTCCTGCGCGTGGCCGCGGAGACGGGCCC
>Ga0207808_100232_pt1 | contig 34459 bp, 29 predicted proteins | sample CeladaPassaB1F05_FD_187482 | JGI IMG/M metagenome (GOLD analysis project Ga0207808, IMG submission 187482) | Cellulose-adapted microbial communities from the Joint BioEnergy Institute, USA - Passage B1F05 (SPAdes) (version 2) | ecosystem: Engineered > Bioreactor > Continuous culture >... | reverse complement strand
GCTGACCGGCTCGGCGCTGCTGGCGCTGGCGCACAGCCACGGTGCGCTGACCGTCGACGAGGCGTGGGCGGCGGCGCACATCGACGAGGACTGGCAGATCGAGCAGTGGGGCGAGGACTACGAGGCCGCCCAGCGCCGCCAGTACCGCTGGAGCGAGATGCAGGCGGCAAGCCGGCTGCTGGAGCTCATCGGTTAGGCGACGCGTGACGACATCATTTTTTTGACGGCGCACCGACGGGTTCCGCAGGGAACAGCCGTTAACGGGGCAGTGACGCTAAACAGGGTATGCTCGCTGGACTGATCGAGTGGGGTGCGCCATGGAGTTTTCACTTGCTGTTTGGGGTGCGCTGGCCGGGGCAGCGATCTGCCTCGGGGCAGGAGTTGCCGGCGCGAAATCGGTGCTGGATGCGGCGAAGAACGCGGCACAGCGGCAGGTGCTCAAGCGGGTTCTGAGCTTGGGTGGCGCTTATGCCGCGGTGCTCATGGGACTCGTTCTGCTGGCAGCTTTCGGTGTGTTGGGCAGCTGGGCCTATAAGGCGGCCGTCGTGCTCTGGTTCGGCCCGCTGATCCCGGCGCTCGCCTGGGCGCATCGCCGTCTCGATGCGGCGACGTCCGCTGAAACGGCAGCAATCGCCTGATCCTTTGTCGATCACGACAGCTGGTCGGGCCGCTGCCACGGCCAGCGGCCATCAAGCTCCACCTGGATGCTGATGCTGAGGAACGTGCGGATCAGCACGATGACAGCCAGCGCCAGGACGTTCTCCAGCGAAGGATGGACGGCGACGGTGCGCACGAGATCGCCGGCGATCAGCACCTCGATGCCGAGCAGCAGCGTGCGGCCAAGGCCGCGCCGGAAGGTGCGGAACGCATCCGGTTCACCACCCCATAGGTGCCCGAGATATCGCATAGCTGCGAACAGAAATCCGATCACGATGACCGCGACGGCGGCAGCCTCGAGCAGCTGCCCCACAACGGCAATAAGCGGCGCGCCCTCGTCCAACATGCCGAAACCTCCTGAGCCGCAAAACTTGAGGCTCGCGGCCTGGGTTCAGCGCTAAGTTGGTCTCCCGGCATGGGCTGCCAGCCCGGGGTGCGCCGCCCAAAGAATTTGCACCCCGTTCGGCGCGTGCTATTCACCCGCGGAACGTCCCATCGTGCCCAAAGGGGTGCAGTCTGCCATGAAGGATATTCTCGAGGAGCTTGAGCGGCGTCGGGCGGTGGCCCGGCTCGGCGGTGGTGAGGCGCGGATTGCGGCCCAGCACAAGCGCGGCAAGCTGACGGCGCGCGAGCGCATCGACCTCTTGCTCGACGAGGGCTCCTTCGAGGAGTTCGACATGTACGTCGAGCACCGGTGCACCGACTTCGGGATGGAGAAGACGAAGATCCCGGGAGATGGCGTCGTCACCGGCTGGGGCACCATCAACGGCCGCATCGTCTACGTGTTCGCCAAGGACTTCACGGTGTTCGGCGGCTCGCTGTCGGAGACGCACGCGAACAAGATCATCAAGATCCAGGACATGGCGCTGAGGAACCGGGCGCCGATCATCGGCCTGTTCGATGCGGGCGGCGCGCGCATCCAGGAGGGCGTGGCGGCGCTGGGCGGCTACGGCGAGGTGTTCCTGCGCAACGTGCTGGCCTCGGGCGTCATCCCGCAGATCTCGGTGATCATGGGCCCGTGCGCGGGCGGCGACGTGTACTCGCCGGCCATGACGGACTTCATCTTCATGGTGAAGGACACGAGCTACATGTTCGTCACCGGCCCGGACGTGGTGAAGACGGTCACGAACGAGACCGTCACGGCAGAGGAGCTGGGCGGCGCGAAGATCCATACAACTCGTTCGTCCATCGCCGACCACGCCTACGAGAACGACGTCGAGGCGCTGCTGCAGGTCCGGCGGCTGATGGATTTCCTGCCGTCGAACAATCGCTCCGGCGTGCCCGTGCTGCCGACGAAGGACAGCCCGGATCGCGTGGAGCCGTCGCTCGATACGCTGATCCCGGACAACCCGAACAAGCCGTACGACATCAAGGAGCTGATCTTGAAGGTCGTGGACGAGGGCGATTTCTTCGAGATCCAGGAGGCGTTCGCGAAGAACATTGTTGTCGGCTTCGCGCGGATGGAGGGCCGTACGGTGGGCATCGTCGCCAACCAGCCGCTGGTGCTGGCGGGCGTGCTCGACTCGGACGCTTCGCGCAAAGCGGCGCGCTTCGTGCGGTTCTGCGATTGCTTTGAAATCCCGATCGTGACGTTCGTCGACGTTCCGGGCTTCCTGCCGGGAACGGCGCAGGAGTACGGCGGGCTCATCAAGCACGGCGCCAAGCTGCTCTTCGCCTATGCCGAAGCGACGGTGCCCAAGGTGACGGTGATCACGCGCAAGGCGTATGGCGGCGCCTACGACGTGATGAGCTCCAAGCACATCCGTGGCGACGTCAACTACGCCTGGCCAACGGCGGAGATCGCTGTGATGGGTCCCAAGGGCGCGGCCGAAATTCTCTTCCGCTCAGAGCTCAACGATCCTGAAAAGATCGCGAAGCGCATCAAGGAGTATGAGGACCGATTCGCCAACCCGTTCGTGGCTGCCGAGCGCGGCTACATCGACGAGGTGATCCAGCCTCGCAACACCCGTCGCCGCATCTGCCGCGCGCTCAACATGCTGCGCAATAAGACGGTCGAGAACCCCTGGAAGAAGCACGACAACATTCCGCTGTAGGCCATCGCCCAAAAACAATCCCAGCAATGTTCAAGAAAATTCTTATCGCCAACCGTGGGGAAATCGCCTGCCGGATCATCAAGACGGCGCGGCGGATGGGGATCAAGACGGTTGCCGTTTACTCGGATGCCGACCGGGACGCGCTGCATGTGGAGATGGCGGACGAGGCTGTGCACATCGGGCCACCGCCTGCCGCGCAGTCCTACCTGGTGATCGAGAAGATCGTCGAGGCGTGCAAGCAGACGGGCGCGGAGGCGGTGCACCCGGGCTACGGCTTCCTTTCAGAGCGAGAGGCTTTTCCGGTCGCGCTAGCGGAAGCGGGCATCGTGTTCATCGGCCCAAATCCCAAGGCGATTGCGGCCATGGGCGACAAGATCGAGTCGAAGCGCATGGCCGCCAAGGCGAAGGTCTCAACGGTGCCCGGTTACCTCGGGGAGATCGCCGACGCGGCCGAGGCCGCCCGCATCGCCGAGGAAATCGGCTATCCCGTGATGATCAAGGCCTCCGCCGGTGGCGGCGGTAAAGGCATGCGCATCGCCCACACCCGCAGGGAGCTGGAGGAAGAGTTCGACGCTGCGCGCTCGGAGGCGAAAGCGAGCTTCGGGGACGATCGGGTCTTCATCGAGAAATTCATCGTCAATCCGCGGCACATAGAAATTCAGGTGCTAGGGGATAAGCACGGCAACGTGATTCATCTCGGCGAGCGCGAATGCTCTATCCAGCGCCGCAATCAGAAGGTCATCGAGGAAGCGCCGTCACCGCTGCTGGACGAGACGACCCGCAAAGCCATGGGCGAGCAGGCGGTCGCTCTGGCAAAGGCGGTGGGCTACGACTCTGCGGGCACGGTGGAGTTCGTCGCAGGACAGGACAAGAGCTTCTACTTCCTGGAGATGAACACGCGCCTGCAGGTTGAGCATCCGGTCACCGAGATGATCACCGGCATCGACCTCGTGGAGCAGATGATCCGCATCGCCGCCGGTGAGGAGCTGAAACTCCGTCAGGATGACGTCACCTTCACCGGCTGGGCCATCGAGAGCCGTATCTACGCCGAGGACCCGTTCCGCAACTTCCTGCCGTCTACCGGGCGGCTCGTGAAGTACCGCCCTCCTGCCGAGGGCTCGGCCGAAGGCATGGCCGTGCGCATCGACACCGGCGTGGCCGAGGGTGGCGAGATCTCCATGTACTACGACCCGATGATCGCCAAGCTTATTACGCATGCACCAACGCGCGAAGCGGCCATCGAGCTTCAGGCGCAGGCGCTTGATGCCTTCTATATCGAGGGCATCAAGCACAACATTCCGTTCCTGACCGCGCTGATGCAGCACCCGCGCTGGCGTGAGGGCGATCTGTCGACGACCTTCATTCAGGAGGAGTATCCCAACGGCTTCGAGGCCCGGGCCCCCGGAGGGGAAGAGCTGCAGATTCTGGCAGCCGTCGCCGCTGCCATTGATCACCTCCACAACTGCCGACGGCGGAAGATCACAGGTCAGATGCCGGGGCGGGCTGTATCCTTCGCGAAGCGCCGCGTCGTCGATGTTGGAAATGGTGTCCGTCGTCGCGTGATTGTGGACGGCGAGCTGGATGGGCCAATCACGGTGACGTTGCTCGACGACGACGGAAACCCGTCCGACACGCTCGAAATCGCCTCGAAATGGTGGCCGGGTGAGCCCGTCTGGTCGGGCATGGTGCGCGACCGCGACGTGTCGGTTCAGGTTCGCCCGATCCTCAACGGTTTCGAGCTGGCCTACCGCGGCATGCGCGTGCCGGCTCGCGTTTACACGGAGCGGGAAGCAGAGCTCGCGGCGCTGATGCCGGTCAAGGCCGCCGCCGATACGTCCAAGGTGCTTTTGTGCCCAATGCCAGGTCTCGTGAAGGCCATCCATGTTGAGGCTGGCCAGGAGGTGAAGGCTGGCGATCCGCTCGCCGTTGTCGAAGCCATGAAGATGGAGAATACCCTGCGGGCGGAGCGGGACGGCATTGTGAAGGCCGTCAACGCCAAGCCGGGTGACAGCCTCGCCGTTGATGCCGTGATTATGGAGTTTGCGTAACCCGCGCCCTGGTTCTCGAGAGGAGGACCAATGACATTCGAGCGTCGCCTCGCCCAGCTCTTCCGGATGGATGACGAGGCGTGGGCGCGCCATGCCAACCCCTGGAGCGTCTGGACCCGCGTTATCTCACTGCCGCTCCTGATGCTGGCCGTGTGGAGTCGCGTCTGGATCGGCTGGTGGTCGCTCTTGCCGATTGCGGGTGTGATTTTCTGGCTCTGGATCAATCCGCGCGCCTTCCCGCCACCTCGGTCCACGAACAATTGGGCCTCCAAAGGCGTGCTGGGCGAACGCGTTTGGCTCAACTGCCGTGAGGTGCCGGTGCCGGAGCATCATCGGCTGGTGCCGAACGTTCTGACGGTCCTCTCGGCCGTAGGCGCGATTTTCTTCGTTTGGGGGCTGGTGAGGCTCGAAATCTGGCCTACGCTATTGGGGCTCGTCCTCGTGATGCTTTCCAAACTGTGGTTCGTGGACCGAATGGTCTGGCTGTACGAGGACATGAAGGAGCGTCATCCACCTTACCGCGCGTGGCTCAGGTAACGGGGCTTGCCGCCTGAGCTGTGCAGGGGCAACATGGCCAAGGCTTCTGACCGCAACGCGATGCGCAAATTTGCGCCAACAAGACACTCAATCAGGGGATCTTCCATGCGCAGCTTCCATATGCCTGGCCGCTCGCCTGTCTACGCCCGGCGCGCCATGTGTGCCACGTCACATCCGCTCGCGACTCAGGCGGCCATCGAGATCTTGCGCGAGGGCGGCAATGCGGTGGATGCGGCGCTGACGGCTGCGGCGGTGCTCGCCGTTGTTGAGCATCCAATGACGGGCATCGGTGGCGACTGTTTCGCCATCATCGCAAAACCGGGACAGAAGCTGATTGGGTTGAACGCCTCCGGTCGCGCGCCAGCGGCGGCAACAGCCGAGTGGTATGCGTCCAAGGGCATCAAGGCGATCGAGATGCAGTCGCCGCACGCGGTGACGGTACCCGGTGCCATCGACGGTTGGACGACGCTGCTCGCCGATCATGGCTCCAAGCCGCTGTCCCGCATTCTGGCTCCGGCCATCGAGTATGCGGAGGGCGGATTTCCGGTCGCGCCGCGCGTCGCCTACGATTGGGCCAACGTCGCCGAAAAGCTTAAAGGACACCCGGGATCACGCCAGCATTTGCTGCCGAATGGCCGGCCGCCGCGTGTCGGCGAGGTGATGCGTTTCCCCGCGCTTGCCCGCACGCTGAAGATCATCGCCGAGCAGGGGCGTGATGGCTTTTATCAGGGCGAGGTTGCCGAGGATATCGTCGCTGAGCTCAGGGAGCTCGGTGGTCTCCACACGCTCGAGGACTTCGCTGCTCAGCGGTGCTCCTACGTGGATCCGATTTGCGTCACGTACCGCGGCGTCGAGCTGTGGGAGCTGCCGCCGAACAATCAGGGCATTGTCGCCCTGATCATGCTCAAGATCCTGGAGAAGACCGGCTTCGGGACGAACGACGCCACTAGCGCCGAGCGCTACCATATGATGATGGAGGCGGGCTGGCTTGCCTACGCCCTGCGCGATGCGTTCGTGGCGGACCCGGAGATGGCGAGCGTGCCTGTGGAGCACATGCTGTCCGATGCCGTCATCAGCGACCTGGCGCGGCGGATCGATCCGAAACGGCGCACGCCGGATCTTGGTCCCGTCCCGCAGCCGTCAGGCTCGGACACGATCTATCTCAGTGTGGTCGACGAGCAGGGGATGGCGGTTTCCTTCATCAACTCCATCTACAGCCCGTTCGGCTCCGGCATCATGACGCGCAAGACGGGCGTGATGCTGCACAACCGCGGGCAGGGCTTCGTGCTCGATCCGAAGCACCCGAACTGCATCGCGCCCCGCAAGCGGCCCATGCATACGCTCGTGCCAGCAATGGCCATGCGCGACGGCAAGCCGTTCCTGTCGTTCGGCGTCATGGGCGCCGCCTTCCAGCCCATGGGCCATGCCTATGTGCTCACCAACATCCTCGACTTCGGCATGGACCCGCAGGAGGCCATCGACTGCGCCCGCGTATTCTTCGAGGGCGAGGAACTGCAGGTTGAGGAATCCGTTCCGAGCTCGACGGTGGAGAAGCTCGCGGCGATGGGGCACCGCGTCTCGGTGCGCAGCGAGCCGTGGGGCGGCGGTCAGGCCGTGTGCTTCGACCACGAGAACGGCGTGTTGATCGGCGCCTCCGATCCGCGGAAGGATGGTTGTGCCTTAGGGTACTAAGATCGACCTCACGACGATGTCTGCTTCATCGCTCCGCACCGTGCATGTTCGCATCGAAGGCCGCGTTCAGGGCGTGGGCTTTCGCGCATGGGTGGCTGATGAAGCCCACGCACTCGGTCTCAGCGGCTGGGTGCGCAACCGCCGCGACGGCACCGTCGAAGCCTTGTTCGGCGGAGACGTCGAAGCCGTCGCGGAAATGCTCCGGCGGTGTGAGAAAGGGCCGCCGGCTGCGCGTGTGACCGGCGTTGAGATCGTAGACGAAGGTTTGCCGGTTGAACCGGGCTTCCGCGTGGAGCGGACGGTCTAGGCCGATCAGCACGAAGTTGTGCGAACGATTCCGTTTGAGAAGGAGCGGGCGGATTTTTAGGCGCTCAGGACTTCGGAATGTCCTGGGCGAGCAGCTCCCGTAGTTCGGGCGTCACTTCCGGGCGTACGCCGAACCATAGCTCAAAGCCTCTCACGCCTTGATAAAGCAGCATGTCCAGGCCGTCGGCGGTCTTGAGCCCGAGCCGCCGCGCCTGCGCCAGCAGCTTCGTTTCAAGCGGCACGTAATTAATATCTGCAACCACCCCACCCGGCGCCATGCGCAAGAGGTCAACGTCGAGATCGGGATTGCCCTTGAGCCCGAGAGATGTGGCATTCGCCGCAAGGCCCGCGCCTTCGAGCACTTTGTTCCGATCCTCCCAAGGGGCAGGGACGATGCGGTCTCCGTAGAGCTTCGCCATTTCGGCCGCGCGCTCGAACGTGCGGTTGACGACGTGGATCCGCGCAACGCCGCGCTCGAGTAGCCCCCAGACGACGGCTCGTGAGGCTCCGCCGGCGCCGAATACGACGGCGGGACGATCCTTGTTCTGCTCCCATCCCGGTGCTCCGGCATCCAGAGCGCCAAGGAAACCTTCCACGTCCGTATTCGTGGAGCGCAGCTCGCCGTTCTCGTACCAAAGCGTATTTGAGGCGCCGACAGCCCGCGCGCGCTCATCGGGCTGGGTCAGGCGGAAGGCGGCCTCCTTGTGCGGAATCGTGATATTCGCCCCGACGTAACCGTGGCTGCGGAGGTTCGCGATGAAGGCGGGGAATTCTTCCGGCGACACCTCTTCCATCCGGTATTCGCCGTCGATGCCGTAATGCTTCAGCCACCAGCCGTGCATTTTCGGCGAACGAGAATGCTTGACCGGCCAGCCGATTACACATGCGGCCCTGTTCTCAGTGCTCATTCCCTCAGCTCCTCTCGCGCCGCAGCAGATCGGCTACGCGCACGGGCAAACCTGTCTTCGCGGACTCCGCGATGGCAAGCGTCGCTGCGAGCGTACGCGTTGCGTCGGCGCCGCTCGGGACGGGCTCGGCCTTACCGCGGATGACATCTACGAAATGACTTAGCTGCTCGATGTAAGGATCTGCGGGCATGAAGGGAATGCGCTTTTGCGTCAGTGGCACGCCCCAGCTCTCCTGTCCTTCATCGTGCCAACGGTGTTCGAGCGAGGGGACGCTGAGCGAACCGCGCGTTCCCGAGATCAAATAGCAGTTCTCCGGTTCGTGCGGATAGAACGGGTTTTCACGCGAGGTGCACTCCCAGCTCCACGGCGCCGAAACACTGTCCGAGACGAGTAGCGTGCCGAGTGCACCATTCGCGAAAGTGAGGATCGCGGCTGCAGTATCTTCCACCGGGAAGCCGCGAGCCATGTTCGCTGTTTTCGCCTGCACGGTTTCGATTTCGCCGCAGAGCATGCGCAGGCAGTCGACGTCGTGGATGGCATTGATGAGGAGCGGCCCGCCGCCTAGCTCGCGCCGCCACGTAATGTCGAAATAGTCCTTCGGCTTGTGGCAGAGCCACAGGGTAGCCGCTGCGATGACCTGTCCAATGCCGCCCGAACGGACCAATTCGACCGCTTTCCGCATGATCGGGTTATGGCGGCGGTGATGCCCGACGAGGATCGGCACGTTCGCGCGCTCTCCGGCTTCGACGAGATCAAGCGCGGCTGCAACAGTATCGGCGATGGGTTTTTCGACGAGAACAGGAATACCACGCTCAATGCAGGCGATCCCAACGCTGCAGTGAAGCTGGTTCGGCGTGGCGATGATGACGCCATCCGGGTTTTCTCGGTCCAGCAGGGGTTCGTGGCTGGCGTAGTGGGGAACGCTGAGCTCGGATGCCAATCTTTCAGCCGCGGATGCCGGGTCGGCGATTGCGGCGAGCACATGCTTTTCCGGATTGGTTTTCAGCGCCTCGATATGCCGCCGGCCGATTATGCCGGAGCCGATAAGGGCTATACGCACCGGGGCCATGGGGCAGTTTCCTCGAAAAGGGATCCCAAAGGGCAGGCGTGAGCTGAAATGTTGGTTTTGCCGCATCGTTGGAGTTCGAGGCCTGCAGGTCAAGGAAATCCACGAAGTCTTTGGGGAGGCGCAACGTGACACTTGCCATGGCAGGCCGTCTGCTGCACCTCAGGAGAGCGTGCGTTAAGGCTTTCTTCCCTGATTCAAGAAGAGGGGCGCAGCCCAATGACCGTGCACATCATCAAGCTGTGCGTCGGTGTCGACAGCATCGAGGAGCTGGCCCAGTGGCAGAAGGGTCGGCTCGCGGCGCAAAAGGCTGCGGGGCAGCAGCCGCGCCTCTTTCACCGCACGCGCATGGTGCCGAAGCGGCAGGCCGAATTGCTGGATGGTGGATCGCTCTACTGGGTCATCAAGGGCGTCATTCAGGTGCGCCAACGCATCACCGGCTTCGGCGAAGGACAAAAGCCTGACGGCGCTCCCTGTTGCCTCATTTTCCTTGACCCTGAGCTTGTTCCGACGCATCCGGTGCCCCGGCGCGCCTTTCAGGGCTGGCGTTATCTCGAGCCCGCCGACGCGCCACCCGATCTCGACGCCCGTGCGTCACAACAGCTGGCTCAACTTCCGCCGCAGATGCGCAAGGATTTGGCCGAGCTGGGGCTGCTTTGATTTTGTGAATACGCAAGGAGACGGAATTGTCTGAGCATCTGCGCGGACCTCGCTACACCAAACTTGTGGCAGAGCTGCCGGCGACTGTGCCGTTCGTCGGGCCGGAAGCTCAGGAACGCGCGCGCGGACGCAAGTTCCGTGCGCGAATCGGGGCGAATGAGAGCGTTTTCGGTCCATCTCCGCGCGCGATCGCGGCGATGCAGCAGGCCGCTGCAGAATGTTGGATGTACGCCGATCCCGAGAATCACGACCTCAAGACAGCTGTCGCTAAGCATCATGGCGTCAGCTTCGAGAACATCGTGGTGGGCGAGGGGATCGATGCGCTGCTCGGCTACACGGTGCGAATGCTTATCGAGCCGGGGAATGTGGTCGTCACCTCGCTCGGGGCCTACCCGACGTTCAACTTTCACGTTGCGGGATATGGTGGGCGACTTGTCCGGGTGCCGTACGTTGGGGATCGCGAAGACCCTGAGGCATTGCTGGATGCCGCGCGCCGTGAGAATGCGAAGCTCATCTACTTTGCTAATCCCGACAACCCGATGGGCTCATGGTGGAATGCGCAAGAGGTTCAGCGGCTCATCGACAATGTGCCGTCGGGGGCGTTGCTGCTGCTCGACGAAGCCTATTCGGACACAGCGCCGCCGGACGCCATACCGCCGATCGACGTCGGCAATCCGCAGGTCCTGCGGCTGCGCACGTTTTCCAAGGCTTATGGCCTCGCAGGTCTCCGCGTTGGCTACGCCATTGGCGAGGCCTCAGTCGTGCGTGCCTTCGACAAGATCCGCAATCATTTCGGCGTGAATCGGATGGCTCACGTCGCTGCCCTGGCAGCTCTTTCCGATCAGCCTTATCTCAGCGAGGTCGTGGCGAAGATCGCCGCGGCGCGTGAACGAATCGGCGCCATCAGCCGGGACAATGGCCTCGAGGCGCTGCCCTCCGCGACCAACTTCGTTGCGGTGGATTGTGGTGGTGACGGGGCTTTCGCAAGGCGCGTCCTCGAAGAGCTTATCGCTCGCGATGTGTTCGTGCGGATGCCTGGCGTTGCACCACTCGACCGCTGCATCCGCATCAGCGCGGGCACGGACGCCGACCTCGACATTCTAGCCGAAGAGCTTCCGCGCGCGTTGAAGGCGGCACGCGGTTAAGCCGAAGGGCGGGCTGACAAATATCAAAAACTCGCTTTTTGTAATTCCCGCTTGTAATTGCAGTTGCGAGATGAAACAGATTCTCTCAGCCCAAGGAGCGCTCGAGCCCTTTTGCTTTTGCGGAATCGAAGTTTAGCCGCGCTCCGAACCGCAGGAAGCTTTGGGGTTACGGCGCATCGCCAGCCTGCTCCTGATTGTGAGTAAATGATTCGCAATAGCCGTGGCTTAACGGCGTGAGTTTCGCGACGTCATTATCTCATCTTCGTGATCCATTAAATCGCCAACGAAAAACCTCCAAGCTGTCATTGGACTGCCGGATTGACAGTATTTGTGAATAAGCTGGGAAAAGCTCGGCTTGTTTTCGTGGCGCAAAAGAAAACTACTGGACGGATGCAGAAAAGATACAATTTACAAGAAATTGTTTATTTCCCGCCGCTGGCCGCATGATCTTGCCATACGCTCCTTAAAACCTGGGTTCAGGGGGCAGTACCGCATCTAAAACCCGCTCGATCGAACGCTGATGTCCTGTCGGGGGACGAAGGCGCAGCGTTCCGTGTCGTGATGCGAGCAGCCATTGGAGCAGTATCATGCAATTGCCAAAGGGTCAGTCCAAGTACGATTCAGTAGTCAATCAGGAAAACGATTTCCTTAGTCAGCTCGAAGTCCGCTACGGCCCCGTAGGCTTACTCGGACGTTATTTCCTGCGCGCAAGCTCAGTAATGCGAGCCCGCGGCCTCACGTTGCACTTTGCCCGGATTGAGGAGCTCGCCGAAACCAATAGGGCGAACCGGGACAATTGGCTTCCTCTGGTCTCGGTCTTCGATCCCAACTCCTTTAAGGCAACAGAAGACAACTTCTTCTGCATCGTTGCGCGCGATCCCAGCGGTCGGATTGTTGGCACGCATGCTTGCCGCCTCTTCGATTGGACGGGTACGAACTTTCATGAGGCGGCCACCAGTCTCAGGCTCTTCTATGAGGACCCTGAGCGGATGCGTCGTCCAGGTGAGAAATGCGAGGTAACGGCACCGAGTGCGAAGACCGTCAGCGGCCTCACCGTATACTCGGGGGCTGCTTGGTATCATCCCGATTACAGGGGGTGCGGTCTATCGCGAATTTTGCCCCACATCGCCAAAGCCTATGCGCTGACGCGCTGGCCCGCGGACACAATCGTGAGCCTGATGGTCGAGGACACGCATAAGCGTGGGTTTGCCCCACGATTTGGCTACACCAACGTGGACTGGGCTGTTTATCTGACGAACTCTGTCGTCGGATCTGGCCGCTTAGCGTTCCTTTCCGTCAAGCGCGAGGAGACACTCAAGCTGATCGCCGACTACTTAGCTGACAGCCCGCAAGTTGATGTTGGAGTCCTCGGCGGTTACGCTTAGCAGATAGATAAAACGACCTTCCTCGGACAACGGCAGCAGCAGCCGCAGATAGCGCCGGCGCTGCCGTTCAGCTCCCGGCCAGCTCACAACTGCATCGACCTCCTCGAGTTCGGGCTGTCCATTTTTGACGACCTCCCGATAGCTGCTGACAACCGACCAGATGTAGCCAAGGTCAGGATGGTCATAGATGCAGGAGTTGAGCGTTTTCTCTGCCCACGTCTTGGCATAGCTGGGCAGGCCACCGCCAAAGCCCCGAAGGACGAAGCTGCGATCGCCACTGATCTCGAATAGGGTATATCTGTGCTGCACAGCGGCGCCAAAGCCTGAAACGCGCGCGAGGTTGCGCCAGTCTCCGCCTGCTGCACGCCACATAGTAAGGGCGCGTACAAGGGGACAGTCAGACGGCAGCCGCATGGCATCGATCGACCGCGCCAGCACCCGGCTTCTTGGCTCGCTGTTTGCTGGCCAATCCTTGCGAAGATATAGGAGTGCCGAGTATGAGCCGGCATGGGCTGGCGCCAGAATTTGGTGGTGCCAGCTCTTGTTCTCGTAGGCGTTCACCAACACGCGGTCGATCTGTTCCGCCGAGAGCCAGTTGATGACACAATCCAAGGCTGCCGGCGATACCGTTTCAGGTCGAAGCCAGATCGTTGCAGATTTTCCTCGCCCTTCCAGACGGATGAAACCGAGGTTCTTAATGACGTAGTCGGGGAAGTTTTGAATGCCGAAAGCGTCAAGCTCTGATCTTAGTTGACTCGATCCGGTATCCCAGATCCTCCCAGCATCGTCGACAAGATACGAAACGACGGCCATCGAAAACTGCAGACCGATGTGTCTGCTCCCCCTACATCACCTCGGCTATCCAAGACCAAAGGTCTACGGGTTGTTAGCTTGCTAAAGTATTAAGCTGAATTGATTCATTTCAATCAAGGGTTTTTCTTTGCGAATCAAGGTTAACTTCCGGTTGTGACGGTCGAGCTGGCATGCCTTGAGTGATCACCACCACACGCCAGCGCGAGGTTCCGCGGTTCGCCAAAGATATCATCTAATTCCACTCGTGACAAATTGCCTCATGCAAATGTTACGCGAGGGCGTGCCGACAAGCAACCGATTGCCTGTTATCCAGATGAAAAATACGTAGTCTGAGCATTTGGCCTGTGGAAATCTCGTGACTGTCACACGAATTCTCGCGTCATGTGAAGGAACACACGTTGTGTTGCTTTGAGATGGGCGAGCTTGGACCAGCGTTTTCTTAATCCGACTTCGGCGATCTGCTTTTTCAAGATTTGCTGTCGGCGCATCAGTTCGATGAGGCAGAACAAGATTGAGACGTCCAAGCTGGGAGCGGGGCTATACTTGGTGTAGGAGTTCAAGAACAGCTCCAGGTCCGAGCGAAAGCGCTTTCCCTTACCGCCCAGATCCTTAAGACTGCCGTACCAGAGCAATGGAAGCAGAAAGCTCGCCACGTCGGTCATCGCGGGAGCTACGACGTCGGCTGTGAAGTCGAAGCCGATGATTTCCCGCCTGCTCACGATGACGTTCTGCGGAATGAAGTCTCCATGTACGCGGACGATCGTCACATTCTCGCTGCTGATCGTTGTCAGCCTCTGCTTCAGCTCGGACGGGGATTCGATGCTTTTATTGGTTGGTCCGAGTGCCGCGCAGTTTTCTGCAACGGTGTCTTCGAGAGCCTTGCCAACCGTTCCAATGTCCACGACTGCGCCTAGCGGCGCCGGTTCCGACGCGCCGATCGAATGAAAGATGCCGAGCCATTCCGCAGAACGGCGGATGGCGTCCTTGCGTGCCTCCTCGAATGGCATGAAAAGCTTGAAGTAACTGTCTCCGCGACGACCATCCACCCACTCCAAGAGATAGGCGCCGCCTAGTCGTTCGTCCGTCCAGCAATCGAGCGGGCGAGGGCAGGTGTAGCCAAGCGATCTCGGCATTGCGTTGTAGTACTTCGAGATCGCATTGAACTCAGCCTCCGCCTGCCTCGGGCCATCTCCGCCGAGGAAGTATTTTGCAAATACTAGACCTCCAGACGACAGCTTTGCCTTCAGGCTAAAAATGTTCTCGTTCTTGACCTTGAAGCAGTCGAAGGAGGTCAACCGGCTTCCGGCCAGTTCAGAGAAGGCGGTCTGCCAAGCGCGCTGAGTTTGCATGTAGTAGGGTGACCCGGCTTTGAGCGATGGCTTACTTTCATATGGTGGACCACCGTTCCTAGCGCAGGAAAGCCGGCAGGGCCATCATCACCTTGCCTCGCCCGACGATTTGGAAACTCGCCGCTGACGCTCCCGGGAAATTGTCGTTCCCGGGAAATTGCCGGGTTGAATTTCATCAACTCTACATTCTCCATTTGATAACAGTCGCGATTTTCAGATTTCGGCTAATCAGCCTTGATGACAAGTCCAATCAGGACCACGGAGAGTTCAGCATAGTCGGGTGGAACATCGAGCGTACTCTTGCTCTCGTCGAAGCCCGTGTCAGCTCAACGTACGCGTCATTTCTCATTTTGTGCGGCCCTCCGATAGGGCCATGCACGAGGGGCGGGGTAGCCTGATGGAATTTCTGCCGCCAGGAAGGGGAATGGAGGCGATTGGGGGCAGCATCCTACTTTCGTTGACTAGCGTCGGGATGGTTGTAGGATGCGCGGCCTCGATCTCACTTCGGGGGCACAAATGAGAGGAAGCTCAAGGATTTTTGCAGCGGCCACCACCGTTGTCATCGCGGCTGCTGCGCTGGCGTTTTCCGGCAAGTTCCGGCCAGCTGAGGCTTATCCGGACAGACCAATCACCGTCATAGTTCCGTATCCGGCCGGCGGTGGAACGGATATTGTGGCAAGGACGCTGACAGCGCTTCTGGAGCAAGAGCTCGGCGTTCCCTTGAACGTTGTGAACCGGGGTGGCGGCGGCGGGCTCATTGGGACGCAGGCTATCGCTGACGCCAAGCCCGATGGATATACGCTCGGCGTGATTGCCAGTGACGTCAGCCTCTACAAGCCGCAAAAACTGTCCGATCTAACCTACGAGAAGCTTACGCCCATCGGGCAAACAAACGAGCTTCCTTCCGGGATAACAGTCAACGTTTCTTCACCCTATAAAACAGCAGCCGAGCTAATTGCCGACATAAAGGCGAAGCCGAACACACTGAAAGGTACGGGCGCGCCGCCGAACCTCAACTGGCATGTCGCTTATGCCGGGTTGATGTTGCGGCTCGGAATTGATCCAAATTCGGTGATCTGGGTGCCTACTCAGGGCGGTACGGCTGGCCATCTGGACGTTGCGGCAGGCAACTCGACCTTTTCGACAGCCTCCCTCGCCGAAGCGCGCGCTCTGATCGACTCGGGCAAGCTTCGTCCGCTGGCGGTGATGGCGAACAAGCGTCTCGAGATGTATCCGGATGTTCCGACAGTCAAAGAGGCGCTCAACGTCGACTGGACTTTCAGCCTTTGGCATGGGCTCGTTGGCCCGGCTAATCTGCCTAAGGAAGTGCTCGACGTCATCGTGCCTGCGATGGAAAAGGTCGTTAAGAAGGACGAGTTTCGGAAACCGCTCCAAGAGCGCGGCTTCACACTCGTGTGGCGAGATCCCGACGCGTTCCGGGAGTTCATGGCGTCCGACCTGAAGGCAATGGAAAGCGTGCTTTCAGCGCTGAATAAGTAGGCGGCAGTTTCCCGACCATGCGCATCGGCGACGGGCTTTTTGGCCTCCTGTTCTGTATTTTCGCTGCGGGCGTGCTATTGCACGTCCGCAGTTTTCCGACGCTGCCTGGACAATTCTATGGGCCAGGCTTTTTCCCGGCGATCGTTCTTGTTGCCCTCCTTCTCTGCGGATTGGCCTTGATCGCCCGGAGCGTTCGACAATCCCCCGAGGGCAGTTTCGCTGTTTCCGCACCAGCCTGGAGTGGGGCAGGGCGCAAGTCCATCGGCGCCGCGATGGTAGTTGTCTTCGCTCTCCTGTTCTATCTTGCGGGCGATTGGATCGGGTTTGTGCCCCTCACGTTTGGATCCCTTTTGATCCTGTACCTCTGGCTTGGTCGCGGCATCGTCTGGTCCATTGGACTTTCGATATCGCTCACCCTTCTGATCGAGGGGCTTTTTCGTGGCCTATTAAGGGTTCCCCTTCCGGAAGGGCTCGTTCCCGCCTTATGGTGAATTGAATGGATGCTCTACTGGCGGCGGTAGGTCTGGTTTGCGCCCCCGCGACCCTGATATCGCTCACTCTGGCTTGTCTGTTCGGATTCATTTTGGGGGCATTGCCCGGCCTTACGGCTACGATGGCCGTGGCGCTGCTGGTTCCGATTACGTTCTTTTTGAGCCCGATAGCCGCGATTGCCTCCATTGTTGCCGCGGCTGCTACGGCGATTTTTGCAGGCGACGTGCCGGGCGCGCTTTTGCGTATGCCCGGAACGCCTGCATCCGCCGCTTACGTGGACGATGCATTCGCTCTCACGCGTCAAGGAAAGGTCGGCTTGGTACTGGGGCTGAATGCGCTGTGTTCCGCCATCGGTGGTGTCATTGGCACGGTGGTGCTGGTCTTGTTCGCGCCAGTTCTGGCCAATTTCGCCCTGAAGTTCAGCACATTCGAGTTTTTTTGGCTGGCCTGCCTTGGCCTTACCTGCTCTGTGTTCATCAGCACCGAAGATCCGCTGAAGGGTACGATCTCCCTGCTGCTCGGCATTTTTATCGCGACAGTCGGGATGGATTACACAACAGGTTACCCACGATTCACCTTCGAAAATCCCAACCTTTATGAGGGGATCAGTTTCATCCCGGCTTTGATCGGCATGTTCGCCCTGAGCGAGATCATTAGGACGATGCTCGGGAGTAATAGGCAGACGGTCGATCAAGCCATGCGGAAGCGGGTGGGGTTCAGCGCAGTGCTGCAGGCTTGTAAAGAGCACTGGCGGCATGTGCTCAGGGGCAGCGCTCTTGGGACGAGCATCGGCATTCTTCCGGGCGCAGGTGCCGATATCGCTTCCTGGATTTCTTCCGGCGTCGCGCGGCGTTTCTCTCGTCATCCGGATACGTGGGGCAAAGGTAATCTGGAGGGCATCGTCGCAGGAAGTTCGGCCAACAACGCTGCGCTCAGCGGAGCATGGGTTCCGGCCCTGGTCTTTGCGATCCCGGGTGACACTATTACGGCGATTGCAATTGGTGTCCTTTATCTCAAAGGGATGAACCCTGGCCCGACAATCTTCGTCGAAAACGCCGATCTTCTCTATGCCGTCTTTATCTGCTTCTTCTTGGCGAACCTGCTGCTGCTGCCAATTGGGCTGATCGCTATCCGCTTTTCCGGTTTCATCCTGAGTATGCGGCGCGAGTTTTTAATGCCACCGCTGCTTGTGCTGGCGGCTATTGGCGCATTTGCGATCGACAATACGGTGTTCGGCATCCTGGTCATGCTGGTGCTCGGGGTGCTTGCCTATATTCTTGAGGAGAACCAATTTCCGCTCGCACCAATGGTGCTTGGCATTGTGCTCGGAAGGCTTGTCGAGCAGCATCTGATGCAATCGCTGATCAGCACCCAGGGCAGCGTCATCGGGCTATTCGAACGACCGATGGCAGGAGTTCTCGGAGCAATCACGCTCGCGGTATGGCTCTTTCCTGCCGCACGCTGGGCTTGGCGAAAGGTGCGCGCCTAGGACCCGCGTGGTTCTGCGAGTTTCATCAGCAAGAGCCGAGAAACTCGGAGTTACTTGTTCATTGTGCCACCAGTTAATAGCGGGCTGTCTTCTAGCCCGCCCGTTTTCATTCCGACCTTCTTCGTTACTTGAAGAGGTGCCGCTGGCGGGAACGCAATCCGCCGAAGTCTTGTTATTGGCCGGAAGTCACCGGTAGGCGATAGCACGGGTACCGAGGCGGATTGCACGCGAATATTCGCGAGCATCGGTCACTTGATATCGAGACTGGGATTGTCCGTACAGCACGGAATTGAACGCCCATGTCGAAAAGTTACGACGCAATCGTCATCGGCGCGGGGCAAAACGGGCTCACCTGCGCCTGCTATTTGGCAGCGGCTGGGCTGCGCGTGCTGGTGCTCGAGCGTTATCACGCGATCGGCGGCATGACGCTGACGGAAGAAGTGATCGGCCCCGGCTACTGGTCGGATCTGCACGCCAGCGGCTACCAGCTCGCCAACTTCTCACCGGTACCAAAAGACCTCAAGCTGCACGAGCTTGGTGTCGAGCTCATTGAGCCGGAAATTCCTTTTGCCCATGCCTTCCCAGACGGCCGTGCCATCGCTGTTTACCGCGATCTCGAGCGCACGGTCGAAAACATCAGCCGCATCTCGCCTGTGGATGCCGAGACATGCCGCAAGCTGTTTCAGCGCTACGGGTCGGAGCGAGGAAAAATCATAGATAGCTTTTTCTCACCACCGCCTTCGTTTGCCGATCAGGCCAAGTCCTTCGCTACAATGTCGAACAGCATGGAGGCGTATCGCTTCAGCTTGCAGAGTATCCGGGATTGGGCGGCTGAAACGTTCACATCACCTGAGGTGAGCTGCCTCTTCGCCAGCTTCGCCGCGTTTGTTGATGCCGCTCCCGATGATGCCGGTGGCGCCGAGATCGCTCGGCTTTTCGCCTCGGTTCTGCAGGCTGAGGGTAATAACCTTGTGCGTGGCGGCATGAACAACGTCACGCGCGCGATGACCACCTTTCTTGCTAACCATGGAGGAGAGGTGCGGACGAGCGCACCGGTTACCCGAATTCTCGTCGAGAACAAGCGCGCCACGGGCGTTGAGCTGGAGAGTGGGGAGATTATGAATGCTGGGCTGGTCGTGTCGGCCGCCGATCCCCGGCAACTGGTTGAGCGATTCCTTGGTCCGACGGTCGCCGGCCCCGAGCTGACCGCACGCATCAGGAACTACGAATGGGGCGACGCGGTTTGCGTTCTCTTCACCGCTCTGGATGGGCCGGTCCATTACGCCGCCGGGCCGGAAGCTGGCGCCGCCAGTCACGTCCACCTGACGCATCCAAGCCTTGAGGCCATCAGTCAGGCATTTACCGAAACCCGCAGCGGTTTGCTGCCGGCCGCGCCCGTTATCGTGGCCTGGAACGACACCGCGATCGACCCGTCCCGCGCTCCCGCCGGCAAGCATCTGAAAAAATTCGTCATCCTTGGCGTGCCGTATGATATTGCCGGCGACGCCACCGGCCAGATTTCGGGCCGGGACTGGGACGCTGAGAAAGATGCGTACGCCGACTATCTCATCGATCACGTCATTGCGCGGTATCTGCCGGACCTTCGCCGCCGCCTGATCCGGCGCGTCATGCATTCCCCGCGCGACCTCGAACGGACGCTCAGCAGCGCCGTGCGCGGCACGATTCTCCACGGAGCAATGAAGCCGTATCAAATGGGATCGCAACGGCCTGTGCCGGGCCTGGGCGAATACCGAACACCGATCCCAAACGTGTACATCTGCGATTCCGGCACGCATCCCGGTCCGGGAGTTTCGATGGGATCGGGCTACAATGCGGCTCGCGTCATCAGTCGGGATCTTGGGCTCTCTTTTCCGGCGATCGGTCGGGGGGTGAGGTGAGTGGCTTTGAGAACGCTAGCCAATGTTCCTTTTCTTTCGCCTTCGATCGCGCGAAAGAGCTCCATCTATTGCTCCAACTTTGCCCGGAGACGCGTGGCTTCCATGGGGCGCGTGATGCTGTCACCACTCGGAGCCCAATCCACCAAACTTTCGCTGAAATCTTTGGAGGCCACGGCCGGAATCGAACCGGCGTATACGGATTTGCAGTCCGCTGCGTAACCACTCCGCCACGTGGCCTCAGACAGATATATATGGAGTGCAAGGGGCACTCCCGTCGCGGGGATACGTCCCCTGACGCCCGCTCCTCCTAACATGTCGCGACCGAGGCCGCAATGAGGTCGCTGCGGTTGCGGCTTTGCGTCCGGTTGCGCAATAGCTGCAACAAGGGCTCTGGCAGAGCAAGCGCAGCTTCGCTAAGGTCGCGGCGCCCTGCCGCTGATCCTGGCGGGCAGAAGCATTCTCGGATCTCGGGGTAGGAGATGGTGAACTTCGCTGATCAGCGCAAGAACATGGTCGAGAGCCAGGTTCGGCCGACCGACGTCGTCGACCGGCGAATCATTCGCGCTATGCTCGAGGTCCCCAGGGAGATGTTCGTCCGGGAGGATCTGAAGGCGCTGGCCTATATCGACCGGGAGGTCCCGATGAACGCCGAGGGCGGGCGGAACGCTCGCCGGCTGCTGGCCCCGAGTGTCCATGCGCGGCTCATTCAGGCGCTCGAGGTTCTGGAGGGCGAGCTGGCGCTGGAGGTCGGCTGCGGCACCGGGTATGGCAGCGCGATCCTCGCCCGTTTGGCCCAGACCGTCGTGGCCCTGGAGGTCGATCAAGAGCTTGCCAACCGAGCCACCACGATCCTCGGCGAGCTTTCTATCGATAATGTCGCTGTGGTCGTCGGCCCGCTGACCGCAGGCTGGCCAAGCGAGGGGCCGTATGATGTGATTCTCGTCAGTGGCGCGATCACGGAGCCGCCCAAGGCGCTGCTGGACCAACTGAAGGATGGCGGCCGGCTTGCCGCTGTACTGGATGAGGGAGAGATCAGCAGAGCCATGCTGTGGCAGCGCTCCGGCACCACCGTATCATCGCGGGCGCTGTTCGAGGCGGGTGCGCCGATTCTGCCTGGCTTCGAGCGCAAGCCGGAGTTTGTCTTCTAATTCATAAATTCACTTCGAAATTGGCTCTCAGGCCGGTGTGGTCATCAGGCCACGACCGGCTTCCTTTTGCGCGGGCTGCGGCGGATTCCCATTACGCCATCGCCACTCGAATAGGGTACCTAAGGTCGAACGTTGGAACGTCCGGTACAGACTAAGTCCGGCCACAGACTAGGTTCGGGTGCAGACCACGACGGAATCAGTTAACTCTGAGTTCCATAGTCAATGCGGTCCACCCTTTGTTGCGTCAGGGCCGGCTTGCGAATTCCGAGGAACCCGCATGTACGAGCGCAATAAGCGAGGTGTACCGAGAGGCGCCGCGGTCGCTGCATTGGCTGCGCTGCTGGCGTTGCATCCTGGCTCCGAGGTTTCGGCTGAAACACTGCAGCAGGCTCTAACAGCAGCGTACAGGTACAATCCTCGGCTAGACGCAGAGCGCGCTCGGTTGCGTGCAACAGACGAAGAGGTGCCGCGCGCCCTCTCCGGTTATCGCCCACAAATCTTTGGTTCGGGGGACGTCGGCTATCAGAAGACAAAGACGCACGCCGGTGCCGGCAGCGACACAAGAGTGACGAACCCGCGAGGCTACGGGGTCGACATTTCGCAGCCGATTTTTCGCGGTTTCCGCACCCTGAATTCGGTGCGCGAGGCCGAGGCGACGGTGCGGGCGGCGCGCGCCAATCTGAAGATCGTTGAGCAGGACGTGCTGCTTGAAGCCGTCATCGCTTATGCGGACGTGGTTCGCGATCAGGCAGTGGTTCGGTTGCGCGAGAACAACGTCAATGTGCTTACCCGCGAGTGGCGGGCCACCCAGGACCGATTTGCGGTCGGCGAAGTGACCCGCACGGACGTTGCGCAAGCCGAAGCGCGCCGGGCTGGTGCCGTGTCGGCCCTTGATTTCGCCCGGGCGAATCTGCGCGCGAGCCGGGCAGCTTACGAACGGGTTATCGGGCATCCGCCGAGCAATCTAGTCGAGCTTACGGTGCCTGAGCATTTGCTGCCCAAGTCCCAAGAGGAAGCGCTGGCTATCGCCCAGCAGGAAAATCCGAGCATCGTTGCCGCGCTCTACCGAGAACAAGCGGCGCGGCACGTCGTCGACCGGATCTGGGGCGAGCTGTTGCCGGAAGTGTCCGTTGATGCCAGCTACGATCGCCGTTGGGGTCTCGCCAACGAGAATATCGATTCAACAGAGACGACGAGCGTAACAGGCCGTGTCGTCGTGCCGATCTATCAGGGTGGCGAGGTCTCCGCACGGGTCCGGCAGGCCAAGCACACCCACGTCAGCCGGCTGCAGGAGGTCGAGCAGTTCCGCACCGAGGCTCTCGCCGATGTCGTTTCGGCCTGGTCGCGGCTTCAGGCCGCGCGGGCACAGCTGGTTTCGGATCAGGCTCAAGTCCAGGCCAACCGCATAGCCTTGGCGGGTGTTCGCGAAGAAGAGCGGGTGGGCCAGAGAACGCTCCTCGACGTTCTCAACGCCGAGCAGGAGCTCCTGAACTCCGAGGTCAACCTCGTCACCACCAAGCGTGACATCGTGGTGAGCGCCTATACGCTTCTGGCCGCTATCGGCCGGTTGGACGCTGAGCATCTTGGGCTGGGTTCGGCCGTGTATGATCCTGAAGCGCACTATCACGAGGTCCGCCGGAAGTGGTGGGGTATCGATATCACCCATGCTGACGGCCGTCGGGAGCACCTGGATCTCTGGAACACCCAGGTTCAACCCTCCAAGTAACTCCATATTTTCGCGCCGATACAGACTAGGTTTTGGAGGTAGCGCCCCATGGGCGCTACGAACATTTGGGCATTTCCGCAATGCCGCGGCCCCGGGAGGCAATCGTATTTAGCCGAATTATCCGTATACGCCGCTATGGCGCGCGCTCCCATGCGACACTCTGCATGGCGCAAGCCCCAGAAAACGCACAATCGCTCTGATGCTAATCCATTGATGCCATCGGGTGCACATTGTACGAGAAAAGAGTTCCGCTTGGGGTTAGGCGCGCGAGGCACTCAGCAGGGGCAACCTGGGTCGCCATCGAGCAGTGAGGGTGGGGATGCATAAATCGGACAAGGCTCCGGAGCCGACTATGGAAGAAATCTTGGCGTCGATCCGCAAGATCATTGCCGAGGAGCCCATAGGGTCGCGCCCCGGACCATCTCCGAGCAGTGGTGACGGATCGGAAACAGCGGTTAGCGAGTCCAAGGGCTTGGGTCGAGGTAGCGATCCTGTCCTTCCGCTTCCTTCCCGTAACGATGATCCATCCGATGATCGCGCCTACAGCGTCGAGGAAGCCCTTTCCGAGCTGATGGATGGTACACCTCAGCGCCGGGCAGCTGCAGGCCGAGAGGAGCCGGCGGTGAAGCCGCCAGCCGAAGAGGAAAAGCGTGGCAGCTGGTTGTTCGGGCGGCAACCCAGCCCGCCATCGGGCACACAGCAGCAGTCGTCGTCTGGCGGCTCCGGTCTTCTGGGAGGTGGTCTCCTCGGCCAACTGGGAGGTGGGCGCCAGGCACCGGAACGAAATGCCAGCGAACGCGGCGCGGACAGCCCGCGTGCCGAAAGTCCTTCGGCTCCGGCATCGCAGCCCGCGGGCACACACCCATCAGCCGAAAGGTCGCGGGATGCCGGCCGCTCCGGCTTGGCTGACTTCCTCTCGCGTCCGTTTGGGCAGGCGAACGAGATCCCAAAACCTTCCGCGCCCCGCTTCCCCGCGCCGGAGAGCGAGGCAAACGCAGCCAATCCGGCAGGACAGGCTCCCTCGTCGGTAGCGACACCACGGCCTGGGGCGCCTGCCGACGTGCACCGTCCTGCCGCTTCACCGCTCGGTACTGCGTTGCCGGCTGGGCAGCGGCCTGACACGATGGGAGCTTTAGGCTTGGGCACCTCTCGACCAGCGCCATCTCCGGAGAGTGACAGATCCGAAAAGGTTGTGCGCGCGAGTGAGGCTCCGCGGGTCAAGGAAGTTGCCCCGGGCGAACCGTCTCCCGAGCCTGCTCGCGCCTCTGGATCCGCGGCTACAACGCCGGTTCAATCACCTGCGGCGTCCACTTCTCAGCCGCGCACGCTAGAAGACGCCGTGGCGGACCTCCTTCGGCCGATGCTGCGCGAGTGGCTCGACTCCAATCTGCCGCGCATCGTAGAAAGGGCGCTCCGGGCGGAGATGGCTGAGCGGGCGAAGGCTCAGAACTCGGGCGGGAACACGAGGTCCTGAGTTCCAGTCGGGCTTGCGCCCAGATCACCCCCGCGCTTGCGTTGCTTGCTGCGGCCCCTTCTTGCGGGAGGGCCGCGAAGCCTCTTGAAAAACGTTTGAACTCAGCCCCCGTGTTGACAGGCAACGAATGCGGGGCGTAGGACCCGTGCGAATTTTCACGAATTGCGAACCGGGCCAGGCTCACCCATGCTCCAGAAGACATATCAGCCAGCCGACATCGAGAAGCGGATCTATCAGGAATGGGAACAGGCGGGGGTGTTCCGCTGCGGCCGACCGGAGCGGGTAAACGCCGAGCCCTACTGCATCGTCATTCCGCCACCCAACGTCACCGGGTCGCTCCATATGGGGCATGCGCTCAACAACACGTTGCAGGACATCCTGTGCCGTTTCGAGCGCATGCGCGGCAAGGATGTGCTTTGGCAGCCAGGCACGGACCATGCGGGTATTGCCACGCAGATGGTCGTCGAACGCCAGCTCGCCGAGCGTCAGATCCAGCGGCGCGACCTTGGGCGCGAGAAGTTCATCGAGAAGGTCTGGGAGTGGAAAGAACAGTCCGGCGGAATGATCATCAACCAGCTCAAGCGGCTGGGCGCCTCGTGCGACTGGTCGCGCGAGCGGTTTACGATGGACGAGGGGCTGAGCCGGGCGGTCCTCAAGGTCTTCGTGGAGCTCTACAAGCGCGGCCTCATCTACAAGGATAAGCGGCTCGTCAATTGGGACCCGCGGTTCCAGTCAGCCATCTCCGACCTCGAGGTGATCCAGGTCGAGGTGAAGGGCAACCTCTGGCATCTGCGCTATCCGCTCAAGGACGACCCCTCCCGCTACATCATCGTTGCTACAACCCGTCCGGAAACGATGCTCGGCGATACCGCCGTCGCCGTCCACCCGGACGACGAGCGCTACAAGGATCTCGTCGGCAAGACGGTTGTGCTGCCGCTGGTTGGCCGCGAGATTCCGATTGTTGCGGACGAGTATTCGGATCCGGAGAAGGGGTCCGGCGCTGTCAAGATCACGCCGGCCCACGACTTCAACGACTTCGAGGTCGGCCGCCGGCACAACCTGCCGATGATCAACATCTTCGACGCCGAGGCGCGCATCAACGAGAATGCGCCGGAGGCCTATCGCGGGCTCGACCGTTTCGAGGCGAGAAAGCGCGTCATTGCCGACCTCGAGGCGCAAGGGCTGCTCGAGAAGATCGAGCCGCACACGCACATGGTCCCGCACGGCGACCGCTCCGGCGTGCCGATCGAGCCGTGGCTGACAGACCAGTGGTACGTGAACGCGGCCGAGCTGGCGAAAGAGGCCATCAAGGCCGTCGAGGATGGCCGCACGAAGTTCGTTCCCAAGAATTGGGAGAAGACCTACTTCGAGTGGATGCGGAACATCCAGCCGTGGTGCATCTCGCGCCAGCTGTGGTGGGGGCATCAGATTCCGGCCTGGTACGGCCCGGATGGGGAGATCTTTGTCGAGGAGACGGAGAACCTGGCGCTCGCAGCCGCGCAGCGTCACTACGGCACGCGGGTCAATCTCGTTCGCGATCCGGACGTTCTCGACACCTGGTTCTCGTCGGCTTTGTGGCCGTTCTCCACCCTCGGCTGGCCCGACGAGACGCCGGAGCTCAAGCGGTACTATCCGACGAACACCCTCGTGACCGGCTTCGACATCATCTTCTTCTGGGTCGCCCGGATGATGATGATGGGCCTTTATTTCATGAAGGAGGTGCCGTTCCACGACGTCTACATCCACGCCCTCGTCCGCGACGAGAGAGGGCAGAAGATGTCGAAGTCGAAGGGGAACGTGATCGACCCCTTGGAGCTCATCGACACATACGGCGCCGACGCGCTGCGCTTCACGCTGGCGGCGATGGCGGCACAGGGCCGCGACATCAAGCTGGCCCGCTCGCGGGTCGAGGGCTACCGGAATTTCGCGACCAAGCTCTGGAACGCGGCCCGCTTTGCCGAGATGAACGAGTGCTTCCCGGTCGCGGGTTTCGATCCTTCGTCCGTGCGGTTGACGCTCAATCGCTGGATTGCGGGTGAGACGGAGCGGACCGCCAAGGCCGTGACGACCGCGCTCGTCGAATACAAGTTCAACGAAGCTGCGAGCGCGATCTACGAGTTCACCTGGGGCATCTTCTGTGACTGGTATCTCGAGTTCGTGAAGCCCGTCCTCAACGGGAGCGATGCCGAGGCGAAGGTCGAGACGCGGGCCATGGTGGCCTGGACCTTGGACCAGGTGCTGAAGCTTCTCCATCCATTCATGCCTTTCGTCACCGAGGAGCTTTGGCAGCATATGGCTGGTCCCGGCGCCAAGCGTGACGACTACCTCGCGCTCACTCCATGGCCGCAGCTCAATGGCTTGGCGGATGAGAAGGCGGATGAAGAGCTGGGCTGGGTCGTCAAGCTCATCAGCGAAGTGCGTTCCGTCCGGTCGGAGATGAACGTGCCGCCGGGTGCCAAGGTGCCTTTGGCGATCGTTGCCCCCACGGACGCCATTCGCGAGCGTGCGGAGCGCCACCGCGAAACTATCGGGCGCCTGGCGCGTCTGAGCTCGATGGATTTCGAGGATGCGCCGCCGAAGGGCGCAGCCGTCATCGCATTTGCCGACACGACTGCAGCGCTCCCGTTGGCCGGCATCATCGACATGGCCGCTGAGCGCGCGCGACTGAAACGCGAAATCGAGAAGGCAGCCGCTGACATCAGCAAGATCGATGCAAAGCTCGCCAATCCGCAGTTCATCGCGAAGGCGCCGGAAGAGGTCGTCGAGGAGCAGCGGGAGCGGAAGGCCGAGCTTGTGGCGCTTTCCGAGAGGCTCACAGTGGCACTCAAGCGGCTGGAAGGCTGATCGTCACCACTACGACGGACGGTGAAAAAAGGGGCAGTCGCGCTTCATGGCGGCTGCCCCTTTTGCGTTCTGTCTGTCTGCTCTCTGCAACCGTCCTCTAACAATTGCATTAGTCCGGTAACCACCCGTTCACCACTGTGGCAGCGAGGCAACGAAAATCGGGGTCATCGCCTCTTTTGAGCCACAATGGCCGACCACGATGCTTCTACATCAAAAGCATGCGGCAACCGATCGCTCGAAAGTCGCTAAACTCGTGAGATGGGTGTTTCGACCGGCAGGTTGAGCAGCTGAGGGCAATTATCTGGCAGTCGTGCGCATGGGTTCGTGCGTACGCGGAATACTTCAATGCGGGGTCCGGCTTCGATGTACGCCAGGGCGTTCGACAGATCTCCGCGGCCGCGCCAACGGCTTCAGGAGTCTTTCACGCGAACCAGGCTTGGCGCGAACGATATTCGGACGTTCGCCGCCGTGCGGCAGCGCAGTGCGGATCGCAGCAATGCTGTGCGTGAAGCATTGCAACGCCAGGGTGGCAGGAATGCCATACAAGGCGATAAAGCAATTTTCGCCGCGTTCTCGACGAATCTCGGCTCGAATCTGCCTGTAGAGCGTCGGCTCGAACCGCGGAACCTTGTCAGAGCGGCGTGCTAGGGATGTGTGCGGATCAGGTCAGGGCGGCATAGGTGCGGACGTTGCTGCTCGTCCTGGCGGAAAGGCGAAAGTTGTCTGTTCGGCGAATACTCAGGTCTCTAGTAGGTGTGGCGCTGGTCTCGGCACTGGCTACCACCTCGACCCAGGCGGCAAAGAACGCTCAGTACGCGTCTCCGCAGGCGGCGTTTGAGCAGGGCATCAACGCATTACGTGCCGGTCGGCCGGATATCGCTCTGCCAGCCCTTGAGCACGCGGCGAGCCAAGGTCTCTTCTTCGGCGAGTTCTATCTGGCGCGGCTGTTCGCGGATCCGACAGGCCCGTTCACCGACCACGCGAAGGCCTACATCCTTTACCAGCGCCTCGCTGATGCCCATGCCGACATCGATCCGGATGACGATCAACGGGCTCCGTTTGTGGCAAAGGCGTTTACCGCTCTGGCGCGTTATCTGACGCGCGGCGTACCGGAGCTCAACGTTGCGCCAAATCCTGCCCGCGCGGCTGAGTACCTCCATCACGCGGCGACGTTCTTCAACGACAAGGACGCACAGTATGAGCTGGCGAAGCTCTACCTGAAGGGTGAAGGAGTTCCAGTCGACATTCGGCAGGCGCTGCACTGGCTCGCGGTGCTGACGGAGCAGGGTCACGCGAGCGCGCAGGCCTTCCTCGCCGACCTCTACTGGCGCGGCGAGTACGTCGAGAAAAGCCCGCTGCGGGCCTTTGCGCTGGTGACGGTTGCGGTCGAGAACGCGCCTGCCCACGAGCGGATCTGGATCGAGGACATCTACCAGAACATCTACTGTGGTTTGCCGGATGACGAGCGCGAGAGCGCGAAGGGGCTGATCCAGTTCTGGCGGAAGCAATACGGTCGCGCGCCGGAGATCGACACCATCGGCCTGTCGCGCTTGCAGATTGGGCCCATCCGCACCTGCAGCAATGGCGAGCTGGTGCAGGCCCCGGGACAGCCCACGCAGACCACGAGGACTCACGCGAGCGCGACCGTGGACTCCGTAACGACGTCATCCTTCGGCCGGACCGAGCCCGAGGTCGGCGCGCCGCCTGCGCAACCCAATCTTGCCTCCGGGAACGCGCCGGCCGTTGTCCAGGGAAATATGGCAGGGGTCGCGCTGCGGGAGGTCGGGGATACGACGCCCACGCAGTAACGATGAGTTCAGCGCTGCGCCGAATTACCCGAGGTCAAGCTCGATCCACACCGGCACATGGTCCGAAGGCTTTTCCCATCCTCGGGTATGGCGATCAATTCCTGACGCGATGAGCCGATCCGCGGCCTGCGGCGACAGCAGCATGTGATCGATCCTGATGCCGTCGTTTTTCTGCCAGGCTCCAGCCTGGTAATCCCAGAACGAGAAGACGTTTGGGCCCGGGTGGCAGGTGCGAATGGCGTCTGTGAACCCGCAATTCAGCAGCGTGCGAAAACGCGTCCGTGTCTCGGGTTGATAAAGCGCATCATTCACCCAATTCTCAGGGTTCTTCGCATCGAGAGGCTCGGGAATGATGTTGTAGTCACCCGCGAGGACCAGCGGCTGCTCCTCCGCCAACAGGGCGCGGGCGCGATCATAGAACCGGTCCATCCACGCGAGCTTGTAGGCAAACTTTTCACTGCCGATCGGATTGCCGTTTGGCAGATAGATCGACGCAACCGTTACCACTCCCGAGGGCACCGTAAGGGTCGCCTCGATATAGCGCGCCTGGGCATCCTCCGGCGCGCCGGGCAACCCCGGCCGCACATCATCAAAGCGCAACTTGGAGAGGATCGCGACCCCGTTGAACCCCTTCTGTCCGTGTACGGCGATGTTGTAGCCGAGGCTTTCGAAGGGCGCCGCCGGGAAAGCCTCGTCGATGCACTTGATCTCCTGCAGGCACAAGACGTCAGGCTTCGCATCGGCGACCCACGTCAGCGTCGTATCCAGCCGAGCCTTGATTCCGTTGATGTTCCAAGTTGCGATTTTCATGCCTCGTCCCAGCGTGCCTTGCTTCTGCTCAAGGCGAAGCAACGGTGCGATCCCTGCATTTTACGATACATCTTCACCGCCGATTAGCAGCTTTCGGCTTACAACACTAACCAGCAATGTGTGCTCCGGGGGGCGCTATTCATGAGCCTGTCCCTCTACGAGGGGAAGCGGCGTGACTTGACGCCATTGAAGATGTTGGTCACGGCCAACGTCGTCCTTGGCCTGTGCGCGGTGCTTTTCTGGGAGCCGATGTCCGTCCTGATTGCCGAGCCCATTTTGTGGGCCACGGGGCAGGGGATCGGCATGTCGCCGGAGCTCCTGGATTATCCCTTCGTCCTGATCTGGTTTCTTCCCATCGCGTGCGCGTGTGTCGCCTGGATCGCCGGCAAGGTTGGATGGACGAAGCTCGCCTACTTTGCGGCGTTCTATCCGCTTCTCTACTTGGGCTTGGTGTTTGGCTGGTATCACCTCACCCCTGCGCAGTGGCACTGATTGTGTCTCCACCCACCTGATATGCGGCGCTTCACTTCCACTCGTGGATGAGACGAGATGGCCGCTACGAATCGGGACTGCTCGGTGTAATCTGCAGGCCCATGCAGCGGTACATCTTCATTACCGGCGGCGTGGTTTCTTCCCTCGGCAAGGGCCTCGCGTCAGCGGCTCTGGGTGCGCTTCTCCAGGCTCGCGGTTATTCTGTGCGCCTGCGGAAGCTCGATCCCTACCTCAACGTCGACCCGGGGACGATGAGCCCCTACCAGCACGGCGAGGTGTTCGTCACGGACGACGGCGCCGAGACGGACCTCGACCTCGGGCATTACGAGCGTTTCACCGGCGTCCCCGCCAAACGTTCGGATAACATCACCACGGGGCGCATCTATCAGGAGATCCTCGCCAAGGAGCGCCGGGGTGATTACCTCGGTGCGACGGTGCAGGTCATTCCCCACGTCACTGACGCCATCAAGGAATTCATTACCTCCGGCAACGAGGGCATCGATTTCGTGCTGGTTGAGATCGGCGGCACGGTTGGTGACATCGAGGGCCTACCGTTCTTCGAGGCGATCCGTCAGCTAGGCAACGAGCTGCCGCGCGGCTCTGCCGTCTACATCCACCTGACGTTGCTGCCCTACATCCCGAGTGCAGGCGAACTGAAAACCAAGCCGACCCAGCACTCGGTCAAGGAGCTGCGCTCGATCGGCATTCAGCCCGACATTCTGTTGTGCCGGTCGGACCGGCCGATCCCACGCTCAGAACGCAAGAAAATCGCACTGTTTTGTAACGTGCGGGAGGAGGCGGTCATCCAGGCGCTGGACGTTTCCTCGATCTACGACGTGCCGCTGGCCTACCACCGCGAGGGGCTTGATCGCCAGGTGCTCGCGGCCTTCGGCATCGAGAATGCCCCTGCGCCCGATCTCAGCCGTTGGGAGGCGATCAGCCATGCCATCGCCAATCCGGAGGGCGAGGTCACGATTGCCGTCGTAGGCAAGTACACGGAGCTCAAGGACGCTTACAAATCCCTCATCGAAGCGTTGGTGCACGGCGGCATCGCCAACAAGGTGCGGGTGAAAATCGACTGGATCGAAAGCGAAACCTTCGAGCGCGAGGATCCGGCGCCTTTCCTTGAACATGTCGACGGCATTCTGGTGCCCGGCGGTTTTGGCGAACGCGGATCGGAAGGCAAGATCCTCGCCGCCCGTTTTGCACGTGAACACAAGGTGCCGTATTTCGGCATTTGCTTCGGGATGCAGATGGCCTGCATCGAAGCAGCGCGCAATCTCGCCGGAATTCCCGAGGCGAGCTCCACGGAATTTGGACCCACGTCTGAGCCAGTTGTCGGTTTGCTCACCGAATGGATGCGCGGAGATCAGCTGGAGCGGCGCAGGGCAGGGGGCGATCTCGGCGGCACAATGCGACTGGGTGCCTACGAGGCCAGGCTCAATCCCAACAGCAAAATCGCTGGAATTTACGGGACGACCGCGATTTCGGAGCGGCACCGCCACCGCTACGAGGTCAACCCGGCCTATCGCGAAAGATTGGAAAAGGCGGGGCTGGTCTTTTCCGGCATGTCACCGGACGGCCTGTTGCCGGAAACGATCGAATATCCAGATCATCCCTGGTTCATCGGCGTTCAGTTCCATCCCGAGCTGAAATCGCGGCCCTTCGATCCACACCCCCTTTTCAAGAGCTTCATCGCTGCGGCGGTCGAGCAGTCGCGGTTGGTGTAAGCAGCTCCTGCCAAATGATCGCATTTCAGGGATTGGCCCTTTAGCGGAGGACGTTTCTTCCCGATCTGTAAGTTACGAGAACCCCGCCTGAGCGGGGCTCTTGGATCTTTTTTGACCTTGAGAATGGTCGTCAGCGGGTGGCACGGCGCTGGCGTCAGGCGCCTTCGAACGCGCGGCGCAGCTCGACTTTTGCTCGTTCCAGGATTTGGCGGCGTTTCTCAGGCAGGCCGCGGCCGGCGCGGTTGATGTAGAAGTTCAGCATCGACATTGCGGACTGCAACGGGGTGCCTTTGCGCCGCGTGCTTGTTTCGGCCGACCGCTTCAGAGACTGCGCGATCCGGACGGGATCGTCCCAGGTGAACACTCCGGTTTCGAGGTCGAGCGCATTGCTGGTGCGCGTTACCTCCTGCGACCAGTATCGTTGGCTTTGCCGCGCTTTGCTGCCGCGGCCACGCCGTGAGCGCGGCGTCTGCGTAGTGGCTGCTCGCGGTGTCATGCCGGAACCCCGGTCGTGCGTTGTGCAAATTCAACAAGGGGTGGCTATCTCGCGTTCCGAGATAGTTGCGAGGCCTTTGATCCACAACCGCACCCTATTCCGCGCGGTCGTCTGGTGTAAGCTGCCGCCGCCGCGGCGGAGTCGGCAGTCGCGGCCATTGTCGTAAGCCGCTACAAGGCAAGCATGACTGATTCAAATCTGCTCACACCCGAGCCAGTCGTGACGGTTGGCTCCGTGACCTTTGCGAACGACCGGCCGATCGCCCTGTTCGCCGGCCCTTGTCAGATGGAAAGCCGCACGCATGCGCTGGAAATGGCGGCTGCGCTGAAAGAAATTTGCGGGCGGCTTGGCATCGGGCTCGTGTACAAGACGTCCTTCGACAAGGCCAATCGGACGAGCCTCTCCGGCAAGCGGGGCATCGGGCTCGCGGCGGCGTTGCCGGTGTTCGCAGAGATTCGCGAAAGCCTCGGCTTGCCGTGCGTCACCGATGTGCATGAGCCGGCGCAATGCGCGCCTGTTGCCGAGGTCGTTGACGTTCTGCAGATCCCGGCGTTTCTCTGCCGCCAGACGGACCTGCTGGTCGCAGCGGCCAAGACGGGTCGCGTGGTGAAAATCAAAAAAGGCCAATTCCTGGCACCGTGGGACATGAAAAATGCCGTCGCTAAGGTGACGGGCAGCGGCAATCGCAACGTGCTGGTAACGGAGCGTGGCGTCAGCTTTGGCTACAACACGCTCGTCGTCGACATGCGCGCGTTGCCAATCATGGCAGAGACAGGCGCCCCCGTAATTTTCGACGCAACGCATTCTGTGCAGCAGCCGGGCGGGCAGGGGACAGCATCCGGCGGAGACCGGCGGTTCGTGCCGATTTTGGCGCGTGCTGCCGTTGCGGTGGGGGTCGCCGGGTTATTCATCGAAACCCACGAGAATCCCGACAGGGCGCCGTCAGACGGTCCGAACATGGTGCCGCTTGCGCATTTGGAGAGCTTGCTCTCCGAGCTCATCGAGCTCGACAGGGTCGTTAAACGCCGGCTGTCATCGCAGTAACATTGCTCCGAAAGGCTTTTTGCAATTTTTAGTTGATCGTTCGAACGCATCTCTGAGCATGAGGTGGGGCGGTAACGCTTGGCCCCGAATTGTTTGGCGATGAAAGTCATTTGGCGGATGGGATGGCTGGTGGGATGGAAGCTGTGAAACGAATCATCTGCATCGGTCATTCCGCGCTCGACCATATCTTCCGGGTCGAATCCTTTCCGCGCGGCCCCTCGAAAGTCCGCGCGCTGGAGCACGTGGAAACCGGCGGTGGCATGGCCGCGAACGCAGCAGCGACGATCGCGCGTCTGGGCGGCAAAGCCGAGCTGTGGAGCCGCGTCGGAGACGACGATGCGGGCGCGAAAGTCCGCGCTGGCTTACGGGCTTTAGGGGTTGATGTGCGCTCACTGCAGTCCTTCGAGGAAGGGCGCACCTCCACATCGGCCATCATAGTCGACAACGCCGGCGAGCGGCTTATCGTCGGCTCGCGAGACATCAACATGCCCTCGGGCACGAGCTGGCTACCGCTCGAGCGCATCCGGGATGCCGATGCTGTTCTTGGCGATGTGCGGTGGCTCGAAGCTGTGCGCGTCGCGTTTACCCGCGCACGGCGCGAAGGCGTGCCGACGGTGCTCGACGGCGACCTCGGTGCGCGCGAGGCGATGCCCGAGCTGCTTGCCATCACAGATTACGCGATCTTCTCCCAGCCGGCCCTTGAAGATTTTCTTCCGCAAGGGACGATCGAGGAAAAGCTGCAGCGCGTCCTTGAGTTTGGGCCGCGCCATGCGGGCGTTACGCTGGGGGCCAAGGGCTATCAGTGGCTTGATAGGCAGGCTGGTACCGGTTATCAGCCCGGCTTTGCTGTCGATGTGGTGGACACGACTGGGGCGGGGGATGCTTTCC
>Ga0207808_100221_pt1 | contig 35758 bp, 28 predicted proteins | sample CeladaPassaB1F05_FD_187482 | JGI IMG/M metagenome (GOLD analysis project Ga0207808, IMG submission 187482) | Cellulose-adapted microbial communities from the Joint BioEnergy Institute, USA - Passage B1F05 (SPAdes) (version 2) | ecosystem: Engineered > Bioreactor > Continuous culture >... | reverse complement strand
GTCGAGATGGTGGCTTCGTCGGCACCGTCTGTCGGCCACTGCAACACGATGGGCACGGCCACCACGATGAACTCTCTCGCCGAGGCGCTCGGCATGAGCCTGCCGGGTTGCGCGGCCATCCCCGGACCTCACCGCGACCGCGCGCAGATGGCCTATCTCACGGGTAAGCGCGCTGTTGAGATGGTGTTCGAGGATCTGCGGCCATCGAAGATCCTCACCCGTGCCGCCTTTGAGAATGCCATCGTGGTCAACTCGGCGATCGGCGGTTCGACCAATGCGCCCATCCATCTCAACGCGATCGCGCGGCACGTTGGCGTCGAGCTCGACAACGACGACTGGGAGCGGATCGGTTACGACATCCCCCTGCTCGTCAACCTGCAGCCGGCGGGAGAGTACCTGGGCGAGGACTTCTACCGCGCTGGCGGCGTTCCTGCCGTGGTGGCCGAGCTGATCGAGCAAGGCAAAATCCGCGAGGACGCGATTACCGTGAACGGCAAGACGCTGGTCGAGAATTGCAAAGGGCGCTTCTCCACCGACCGGCGCGTGATCAAGCCCTACAACGAGCCGCTCAAGAAGCAGGCCGGCTTCCTCAACCTGAAGGGCAACCTGTTCGACAGCGCCATCATGAAGACGTCGGTCATCAGCGAGGAATTCCGGCAGCGTTATCTGTCGAACCCGAACGATCCCAATGCGTTCGAGGGCAAGGCGGTCGTGTTTGACGGGCCGGAGGACTATCACGCCCGAATCGACGACCCGTCGCTCGAGATCGACGAGAACACACTGCTGTTCATCCGCGGCACGGGGCCGGTCGGCTATCCGGGCGGCGCCGAGGTCGTGAACATGCGGGCGCCCGATTATCTGCTTAAGAAGGGGGTGCGGTCGCTGCCGTGCATCGGCGATGGTCGCCAGTCGGGTACGTCGGGCAGCCCCTCTATCCTAAATGCGTCGCCCGAGGCGGCCAACAACGGCGGTCTGGCGCTGCTGCGGACGGGCGACCGCGTGCGCATCGACCTCAACAAGCGGACGGCCAACATCCTCATTTCGGACGAGGAGCTGGAGCAACGCCGCAAGGAGCTGATGGCCAAGGGTGGTTATAAATATCCCGAGAGCCAGACGCCCTGGCAGGAGATCTTCCGCAGCCTCGTCGACGAGCAGAGCCGCGGCGCGGTGCTCAAGAACGCGGTGAAGTATCAGCGGATTGCCGAGACGAAGGGCATTCCGCGCGACAATCACTGATTGGAGACGTGATGGGACCGAAGGCGACGACCGCGACCATGATCTCGGCCATGCGGTACGACGACCCCGCGGCCGCGGTGGACTGGTTGTGTCGCGCCTTCGGCTTTCAGCCGCATGCTGTATACAAGGACGACGCGGGCAACGTCGTTCATGCCGAATTGTCGTTTGGCAACGGCATGATCATGCTGGGCCCGAACATCGACAGCCCGTTCGGGCGCTTCATGACGATGCCCCAGGACACTGGCGGACGATGCACGCAGACGATCTACGTCATTGTCGATGACGTTGACGCTCACCACGCTCAGGCCAGCGCAGCCGGGGCGGACGTCGTCATGCCACTGAGGGATGAGTCCTACGGCGGCCGCGAATATTCCTGCCGCGATCCCGAAGGCCACATCTGGACCTTCGGGAATTATGATCCCTGGGCCATTGCCGCGAGCGTCTGAAGTCGGTCCACAAAGTGGACTGTTTCATTGTCAGGCGCTCATGAACTTAAGCAGGTCGTTGTTCAGCTGCTCGCGTGCGGTGACGGCCAATCCATGTGCGCCGCCGGGGTAAACCTTGAGCTCGGCATTCTTCACGATCTTTGCCGAGGCTCGTCCGGCCGCGTCGATCGGGACGATCTGGTCATCGTCGCCGTGAATGATGAGCGTCGGCACGTCGATTTTCTTGAGGTCCTCGGTGAAATCGGTTTCAGAGAAGGCCTTAATGCAATCGTAGGTGTTCTTGAACCCGGCCATCATGCCTTGATGCCAGAAGCTCTCGATCGCTCCGGGTGAGACATCAGCTCCCGGACGATTGAATCCGAAAAACGGCCCGGACGCCAAGTCCCGATAAAGTTGCGATCGATCGGCAAGTGTCGCCGCGCGCAGTCCGTCGAACACGCTGATCGGAAGGCCGCCAGGATTTTCCGGAGTCTGCACCATGAGTGGCGGCACTGCGCCGACGAGTACAACCTTGGCAACCCGGTCGGTGCCGTGGCGGCCAACGTAACGAGTGACTTCGCCGCCGCCGGTCGAATGGCCGATGAGGACGACATCCCGCAGGTCGAGCGCTTCAATGAGCTCGGCGAGATCGTCGGCGTAGGTGTCCATATCATTGCCGTTCCAGGGCTGGCTCGATCTGCCATGGCCGCGACGGTCGTGTCCGATGGCGCGGAAACCAGCGGAGGCGACGGCGTACATTTGCGATTCCCAGGCATCGGAGTTCAGGGGCCAGCCGTGACTGAAAACGACCGGCTGCCCGCTACCCCAATCCTTATAGTAGATCTCAGTGCCGTCCCTCGTAGAAATCGTGGGCATCTAACTGCTCCCGCATGGCTTGTGTTCGCTCATGCGAGAAAACTTCGACTGGCGAGCCTGGTTGCAGTGCACATAGGCTCGACAGTCGATTTTTTCGGTGGGATCGCCAGCCAAGCTTATTCGGCGGCTGCTTGGGGCGGTTCAGCGTGCTCTCGCTCTTGTTCTTTGTTTTCCTTGCGAGGCTCCAGCGTGGCGGCAATCGCTTCCTCGACCCGCTCAATCCAGATGAACTCGAGGTTTCTGCGGGCTTCCTCGGGAATATCGTCGAAATCCTTGCGGTTGCGCGCTGGCAGCACGACGCGCTTGATGCCCGCACGCGCGGCTGCAATTGCCTTTTCCTTGATGCCGCCCACCGGAAGCACGAGTCCGCGCAGACTGATTTCACCGGTCATGGCGGTATCGTTGCGCACGCAGCGCTGGGACAGCAGCGAAACAAGCGCGACGAAAATCGTAATGCCGGCGCTGGGCCCATCCTTCGGCACGGCACCTGCCGGGACGTGCACGTGGATGTCGCTTTTCTCGAACCGGGCCGGGTCGATGCCAAGCTGTTCGGCGCGGTTCTTGACGATGCTGAGCGCAGCCTGCGCGCTCTCCTGCATCACCTCGCCAAGCTGGCCCGTTAGAATGAGCTTGCCCGAACCCGGAATGCGCGTGGCCTCGACGAACAGGATGTCGCCACCCACAGGCGTCCACGCGAGACCCGTGGCGACGCCGGGCACGCTGGTGCGCATCGCCACCTCGTTCTCGAACTGCGGCGGACCGAGGATGGCCTGCAAATCGCTTTCGTCGATCCGGATCGGACCAGTTTCGCCTTCCGCGATCCGAACGGCGGCATGCCTTAGGGCTTTGCCGATCTCACGCTCGAGATTTCGCACCCCGGCCTCGCGTGTGTAGTGATCGATGATCGCCTTGAGCGCTTCATCCGTGATCTCGACCTGTTCCAGTTTCAGACCGTTCGCTTCCATCTGCCGTCGGACGAGATAACGGCGTGCGATCTGCAACTTCTCGGTAGCCGTGTAGCCCGCCAGGCTGATGACCTCCATGCGGTCGCGCAGCGGACCGGGGATCGTATCCAGCATGTTCGCCGTAGTGATGAACACCACGCGGCTCAGGTCGAATGGCACGGCGAGGTAGTTGTCGCGGAAGGTGCTATTTTGCTCGGGATCGAGCACCTCCAGCAGCGCCGCTGCAGGATCGCCGTGGATGCCGGCGCCCAGCTTGTCGATCTCGTCGAGCATCAGCACGCAGTTGCGCGAGCCCGCCTTGCGGATGGCCTGGATGATGTTGCCGGGCAGCGCGCCGACATACGTCCGCCGGTGCCCGCGGATCTCGGCCTCGTCATGTACGCCGCCAAGGCTCACGCGCTGGAACTTGCGCCCCATCGCGCGGGCGATTGATTGACCAAGCGATGTCTTGCCGACGCCCGGAGGACCGACGAAGCAAAGGATCGGCGCCTTGCCCTGCGGTGCAAGTTTTCGGACCGCCAAATACTCGATGATCCGCCGCTTGACCTTCTCGAGGCCGTAGTGGTCCTCGTCGAGAATTTTGCGCGCTTCCTCAATATCGATTGGCGGCTCTTCGGGCAGCTTCCAGGGCAGCTCCACCAGCCAATCGAGGTAAGTCCGCACCATGCCGTACTCGGCTGCCGCTTCGGGCATGCGGGAAAGGCGGCGCAATTCCTTGCGCGCGTGCTCCTCCACGTCCTTCGGCATTCCCGCCTTGGCGATGGCCTGCTCGAGCTCGGCCATCTCCTGCGCCTTGGTGTCGTCCTCGCCCAGCTGGCGCTGGATCGCGGCCATCTGCTCGCGGAGTAAAGCCTCGCGCTGGCGCTGGTCGAGCGCCGCCTTCGTCTGACGGCTGATTTCCTGCGTGAGCCGCAGCACTTCGATACGGTGCGCCAGCAGCTTGGAGACCTTTTCCATGCGGACGGCCAGGTTCACCGTCTCGAGAATTTCCTGCTTCTCGGACGACGGAATGTCCATGTAAGCGACGGCGAGGTCGGCCAGCATGCCCGGCGAGGTCACCGCCTGAATGGTGGCGATCAGCTCCTTCGGTGCCTGCGGCATCAGCTCCAGTGCCTCGATCGCCTGCCGCTGCAGATGTAGGAAGCGCGCCTCGATCTCCGGTGTTCGGGTCTCCGCATCGGGGATGCGCAGCACACGCGCGACGAAATAGGGGTAGCCCTCCAGGAACTCCGTGACGTGGAAGCGCTCTTCACCCTGGCAGACGATGTGATGCGTGCCGTCTGTCCCGGTCACGAAGCGGACGATGTTCGCCACGGTGCCCATGCGATAGAGGTCGACGGGCTGGGGATCCGCCATCTCGGGATCGCGCTGCGTAAGCACGCCGATTTGCCGTTGCTCGCGGACCGCCTGCTGGATGGCCAGCACAGATCTCTTTCTGCCTACTGTGATGGGCAGGATGACTTTGGGAAAGAGCACCAGGTCCCGAACCGGAAGAATGATCAGGGTGTCGGGCGGCGGACTAGATTCCTGTGGTTGCTCAGGCGAAGGGCGAGAGGTCTCCTGATCGACCATCAAATCTCTCCCGTTTTCTTGAGGCGAAAGAGCAGGCAGCCCTGGCTCGAGGACCATCGGATGGCCTGATACTGGCCTTCCGGCAGGCTGACGCGGCGTTCGAAGCGCCCTTGTGGCAGCTCCACCCGATGGATTGCGGCGGTTCGAAAGGCTTCCGGCAGGACGCGGACGCCGGCCACGATCAGGTCGCCGCCCTGGATGACAGCCTGGACCTGGTCGGGATCGACCCCGGGCAGGGCGACAAAGACTAGGACTTCGTCATCCGTCTCGAGGATGTCAACTGGCGGCCGCCACGCGGGCTGCCGGGATGATAAAGGGTGAAGATCGAAAAGCTGCTGGTGCAATCGCTCCGCCCGCGCCAGCATCTCGCAGGCTTCTGACCACATCCAACGCGGGAAGTCTTTATCGTCCATTCAGCCCGTCCTGTGGGTCGGTGACACGTTATAGATAAGGTCTGCTCGCCTAGTTTGCCGGTGACTCAGCCGTTGCCTGGGTCCACGTCCTTATCGACGGAAACATCGGGCAGAGCGCCTGTCCCTGGTGTGGCTTCCGGGTCCGTCAAATCCGGCCGCGCATGGGGCCCGGCTGGATGCATAGGGTGCCCAGTCTTGCGCCGATCGGGCTGCGTCTGAGGCGCCTTCCGCTCTTCGTCCGTCTTGGCCTTGTTGCGGCTCATCTTGCCCGCCTCCTTCCGGATTTTTCGTATCCAGTTGGAACGTATGGCTGTCGGTATGGTTGCGACGCATGGCCATGCTTCGTTCTTAAACAGGCAGGCCGCAACGGGCGCTGAAGCGAACTTTGCCGGAACCATCGAGCAATCGCCCAGCTGGTGTGCCGGAACCCCGCGCGCTCGCCAGACGTTCTAGACCCAGGCAGTGTGCTGCATTGCGAAGTGATCGCGTCGGACGGTGCAGCTCCGGATCTTGAGCCGGAACGTACCGCGCGTAGCGGACGTTGCTCTGACGTACGTCAATTCTTTGGAGGCCGGCATGGATAGCCGAATATGGTGGTTGATTGGGGCGGTCGTAGTCGTCGTGTTGCTCGTCGCGCTGTTGTTCCCGCGCGAGCCAGTGACAACAGCGACAACTCCTCCGGCGACGACATCGTCGCCTGAAAGAACTTCGCCGCCAGCATCTTCTCCGCCTACGACAACGAGCCCGACGACACCGTCGACTCCTCCGGCTGCCAGCCCGCCGAGCGGCGGTTCTGGTCAGCAGTAGCTCAAGGCGAAGGGACAGCAGTTTTGCGAGCCGCAGGCCGTCATGGCTTGCGGCTCGTTAGTGCTACGCCGGCAATGATGAGAATGAAACCGACGACGTGATACATCCCCAGCGGTTCTCCGAGCAGCATGATGGCCATCAGCGCACCGAACAGGGGGATGAGGTGCATGAAAATGCCGGCACGCACGCCACCGATCAGCTCCACACCTCGCGTGAAGCAGAGATAGGCGAGAATGCTGGGAAAAATGGACACGTACGCCAGCGCGAGAATGGTGAACAGCGTCGGCTGAACGAACTTGCCGAAAACGAACATTTCAACCAGCACAATCGGCAAATTGAATAATCCCGACGCCAGGAACATACAGAAAAGAAACGTGATCCAATGAATGGCAGGTCGCAGCCGTAAATAGGCTGTGTAGACAGCCGTAATCGCCATCGCGAAAAGGATAATCAAATCACCCCTGTTGAGGCTCAGTGTCAGCAGCGTTTCCGGCTCACCGCGCGACACAATGACGAGCACCCCGGCCATTGAGATCAGCGTACCCACGATTTGAGGTGTGGTCAGCCGGTCCTTGAAAATGAGGACGCAGGCGATGGCGATGAGAATAGGGCCTGTCGAATTGAGGATGAGGCTATTAAGTGCTGTCGTATAATTCAGCCCGATATACTGCAGCGTATTGAATGCGCCGCCGCCGATAATTCCAAGAAAGCCGACGAAAAGCCATTTCTCGCGCAAAACGGGCCAGTCGCGCGCCAGGTGCGGCAAAGCGAAGGGCAGAACGATCAACGAGGCGAACGACCAGCGCAAGAAAGAAAGGGCCACGGGAGGAATTTCGCCGGCCGCAGCGCGCCCCAACACCTGATTGCCGGCCCAGAATAGGGCCATCAGTGTGAGGAGCAGGTACGCATTGTCAAAAGCCTTGCCGGCCAGCCTGCGAAGCATGATTTCCGCGACCTCTTCCAAAAGGCCCGCCACCTTCAGGCAGCGAGCCCCAATCAATTATTGCGATCTCGGATGGTTTGACGGCTACTTGCCCCACCTGAGCGCAAGCGGCGAGACCTGAGCCGCCAGCTCGAGAAGTTCAGCCCGCGTTGCCGGATGCAACGGCTCCAGCGGATGCCGTACAAAATCGCTCTTGATGACGCCGCCAGCCTGCATGACCGTCTTGGTCGCGCGGAGGCCGCACTGGCGGTTCTCGTAATTGATGAGTGGCAGAATGCGGGCGTAGGCAGCCATCGCATCGGCGCGACGGCCGGCGCGATAGTGTTCCAGGACAGGCTTGATGAGGTCGGGCAGCAGCGCGCTCGGCATCGTGCCCGTCGCACCGGCGTCGAGGTCGGCCATCAGCGTGATTGCTTCTTCGCCGTCGAGCGGCCCGGCGATGAGGTCGCCCCCCTGTGCTATGAGCGCCCGCAGCTTCGCAGCAGTGCCCGGCACCTCGATTTTAAAATAGCGCGCAAGCGGCACTTCCTTCGCCAGGCGGACCAGGAACGGTACCGACAGCGTCACGCCGCTGAGCGGCGCATCCTGCACGATGATGGGGATTTGGGCGGCATCGGCCACACGCTGGAAGTGCTCAAGGATGCCCTTTTCATCCGCCCTCAGCGTGGCGCCGTGATAGGGCGGCATCAGCATGAGCATGCTTGCACCGGCCTGGGCAGCGGCGCGCGCCCGGGCAGCCGCGATCTGCGTGCTGAAATGGCTGCATGTGACGATCACAGGCACACGGCCTCCCACGTGAGAAAGGCACAGCTCGACGAGCGTGCTCCGCTCTTCGTCCGAAAGGAGGAATTGCTCCGAGTAGTTGGCCAGGATGCAAATGCCGTCGACGCCTTGGTCGATCATGCAATCGAGCACGCGGCGCTGACCTTCGAGGTCAAGTTCACCCGTCTCGGTGAAGGGCGTAGGGGCAATGGGAAAAACGCCGCTCAGAGGCTCGGCAACTCGCTGCATTTGAATTGTTCCTCGTCTTTATGATTTGGCCGTTGGTGCCGGTGGGCAGCCATAGCACAAATATCGGCTGGCTCACCTACCTTCGTGCGCGGATGAGCCAGTCAGAACTTCCTCGAGACTGCACCACCCCTGTTGCGGATCCCGCTGACTGCGGTAACGTTCTTCGCACGTGCGAAAGGAATGCGAGACCATGTCGGGTGTGAGCCAGATCGAGGATGTCCAACCGGTGAAACGTGACAAGCCGTGGCTGTTCCGGACGTATGCCGGCCATTCGACGGCTGCGGAGTCGAACGCGCTTTATCGGCGTAACCTGGCCAAGGGGCAAACCGGGCTTTCGATTGCCTTCGACCTGCCGACGCAGACGGGCTACGACAGCGATCACGAACTGGCGGCTGGCGAAGTCGGCAAGGTAGGCGTTCCCATTTGCCACCTCGGGGACATGCGCACGCTTCTCGACGGCATTCCGCTCGATCGCATGAACACGTCGATGACGATCAATGCGACGGCGGCTTGGCTTTTTGCGCTCTACATCGCTTTGGCCGACGAGCGCGGCATTCCGCGTGACAACCTCACGGGTACTATCCAGAACGACATCATCAAGGAGTACCTGTCGCGCGGCACATACGTGTTCCCGCCGGAGCCGTCGCTTCGGCTGACCAAGGACACCATCGTCTTCTCCTGTCGCGAGGTGCCGAAGTGGAACCCTGTGAATGTCTGCTCCTACCATCTGCAGGAAGCCGGCGCGACGCCGGTGCAGGAGCTTGCCTATTCCCTCGCGACGGCCATCGCTATTCTGGATACCGTCAAGAATTCCGGTGAGGTCGATGCGGAGGCCTTCGAGGCGATTGTGGGGCGCATCTCGTTTTTCGTGAACGCAGGTCTCCGGTTCATCACCGAGATGTGCAAGATGCGCGCGTTCGTCGATCTCTGGGAGGAGATCACGCGCGATCGTTATGGCGTGAAGGATCCGAAGAACCGCCGCTTCCGCTATGGCGTGCAGGTCAACTCGCTCGGCCTCACGGAGCAGCAGCCGGAAAACAACGTCTACCGCATTCTGATCGAGATGCTGGCGGTGACGCTCTCGAAGCGCGCGCGGGCGCGTGCGGTGCAGCTTCCGGCGTGGAATGAGGCGCTGGGCCTGCCGCGGCCCTGGGACCAACAGTGGTCGCTCCGCATGCAGCAGATTCTCGCCTACGAAACTGACCTTCTCGAATACGAGGACATTTTCGACGGCTCGGTGGAAATCGCGCGAAAGGTCGAGGTGCTGAAAGAGGCCGCGCGGGCCGAACTCGCTGTCATTGAGCGCATGGGCGGCGCCGTTGCCGCCATCGAATACATGAAACGGCAGCTCGTGGAGAGCAACGCGGCGCGGCTCGCCAAGATCGAATCCGGTGAGCAGGTGGTTGTCGGCGTGAACCGCTTCGCCGAAACCGAACCGTCACCACTTTCCGCAGGGGAAGGAGCTGTACAACTCGTTAGCCCCGAGGTCGAGGTGGAACAGATCGAACGGCTGAAAGCGTGGCGCCAGTCCCGTGATGAGGTAGCCGTTGCGCGTGCGCTCCAGGAGTTGGAACGTGCGGCCAAGGAAGGCCGGAACATCATGGAGCCGTCAATCGCTTGCGCCAAAGCAGGCGTCACGACCGGCGAATGGGGCATGACGCTGCGCCGGGTCTTTGGCGAATACCGCGCGCCGACTGGCGTTAGTCTCGCGGCCGCTGAAGAAACGGCCGGGTTGGGGGCCGCCCGGGCTGCGGTGAGGGCCGCCGCCGAGCGCCTCGGCCGCCCCGTCAAATTGCTGATCGGTAAGCCGGGGCTCGACGGCCACTCCAACGGCGCTGAGCAGATCGCCGTGCGTGCGCGCGATTGCGGCATGGAGGTGGTGTACGAAGGCATCCGGCTGACGCCTGCGCAGATTGTGCGTGCGGCGTTGGAGGAAAGCGTACACGTCGTGGGGCTGTCGATTCTTTCCGGCTCCCACATCCCCCTCGTAAAGGCGGTTCTCGACGGCATGCGTCGGGAAGGCATCGACGATATTCCGGTGGTGGTCGGAGGCATAATTCCGCCAGAGGATGCCACAAAGCTGAAGGCCATGGGCGTCGCCGCCGTCTACACGCCGAAGGATTTCCAGCTCAACGACATCATGTGCGAGATCGCGCGTCTGGCAGTGCGTGAGCCTGCGGCGGCCTGAACTTCCCCGGCTGTCACTTTTTCTCGCCGCTGATTTCGACCGGCTCGCCCAGCGTCTCGCGGATGTAGAGCCGGCGAATGGCGACGTCCGTGACCACTGCAAGCGGATAGGCAAACAGCACGCCCAACGGACCGAAGATCACGCCTAGGGCGATCACCGCGAACAATCCGACGGCTGGCGGGATCTTCACGGCGTTGCCGACGATAATCGGCAGCACGAGGTTGGACTCGATCTGCTGGACGACGACATAGACAGCGAGGGCCCAGAGCACCATGTCGAACCCGTGCGAGGACGCCACCAGAAGGCCCGGGATCGCCGCCGCAATCGGTCCGATGATCGGGATGAAATCGGCCAGCCCCATGAGAAAGCCCAAGGCGAGAGCTGAGGGAACGCCGACGAGCCACAAACCTGCCGCGGTCATGATGCCGACGATCAACATGGCGAGAAGCTGGCCGCCAAGCCAAAGGCTGAGCGCCCGGCCCGCATCATCAAGCGTCTCTGCGATTTGCGGCTGAATGCGGGGCGGAAACAGCGCGACAAGGCCGTTCCTGTAAGTGGCCGGATCGATGGAAAGGTAAATGCCCGTGAAGATGACGAAAAGGAGCGCGGTGATTACGCCGACGAGGGTCGAGCCCCATTGATAGGCCGTTGTGAGAACATTTCCGACGAGCGTTCCGGTGATCAGATCCTGCAGCCGCGCAAACCCGAATTCTGCCAGAAGGCGATCGGCGGCAGCCGGCAGGACTTCGAATAGCTGCGTGAGCTGACTGGCAATCTGCGCGCCAAAGAGGAAGCCGCCTGTTCCGACCACGATCAGAATGGCCAAGCCGGCGAACAGAAGTGCAAACCCATCTGAAATCTTGAGCTTTCGCTTCAGCGGCTCGGCAATCGACCGCAGCAGTATCGCGAGAAGGATGCTGGCGAAAACAAGCAGAAGAACGTCTGAGAGAAGCCAGATCGCTGCGCCGAGCGCCAGGAACGCCGCCAGGATGACGATCTGGCGAACGAACTTCACCTCCGAATCCGGGAGGTCACCGCGGGAAGACGGAGGGGTCACAGCCGGCTCCTTCCGAAGAAGCCGCTTGCGGCGGCACGGCGCCTGACCAACAGATGGGCGAGGCTCTTGGTTCCGGGTTGGTCCTGCCTGGCGCCCGCCGCGACAGCCTATCCCTTTCTTTTTGCTGGGAGGAGCCTACCTGCTCATTGACGCGCTCGTCGTCACGACTATGATCCGCCTGCTTTCGCGTCAGCCCCAGTGGCGGAACTGGTAGACGCGCCAGACTCAAAATCTGGTTCCCGCAAGGGAGTGCCCGTTCGACTCGGGCCTGGGGCACCAAAACATCGAATGCCTGCGGGCGCGGCAGGTCTTCCGTTCTCCCACCTTCATCCCGACCCAATTGACGCACCGTGAGGGGCGGCCTACCGTCTCGCGCAATGGTGCCGATTTCCAACAATGCTTATGCGACAGCAGCGGCAACAGTACCCGGGAGTTGAAAGCGGGTGCTGGCCGACAAATGACGGTTGGCCTGGCAAGATCGGGTGGCAAGAAGGGGGAAACGATGACATTTCACTTCGCTCGCGGCGTGCGCATCGCTGGCCTGGCAGCTCTTGCATCATCAGTGACTTGCGTTCCCGCTCTTGCCCACCACGCGATGGGCGGAGAAGTGCCGCAGACGTTTGCCCAAGGGCTTCTCTCCGGCATTTGCCATCCGCTCATTGGCATCGACCACTTCGCGTTCGTGGTTGCGGCCGGCATTGCCGCTGCGCTTGCGGGTCGGCTCTGGTCGCTCACGTCAGCTTTCGCAATTGGCGCTTTCGCCGGATGCCTCGTTCACCTCGCCGGCATCACGCTGCCGGTGGCTGAGCTCGTCATCGCGGCCACGGTGCTTCTGCTCGGCACCATCCTCGTGAGCAATCGCAACGTTTCTCCTGCTACGCTCGGCGCTCTGTTCGTCGGTTCCGGACTATTTCACGGATGGGCCTACGGTGAAGCGATCTTCGGCGCAGAACAGACGCCGCTCCTTGCCTATCTGGCAGGCTTCTCGTTGATCCAGCTTGTGGTCGGGATCTCCGCTGGTTTTGTCGGTCGCTGGATGATTAAGGGCGATGCGACGCTGCGCACGAATGTCCGTCTGGCGGGCGCAGTCGTCGCCGGCATCGGCTTGGCATTGCTCGTCGGGCATATCGAGGGGCTGCTGTTCCCCGCAGTGCAGTAGGAGACGCGCTGACGCCGGAGTGGGGTGCTTACTCTAAGCCATAGGTGCGGTATCGCGGTCTCAACGCTTGTTGAGTATCCGCTCCGCTGCATCCCGCAGCGTTCTGGCAGCAAGAGCAACGGCGGGGCTTCCGCAAACGATTTGATTTTCCGGAATGACGATCCGCCGGTCGGGCGGCAGTACCCGCTCGAGTGCGGGATGGGCCAGCAGCGCGACCCCCTGGTCGTTGGCGCCGAGATTGGCGCTGTCCAGGATCAAGACGTCAGCCTTTGCCTTCAGGACCGCTTCGAGCGTCGTGCGATCGACGTACCGGATACCGAGCTCAGTGGCGGCGTTGATGATCCCGAGCCGACGCATGATGTCGTCGATAAGTGTGTCGGTTCCCGCTGCAAACCCACGTCGCTCCAGCTGAATGGCCCGCAACGGCCAAGGCGGCCGATCGAGGTTGGCAAATGCAGCGTCGATCTCGGCGATCAGTGCCCGGCCGCGTTCTTCATTTCCCAGCAGAGAGGCCATTTCGCCGATCTGCTTCTTGATATCCTCGATGGACCGGGCCGGCGGGAAAGAAACGATCCGAATGCCCTGGGCGGCGAGCTGGGCACGCGTGACGCTCCGGGTAAAGCTGCCCACCAATACGAGATCCGGTTTCAGCTTGAGAACTTCTTCCGCGTTTCCCACGATGGTCTTCAGCCCCTCGGCGCGATCCGCGTAGAACGAAACGTTGGGATCGCGGGCGAAGGTCGTGACAGCCAGAATTTGCTCACGATCTGCGAGCGCCAGGAGCAGCTGGTCCGTGCAGGCGTTGATGGACACGATCCGCGCCGGTGCGGCCGCAACGGCCGGCAGCGGAATGAGGCAGGCCACGGAGGCGATGGCGGCAAATGCGCGGAAAATCCACCGGAGCATCAGTCCTCTCGCGTCCATACTTCTGTACGCTCAAAGAGCGGACAGGACGACAGCAATTAACACAGCTTGCGTAATGCCGTGTCCCGCCGAAGTCTCCTCGATAATTTGCCACTCGTTGGCATTACCGGCCGCGTACTTCAATCCGAGTAACGATCCTGTTAGACCGGCACGCGGCGACCTGGCGGGAGCAGAGAACGAGTTGCGCAAACGCCGCTGATCGATCAATCGAACGAGATCATATGCCAACCGCAACGAACGCACGCGCTCTTGGACTGATGGTAGCCCTGGCGCTTCTCGTCGGGGTGCTGTGCGTTGTCTCGTTACAGATTGGCTCCGTCCCTCTCGCTCCACGCACGGTTCTTGCTGCGTTGGCCGGGCAGGGCGATCCGGTGGACGTCATCATCGTGCGCGAGCTTCGCCTGCCCAGAACCATACTTGCCGCGCTGATCGGCGCGACGCTCGCGCTTTCAGGTGCCGCCCTGCAGGGCTTGTTGCGCAATCCGCTCGCAGCGCCTTCTGTTTTCGGGGCGCCGAGTGCTGCTGCCTTTGGAGCGGTGACGGCAATTGCGCTGGGGTTTGCCGACACGCTGTCATATACCCTACCTGTCGCGGCAATCATTGCGGCGCTCGTGTCCGTCGCCGCGCTTTTCGCGCTTGCAGGCGCATCCGCCAACATTCTGACGCTTCTGCTGGCTGGGCTTGCGCTGTCGAGTCTGGCGAGCGCCGGAGTGTCGCTCGCGCTCAACCTCGCGCCGAATTTCTACGCCGCGCTGGAGATCGCATTCTGGCTACTGGGCTCGCTCGAAGATCGTAGCTTTCAGCATGTGGCCATGGCGGCTCCGTTCATGGTCGTCTCGTGGCTGTTGTTGCTCGCGCCGCGCTCCGGATTGACGGCACTGACGCTCGGTGAGGACGTGGCACGCACGAGCGGCGTTCAGCTCGGCAGGTTGCGGGCGATGACCCTCATTGGTGTTGCTTCTGGCGTAGGCGCGAGTGTCGCCGTGGCTGGCGTTATCGGCTTCATCGGGCTCGTCACGCCGCATCTCGTGCGGCCGTTGGTTGGACACGATCCGGCCCGCGTGCACGTACCGGCGATGCTCGCCGGCGCGGCCCTTCTGCTTGCGGCTGACATCGCCTCGCGCCTTATTCCGGCCACCAGCGAAATCAAGGTCGGCGTGCTGACCTCGTTGATCGGGGTGCCATTCTTCATCTGGCTCGTGCTGCGCCAGCGCAGCCGCGATCTCATGCAGGTGGTGGGCTGAGATGACTCTGGCGGCCGAAAACATCGGGGTACGTCTTGGTAGCCGCCAGCTACTTGCCGATGTGAGCCTAACGCTCAAGCCGGGAGAGCTTGTCTTTCTTCTTGGCCCTAACGGCGCCGGCAAGACGACGCTGCTGCGCACGATCGCAGGACTCGTGCCGGCATCAGGCCGCGTACTGTGGAAGGATACCGATCTTGCACGCATGAACATCCGCGAGCGCGCCCGGCTGATGGCCTATATTCCCCAGGGCCACGTCGCCCATTGGCCGGTCACGGCCCGTGAAGTCGTCGCCATTGGACGCTTTCCGCACGCTTCGAGTCTCTCTCGTCTGTCGGCCGCTGACGATGCGGCCATAGATAAAGCGCTCGCTTCCGCGGATGCCCAACATCTTGCCGACCGTATCGTCACGGAGCTGTCGGGCGGCGAGCGGGCGCGAGTGATGCTGGCGCGTGCGCTGGCGGTCGAGGCGCCCGTTCTGCTTGCGGACGAACCTGTCGCGGCGCTCGACCCGGAGCATCAGATCGGCATGGCGCAACTCATGCGGCAGCTGGCACGCGATGGCCGAGCCGTGCTCGCCGTCGTCCACGACCTCACCCTTGCTAGCCGCTTCGGTGATCGAGTCATTGTGCTGAATGCGGGGCGGGTGGTTGCCGAAGGTGAGCCGCTACAAACGCTGACACCTGACCTGTTGCGGCAGGTGTTCGGCATCAACGCCGAAGTTTTGAAAACCGAAACGGCGACCGCGCTGGTTCCGTGGTCACGTACGAATTCAAACCGCTCCGAGTAATTCGAGGGGAGAAGACTTAACTACCTTTCCGCTCCTGCGCGCGCCTCAGAGCCGCGGCCAAGGCGCTTTCGGGCGGAGGTTCGGATGATCTGTGGGGCGCGTTGTTGCGGGCGCGTTGGGGGGCACCCGCTGCGCGGCTGTTATCGCGGGAGGTGGACCGGTCGAGCGGGCCGGATTTCATCGTAAGCGAAATGCGTTTGCGCTCGACGTCGACCTCCTTCACCCGCACCTTGACCACGTCGCCCGCCTTCACCACCTCGCGCGGGTCTTTCACGAAGCGGTCGGACAATTCGGAGATGTGCACGAGCCCGTCCTGATGCACGCCGATGTCGACGAACGCACCAAATGCGGCGACGTTGGTGACGACGCCTTCGAGCTGCATCCCCGGTTTCAGATCCTCGATCTTCTCCACGCCTTCCTGGAAGGAAGCTGTCTTGAATTCGGGACGCGGATCGCGGCCGGGCTTCTCCAGCTCCGCCAGAATGTCCGTCACCGTCGGAATGCCGAACGTCTCGTCGGCAAAGTGGGCGGGGTTGAGGGACTTGAGCAGTGCTCGATCCCCAATCAGCGATTTCAGCGGCCGCTTCGTTGCCGCCGCGATCTTCTCGACTACAGGATACGCCTCGGGGTGCACCGCTGAGGCGTCGAGCGGGTTCTCGCCGTTCATGATCCGCAAGAATCCAGCGGCTTGCTCGAACGCTTTGGGGCCAAGTCGCGGCACCTTCTTCAAGGCGGTGCGCGAGGGAAACGGGCCGTTCTCGTTGCGATAGGCCACGATGTTGGAGGCGAGCGCGCGGTTGAGGCCGGACACGCGCGCAAGCAGCGGCACCGAGGCCGTGTTCACGTCAACGCCGACCGAGTTGACGCAATCCTCCACCACCGCATCAAGCGAACGGGCGAGACCCGTCTGGTCCACATCATGCTGGTACTGACCGACGCCGATGGACTTCGGTTCGATCTTGACGAGTTCGGCGAGCGGATCCTGCAGGCGCCGGGCGATGGAAACAGCTCCGCGCAGGCTGACATCGAGGTCCGGAAACTCTTGGGCCGCGAGTTCAGACGCGGAGTAAACCGAGGCGCCGGCTTCCGACACCATCACCTTGGTGAGCTTCAGCTGGGGCATCTTGGTGATCAGCTCGGCGACCAGCCGGTCCGTCTCGCGGCTGGCCGTGCCATTGCCGATGCTGATGAGCTCGACCTTGTGCTTCATGCAGAGGGCCGCGAGCGTGGCCAGCGCGCCCTGCCAGTCCCGCTGCGGCTCGTGTGGGTAGATGGTCGCCGTTTCGAGGAGCTTACCCGTCTGGTCCACCACGGCGACCTTGACGCCGGTGCGATAGCCGGGATCGAGGCCCATGGTCACGCGCGGGCCGGCGGGCGCGGCGAGGAGCAGGTCCTTGAGGTTCTTGGAGAAGATCGCGATCGCTTCGCGGTCGGCGCGCTCCTTGAGGCGCATCAGCAAGTCGACGCTGAGCGAGATCGACAGCTTGACCTTCCAGGCCAGGCGAACCGTCTCGAGAAGCCAGCGGTCGGCCGGGCGGCCCCGATCGGCGATGCCGAACGCCGCCCGGATCTTGAGCTCGGCCGGATGCGGCTTGTCGGGCTCATGCGGGACATCGAGATCGACGTCGAGGATGTCCTCGTTCCGGCCGCGGAAGATGGCGAGGGCCCGGTGCGAGGGCATGTCCTTGATGCGCTCGCTATGGTCGAAGTAGTCGGCGAACTTGGCCCCGTCTTTCTCCTTGCCCTTGCGCACAGTGGACCTGAGCACGCCTTCGTCCCACAGCCACTCGCGCAAGGAGCCGACGAGCTTGGCATCCTCGCCGATGCGCTCGATGAGGATGTGGCGGGCGCCGTCCAGCGCGGCCTTGGCATCGGGGATGCTTTTGTCGGGCGCAACGAATTTCTCCGCCTCGACTTCCGGCACGAGGGCAGGATTCTGGAGGAGGGCATCGGCTAGAGGCTCCAGGCCGGCCTCGCGCGCAATCTGCGCCTTGGTCCGCCGCTTCGGCTTGTAAGGCGCATACAAGTCTTCGAGCTCGACCTTGGTCTCGGCGGCGTTGATGGCGCGCGCAAGCTCGGGCGTCAGCTTGCCCTGCTCCTCGATGCTCCTGAGGATGGTCGCGCGGCGGTCCTCCAGCTCACGCAGGTATCCGAGCCGCTCCTCGAGCTTCCTGAGCTGCGTATCGTCAAGCCCGCCGGTCTTCTCCTTGCGGTAGCGGGCGATGAACGGCACCGTCGCGCCTTCGTCGAGAAGGGCCACGGCCGCCGCAACCTGCCCGACGCCGACACCCAGCTCCGCCGCGATACGCTGATTGATCTTGTCCATCGGATCCCTGCACTCTGATCAACAACCGCTCGAAGGGCGGTTACATCGCGCGATTCTCTTGCTCTGCGAAGATTGCGGTGCCGGTGCGGCGGTCTGACCGCGGAGCGTCGCAGGCGTCGATCAGCTGAAACGCAAAGGGCTCAACTGAGTTGTTACGTCGTTGGTGCGCCAACGAATGGTCCAGCTCGGTTGGCTGAATCGCGGTCAACCAACATTGGATGGCCCGGTTGCGGCCCCATGAGGGCCGCAATGTGTTGTGAAAGAGCGGCACTCTTGCACTTGTGACCGATTGAATGATGGACCTCGTGAGAGGTGGACGTTAACTTCTCGATCCTATGATTTGGGGGAAGGCGCAGTCGGCGACGCTCTGGAAGCGCCGTCTTGCGAGTTGCCGTGTCGGATCTGCGCGTTACGATAGCGCGAGGGCAGGGGCTGCGGAAATTGGCCTGTTGGCTGTTGTGGGCGTAGAGATGGCCGAGGCTGACAGAGGCTTTGGAAATCGGGACCGCAGCACGAAAGTCATCAAGCCTCGGAGCAGGAACAGGATGATCTGGAGCCGGACCATTTTGGTCGCGCTTGGGCTTTTCGGACTTGTCGCAGCGTCGCAAGCGCAGGCGGGTCCGAAGCTGCTTTTCGACGCTTCTGATGGCCGGGTACTCTATGCCGAGGATATCGATGATCAGTGGTACCCGGCATCGCTCACCAAGATGATGACGGCCTATATCGTCTTCGAGGCCCTGAAGGCCGGGATGATCACGCCAAATACAATGCTCACGACGAGCGAGGCCGCGCACGCTCAGCCGCCGAGCAAGATCGGCTTGCCGGTAGGCGGGCAGATGAGCGTCGAGTTGGGGCTGCAGGCGTTGATCGTGAAGTCTGCGAACGACGTCGCCATCATGCTTGCCGAGACCGTTGGGGGTAACGAACAGGCTTTCGTCGAGCGGATGAACGCGACCGCGCGGCGGCTCGGCATGACGAACACGCATTTCGTAAATCCGAACGGATTGCCCGCGCCCGGGCAGGTGACAACTGCGCGTGATCTTGCGCGGCTCGCGATGGCTGTGACGCGTGACTTTCCCGAGCACCGTCATCTCTGGGCGCAGGCCGATTTCATGATCGGCAAACGCCGTATCGGCACGCACAACAGCCTGCTGAAGACCTATGAAGGCGCCGACGGATTGAAGACGGGGTTCATCTGTGACTCCGGTTTCAACATAGTGGCGAGCGCGACGCGAAACGGACGTCAACTGATGGCCGTGGTCCTCGGCGAACCTTCGGGCCATGATCGCGCGGTTCGAGCTGCGAGCCTGCTCGACCATGGCTTCGCCAATTACGACTGGAAGGTTTTATTCGGTAGTCCGACGCTGGACTCCCTTCCGGTGGCGCCCAATCCGAAGCCAGTGGTCAGCGTGCGCAATACGGTGACGTCCTGGGCTTGCGGCAATCGCCCACCACCCGCTCGTGTTGCGAAGAAGCGAAACAACAACAAGGCCGTCGCCGGAGCGAAGAATCAGAACCCGTCCGCCGCGGCGGAGGCCCCCGCAAAGGCGCGCACGCAGTAAACCGCTTTTAAGATCGGACGGTAGCCCGGCTTATCGCAGCCCCTAACGCCTATCTGTCAGTGCTGACGGCGCGGATCGGCGGCGTCCTCGATCGTGAGTTCGATGCGCTCGCGGCCGCCCCATGTCTCGCGCCGCAGTGTGCCAGCGACGTGGAGAGGCAGGCCACCGGTCGACAATAGCGCTTCACCGAGAGGCTGGCCGGCGGCACGGAAGGCGACTGCATCAAGCCGCGAGCCGTCACCCGCCTCTAGCGTGCAGCGTATGTGACGTTCACCGACGACCTTCGCGAACTTGATCCGGTGGGCCGGGAAGGCGAAACGTGGCTGGGGATTTCCTTGACCATACGGCCCTGCGCGCTCGATGAGCTGCAACAACTCCTCGGTGACGCCGGCCGACGTCATTGCGCCGTCGATATCGAGCCCCGCGGCCGAACGCGCGATGGTTGCCGCGGAACAAAGGGCCTCACGTAAAAATTCCCTCAGTACATCGATGTTCTTGCGCTCGACGGTCAGTCCCGCCGCCATCGCGTGGCCGCCGCCTTTGATGAGGTGACCCTTCGACATGGCAGCCCGCACCGCCGCTCCGATATCCACGCCATCCACCGAGCGCAGTGAGGCGGTACCGATATCCTGCTCCCACGAAATCACGCATGAAGGGCGCTGAAAGCGCTCTGTCAGGCGGCTCGCCACCAGGCCGACCACACCCTTGTGCCAGCTCTCCGAGCCGAGCACGAGAATGGGCAGCTCCGGATCGGCTTCGAGCAGCCGCTCCGCTTCGGCCACGGCCTGTTCGAGCATTTCGCTCTCGATGGCCTTGCGCTCACGGTTGAGCTTGTCGAGGAGTTGGGCGATGCGCGCGGCCTCGATCTCATCGTCGATCGAAAGCAGGCGTGCGCCCAATCCGGCGTCACCTATGCGGCCACCCGCATTGATGCGTGGGCCGAGCACGAAGCCGAGGTGGTAGGGCGTAGGCGCCTGGGCGAGACCTGCGGCGTCGAAAAGCGCCTTGAGGCCCACGTTCCGGCGCTGGCGCATGACTTGCAGCCCCTTCACCACATAGGCCCGGTTGAGCCCTGTGAGCGGGACAACATCGCAAACCGTGGCGAGCGCGACGAGATCGAGAAGGGCGAGCAGGTCGGGCGCAGGCCGGGCCGCTGAGTAGTAGCCGCGCTGCCGAAGCTCGCGCGCGACTGCGACGAGGACCATGAAAGTGACGCCGGCGGCACAAAGTTGTCCGAGGCCAGAGAGATCATCCTGCCGGTTCGGGTTCACCAGCGCATGAACATCTGGAAGCGCGGGATCAGCCTGGTGGTGATCGATGACGACCACATCGACGCCCAGCCGGCGGGCCAGCGCCAAAGGCTCGAAGCTCGCCGTGCCACAGTCGACGGTGACGATCAGCTTGGCGCCGTCCTTGATCAGCCCTTCGATGGCCGCAGGGTTGGGGCCGTAGCCTTCGAAGAGCCGGTCAGGAATGTAGATTCGGCAGCCAAGGCCGTGATGGGCAAGAAAGCGATAGAGGAGGGCGGATGAGCAAGCTCCGTCCACGTCGTAGTCGCCGAAAACGGCAATGGCCTCGCGGGACATGATGGCATCGGCCAAGCGAGCAGCCGCCTTGTCCATGTCCTGCAGGACGCTGGGATCGGGCATCAGAGCCTTGATGGTGGGATCAAGGACGACTGGCACTTCATCCAGGCGCACGCCGCGGGCGGCCAGCACCCGGCCCAGCAGTTCGGGAAGGTCGTGATGTTGGCTGATGGCGGTGGCGAGATTGGAGCTGGCCGGATCAAGCCGCTCGCGCCACCTCAGACCCCGCACGGATCGCGCGACGCCGAGGAATGCAGACTGCCGCTCACCTGACGATACCAGCAGTGGCTTGGGTAGAGCCCCCATCGCGAACCCCTCTGAATCAATCGCTTATCTTGCCTTGGGGGCGCGACGATAGGGAGGCGAACGGAGTGATCTTCTGTGGATGGAAGGCGCGGCAATTTCCGCCGGCGCCTGGTCAGTGATGGAACAGTCCCACCGCGCAACAGATTATGCGCGCCTCAGTGAGTCGCTTGAGTAATCACCATGGATGATTCTTGCGAGGAGGCGAGCCGTTTCGCCCGCCCTAGGGGTTACGCCACCTGGGCGCCGTCCTTCAGCAGCTTGTAGTTGATCGAATCGACAAGCGCTTCGAAGCTCGCATCGACGATGTTGGGCGAGACGCCGACAGTGAACCAGCGTGCACCGGTGACCTTGTCGTGGCTTTCGATGAGCACGCGCGTGACGGCTTCCGTGCCGCCCGTCAAAATACGGACCTTGTAGTCCACGAGCTCGACGTTCTCGATGTATTTCTGATAGCGCCCCAGATCCTTGCGGAGGGCGCGATCGAGCGCGTTGACCGGACCGTTTCCTTCCGCCACCGACCAGATGGGCTCGTCTTCTCCGGTGATGAACACTTTCACCGTCGCTTCGGAAACGGTCACGAGCCGGCCGACGGCGTTGTGCCGCTTTTCGACCATGACGCGGAAGCTGTCGACGGAGAAATAGCGCGGGACTTCGCCCAGCAGCCGCCGGGCCAGCAGCTCAAACGAGGCTTCGGCGCCTTCGTAGGCGTAACCCATCGCCTCGCGTTCCTTCACCTCTTCGAGGAGGCGGGCGACGCGCTCATCGTTCTTCGGGATCTGGATGCCGAGACGTTCCAGCTCGGCAATCACATTCGATTTGCCGGCCTGATTGGAAACGAGCACGCGACGCCGATTGCCGACACTTTCCGGTTTTACGTGCTCGTAGGTTTCGGGCTCTTTCAAAATTGCCGAAGCGTGAATGCCAGCTTTCGTCGCAAAAGCGGCCTCCCCAACATAAGGGGCCTGCCGATTGGGAGCGCGGTTGAGGATTTCATCCAGGATGCGGCTGACCTGAGTAATCCGCATCAGCCGTTCCGGCGTTACGCCCGTTTCGAAGCGCTCCGCGAATTCTGATTTCAGCAGCAGAGTCGGTATGATCGACGTGAGATTGGCATTCCCGCAGCGTTCGCCGATGCCATTAAGCGTGCCCTGGATCTGGCGAACGCCGGCCCGAACAGCCGCGAGGGAATTGGCCACCGCGTTTTCGGTGTCGTTATGCGTGTGAATTCCGAGGTGCGTGCCCGGAATGACCTCCGTCACGTCACGGACGATCCGCTCGATTTCGTGTGGCAGCGTTCCGCCATTCGTATCGCACAAAACGACCCAGCGGGCACCGGCCTCGTACGCCGTGCGCGCGACGGCGAGCGCATATTCACGGTTGCCTTTATAGCCGTCGAAAAAATGCTCGCAGTCGACCATGGCCTCCGTGCCGGTCTCGCAAATGGCGCGGACCGACTGGGCAACCGATTCCAAATTCTCTTCATTGCTGATGCCGAGCGCGACGCGCACGTGGTAGTCCCACGATTTCGCGACGAGGCAGATGGCATCGGCGCCCGATTGCAACGTCGCCTGAAAACCCGGATCGTTCGACACCGATCTCCCGGCGCGCTTGGTCATGCCGAAAGCTGTAAAGTGCGCATGCTGGAGTTTCGGCGGATTGGCAAAAAACGCCGTGTCCGTGGCATTCGCGCCCGGATAGCCACCCTCTATGTAATCAATGCCCAGGCTGTCCAGCAGCTCCGCAATTCGGCGCTTGTCCTCAATCGAAAAATCAACCCCGGTGGTTTGCGCACCGTCACGCAACGTGGTGTCGAAAAGATAGAGGCGTTCACGAGACACTGTTTCGTCCTCAAATGACGTCGACAAGCCGGAGGGCAAGGACGACCGCCGCAACGAGCACGGCGATCTTCAGGATGAGGTAATAGATCCGGTGGCGCGGAAATGGCGGCGTGCCGTCAGGATCAGTCATGATGTGCTCATTCGGGATAATGGCAAACCGCCTCGATGTTGTGCCCATCGGGGTCGATGACGAAAGCGCCGTAATAGTTGGGGTGATATTGCGGGCGTAGGCCCGGCGCGCCGTTGTCCTTGGCGCCTGCGGCGATAGCCGCTTTGTAAAACGCGTCGACCTCAGCGCGATTGACCGCATGGAAAGCGATATGAAACGGGCTCGTCGGCGTATTGCCAGCGGAAATCCAGAATTCCGGTTTGCAACGGCCAAATCCGGCCACACCGCCTGCAGGGGTTGGAAATTCCATTTGCAATTTTATTCCGAGCGGCTGCAAGACCGCTGAATAGAAATCCTTGGAGCGCGCGTAATCGCTGACCTGCAACCCGATGTGATCGAGCGTGGAATTCGTGCTCGGATTGCTCATGGCGCTTCCTCCTTTCAACGCTTGATCTCCCACGTGGTCACGATCTCGCCCGTGACGGGGTCCTTGGAGTCCTTGAGCTGAATGCCCATGGCCGCGAGCTCGTCGCGAATGCGGTCTGCTTCGGCGAAGTTCTTGGCTTTTCGTGCTGCGAGACGGGCACTGATGCGTGGTTCGACGATGGCCGCAAGCTCCTGGCGTCTCTTTTCCACCCGCTCGCGCTCGCGCTTCAAGGACTCGCCTGAAAATCCGAGGAGCGACAAAGCAAAACCAAGCGCGCCACGTTCTCCAGCATCGTGCAGACGGTGCAGCTCAGCAATGGCCTTTGGCGTATTCAAGTCGTCGCACAGCGCCTCAATCACCGGCTCAGCTTTCTTCTGATCGGCGTCGCTGTACTCGCTGGCGAACGGGAACCAGGAATCAAGAATGGTCAGGCTTTGCTCCAGGCCTTCAACCGTCCAGTCGATCGGCTGCCGGTAATGGGTTCGGAGCATATTGAAGCGCAGCACCTCGCCCGGCCACGAACGGCCGCCGAATTTGTCCGTCTCCAGCAATTCGTGGATGGTTATGAAATTCCCCAGGCTCTTGGACATTTTCTCGCCCTCGACCTGGAGGAAGCCGTTGTGCATCCACACCTGCGCCATGATCGGCGTGCCATGTGCGCAGCGGGATTGTGCGATTTCGTTCTCGTGATGCGGGAAGACGAGGTCGATGCCGCCGCCGTGAATGTCGAACACCTCACCCAAGTGCTTTGCCGCCATGGCGGAGCACTCGATGTGCCAACCAGGTCGGCCCGGGGTGGTAATCCCGCATGGGCTGGGCCAGGAAGGCTCGCCGGGCTTGGAGGGCTTCCACAAAACGAAGTCCATCGGACCCTTTTTGTAGGGGGCGACCTCGACCCGCGCGCCGGCCTCCATCTCCTCGAGGCTGCGGTTTGAGAGACGGCCATAGTCGGGCATGGCGCCGACATCGAACAGCACGTGATCCTGGGCGACGTACGCGCAGCCCTTTTCGACCAGGCGCTCGATCAGCCGCTTCATGTCCTCGATGTGATCGGTGGCCCGCGGCTCGATGGTCGGCGGCAGCACGCCAAGCGCGGCAATATCCTCGTGGAATTGGCGGGTCGTGCGCTCGGTCAGCTCTCGAATCGAGATGCCTTCCTCGGCCGCTCGCGCATTGATCTTGTCGTCGACGTCCGTGATGTTGCGAGCATAAGTGACATGCTCAGGCCCATAGATGTGCCGAAGCAACCGGAACAATACGTCGAAGACGATGACTGGCCGTGCGTTCCCAATGTGCGCGTAGTCGTAGACAGTCGGGCCGCACACGTACATGCGCACGTTGTTGGGATCGAGGGGCCGGAAGGGCTCCTTGCGGCGGGTCAGCGTATTATAAAGCGTGAGCGTCACTGTCTTCCCCTGACCTGCTGGCGGGGCTTGGCTCGATACCGGGAGAAATAGGGGAGCGGCCGCGCGCCAGCGATGAGCTAGCTCGGAATAATGCAGCTATTAATGCCGCAGCAAATGTTAGCGGCGGATGTGCGCACGGCTCTTTCCATGGCGCCCTTATGCGTGAGGCCGATGGGGGACGTCAAGCGCTGCCTGAGGCGGCTGGGTGGGGGTGGCGAGGCGTCCCCTGTGGCAGTCCTCTGCCGTGCCCCATTTACGCTGCATTGACGCTCTAGCGACGTTCGAACAAGTATGCGGGAGGGGGTGGCCGACGCACGGGGTGTTGCGTCCGGGCCGGAAGAGCTGGGGTTCCCACGATGAGGTTCGTTCCGGAGGGAGCATCAAAACGCCGTTTGGTCGGTCTTGCCAGCGTCGTGGCCTTTGTCTTGGCCGCTGGCCCAGTTCTTGCGCAAGGGTGGCCTTGGGATTGGGGCTGGGGAGGCTCGAATCGTGAGCCGCCTCGGCCGCGGGAGCCTGTTTATCGCGAAGCGCCCCCGCCGCAGCAGCCTTATCAGTCAAGCAGCCGGTCGATCTGCCTGCAGCTGGAGCAACGGCTCGCGCAGGAGATCAATCGGGGCTCGCAATCGCGCGATCTTCTTCCGAAGATTGAACAGGACATTCGGGCTGCCGAGCGCCAGTACCGGATGAGCGAGGCCGAGCTCGAGCGCAACGATTGCTACGAGTATTTCCTGTTCGCCAAGTCGCTGCGCAGAACGCGGGCTTGCGTCGATCTCAATCGGCGGGTGGAAGAGGCGCGTCGTCGGTTGGAGGAGTTGGAGGCCCAACGCCAGCAGATTATCTCCTCCGGAAGCCGATCCTATCGGGACGATATCATCCGCGAGCTGGCTCGAAACAATTGCGGTGCCACCTACCAGCAGCAGGCCCGCCAACTCAATCCATTCGGGTCGATCTGGCAAGATGAGGATAGTGGCGGGTTCTACGGTGGCCAGTTCGGGACATTGCCGTACGCAACCTATCGCACCGTCTGCGTAAGACTTTGCGACGGATACTATTTTCCGGTCAGCTTCTCCACGCTGCCTAACCACTTCGAGCGGGACGCGCAGGTTTGTGAGTCGAAGTGTGCGGCGCCCGCAGAGCTCTTCTACCATCAGAACCCTGGCGGCAGCATGGAGGAGGCTATCTCTTACCGCACGCGGCGGCCCTACACATCGCTGCAAACGGCCTTCCGTTACCGGAAGGAATATGTCCAGGGCTGTTCGTGCAAACAGGCTGAGTACAATCCGGCGGTAGACCAGCCGCAGAAGCGGGCCGAGAGCCCGGCAGGTCAGTCGCCGCATCTGAGATGACCAGGCTTGTGAAACATCAGACTTGACCGGGCAGGCCGGATCATGAACTAGTCGGGCGGGGGCAGTGTGACCGCAAAGCCGGGACGCATGCTGTGACGGACGAGATCGCCAGTTCTGCTGAGCTCCGACCGATTGGCCCCGACGATTTGGCGGAAGTCCGCTCGCTTCACGCGACATCCTTCCGCGTGCTTGCTAGCCATACCTTTTCTGAAGAAGAGATCGCGGCCTTTACGGAACACGTCTACAGCCTGCCGTATACGGAGGCGCTATCCGAGGCGATCGAGCGGCATCAGCTTCTCGGTGCCTGGTATGGCGGGCAGCTTGTTGGGACAGCGGGCTGGACGCCCGGCGATGGCAATCATTCCGTGGCCCGCATCCGCTGGGTTTTCGTTCGGCCGTTGTTCACGGGGCTAGGTCTCGGCGGACGGCTCCTGGAGGCAGCCGAAGCCGCCGCCATGCGCGCCGGCTTCGAGATTTTGTCGGTCGAGGCCCCGCTCAACGCCGCCGAGTTCTTCGCTGGCTTTGGGTACGAAACTTCGTCCCACGGTGTGCGGACCCTTTCGAGGGGCCAATCGCTGGCAGTGGCCTACATGCGCAAGCGCGTCGATGAGCAGGCGAGCGCGGAGGCGGAGAGCCAGGCGTTCGGCAAGGCGTGACCGTTAGCCGAGATGGCGACGGGTGCCGTCGTTGGTTCCATAGACCACCGACATGATCTCCGACCGATCGATGCCGATGTCCTTCAGGCGGGCATCAAGCGATTTCAGGGTCTCTGCGGCCGTCCTGCGTTCCCAAGCCTGCCGGTAGGCGCGCGCCATCGTGAGGATCCCGTCTATCAGGCCGCGGCGGCCCCTGGTCGGTTGGAGAAGTGCGATCGACTTGGCCGTGGCTGATCTCATGCTCATGACATTTCTCCGTTTATTGTTCGCTCATCCTTTCTGGGGCTCTGCAGGTGTCGCTGCGGTGCCCTATGTGAAGGCGGTTGTAGCCGGATCTGCTTCGGCGAGCTGTTCCCTGGGGGACGCTTGGCTGAGATTCGGCTGCTGGGGGGATTTGAAGAGCGCAACTGCCGCAGCGGCTTGACGAGCCCCGACGTCTCACGTAAAGGATCGCTCGTGACGGCGAGCCCCGCTGCGGCTCGCCAAATCTCTTAGCGGGCGTAGCTCAGTTGGTTAGAGCGCCGGCCTGTCACGCCGGAGGCCGCGGGTTCAAGTCCCGTCGCTCGCGCCATTTTCCCCCGAGACATGTTCCAGCGATTGAACTGTGCGAAATGCAGCCGTGTGGGCCCGTTCTAGATTCGCGTGGCACAAGCGTCGAATCTCTTTCGGCTTGCCGGGGGGCGATCGTGTGAAGGGCGGATGGTTGTGATAGCGGGAAATCCCACTTATAGCTGATTGGAGATCAGGTCCAGGACAGCACCCCCTCGCCCGCAGATTTTTGCTGCGGGTACAGATGGTTATTGCTGGAAGCGCAACGCGCGTGTCAAAAAAGGCGGCAATTTTCCACGACGAATTGTGGCGTATACGCCACAAGTTCTTCGCGAAATGCGGCAACTTCCCAAAACTAGATGGCAGATGTGCTGGTGCGCGGCATATAGTTAGCTAGTTTCACGACTGCGGAGGGGGATATTATGCGTGTCGCTATTTCAGCTATTGCACTTCTAGCTTGCACGAGCCTTGCCCATGCGGCGGATCTAGGTGGGCCTTATGGTTACGACGGATCGCTGAAAGATGCGCCGAGCGCGACAGCGCCCATTTGGACGGGGCTTTACGTGGGAGCTCATGCAGGCTGGGGGCAGGCCGATTTTGACTTCCACACGGCGGTAACGACCACGCCCAATCAGGAAAGCGATTCTTGGATTGGGGGCGGGCAGATCGGCTACAATCTCCAGCGCGGAAACTTCGTTCTGGGTCTCGAAGCAGACGTTTCATTCGGAGATTTGGACGACACTGTCAAAGATGGAAATTATATAACTCAGGATACTGACGTTAAAGCGCTAGGTTCCGCAAGGGCGCGCATCGGCTATTCGTTCGGTCGCGTTCTGCCCTACTTGACGGGTGGGCTAGGTTGGGCCCGCGTGTCTGCAGGGGAGCATTGTCCTCCTGGAGCCCAGTTTGGGCATTGTTCGAGGGAGGGAGCCTATGACGTTGAGGATACCCAAACCTACTTCGGTTGGGCACTTGGCGGCGGTGTCGAAGTGGCGCTCAATGAAAGGTGGTCCGTTAAGGCGGACTATCTGCACATGGACCTAGGTTCGGAGTGGTTCAATTTGGCGCCGAAGGCGAGCCCGCGTGCGCCAGATCTCGAGATCGATACGTTTAAAGTCGGGGTAAACTACAGATTCGGTGGCTGAGGGTATTGATCGTTGCGATCTAAACCAGCCGGCCGGTTGGTCGGCTGGTTTGTTTGATCGACTTTGCTGCTCTTGAAAGTCAAGGGGCAGAGACGATCCGACATGGGTAAGCACTCACGCGGTCCTGCAAGGGGAGCGCGAAAAAGGGAGCAGCAGAGCGGGATCAGCCCTTCGCCTGCTCCTCCACTTCGGGGTTCAGCATTTCGCTCGACATGCGTGCGCCGAGACCGGCCTCTACGAGCCGGCGGTAGGTCGCTGCGAGCGACTCCTGAATCGCCTTGCCATCAGGGTCGTCGGCGAGCATCGGCGCAGCGTAGGTGACGTCCTTGTAGCAGTTGGCAATCGAGAACTTGTTGCGGGCGAAGTCGCCGGCGAGGGCTCCGCCGACGAACTGATCGAGCACGCGCGATCCGGCTGCGCCCTGGCTCGCGAGCCGGTAAAGCAGCTCGACATCGATGCCGTGACGCCGCGCGGCACGGAAGGTCTGGGTTACGAGCTGGCGTAAGCCCACTGTAAGGAAGTTGTTGAGCAGCTTGGCCTTGTTGCCGGTGCCGACCGGGCCGAAGTAAGCGACGTCGGCGCTGTAGGATTCGAGGATGGGCGTCGCGCGCTGCAGATCGGCTTCGCTTCCGCCGACGAAAGTGCCGAGCTTGCCTTCCGCCGCCTGCGGCGGACCGCCGACGACCGGCGCATCGATGAACGCCACGCCTTTCGCCGCCGCCTCCGATGCCAGCGCTTGGGACGTCTCCGGCTTTGACGTGGTGACGTCGATGATCATCTTGCCTGAGGCCATGTGCGGCAGCATCTCGCCGACGAGCTCTGCCACCGTGTCCGCGCTGTTGACGCAGACCATCACGACGTCAGCACCTGCCGCCAGTTCAGGAACGGTCTGGGCCTCGTAGGCTCCGCGCCCGAGCAGATCTTCGATGCGTTCGCGGTTCCGGTGGGCGACAACCGTGAGCGGGTAGCCGGCTTTGAGAAGATTGAGGCAAATTCCATGCCCCATCATGCCGACGCCGATGAATCCGATCTTCTGCTTGTTCGCGTCCGGCATAGGCCCCTCCCGCTTGCGAGGCTGGTGGGCGGTGAGAGGATCGAACTCCCGACACCTTCGGTGTAAACGAAGTGCTCTACCACTGAGCTAACCGCCCACGCAGGCGCTTCTAGCGCGATGAGGCGCGCTTGAAAAGCGTCAGCGGCCTCATGTCCCGTATCTTCTTGTGGGCTCCAAAGGTGCAACCCTCGCCCGTAACGACAGGGCTGGTCTCGGCTGCAAGATCGTTTAGGATCGCCGCCGACTTGGGTCCAGTTCTCACGGAGGTACCTGCGCATGTCCGACCAGCCCGGCACCCCAGGGTTCGCCACGCTCGCCATCCATGCCGGCGCGGCGCCCGACCCGTCCACCGGCGCACGCGTGACGCCGATCTACCAGACGACTTCGTATGTCTTCAACGACGCGGACCACGCTGCCGCCTTGTTCGGCCTGGAGACGTTCGGAAACATTTACACCCGCATCATGAACCCCACCCAGGCGGTGCTTGAGTCGCGGGTAGCGGCGCTCGAAGGGGGCACGGCGGCCCTGGCCGTTGCCTCGGGGCACGCCGCGCAGTTCCTCGTCTTCCACACGCTCCTCGAGCCCGGTGACGAGTTCATAGCCGGCCGGCAGCTCTATGGCGGCTCGATCAATCAGTTCAATCACTCGTTCAAGAAGTTCGACTGGAACGTCGTGTGGGCGGACTCCACCGATCCGGAAAGCTTCGCTCGTGCCATCACGCCGAAGACCAAGGCGATCTTTGTCGAGTCGATTGCCAATCCGGGTGGCATCGTCGTCGATCTGCCTGCCATCGCCGCCGTGGCGAAACAGGCCGGCGTGCCATTTATCGTCGATAACACGCTGGCAACGCCTTACCTGTGCCGCCCCAAGGATCACGGCGCAGACATCGTCGTGCATTCGCTGACGAAGTTCATGGGCGGACACGGCAATTCCATCGGAGGCGTCATCGTCGATTGCGGGACCTATGACTGGCTCGGCTCCAAGCATCGCTATAAGACGCTTGTCGACCCGAACCCGTCCTACAACGGCATGAAGCTCGCCGAGACATTCGGGAACTTCGCCTTCGCCATTGCAGCGCGGGTGATGGGCCTGCGCGACCTCGGCCCGGCGATCTCGCCGATGAACGCGTTCCTGATCCTCACGGGAATCGAGACGCTGCCTCTGCGCATGCAGCGGCACTGCGAGAATGCGCTGGCCGTCGCCGAGTACCTGTCCAAGCACCCGAAGGTGGCGTGGGTGAACTACGCCGGTTTGCCGGACAACCCGTACTACCAATTGCATAAGAAGATTTGCCCGAAGGGGGCCGGTGCCGTCTTCACGTTCGGCCTCAAGGGCGGTTACGACGCCGGCGTGAAGCTGGTGGCGAACCTGAAGCTCTTCTCGCACCTCGCGAACATCGGCGACACGCGGAGCCTGGTGATCCACCCGGCGTCCACGACGCACCGCCAGCTCACAGACGAGCAGCGCATTGCGGCAGGTGCAGGGCCGGACGTGGTGCGTCTATCGATCGGCCTCGAGGACAAGGCCGACATCATCGGCGATCTCGAGCAGGCGCTGGCGCAGGTTTAGTGCGCGATCGACGGCACTTTGGTTCCGTGGAACAAAACCCCGGCCTTATCATTCGAGGCCGGGGCATTTTCTCAGGTCAACCTTTCACTCTCACGTAGCTGCCTGGTGCATCTTCGATGACGCCCAGGACGGTGCCTGGCTGGCGTGCCGGTACGCGTTTGCCAGAGTGCTTCGCCAGCCATTTCGCCCAATAAGGCCACCAGGAGCCGGGCGTTTCCTTGGCGTTCGCGATCCACTCTTCAAGCGTCTCTGCCGGCTTCTTGTTGGTCCAAAACTGATATTTGACACGCTTGGGATCGGGCGGATTGATAACACCCGCGATGTGGCCGGAGCCGGCCAGGACGAATTCGACCGGCCCACCAAAAAGCTTTGATCCAATGAAAACCGATTTGGCGGGTGCGATGTGGTCTTCGCGCGTAGCCAGCTCGAAAATCGGCAATTTCACCTTCTTCAAGTCAAGCCGCGTGCCGGCAATTTTCATCTTGCCCTTGGCAAGATTGTTCTCGTGATAAAACTCCCGCAGATAAAATTTGTGATTGGCCGCCGGCATCCGTGTCGAATCCTGGTTCCAATAAAGCAGGTCGAACGGAATGGGTTTTTTTCCGAGAAGATAATTGTTGACGATGTAGGGCCAGATGAGGTCCCGCGGCCGCAGCAGGTTGAATACGGTCGCCATGCGCGAGCCGTCGAGATAGCCGCGCTCCGACATCATTTCCTCGAGCGCTTTCAGCTGAGCATCGTCGATAAAGACGAGAAGATCACCGGCGTTGCTGAAATCCACCTGGGCGGTGAGGAACGTCGCGGACCTGTAAGGCTCTTCGCCACGAGCCGCCAGGTAGGCGAGCAGCGTCGCCAGCATCGTTCCGCCGACGCAGTAGCCGAGGACGTTGATCTTTTCCTGATCTGTCTCGCGCATGACGGCATGGGTTGCCGCCATCGCGCCTTCGATCATGTAGTCTTCGAACGTCTTGTCTTTCAGACGCTCATCCGGGTTGACCCATGAGATGACGAAAACCGTGAAGCCCTGATCGACAACAAACTTCACGAATGACTTCTGCTGGGTCAGATCGAGGATGTAATATTTGTTGATCCACGGAGGAATGATCAGCAGCGGCGTTTCGTGAACCGTCTCCGTGGTGGGGGTGTACTGAATGAGCTGCAGCAGGTCGTTTTGGAAAACGATCTTGCCTGGCGTGACAGCAAGATTCCGCCCGACCTCGAATGCGTCGAGATCCGTCTGGCGAATCCGCAGCAAATCATCCGACCGCTCCAGATCCTCGGCCAGGTGCTGCAAGCCTTGCACAAGGTTCCGCCCACCGGAGGCAATGGTTTCGCGCAGCACCTCCGGATTCGTCACCGGAAAATTGGACGGCGACAACGCGCTCAGGATCTGTTCCAGATAGAATTCGGCCTTCTGCCGCGTACGCTCGTCGAGGCCTTCGGTTTTATCGAGAATCTTTTCCGCCCACTTCGCCGTCAGGAGATAAGCCTGGCGCCAATAATCGAAATAGGTGTTCTCTGACCATTCGGGATCCTTGAAACGATTATCTCCGGGCGCAGGCTCTGCCACAGGCTCGACCTTCTCGCCCATCATCCTCCGAAGCGTCCTTTGCCAAAGGTCGAGATGCCCGGAGATAATTTCCTGCTGCGCTTCGGCCAGGCGGGCAGGATTGTTGAACCAGATATTGGCAACCTCACCCAATGTCCTGGTTGCCTCAGCGATTTCGGCGGCAGCCGAATACGGCCCGGTTTGCGTGTCTGCCCGTTCAAGAAACTTGGCCATCACCTTGCTGCCCTGCTCAAACAGCTTGAGCAGGTTCAGTGCGAGTTCCTCTGGATTTTCGATCTTCAGAGGTGCGCTCTCTGGCCGAGCTTCTGGATTGGGCTTTTGCATGGTCCGCCTGTCGTTTTGGGGCTTCCCCCAAGAATTCGAACGTCGAGCCTACTAGAAATGAGTTTGCTCAAACGGTCTCAAGATTTCGTCACCTTGACATAGGGTTTCGGCCTGGAACGCGCCACATTCCGCCACCGCCAGCCGATATCGACTTTAGCAGATGCTGCGGCAGCCTGTCACACGTCATCCGCAGCTGGAAGCCCGCCTGACTCGTATCTCCGGGGCAACCGGAGGGGACGAATCGAATGCTGTCGATTCCTTTGGCAGCGCTGGACGAAAGGCCGCAAACGGTCGTAAACACGAGCAGCGACGAAGTGTCGTGCCATCCCAATCCACGAGAGGCAGCCGTGATCGACGAATTCCATCGCATCAAGCGCCTACCGCCCTATGTCTTCGCAGAGGTCAACCGCCTCAAGGCTGAGGCACGGGCCGCCGGCGCCGATATCGTCGACCTCGGCATGGGCAACCCGGACATGCCCACGCCTCCGCACATCGTGGAGAAGCTCATCGAGACGGTGAAAAAGCCGCGCACGCACCGTTACTCCGCGTCTAAGGGGATAGCTGGCTTGCGGCGCGCCCAGGCGGCCTATTACGAGCGCCGTTTCGGTGTGAAGCTCGACCCTGAAACCCAGATCGTGGCGACGCTCGGCTCCAAGGAAGGCTTCGCCAACATGGCGCAGGCGATTACAGCGCCGGGCGATGTCATCCTTGTTCCGAACCCGACCTATCCTATCCACGAGTTCGGCTTCATCATTTCCGGCGCCTCGATCCGGCATATCCCGGCGAGCAACGGACCGGAATTTCTGCGCGGCGTGGAGCGGGCTGCGAAATACTCCATCCCCAAGCCGCTCGCGATGGTGCTGAGCTACCCGTCAAACCCCACGGCGATGACGGCCGACCTCGACTTTTACACAGAGGCGGTACAACTCGCAAAACGCCTGGGACTGATCATTCTGTCGGATCTGGCGTACGCGGAGATTTACTTCGACGACAATCCACCGCCCTCGGTTCTGCAGGTGCCGGGGGCAATCGACGTGGCGGTGGAATTCACGTCGCTGTCGAAGACCTACAACATGCCCGGCTGGCGCATGGGCTTCGCGGTCGGCAACGAGCGGCTGATCGCGGCGCTTGCCCGCGTCAAGTCCTACCTCGACTACGGTGCGTTCACACCTATCCAGGTCGCTGCGGCTGCGGCGCTCAACGGTCCGCAGGATTGCGTCGAGGAAATTCGGCGCATCTACAAGAGCCGCCGCGATACGCTGGTGGAGAGCTTCACCCGCGCGGGCTGGCCCATCCCGCCGCCGCCGGCGACGATGTTCGCCTGGGCGCCTATTCCGGAGCCGTTCCGCGACATCGGCTCGGTTGAATTCGCGAAGCTGTTGATCGAAAAGGCGGAGGTTGCCGTTTCACCAGGGCTTGGCTTTGGTGAGTACGGCGAAGGGTACGTTCGCATAGCTCTGGTCGAGAACGAGCACCGCATCCGGCAGGCGGCGCGCAACATCAAGAAGTTCCTCTCGCAATCGACCGGGGCCATGCACAACGTCATTCCGCTGCAGCAGAAGGCTTCCGGTTAGGCCCCATATGTCTCAACCGCTTAAACTTGGCATCGCCGGTCTCGGCACGGTCGGTACTGGTCTTATTCAGACCCTCACCACCCATGCCGAGCGGCTCCGGACGACGCTGGGTCGGGACATCCAGATCGTCGCTGTTTCGGCCCGCTCGCAGGGCAAGAACCGCGGTATCGACATCGGGCGCTACAGGTGGGTCGCCGACGCGGTCCAGCTTGCCACCGATCCGGAGATCAACGTGTTCGTCGAGCTGATCGGCGGCGAGGACGGCGTGGCCGCTGAAGCCGTCGAGGCTGCGCTCAAGGCTGGCAAGCACGTGGTGACCGCCAATAAGGCGCTGCTCGCGAAGCATGGCATTCGCCTGGCCCAGCTGGCTGAAGAGCGCGGGGTGGCGCTCAACTTCGAGGCTGCGGTCGCCGGGGGCATCCCGGTCATCAAGACGATCCGTGAAGCGCTGCTCGGAAACGAGATCAAACGCGTCTATGGCATCCTGAATGGCACCTGCAACTATATCCTCACTACGATGGAGAAGGAGGGGCGGCCGTTCGCGGAGGTGCTCAAGGAAGCGCAGGAGCGCGGCTACGCGGAGGCTGATCCCACATTTGACATCGGTGGCTTCGATACCGCACACAAGCTTTCCATCCTGACGAGCCTCGCCTTCGGCACGGAGCTCGCGTTCGAGGACATCCACATCGAGGGCATCCAGCACATCACGCCGGCGGATATCGAGGCGGCCGACGATCTCGGCTATCGGATCAAGTTGCTGGGCGTCGCTCTGCGCACACCAAGCGGCATCGAGCAGCGCGTCCA
>Ga0207808_100121_pt1 | contig 63320 bp, 52 predicted proteins | sample CeladaPassaB1F05_FD_187482 | JGI IMG/M metagenome (GOLD analysis project Ga0207808, IMG submission 187482) | Cellulose-adapted microbial communities from the Joint BioEnergy Institute, USA - Passage B1F05 (SPAdes) (version 2) | ecosystem: Engineered > Bioreactor > Continuous culture >... | reverse complement strand
CGTTACCAAGCCGCGCGGCTTGTGGTACCGCCAGAGCTGAACAGGCTCGAAGGAAGGCAGCGGTTTGCCGTCGACCAAGACGACGTCATCGGGGCCAACGTCGCGTGCGGGCGTGGTGAGTACTTCACCGTTGACCGTGACCCGCCCTTCGGCGATCCAACGCTCTGCTTCGCGACGCGAGCACAGGCCAGCCCGGGCCATGGCCTTGGCGATGCGCATGGTTTGAGGGGGACGGCCTGCTGCCACTTTGGTCGCAGCCTTCTGGCGCTCGGGTTGCTGTTTGGGCTCCGCCGGCTGAGATTGTTGGTGGCGCTGGGCAGACACACTTGGCCCCGCCGGCCTCTTCTGCACGGGTGCCGGTCGCCGTTTTGTTTGAGCCGTGCGAGGCTTGCGCATGATCTGCAACGTGTTCGATTCGGAATGAGGGCCTTTATGGCACCACGTTCGTCCGGAAGCCACATGGCCCTTGCATTGGAGGAAGCCCAGCGTGCTGCAGAACGCGGTGAGGTGCCCGTGGGCGCGGTCATTGTCGCGCCTGATGGTACCGTCGCCGCACGGAACGGCAACCGCACGCGGGAGCTCTGCGATCCTACGGCGCATGCCGAGATACTCGTCATCCGCGAGGCTTGTCGCGCGATCGGCTCGGAGAGATTGACCGGGTTCAGCCTTTACGTGACGCTCGAGCCTTGTCCAATGTGCGCCACGGCCATCTCATTTGCGCGGATTCGGCGACTGTACTACGGCGCGAGCGACCCCAAAGGTGGCGGCGTTGAGTTCGGACCCCGCATATTCACCCAGCCCACGTGTCATCACACGCCGGAGATTTACGGTGGAATCGCTGAAAAGGAAGCGGCTCAGCTGCTGAAGGCGTTCTTCGAGGCCCGTCGCAACGGCGATTGACGCCGGTTCAGACGGTTATTTCGGATGGACTGGGACGTGTGACTCTGCCCGCGTTCCGATTTCGCGACGCTGGCCGCCGGAGCTTAGCGCGCGCAGAAGCTCGCGGCGCAGTATATCTTTCGCAGGCTGTGCGGCTTCCAGAATTTCACGCGGCTTGGTGAATTCAAGCACGGCAAATTGATCGACCGCGACCTGGATCAGAATGTCAGGCCGCCGGTAGCGCAGACGTTCGCGTGTGATGCTCTTCTGGAGGATCTGGATCGACTGAACGATGACCTCCACGGCTGTTGGCCGCGGGCCGATGTCGGCCTTGGCTGTCTTGGCGTTGACGTCGATTGCCACGGTGATGTCGGCAGCGCCGTCAATGAGGTCAAACGGCAGCGGATTGGCAAGGCCGCCATCCACCATCATCCGCCCATCAAGGACCACCGGGGAGAAAAGTACAGGGATGGCGATGCTTGCAGCCACCGCTGGCCGCAGAGGACCGCTGTCCAACACCACCGCTTCCTGAGAAGCGAGATCGGTGGCAACGACCTTTAGCGGGATGGAAAGCTCAGAGAAATCCTTTGCGACCTGATCAGGATACAGCAGGTCGAGCAAAGTTGCCGAATTAAGTAACGACGAGCGTACCGGCACCACGCGCAACAGCCGCTGCACCGGCTCGGAGCGCGATGCGAAGAGCTGCCGGATGAGATCGAGCCGCCGGCCGAGAATTTCCTCCGTGTATGCCCGGATCTGTTTCGCAGAGAGCCCCGACGCGTAAGCTGCTCCGTAAAGCGCACCGATGGAAGTGCCCGCTATGATGGTCGGCTTGATGCCGAGCTCGTCAAACACCTCAAGCATCAGGATGTGGGCGAGGCCCCGCGCGCCGCCCCCGCCAAGCGCCAGCGCCACCGACGGAAGTTTGGCCGAAGGGGGATTCCCCTGGTGGAGCTGTTGGTTCATGTTTCTAAAACGCCGCTAATCGAACCTACCCGTCAAGACGACACTTTGGTCGAACACGGGGTGGGATCGAGAGGCAAGGTCAACGGGTTTCGCTTGCCTGCTTCAAGAACGGAAGCGCAGCATTCAGTGTAGCTTCCGGGTTCTCCTCGGCGAGAAAATGGCCGGAAACGATGGCTTCCCCCCGCACATTCGCGCACCAATTGCACCAGATGTCCAGCGGATCGGAGTTTCCTCTTCCGACATAGTCTGTGCCCCAGAGCACCAGTGTCGGCGCGATGATCTTGCGGCCAGCCGCGCGATCTGCCTCGTCCAGCTGGCGGTCGATCGTTGCGCCGGCCCGGTAGTCTTCACAGACGGCGCGAATGCGTTCGGGGGCTCGCAGCATGGCCCGATAGTGGGTGAGGGCTTCTGGCGCGAAGCAGTCGAGGGTTTTCTCTCGGGTCCAGCTGCGCAGGGTATGCTCGACGTAATAGACCGGGTCCGCCGCGATGAGAGTTTCAGGCAGGGGTTCGGGCTGTGCGAGGAAGCTCCAGTGGTAGGACTTGAGCGCCGTCTGCGCGTTCATGTGGGCCCAGACTTCGGAGGTCGGCAGAATGTCGAGCAGGACCAGCCGATCAATCTGCTCCGGATGGTCGAGCGCAAGACGGTAGGCGACGCGGGCGCCTCGATCATGGCCCATGATGCTGAAGCGCTCGTGGCCGAGCGCGCGCATCGCGGCGATCAGGTCTTCCGCCATGGCGCGCTTTGAATAGGTGCGGTGCTCCGGATCGGGTTCGGGGACGGAGCTTGCGCCATAACCCCGGAGATCCATCACGACAACGGCGAACTCGCGGGCAAGCTCCTGCGCGACGCGGTGCCAGCAGACGTGCGTTTGGGGGTAGCCGTGCAGGAGCACGAGCGGAGCGCCGGCTCCGCCGATACGTGCGAAAACTTCGCCGGAAGCCGCCGGGAGACGGGCTGACTGGAAGCTCGGGAACAGATCAGGAAGGTCGGTGGCGGTGCTCATCTCTTCTCCTCCGGCGAGTGAGGATTGCGCACCGTGAGCTTAGCTGGCGGAACGCTCCCGCGCGATAGCCCGCCAGCCAATGTCCTTACGGTAGAACCCCTCCGCCCAGTCGATCCTGGCGATTGCCTCGTAGGCGCGATCGCGTGCTTCCGTCACCGTCCGCCCGCGGGCAGTTATGTTGAGGACACGGCCGCCGTTGGCGATCAACCGGGAGCCGTCACGGCGCGTGCCTGCGTGGAAGATCTCGACCCCCTCCACCTGCGCGGCGTGCTCCAGCCCGCGGATCTCTGTACCTTTCACGGGCGTGCCGGGATAGCCCTGCGCGGCCATCACCACGGTGAGCACGGCATCGTCGTGCCAACGCAGTGAGAAGTTGTCGAGCACGCCGTCGCAAGCCGCAAGAACGGCCGCCAGCAGGTCTGACTTGAGGCGCATCATCAGCACCTGGCATTCGGGGTCGCCGAAGCGCACGTTGAATTCGATGAGCTTCGGGCCTTCCGGCGTAATCATGAGCCCGGCGAACAGAACGCCTTTGTACGGGGTCCCCCGAGCGGCCATGCCGGCAACCACCGGGCGGATGATTTCCGCCATGACCCGCTCGGTCATCTCCGGAGTCATCACCGGAGCGGGCGAATAGGCCCCCATGCCGCCGGTATTCGGGCCCTTGTCGCCATCGAAGGCGCGCTTGTGGTCTTGCGCAGCGCCGAGGGGCAGGGCGGTCTTTCCATCAATAAGAGCGAAAAAGCTCGCCTCCTCGCCGTCGAGAAATTCCTCGATGACGATTTCGGCTCCGGCTGCGCCGAAGGTGCCGCCAAAGCAAGCGTCGATAGCTTCTTCCGCCTCTGCATAGGTTTCGGCGATGACGACACCCTTGCCGGCGGCCAATCCGTCGGCCTTCACAACCACGGGCAGCTTCTGCTTCCGCGCGAATGCCTTGGCGGCGGCTGCGTCCGAAAAGCGGCCATAGGCTGCTGTGGGTATGCCAAGATCGCGACAGAGATCCTTGGTAAAGCCCTTCGATCCTTCGAGGCGAGCCGCTTCCCGCGATGGCCCAAATACCTTGATGCCGGCAGCTGTCAGATCATCGGCCACTCCGGCCACCAGCGGCGCCTCGGGGCCCACTACCACGAGATCGATTCTGTTCTCCTTGCAGAAGGCAGCCAGCGCCGCATGGTCAGTGATGTCCAGCGGCACGCACGTTGCCACCTCGGCGATGCCGGCGTTGCCAGGGGCGCAATACAACTTGTCGAGCAGCGGACTCGCAGCGATAGCCCAAGCCAAAGCGTGTTCCCGGCCGCCGGAGCCCAGAAGAAGAACGTTCATGCGAGCAGTGTCCCGGATGTCGTGGACAAAAGGCAATTCGACGCCGCCGCATGGCGGCCACCATGGTGTATCATCCCTCGACCCAATTAGCAGAGATCAGCGTGGCCGAATCTGTCGCACAGCAGCGCACCGGCGCCAACATTGTCGAGTACTCCGTCTCCGAGCTCGCGAACGCCATCAAGCGGACGCTCGAAGATGGGTTCGGCTACGTGCGCCTGCGAGGCGAGGTCTCTGGGTATCGTGGCCCGCAAGCCTCCGGGCATGTTTATTTCGCGCTGAAGGACGAGGGCGCCAAGATCGATGCCGTCATCTGGCGCACCACCTGGCGGCGCCTCAAGGTGAAGCCCGAGGAAGGGATGGAGGTGGTCGCGGTGGGGCGCGTCACCGCCTACCCGGGCTCGTCCAAGTATCAGATCGTCATCGAAAGCCTAGAGCCTGCTGGCATCGGCGCGCTGATGGCCGTCCTTGAGGAGCGCAAACGCCGGCTCGCCGCCGAAGGCTTGTTCGAGGAGTCGCGCAAGAAGCCGCTTCCGTTTCTGCCACGCGTCGTGGGGATCGTGACCTCGCCGACGGGCGCCGTGATCCGGGACATGCTTCACGGTTTCAACGAGCGGTTTCCGGTCCACGTCGTCGTCTGGCCGGTGCGGGTACAAGGCGAGACGTGCGCGGCCGAGGTCACGGCCGCCATTCAAGGGTTCAACGCGCTGCCGAAGGACGGGCCTGTACCGCGGCCTGACGTGCTCATCGTTGCCCGCGGCGGCGGCAGCCTCGAGGACTTGTGGGGGTTCAACGACGAGGCCGTCGTGCGCGCGGCCGCAGCGAGCCAAATCCCGCTGATCTCCGCTGTCGGTCACGAGACCGACTGGACGCTTATCGACCTGGCAGCCGATGCCCGCGCGCCAACGCCTACCAAGGCCGCCGAGTGGGCGGTGCCCAAGCATTCGGATCTCGTCGAGGCGAACACCACGTTGGGTCTGCGGCTCATGCGCAGCATGCGTCGCGTATTGGAGGCTGCGCGCGCTCATTTGAAAGCTGCCGCTCGGGGGCTTCCACGGCGCGAGGACCTGCTGGCGTTGCCACGGCAGCGGTTCGACGCCGTTGAGCACCGGCTCGCGCGTGCTCTCCTCGCCAATACCCGCGCCCATGCCATGCGACTCGCGCGCGTGTCCGCGCGGCTTCATCCTAGGCTGCTGGAAACGCGCCTCCACCGCCTGCGTGACCAGCTGCGGGCGCTGGGCCGTCACAGCCGCGACGCACTGTCGCAGATGACCGCTGCGCGGCGTTCCCGCTTCGAGCGCGTCGCCGGGCGGCTCAACATCGAGGCCGTACGAAGCCGGGTCCATCGTGGCTCGGAGCGGCTTGCAACTGCCTCTTCTCGTGCGGAGCAGGCTTACAGGAACCGCATCGGCCATGAACGGGCACGGCTCGCGGGGCTCTCGAAGCTACTCGAGTCAGTGAGTTATCAGGGCGTGCTGAAGCGCGGATTTGCCTTGGTACGGGACGCTGAAGGGCGAACCATAAGATCCGTGAGGGCTGTTGCTCCGGGCGCCGAGGTGCAAGTGGAGCTCGCGGATGGTTGCCTGGATGCGGATGTGCGCGACGTAAGGCAGAGTGGCGAAGCCGCACGGCCGCGCATAGCCGACTCTGTACAGGTTCGCCGCCCTCGCCGAAAGCGCGAATTGCCTCCGGGTGGCCAAGGTTCACTCTTCTGATCGTGATCAACGACTGAAGCGGTGCTCCGGAACCTTGACGGATCGGGTCGCATTAGCGATCTCAATTTCAACCGCCAGCGGCAGTGTTCGACAGCATCATCGGAATTCGCAGTGATGAACCGGTTCGAGAGATTGTTTGGGGCCCAGGGTGGAGAGGCGCGCATCCGCTTCTCGGACGGGGAGTTTCATGTCCTCTCGCCCGGTGAATACGTCCGCTGTGCCGTGACAGGCGAGCCCATTCCGCTGCAGGAGCTACGCTATTGGAGCGTCGAGCTGCAGGAAGCCTATGCAACACCAGAGGCGTCGCTCAAGCGCTATCTCGAGCTGCGGGCGAAGCGCGCGCAACCAGCTTCAAAAGAGGAATCTGACAGGTCAGAAAAGTAGTCCGTCCTCGACCCAAGACACAAAAGACCCCGGCGACCACACGGTAGCCGGGGTTTTTGCTTGAGGCGGGGTACTGAGCCTGCTGGATGCCGCCAGGCTCGGATGGCCCGTCTTAGTGCCAGTGCTTATGCTTGTGCTTGTGGTGATGGTGGTGATGATGCGGGCGTGGGTACCAGCAGCGCCCAACCACGCGGCTGGAGATCACGCGGCCCCAGCGATTGACGCGCATCACAACCCGCTTGCCGTGAACACACCGCGTAACAACTCTGGTGCCCCAGTGCACCTTCTCGACCGCCGATCCTTTCTGGGCAGCGAGCGCACCGGCAGCCGCGATCGGAGCTGCGTTCGCACTGAGGGACATTCCCGCGGCTGCAGCTGCAAGAACGGTGGCGAAGATAGCTGACTTTCCGAGCATTTCCAAAACTCCCGTGCTAATGGTCCCCAGTTCACTCCGGAACTCGACCGTTCCGATGGGATGAAGACTGGCACAGGAAAGATGAACGACCACGGAGCACGTCGTTCATCAGGCATTCATGATTTGATTGCTGGTTAAGCAGCCGTTTTTGCGAACAGAAGGATCGCGCACTGCTCTGCCCACAGACGGCACACGCGCTCCAGGCCACGCCAATAATCAGCCGCTCGCCACCTGAATTTCCGCGCGGAGCGTGTGAGACGCGCCGGGAGAAAGCCGAATGATGTCTTCTCCAGCATTCGTGGTCTCCACGCAGACCATACGCCGGAAGTCTTCAGGGGGCATGTCACCGAGCTGCTGAGCCAGCTCTCGCCAGGGATTCCACACGACACTGCTGGAGCTGCCCGACTTGGTGATCACAATGCCTCGTCCAAGACCAGGGTCGCGAACAACCGCCGGTCCGGTGTGGTTTAGATAGATGCGGTCGACGAGGCCACTGAATGTAATAGGGCCGGTTTGGCGCTTTCGCGCATAGCCGTCCGTCTTGTCGAGATATTCGAGCCCGTCGAAACCCTCGACCTCGATCCGCTCGATGTCCGACACCTGGAAGTAGGAATGCAGCGCCTCTGTCAGATCGAAGGCCTCATCACCAGTGTTTTTGGTCGTCAGCTCGAGCTGCAGCGTCGCACTGGCTTCGATATGCAGGCTTACTTCAGCGCGATAGGGCCACAGGGCACGATCTTCAGGACTCGTTTCCGTGCGTAGGGTCAGCTTGGTCGACTGCCCCGTACTGGCGGTAGATAGCAGCGACCAGCGGCGCGTGCGCATGAACCCGTGCTTGGGTTTGCTGGGGTCCGTAGGGTGAGTGGCGAACCACGGCCAGCACACCGGCACGCCGCCACGCACCGGCTCGTCTCTGCCCGGCCGGATAGGCGATAGCCAGAAGACCTCGCAGTGGTCCGTCGGGTGCCAGCCGAGCACTTGCGCCCCTTTCAGCGCTATTCGGGCAGAGCACGCGGCATTGCTGATCCAGGCGATCGGCTCGCCATCCATTTCGGCAAAGCCGAGCTCGTTCTCGATCCCGAATTCCGCGTTCAGTTCTGCAGCATTTTTCATGGCTTGCATCTCGTTCCTGTCCTCGGGAAAACGCACGAAGGTCGCTTCCGACTGCTTCTGCTTCGCGGTCTAAGGTATGACTGCATGCACGAGCGAGCAGACAGAGGGCCAGAGCATGCTGACAGTCTACCACGCGAGCGGGGCAGGATTGGCCAAAGTGGAAGGTGAAAACGCAACGACGGGAGCCGTGTGGATCGATTTGCTCCACCCGACGCGGGAAGAAGAGCGGGACGTGGAGAAGCGGCTTGGCATCCTGTTGCCGACCCGCGAGGAGATGGCGGAAATCGAAGTCTCAAGCCGCCTTTATCAGGAAGGGGGCGCCTACTTCATGACGGCCACCGTGCTCCACCGCGCGGAAACAGCCACTCCTGAGGCAACAGCGATTACCTTCGTTCTGACAGAACGGACGCTCATTACGATCCGCTATGCGGAACCGCGCGCCTTTGCGATGTTCCTGGCCCGTGCGGCGCGGGGTGATGCTTCAGCCGGCTCTGCAATCGAAGTTCTTGTCGGCTTGCTCGAGGCCATAATCGATCGCGAGGCCGACATCATCGAAGGGATTCAGGCTCAGGCCGATCGGCTGGGGCAATCCATTTTCGAGATGAGAGGCGGCACGGCGACCCGCACGAAGCGGTTCGAAGTCGTTTTGAAGCAAATCGGCCGCCTGGGTGAAATCACCTCGAAACTCCGGGACAGTATGCTCTCGCTTAGCCGTTTGCTGACTTATCTCACCCAGGTCGCCACAAGCCGAGGTGACAGCCCTTCTGTCCGTGAACAGATCAGAACCGCTGGCCGCGATGTCCAGTCATTGTCCGACCACCTCGGGTATCTCAACTCCCGCCTTACGTTCATGCTTGATGCTTCGCTGGGCCTCGTTTCCATCGAGCAAAACCAGATTATCAAATTGTTCTCCGTCGCAGCGGTGGCGTTACTGCCACCGACACTGATTGCATCCATCTACGGCATGAACTTCCGCGTCATGCCCGAGCTGGAATGGTCGTTCGGCTATCCGTTGGCACTGGTTCTCATGGTGCTTTCGGCGGTGGTGCCGTTCATCTACTTCCGCCGTAAGGGCTGGCTGTAGGGCCAATCCTCCATCGACATCGCGTCACGGCATGCCTAGTTTGCAGCTATCGATCCAAGGAGGAATGGGAAAACATGGATCTCGGTATTAGAGGAAAGTCGGCGATCGTCTGCGCGGCGTCGAAGGGACTGGGCAGGGGATGCGCCGAGGCATTGGCTCGGGAAGGCGTTGCGCTGACCATTTGCGCCCGCGGCAAGGAAGCGCTGGAAGCAACGGCGGAGCACCTGCGGAGTTTAGGCGCTCCAAGCGTCACCACCGTGGTGTGCGATGTGACAACGGAAGAAGGGCGGCGCGCGCTACTCGAGGCTTGCCCCAACCCCGACATCCTCATCAACAACGCCGGCGGTCCGCCTCCGGGCGACTTCAAGGACTTTTCGCTCGACGACTGGCGGAAGGCTGTCGAGGGCAACATGCTGACGCCCATCGCGCTCATTCATGCGACGGTTTACGGGATGATGGAGCGCGGCTTCGGGCGCATTCTGAACATTACAAGCTCGTCCGTGAAAGCGCCTATTCCCACGTTGGAGCTATCGAACGGTGCACGCGCTGGGCTGACGGGCGCTGTTGCTGCGCTTGCGCGCAAGACGGTGCACAGGAACGTGACGATCAATGCGCTACTGCCAGGGCCTTTTGAAACCGATCGGCTTCGTGCGACGTCCCAGAAAATCGCCGAGGCCCGCGGTCAATCCTTTGAGGCAGTGCACGAGGCGCGGAAGAACGAGGTGCCTGCTAAGCGCTTTGGCACGCCTGAGGAATTCGGCGCCGTGGCGGCGTTCCTGTGCTCCGTCCACGCCGGTTACATTACAGGCCAAAACATTGTTGTCGACGGCGGCGCATATCCCGGAACGCTGTAACCATCTCGATTTTGAACGACGATCGCAAAAAAATGGCGTCCCGAAAGAGGCCCTTCGGGACGCCAAAAATTTTGAAATTCCGTTGCCGAGCGTTTATCGAGGCTGCTCGGCAATGGGTGTCTTAGAACAGACCCTCGATTTGCCCTTTCTCATTGAGGCGGATCTGTTCGGCTGAGGGCACGCGCGGCAGGCCCGGCATCCGCATGATGTCGCCGCAGACCGCAACGACGAACTCGGCACCCGCCGACAGGATCACCTCACGGATATTGACCACGTGGCCCGTCGGAGCGCCGCGCAGGTTCGGGTTCGTCGAGAACGAGTACTGCGTTTTCGCCATGCAGATGGGCAGGTGCCCGTAGCCGTTCTCCTCGAACTCTTTCAGCTGATTGCGGACGCTCGCATCCGCACTGATGTCCGCCGCGCCGTACAGGCTGGTCGCAATCGTCTTGATCTTCTCCCACAGCGGCATGTCGTCGGGATAAAGCAGCTTGAAGTCGGCCTTGCCGCTTTCGCAGATCTCGACGACGTGCCGTGCGAGCTCCTCGGCGCCCTTGCCGCCATCGGCCCAGTGCGTGCAGGCGAATGCCCGCGTTCCGGCGCTCTCCGCGATCTCCATGACAGCTTTCAATTCCGCGTCGGTATCGGAAATGAAGCGGTTGATGGCGACCACGGGCTGGATGCCGAACTTGCGCACGTTCTCGATGTGGCGCTTCAGGTTCTCCGCGCCCTTGCGCACAGCTTCGACGTTCTCGGTCTTGAGGTCTTCCTTGGCGACGCCGCCGTGCATCTTGAGCGCACGCACCGTTGCGACGATCACCGCCGCCGACGGCTTGAGGCCAGCCTTCCGGCACTTGATGTCGAAGAACTTCTCGGCGCCGAGATCCGCGCCGAAGCCGGCCTCGGTCACAACGTAATCCGCAAGCTTCAACGCCGTTTTCGTCGCCAGCACCGAGTTGCAGCCGTGCGCGATGTTGGCGAACGGGCCGCCGTGGACGAACACGGGGTTGTTCTCCAGCGTTTGCACGAGGTTTGGCATCAGCGCGTCCTTGAGCAGGACGGTCATGGCGCCGTCTGCCTTGAGATCTCGCGCGAGGATCGGCTTCCGGTCACGCGTGTAGGCAACCACGATGTTGCCGAGCCGGCGCTGCAGGTCCTTGAGGTCCGTGGCAAGGCACAGGATGGCCATGACCTCGGACGCGACCGTGATGTCGAAGCCGTCCTGCCGTGGGAAGCCATTCGCGACGCCGCCCAGCGAGTTCACGATAGAGCGCAGTGCGCGGTCGTTCATGTCCATGACGCGCCGCCAGGCGATGCGCCGTGGGTCGATGCCGAGCTCGTTGCCCCAGTAAATATGATTGTCGATCATCGCGGCGAGCAGGTTGTTCGCCGACGTGATCGCGTGGAAATCGCCGGTGAAGTGGAGGTTGATGTCCTCCATCGGCACGACCTGGGCGTAACCGCCACCGGCTGCGCCGCCCTTCATTCCGAAGCACGGGCCCAGCGAGGGCTCGCGAAGGCAGCTCATGGCCTTCTTGCCGATGCGATTGAGGGCATCGCCAAGGCCCACCGTCGTGGTGGTCTTGCCCTCGCCAGCCGGCGTCGGGTTGATCGCGGTCACGAGGATGAGCTTGCCGTCCGGGCGATCCTGAAGGGTGTTGATAAAGTCGTAGGAAACCTTTGCCTTCGTCGGTCCATAAAGAAGAAGCGCCTCAGGCGGGATGCCCAGCTTCGCGCCGACCTCCTGGATCGGCTTCATTTTCGCTTCGCGGGCGATCTCAATGTCCGATTTCACCGTGGAGGAGGACGTTCCCCCTGAAGACTTGTCTGGCGTTGACTTTCCTGACGGCGGATCGAACCGATCTCCGACCTTGAGTCCCGCGGAGACGGCATATTCCGTTGCCGGAATTTTCTGGCCGCCAGGCGCGCGCACCCGCTTGATCAAGATACGGCCGCCCTTGGCCGCAACCTGAATGCCCTCGCCTGTAATGGCGACAATTTCGCCAGGGCCGCCTGAGCCATCTAGCTTGGCAGAATCGAAGATGTCGAGCTTTGTGCCCTTGATTGTGCTCCAGGCGCCCGGCGCGGGGTTGCTCGCGCGAATGAGGTTGTAAACCTCGGAAACCGGCTTCGACCAATCGATCTCGGCGAGCTCCTTTTTGAACCAGCTCTCGTAAGTGGCCTTTGAGTGATCTTGCGGAATTTTCGGGGCTTTACCCGCGCGGACGAGGTCGACAGCCTCCATCATGGCCTCGACGCCGAGGGGGAAGAGCTTCTTGAAGTACACGTCTCCCAGCGTCTCGTCCGGGCCGATTTCAACCTCCTTTTGGAGAAGGATGGGCCCCTCATCGAGCCCCTCATCGGGCCAGAAAATCGTAAGGCCCGTGCGCGTCTTGCCCATGGCGATGGGCCAGTTGATCGAGGACGGGCCGCGGTGCAGAGGCAGCAGAGAGGGGTGGTACTGGATGGTGCCGAGCTTCGGAACGTCGAGCACCGCCTGCGGTACGAACAGCGTGACATAGGCCATCACGCACAGATCTGGCTCGTAGGAGCGCATCAACTCGAGCGCTTCCGGCGTCTTCCATGATTTGGGCTGGTGAACAGGCAGGCCTTTTTCCTCGGCAAAGGCAGCGAGTGGATCGCGCGGTTTGCCCTCCTTGTCGGGCGCGCAGAACACGGCAACCACGTTCTCTCCGCGCTCCAGCAGCTTCTCAAGAACGGCCTTTCCGAAAGCCTGCTGCCCATGGACTACGATGCGCATTTGATTCCTTCCCAAATTTCTTTGTCTGTGCCGTGCGGACCTTTTTTCTCGGCTCCTTTCCCGTAATCACGGGAATTTCTTTCAAGAGTTGCCTGGATGGCCCCCAAATATGAGAGATGCCCAATTTTCTCGGAAATCGCGGGGTAGCCGGTCATCCGGGATTGGGCCTGAGGGAAATCGAGCCGACGGATCAGGCGCGCTCTGTTTCAGCCTTTTCACCTTGACGAACATCGACTCTTTCCTGTCGATGAGACTGGCATTGGGCGTCTGCCTCCGCAGGTGAAAACTTTGCGGAGGCATTTTCGAAAATCATTCTGCGGCCTGCCTTTGCGGCGGTTCTGTCGCCGGCCTGATTTCGGCGATTTCCTCGTCGGTATAGCCCAACACGTCACGCAGAATTTCTTCCGTATGCTCGCCGAGCAGCGGAGAGCGCCTCACTTCGGCCGGGCTGTCGGAGAGCTTGATGGGGTTGCCGACCGTCAGATACTTGCCGCGTGTCGGGTGATCGACCTCGACAATCGTGCCGGTGGCGCGCAGCGACTGATCCTCGGCAAGCTCCTTCATCGAAAGGATCGGCCCGCAGGGGATGTCGTACTTGTTGAGAGTTTCCATGACCTCGAACTTCGTCTTGGTCATGGTCCACTGCTCAATGCGCTCAAAGATTTGCTTGAGCCGCGGAAGCCGGGCCTTCGGTGTTGCGTAATCGGGGTGCGTCTTCCATTCAGGCTCGCCGATGACGTCGCAAATCTTGTCCCAGACGGGTGCCTGGGCGATGAAGTAGATGTACGCGTTGGGGTCGGTCTCCCAGCCTTTGCACTTCAAAATCCAGCCAGGCTGGCCACCACCGGAAGCATTGCCCGAGCGCGGAACGGTGTCACCGAACGGCTTGCCCTCGCTGTACTGCGGATATTCGGTCAACGGACCGTGGGCGAGGCGCTGCTGGTCACGCAACTTCACGCGGCAGAGATTGAGCACGCCGTCCTGCATGGCGCAGGTGACGCGCTGACCACGGCCGGTGCGCGTTCGCTGGAAGAGGGCGGTCACGATGCCGAGGGCCAGGTGCAGGCCGGTACCGCTGTCGCCGATCTGCGCGCCCGTCACCAGCGGCGGGCCGTCGTCAAAGCCCGTGGTGGACGCGGCGCCGCCTGTGCACTGGGCGATGTTTTCGTAGACCTTGCAATCCTCATAAGGGCCAGGGCCGAACCCCTTGATGGAGGCGTAGATCATCCGCGGATTAAGCTCCTGGATCCGCTCCCAGGAAAAACCCATGCGATCAAGCACGCCCGGCGCAAAATTCTCCACCAGCACGTCGCAGACCTTGATCAACCGCTCCAATACCTCCTTGCCCTTGGGGTGTTTGGTATCGAGCGTGATCGACCGCTTGTTGTGGTTCAGCATCGTGAAATACAGGCTATCCACGTTCGGGATATCCTGCAGCTGATTGCGGGTGATGTCTCCGGTGCCTGGCCGCTCCACCTTGATAACGTCGGCGCCAAACCAGGCCAGAAGCTGCGTGCAGGTGGGGCCGGACTGCACGTGGGTGAAATCCAGGACGCGGATGCCTTCCAGGGCCTTCATTTCAAGCTCCCTTATTTCTTTTTCAGCAGGCTTTGTGGATTAAGATTTCCGATGCGGCCGCTTTCACTGCCTGCCGCGGGATCGATTGCTGCGTTGATGAGGGTAGGCTTGCCCGAATCCAGCGCTTCCTCGACGGCGCGCTTCAGTTCGTCAGGCGTCGTAGCATGGACGCCAACGCCGCCGAAGGCTTCCATCATCTTGTCGTAGCGGGCGTCCTTGACGAACACAGTGATCGCGGGGTCAGGACCGCCCGATGGATTGACCTCGGTCCCGCGATAAATGCCGTTGTTGTTGAAGACGACAACACAGACCGGCAAATTGTACCGGCAGATCGTTTCGATCTCCATGCCGGAGAATCCGAAGGCGCTGTCGCCGACGACGGCAAGCACGCGGTTGCCGGTTTCGATCGCCGCCGCGATCGCGAAGCCCGTGCCGATGCCCATGACGCCCCAGGTACCGACGTCGAGACGCTTGCGCGGCTTGTGGATGTCGATGATGCCGCGCGCCAGATCGAGGGTGTTGGCGCCTTCGTTGACGAGGATCGTATCAGGCCGCTCCTTGATGACGGTACGCAGCGCACCAAGCGCGGCGTGGAAATCCATCGGCACCGAGTTGTTTCTCAACCGCGGCGCCATCTTGGCGATGTTTTCTTCCTTTTTGGCGTTGACTGTCTTGATCCACTCCTCCGGCGGATTTGGCCAGTCATTGCCCATGCCTTCGAGCAGCCGGGAGACGCACGATTCGATATCGCCCACGATTGGCGCGGCGATCTCGACGTTGCTGTCCATCTCCCTGGGTTCGATGTCGATCTGAATAAACTTCTTCGGCGCATCACCCCAGGTCTTGCCCTTGCCGTGGGAGAGCAGCCAGTTGAGCCGCGCGCCGATGAGCATGACGACATCGGACTCTTTCAGCACCAGCGAACGTGCCGCGCCGGCGCACTGCGGGTGCGTGTCAGGCAAGATGCCCTTCGCCATGCTCATGGGCAGGAACGGAATGCCGCTTTTCTCGACAAGATTGCGAATTGCGTCATCCGCCTGCGCATAAGCTGCGCCTTTGCCGAGAATGATGAGCGGACGCTTCGCCTGCCGGAGAAGGTCGAGGGCCCGATCAACGGCTTCCTTGGCCGGGATCTGGGCTGGTGCCGGGTCGATGACCTTGACGAGCGATTTCCGGCCGAGCTCGGCATCAATGACCTGAGAAAGAAGTTTGGCAGGAATATCGAGATAAACGCCACCGGGTCGCCCAGACACAGCCGAACGGATGGCGCGCGCTACGCCGATGCCGATGTCCTCCGCCCGCAGAATACGATACGCCGCCTTGCAAAGAGGTTTGGCGATGGCGAGCTGGTCCATCTCCTCGTAGTCGCCCTGTTGCAGGTCGACGATTTCCCGTTCGGACGACCCCGAAATGAGGATCATCGGGAAGCAGTTGGTCGTCGCGTTCGCCAGGGCGGTCAGTCCGTTAAGGAAACCGGGCGCAGACACGGTAAGGCAAATACCAGGCTTCCTGGTGAGGAAGCCGGCGATGGCTGCGGCGTTGCCGGCGTTCTGCTCATGCCGGAAGGAAATTACGCGCATGCCCGATGCTTGCGCCAGACGGGCCAGGTCGGTGATCGGGATGCCGGGCACACAGTAGATGGTGTTGAGGCCGTTGAGCTTCAGGGCTTCGATGATGAGATGAAAGCCGTCCGTCAGCTCCTGCTCCCCGCCTGCAGACTGTGCCTGCACACTTTGCGCCGTTACGGACATTTCGCTCCTTTCTTTCGATGATCTGTAGATTGCCTAGTCGAGGTTGACGTAGCGCTCGACGTGGTCCCGAAGTCTCAGGGTGTGCTCGCGCACCAGCCGTTCGGCCCGCTCCGTGTCGCGCGCCTCGAGCGCAGCAACGATTTCGCGGTGGTCGACGATCGAACGCCGCGCGCGGTCCTGTTCGAAAATCGTCCGATGCCGAATAGCGCGAACGTGGAAAAACAGCTTATCCGTGAGCTCGCGGATCAGGGCGCACTTGCCGAGATTGATGATGGCCTGATGGAAACGAATATTGGCGTCCGAATATTCACCCATTTTGCGGGCGATTTCGTCTGCTGAAAAATCATCAATTAATTCATGAAGGCTTGCGATCTCCTCGTCGGAGGCCTCCTTGGTGGCAAGCCGTGCCGCCATGCTTTCCAGCGCGGCCCAGACCGTAATCATTTCAAGAATTTCGGCCTTGGTCTTGCGCACGATGTAAATGCCGCGGCGTGGGACGATGCGGACCAGCCCCTCCTGGTCCAGCTGCGCGAGAGCCTCGCGAAGCGGGGTGCGGCTCACGCCGAACCGGGCCGAAAGCTGCCGCTCGTCGAGCCGGAGCTCTGCGTTCTCGTCATAGATGTTCATGTTCAGGATGGCCGCCTTCAACGCTTCATAGGCGCGTGTCTTGAGGCTTTGTGCCTCCCCAAGGGGCGCGATCCTGATCTGCGTGTTCGCCATCCCTAACCGCCAAAGCTCCTTACAAACTCACGCGATAGGCGACCGGCTCCTCTCGTCGCTGGCCTCTGGTATACCATACACCAGCGCGGTTGTTCCGGGCAAGTTGATATTCTTTTTGCAGTCTCGCCAGCTAGGCAAAAACTGAATACCAGCAATTTTGAATTTCTTTATTCCTCAAGTCCGGGATTGCGCGAGGCTTCCTTGCCGGTATATGGTATACCAAGTTTCTGTGCCTTTGGAGGCAGTGGAAGCGGCAAAGCAGGGCTCAAGAACTCTGCTTGCATCAAAATATAGGGAAACGTCCGTTGGAAGAGATCGCCTCGCTTTTTGCAGGTTTCGCGGTCGTATTGACCCCGTTTAACCTGCTCCTGATGCTTATTGGCATCCTCCTTGGTGTGATCATCGGCGTTTTGCCCGGGCTGGGAGGTGCCAATGGTGTTGCAATCCTCCTCCCCCTGACATTTTCAATGCCGCCGACCTCAGCAATTATCATGCTGAGTTGCATCTATTGGGGGGCTTTGTTCGGTGGCGCCATCACCTCGATTTTGTTCAATATTCCCGGCGAGCCTTGGTCCGTGGCAACAACATTCGACGGCCACCCCATGGCTCAAAAGGGAAAAGCCGACGAGGCACTGACGGCGGCGTTCACCTCGTCATTCATCGGGGCGATCGTTGCGGTGATCGTCATTACATTTCTCGCACCGCTGGTCGCGAATTTTGCATTACGATTTGGTCCACCTGAATTTTTCGCCGTTCAATTCCTCACCTTCGCGAGCTTTATCGGCATGGGGCGGGGTTCTCCGTTCAAGACGCTCGCGTCCATGTGCCTTGGCTTCGCGTTAGCCTCCGTAGGGCTCGATAACGTTACCGGCCAGCTGCGGATGACGTTCGGGTACGAAATGCTGCTGAACGGCTTCGTATTCCTGGTGGCAGTCATCGGTCTTTTTGGCATCGGCGAAATTTTGTCGTCGATGGAGGAGGGGCTCAGCTTTTCCGGCGCTCACGCAAAAATCCGGCTGAACGCGGTTCTGGAAACGTGGAAGCAGCTGCCGAAATTCTGGTTCACATTTTTGCGAAGCTGCCTGATCGGCTGCTGGATGGGCATTACGCCCGGCGGCGCCACACCAGCCTCGTTCATGAGCTATGGCCTGGCCAAGCAGTTCTCAAAGAACTCCAAGAATTTCGGCAAAGGGGAAATTGAAGGCGTACTCGCGCCGGAAACGGCCGCGCATGCTGCCGGAACGAGTGCGTTGCTGCCAATGCTAACGCTAGGCATTCCGGGCTCGCCGACCGCCGCGGTGTTGCTGGGAGGTCTCTTGATCTGGGGCCTTCAGCCGGGGCCGATGCTATTCGTCGAACAGCCGGATTTTGTCTGGGGCCTCATCGCGTCCATGTATCTGGGCAATATCGCGGGGCTTATCATTATCCTCACGTGCGTGCCGCTATTCGCCTCGATCCTGCGCATACCGTTCTCAATCATTGCGCCCATCATTCTCGTCGTTTGCGCAGTGGGGGCTTACACGGTCAACAACTCCATCTTCGACGTATGGATGATGGTGGTGTTCGGGGTGATAGGGTACGTTTTCGTGAAACTCGGTTACCCGTTACCGCCATTGGTCCTGGCGCTGGTCCTTGGTGACATGGCCGAAGGATCCTTCAGACAGGCAATGCTCTTGAGCCAGGGTAGCCTCGGCATCTTCTTCTCCAACTGGCTCGTAAGCAGCATCATGACCCTAGGATTGGTCCTGCTGTTCTGGCCAGGAATTCGGTGGGTCATAGCGAGTCTTCGCAAGCCGAAGCCACAACACGCTTAAGAATGTGGGGCCGAGTGGGAGACCATTTGGCCCTCATGAACCTCTACTGACGTTTCAAAAAAACAAAATGCCAATGAAAAATACAAATGAGAGGAAACGAAAAAGGAGCTGGAGTATGAAAAAGTTTTGCTCTTTAGTTGCACTTGCAGGAGGGCTGATCTCTGCCGCAACGATCGCACCACACCAGGCCATGGCCTGGGAGCCGACGAAGCCAGTAACATTTGTCATCCCGGCTGGAACGGGTGGCGGTGCTGATCAGATGGCGCGCTTCATTCAGGGCGTTGTGTCCAAACACAAGCTGATGAAGCAGCCCATGGTCGTCATCAACAAGTCTGGTGGCGCTGGCGCCGAGGGCTTCCTCGAGGTCAAGAACAGCAAAGGCGATCCACACAAGATCATTATCACGCTCTCCAATCTATTCACGACTCCGCTGAGCACGGGCACTCCATTCAGCTGGAGAGATCTGACGCCGGTTGCGATGCTGGCGCTGGACCAGTTCATCCTGTGGGTGCCAGCTGACGCGCCCTACAACACGGCCAAGGAGTACATCGAGGCCGTAAAGGCGGCGCCTGACCGTCAGTTCAAAATGGGCGGCACCGGGTCCAAGCAGGAGGACCAAATCATAACCGTTGCCATTGAGCGGGAGACGGGTGGCAAAAAGTTCACCTACGTTCCGTTCCAGGGAGGCGGCACGGTTGCAGTCCAGCTCGTAGGCAAGCATGTCAATTCAACCGTCAACAATCCCATCGAAGCGGCCCAGCATTGGAAATCCGGCGCGCTCAAGCCGCTTTGCATCTTCGATAAGGAGCGGTCGACTTACACCGACAAAATTACGGAAACGATGGCCTGGAGCGACATTCCAACGTGCACGGAGTCAGGGCTGCCGGTCGTCTACCAAATGCTCCGTGGCATTTTCATGCCGAGCGGCGTAACTCCGGAGCAGGTGCAATTCTACGTCGACCTCTTCAAGAAGGTGAGGGAGACGGAGGATTGGAAGACATTCATGGAAAGCGGCGCGTATAATCAGACGTTCATGGAGGGTGAGGAATTCGCCAAGTGGGTCGAGGAAGCCGAAAAGATTCACTACGATCTCATGAAAGAGGCTGGATTCCTGGCACCTGGGAAATGATACGCCGGCCAAGCTGGTGATCCGCCGGCTTGGCCCGATGATTCCTGCGAGGGGAGCTGCGCGGTTACGGAAAACTTGCGGCTCGCGAGAGGTCAAGCTCAGGCTCGAAACATAAAAAAGGAAGCCAGATGCACGGTAATAAAGGTTCCGGCGACGAACCAGGCCTCGTATCGAACAGGACGATGGATATCGTCGTCGCCCTGCTGCTTCTGCTCGTCAGTTCAATCGTGATCTACGACAGTACGCGGCTAGGATTCGACTGGCGGGAAAACGAGGGGCCGGCGTCAGGATATTTTCCGTTCTACATCGCGGTGATATTGGCCGGGGCAAGTTTCGTGAATTTAGCCCGGGCTGTTCTGGCTAAGGGCGGAAACGGAAGCGACGCTTTTGTGACCAAGACGGCCTTTATGAGGGTGCTTGCCGTTCTGGTGCCGGCCATCGTGTACGTAGGGGCGATCCAATATCTCGGCCTTTACGTGTCATCGGCAATTTTCATCATGGCCTTTATGCTGGTCTTGGGGCGTGAATCAATCCTCCGAGCAGCGCTTGTTGGCATCGCTGTTCCTGTGTTTTTATTCCTGATGTTCGAGGTTTGGTTCCTGGTTCCGTTACCGAAGGGGCCGCTTGAAGCCTATCTTGGCTATTGAGCCAACCCTGGCCGCAACAAAAAGTAGAAAGGCCTCTTGGGGACGGATAAACTTATATAAAAATAGGGGGCGGAAGGGGAACGACTGGGCGCGGAAAGCGAATGCTTCGGCGCCCTCTTGTTTTATCTAGGAACTGTACGTTGTCCGTTGTCCCGATCTTGTAGTTGCTTCAGTCTATAGAGGCCGAGTTTCGACGGATGCTGGCTAGAGGCTGGCGATATACTGGCCTGGATCGAAGGCTCACACGCGGATTTCCTCACGCCACATCTTCCTCAGGTTTGAACGAAAGTCGCCGAAAGCGCGCTCGAAAAGGAGCTGCCCCGGAATATCCGAGGCAGCCTCGCAACGTTGGCCTTGTCGATCAGGCGTGTCCGACGAATTTGCCTGAGCGGCGCAGAATGATCCAGCCAATCAGCAGGACGAGACATGCGCCGATGACTTCCATCACGCGCGCTATCAGCTTTGGCGTGGCCTGCAGCGTTTGCGAAATGGCATCGATGACCGGTCTCATGACGGGCTCGGTTGCAATGAGTTCCCCAGCAATCCAGCCAAGCAATGCCGCACCTGCCCACACGAAAATCGGGAAGCGGGTCAAGAGCGCCATGATTAATGTCGATCCCGCAACAACGAGCGGGATACTGAGGGCTAGACCAAAAATGATGAGATACGTGTTGCCGCCTGCTGCGGCAGCGATCGCCAGCATATTGTCGAGGCTCATCACAAGGTCCGCGATGGCCACAATTCTCACGGCCTCAAAAAGATTGGAACCGCTTTTGACGTTATCTTCACTTCCTTCCTCGGATGTGAGCAGCTTGATGGCGATCCAGAAAAGAATGAGGCCGCCAACGAGTTTCAGGAACTGAACCTCGAGAAGGAACTGGATGATGACCGTGAAAAAAATCCGGAGAAGGACGGCGACGCCGGCGCCCAGAATAATGCCAGCCGTACGCTGGCGTGGTGGCAGAGATCGGCATGCTAGAGCGATAACGACGGCGTTATCGCCGGCTAGAATGATGTCGATGCCGATGATCCGTAGGATATTTATGATGGTCGTCGTATCGAGGCCGAACAATCCGTTGAGATAATCGGCCGCTTGGTCAGTGACAGCGCCTGCTGCAACTAACAATTCCATTCCATTCTCCCGGCGCATATTTCATTGTCAGCCGTTTGCGAAACGCGCTGGCTTTGATGCTCGGCGTGCGGTCGAGGGGCGCAACTGTGTCTCCATAATCCCCTGCCGACCCTTTCCCGTCATTCGTTGAGTGGAAATACGCTGAGGATCGCTCCTACAGCGGAAGCGTCTCAACACCAGATTTCCCCCTCTTCGTCCAGAACAGAATGAATGCATCGTGGCACGCTCGACAGTTCAGCGCAATTGGCATATTGTATTTGGTATGCCAGAGGCGCCCAAATGCGCTGGCATAAGCGAAAGCCACTCGGATAAGGAAGGCTGGCATTTGCCGGAATGCCGCAATTCATCTCACGGGGGAATTGAGAACACGCCGCAGGAAGGGCAGGTGGCAGCTTGTGCCTGCGGCTGCCTGCAGGAGGAGCGCCCCAGATGAACCTGCACGAGTTCCAGGCGAAGGAGCTTCTCACCCGATTTGGTATCATGATCCCTCGCGGCCGGCTTGCGGCGAGCGGCGCAGAGGCGGCATCGGTTGCGCGTCGGCTGAACGTTCGGGAGTTCGTCGTCAAGGCGCAAATCCAGGCCGGTGAGCGCGCAGCTGGTGGTGGCATCCGGTTCGCAACCAGCCCTGACGAAGTTGGCACGATCGCAGCCGATATCATCGGGCGACGGTTGATGACAAATCAGACTGGCCCCGCTGGTGAGGAAGTGCGCTGGGTTTATATCGAAGAAGCAGTCCCGGTTGTGCGCAGCTTCTATTGCGCTGCTGTCGTCGACCGATCGAGGGGACAGCTAATCCTCGTCACTCGGGATCGCGACGATGAGCGCTCTGCTGGATGTGGCGACGGCACCGTCCTTCCCCTGGAGATCGTTGGCAGCACGGCCAGAGGCGATTTTGACCGTGCTGCGAGCCCCTTTGGCTTCGAGCCAGTGCAAAGGTCGCTTTTCGCGAAGCGGCTGTCGCAAATTGCTGAGGCAGCTGTATCACTCGACGCTATTCTGGTCGAAATCAGTCCGCTCGCTTTGACGCCCTCCGGGGATTTCGTCGCCCTCGATGCCAAAGTGACCATCGACGACCACGCGCTGTTCCGACATCCCGACATCGCGGCGTTGCAGGACGTCAATGAGGGCGAGGACAACGATTCCGTGATGCTGGCCGCCGATCGTCATCAGATCAACTATTTGAAGCTCGACGGCGATATTGGAGTCGTTGTGAATGGTGCTGGTTTGGCCCTGGCGACCCTTGATCTGTTGCATCAGGCAGGTGGACGCGCGGCCAACTTCATGGACATCCGCACCACCGCCACGAGCCTCGACATTGCGTATGCCTTCGGACTGATCGCGACCAATCCGCAAGTGCGCAGCGTGCTGGTCAATGTTCACGGCGGCGGAATGCAACGCTGCGATACGATCGCCGATGGCATTGGCATCGCTTTTCGCCGGTTCGGATGCTCGGTTCCGATCGTTGTGCGCCTTGCTGGGAATAACGCCGAATTTGCTGCGACACGTCTCAAGAGCTACGGCGTTTCTGTCGTAGAGACGGCGGACATGTGGCAGGCGGTCAATACAGCCGTACAACTCGCAACACTTAAGGCCGCGTGATGGCTGTCCTTGCAACAAAAGAGACGCGTGTCATCTGCCAAGGCCTGACTGGCCGTGCCGCGACCTACCACGTCGGCCGCATGGTGGCCTATGGCACACAGGTCGTCGGCGGTGTGACGCCCGGGAAAGGTGGACGGCGGCATCTTGATGTGCCCGTCTTCGACACTGTAGTGGAGGCCGTGGCGGCAACGGGAGCGACGGCCAGCCTGGTGTTCGTGCCGCCGGCCAGCGCCGCCGACGCGATGATCGAGGCGATTGATGCCGGCATCGAGCTTCTTGTTTGCGTGACGGAGCGCGTTCCTGTCCTCGACATGATCCGCGTGCGGCAGAGGCTTCAAGGATCGCGTACGCGGCTGGTGGGCCCCAATTCGCAGGGCATCCTCGTTCCGGGCGAAACGCAGCTTGGCGTGATGACGACGATCAACGCCTGCAAAGGGCCGGTCGGGATTGCGTCGCGCTCTGCATCGCTGACGAGCGAAATCGTCGCCCAAACCACAGCCGCGGGCCTCGGGCAGTCGGCGACGATCGGAGTCGGCGGTGATCCCGTCCACGGTGTCAGTCTCGCGGATTGTGTGCGGCTGTTTTTGGAGGATCCCGCCACCGAGGGTATCATCCTCATCGGAGAGATCGGCGGAACGGATGAGGAGGAAGCGGCCGCGTTGATTAAGGAGCTGAAGCCCGAGAAGCCCATCGTGGCGATCGTGGTTGGCCAAAATGCCCCGCAACAACGGAGAATGGGTCATGCGGGTGCACTCGCGGCTGGCCAAATGGGCAGTGCAAAGGCCAAGATGGAAGCGTTACGGGAGGCGGGTGTCGTGATCGCGCCCAGGGCCGACCTGGTGGGAGTGACAATGCGGCAGGCGTTGGCGGGGTATAGATGAACGATATGAGCAATTCAGGTCCTCGCTCTAATGGAAACGGGGGGCGATCCAATCGACCGGGTTCAGGCCGGCGCAAGGCGCCGATGTTCCCGAAGGGCCGCGTGCTGCGCCAGGAGGAGGTCGAGGCCGTACGGCAGTTGATCGGTCCGGGCCCATATGAGCGCGCGCTGCTCATCGAGTACCTGCATAAAATTCAGGATGCGGAGCACTGCTTGCCGGCTGGCCATCTGCATGGCCTCGCTGAGCTGATGCGCATTCCGATGGCGGAGGTTTACGAGGTCGCCACGTTCTACGCGCACTTCGACGTGGTGAACGACGGAGAGCCGCGGCCGCCGGCCGTCACGGTGCGCGTCTGCGATAGCCTCTCCTGCATGCTCGCGGGCGCAGAGGAGCTTCTGAAGGCGCTCCAGCAGGAGCAGCTGCCGAATGTGCGCGTCGTCCGCGCGCCGTGCATGGGCTCTTGCGATATGGCGCCCGCGGTCGAAGTGGGGCATCGGCATGTCGATCGCGCCACGCTGGAGCGTGTGCTCGCTGTAGTGGAATCCGGAAACACGCATCCGAATGTTCCAGCCTATCAAGACCTCGAGGCCTATCGCGCCGAGGGCGGTTACAAGGTGCTCGAAGCCTGTCTTTCAGGCGAGCGCATCGTTGAGGATGTGATCGCGACGCTTTCGGATGGCGGCCTGCGCGGGCTCGGCGGTGCGGGATTTCCAACGGGCCGCAAGTGGAGCCTCGTGCGCGCAGAGCCAGGTCCGCGGTTCATGGCGGTCAACGGCGACGAGGGCGAGCCGGGCACGTTCAAGGACCGGTATTACCTGGAACGCCGCCCACACCAATTCCTCGAGGGCATGCTGATCGGCGCCTGGGCCGTCGAGGCGTCCGAGGTTTTCATCTACATGCGGGATGAATATCCCGCCGTGCTCGAAATTTTGCGACGCGAGGTGCCGAAGCTCGAAGCCGCGGGCCTTTCACGCCACACGAAAGTCCATATTCGCCGCGGGGCTGGCGCCTACATCTGCGGTGAAGAAAGCGCGATGATCGAGTCGATCGAAGGCAAGCGCGGCCTGCCGCGGCACCGGCCGCCGTACGTGGCACAGGTGGGCATCTTCGGTCGCCCCACGCTCGTGAACAACGTCGAGACGCTTTACTGGGTGCCGCAAATTCTGAAGAAAGGCGCGGAATGGTTCGCGTCGCAGGGCAAGAATGGTGCGAAAGGCTTCCGCTCATACTCCGTTTCCGGACGTGTAAAGAATCCCGGTGTGGTGCTTGCACCTGCGGGCTCGACTGTTCGGGATCTTATTGAGCTTTGCGGCGGCATGGCCGAAGGGCACACGTTCAAGGGCTATCTGCCGGGCGGAGCCTCGGGCGGCATCCTTCCGGCGTCAATGGCCGATCTTCCGCTTGATTTCGGACAGCTCGAGAATCACGGGTGTTTCGTGGGGAGCCATGCCGTCGTCATCCTGTCCGACAAGGACGACATGAAGGCTGTCGCCCTCAATCTCATGAAGTTCTTCCGGGAGGAGAGCTGTGGCCAATGTACGCCGTGCCGCAATGGCACGGAAAAAGCGGTCAAGCTCATGTCCGAGCCGCACTGGGACAAGGAGCTGCTTGAAGACCTGGCGCAGGTGATGGCAGACGCCTCCATCTGCGGCCTGGGTCAGGCCGCGCCTAATCCCTTGCGATCGGTTCTCAAATATTTCCCGGAGGATGTTCGATGACAGCTCCCCGCGCCCTGCCGACAGTGCAGGTCGACAATGAGCGGGTTCGCGTGACGGAATGGCGATTCGCCCCCGGTGCCGAGACAGGCTTTCACGTTCACGAATTGGATTACGTGGTGGTGCCCGCCGGCAATGGACGTTTGAAGCTCGTTTCGCCCGAAGGGGAGGAGACCTATGCCGATCTGAAGCTCGGTGTTTCGTACTTCCGGAAGGCGGGCGTGCACCACAATGTCATCAACGCGAGCGAGGGCGAATTCGCGTTCATAGAGATCGAGCTCAAAGGCTGAGGTCGACGGGCTCTGGCGATTCAGGAGTGCTTTCGGGTAGTGATCTCCTCCCTGGTCATATCAGCCAGCACGCGCACGGAAGGTCCGCGCAGTTTCGGGCCACAGCTCCTTGATCTCGGCCGGAAGCTGATCGATCACGTCCGCTATTTCGCCGGGATCGAGGTGGTGGGCCAGCAGGGCGAACACGTCGCGGACCGCCGGCTCGGGCGGAATTTGATGCGGCAGCAGACGCATCGTGACCTGGTCGAGGAACTTCTGCTTTGTGCGGATCTTTTCCGGTGCATGGGACGGCCGCCAGCCTTCGTAGTAGATTCCACGTATGATGAGCGGAAGCTGTTGGCCGAGGTCGACGGCTTCCGCGAGCGTCAGGCGGTCGCGAAGTTGGTGAAGAACGGCGCGCAGCACCGCGTAGGCTTCGCCTTCGCTCGCCAATCCGCCATTGTCGCGCAGCTCTTTCAGCCATTCCTGCGTCTGCTGCACGGCATGCGCTATGGTAGATGGCAGTGTCATCGTCATGACTCCCTGGGGAAGGTTCCAGGCACGATTGTCAGACGCGCTGGGCGCGTCGTGAATGCGCCGGGTCAAATCAGCGCCAGGGCAAAACGCACGAACAGCAGCACAGGTTGAGCCAGGGGTTGGAAATGTCCGAGAAAATCACGTTCGAGCTCGACGGCAAGCTCGTCGAGGCCAATGAGGGCGAGACCATCTGGCAAGTCGCGCAGCGGTACGGCACGACCATCCCGCACCTGTGCTGGCACCCGGCGCCGGGCTACCGCGCTGACGGCAACTGCCGGGCGTGCATGGTGGAGATCGAAGGCGAGCGCGTGCTTGCCGCTTCCTGCATCCGCAAGCCAACGCCGGGCATGAAGGTGAAGACCGCCAGCGAGCGCGCTCGCAAGAGCCGCGAGATGGTCTTCGAGCTTCTCATCGCCGATCAGCCGCCGAAAGAGGAGAGCCACGATCCGGCTTCCAAGTTCTGGAACTGGGTCGCAGCGATGGGGATCGCGACTTCGAGCCGCTATCCGCGCGCCGACATGCCGGCGGCGGACAACTCGCACGCGGCGATCGCGGTCAACCTCGACGCCTGCATCAAATGCGGCCTATGCGTGCGCGCCTGCCGCGAAGTGCAAATGAACGACGTCATCGGCATGGCGTATCGCGGCTTCGACGCCAGGCCGGTGTTCGATTTCGATAAGCCCATGGGTGACTCGACCTGCGTGGCGTGCGGCGAGTGTGTGCAGGCCTGCCCGACCGGCGCTCTCATGGAAGCCAACCTGCTCGATGCTTCGGGCAAGCGCGTGGAGTTCGAGGAGAGGTCGGTCGATACGGTTTGCCCGTACTGCGGTGTCGGCTGCCAGACCAAGGTGTACGTGAAGGGCGACCGAATTCTTTATGTCGACGGTCGAAACGGTCCGGCAAACGAAAATCGGCTCTGTGTCAAAGGCCGCTTCGGATTCGATTACATCCATCACCCTGACCGACTGAAGAAGCCATTGATCCGCCGCGAGGACGCACCCAAGCGCGGCGACATCGTGGTCGATCCGCGGAATCCGTGGGACGTGTTCCGCGAGGCAACTTGGGAGGAGGCGCTGGAGAAGGCCGCCGCCGGCTTCCGGCGCATCCTCGAGCGCGACGGCGGTCAAGCGCTTGCAGGCTTTGGCTCTGCGAAGGGCTCGAATGAGGAAGCCTATCTGTTCCAGAAGCTGATCCGTCAGGGATTTGGCACCAACAACGTCGACCACTGCACGCGCCTGTGCCACGCCTCATCCGTGGCCGCGCTGATGGAGGGCCTCAACTCAGGCGCAGTTACCGCGCCGTTCACGGCGGCCAAGGATGCCGATTGCATCATCGTCATCGGCGCGCGGCCAACGGAGAACCATCCTGTCGCTGCAACTTATCTCAAGAATGCAGCCAAGCGCGGGGCGAAGCTCATCGTCATGGATCCGCGCGGCCACAGCCAAGGGCTTGCGCGATACGCCAGCTACGTCCTGCAATTCAAGCCAGGTCGCGACGTGGCGCTGCTCAACGCCATGCTCAACGTGATCATCACGGAAGGGCTGGTCGACGTTCAGTACGTCCAGGCGCATACCACTGGCTTTGAAGATCTGAAGGCACGGGTCGCGGATTTCACCCCCGAGCGCATGGAGCCTGTCTGCGGGATTCCGGCAGAGACGATCCGCGAGGTGGCGCGACTCTATGCGCGCTCCGAACGCTCGATCATTTTCTGGGGCATGGGTGTCTCGCAGCACACCCACGGCACTGACAATGCCCGCTGCCTGATTGCGCTGGCGCTTGTGACTGGCCACATCGGCCGGCCGGGCACGGGTCTGCATCCGCTTCGCGGCCAGAACAACGTGCAAGGCGCATCGGATGCTGGCCTCATCCCCATGGTGTACCCGGACTATAAGTCCGTCGAGGATCCCAAGATCCGCAGCTTGTACGAGGAGCTGTGGGGCCGGCCGCTAGATCCGAAGCGCGGCCTGACGGTCGTCGAGATCATGCATGCGATCCACGATGATCAGATCAAGGGCATGTACATCATGGGCGAGAACCCGGCGATGTCCGATCCGGACGTCTCCCATGCCCGCGCCGCGCTCGCGCACCTCGAGCATCTCGTGGTGCAGGACATCTTCCTCACCGAGACGGCCTGGCACGCAGATGTTGTCCTTCCAGCCTCCGCGCATGCGGAGAAGTGGGGCACCTACACAAACACCAACCGTCAGGTGCAGATCGGCCGCCCGGTGCTCAATCCGCCGGGCGAGGCGCGGCAGGATTGGGAGCTCATCCAGGAGATTGCAAAGCGTATCGGGCTTGACTGGAACTACCGCGACGTGTCCGAGGTATTCGCCGAGATGGCGAGCGTGATGCCGTCGCTCAAGAACATCACCTGGGAGCGGCTGTTGCGCGAAAATGCCGTCACCTATCCGTGCGATGCGCCTGACAAGCCGGGCAACGAGATCATCTTCGCGACCTCATTCCCGACGGCGACGGGGCGCGCCAGGATCGTTCCGACTGATCTTCTGCCTCCTGACGAGCTGCCGGACGACGAGTATCCGCTGGTTCTGACAACGGGCCGGCTGCTCGAGCACTGGCACACGGGCGCGATGACGCGCCGGGCCAGCAAGCTGGATGCGCTTGAGCCGGAGGCAATTGCGGGTCTCAATCCGAAAGAGATGGATCGCCTCGGCATCCGGCCAGGGGACTTCATCAAAGTCACCACGCGGCGTGGCCAAGTGGTTCTCAAGGCGCGCGCCGACCGCGACGTTGCCGAAGGAATGGTGTTCATCCCCTTCTGCTTCACGGAGGCCGCCGCGAATCTGCTGACGAACCCGCAGCTGGATCCGTTCGGCAAGATTCCGGAGTTCAAGTTCTGTGCTGCTCGGGTGGAGCCGGTGAAGGAAACAGCCGTTGCGGCGGAGTAGTTCGGCTCGGCTGGCAGTTGCCTAGACGCCGGCGGGCACGAACACGCAGCGCGGCACGTAGGTGCCGTCGCCGTTTTCACGTACGCAGACATGCGTGTCGTTGTCTCGTGACGGCCGCTGCGTAAAGCCCTTGGGGACGCGCACCCGGATGTTGCCTGCAAACATGAGCATGGCCCCGTCGGGCATGTGCTCCACTCGGTCGACCCTCATGCAGTCCCGCCCGCTGCAGCACTCGATCGGATACCAGCTGTGCGCCGTCGAGACGGTGAGCGGCACGGTGGCGAGCACCAAAAAGGCCCCTAACCGCAGGACGTAGTTCACTAGCATCCGTGACGACTCCGATTGGCCGAGAATACGCACGCGGCCATAACCGGTCTGCATCGGTACGGTTCCGGCTGGGACAGGCTGCAATGCTTACGAGCACGACTGCGGCTGGCAACCTGCGGGCGAATCAAAGCTGACCTTCATCTTGGTTTGGTACGCCGCCTAACTCATCGGTTGTGTGGATAAGTGTTGTTTTCACGCAATAGTTGCGCCAACCAAAGTGGCAAAAAAACCACATTATCCGACGTCAGATAAATAGGATCTTTGTGAAGAAACTGTCGATTACTCGAAGGGATTTCAAATTAGGGCAGAATCTTGGCAGCCTTGAAAGAGATGAAACATTGATTTTTGCCGGCTGAAACGCATTATGGCGAAAAGAAGGCAAATCGTTTGTAGATGCTTGTTCAACCGTCGCAGATCACTGACGGTCTGATGAGAGAATGAAAAAAGCCCTTCCGCCGACGTTGCCTACTTGCATCAGCCAATCCTGCACGGCATTGTTGCAGCTGCCAGTTCTCTTACGAGGGCGGCGGACCTTCGGCGTACCGCCGGAGACGAGGGCGAGAGCAACAGGTGCCGGAGCGGGGACGGACCTGTTGCTCGCTCCGGCGCCGCAGAGGGTGGCTGCTTTAGCGTCAGCGTTCGGAATTCATCGCGCCTTCCTCTTGCCGTTATGGCGTGGTAGGTCTTCCTGCCCAAGTGAGACCGCCTAACCAGAAAAGTGCAAGTCTGTGAGCTCGCGTTTGTCAGAAGGCGATCAAACATGAAGCCGGCCGCAACCGATCTGGAAAGCTTCATTCGGTCTGCTTTCGCCTCTCACGCGAGTGTCTGTCGGCGGCGTATCGTCGGCGGCCCGGCAGTTGCAATCGACCACCGGGCGACGGCGGTTCTCGCGCCCGTGTTGAACGAAATTTTCTCGGACATTGCGGCCACTTCGGAATCTGATGTTGCTCCGGACGTTGCGATCGCTTGGTCTTATGATCCGCAGGGATGCTGCATTATCGAGCTGAACAAGGGCTCAGGGCCGGTTCGCTCCGTTCGATGGCGCCAGTCTTCGAGAGCGTACAGCTCAGGTCTTGAGGCTTATGGCCAAAGCATGATCCGCTGTGAGACCTCTGATTGGGGCGCGCGGGTCATAGTCCCGGCGCGATATATTGCCGATCGCTTCTCGACGAGCAGCTCAGGCCCGGCTCACGAGGATCCGATCGAGGGACGGACGGTGTTGGTCGTTGAAGATCAGCTGATTATCGCCCTCGACCTTGAGGCCCTGCTGCGCGAGGAGGGGGCCGAAGCCGTGCAGCTCTGTGGCACTGTAGAGGACGCTCTCCGCTCGTTAGAGACGGAGCGCCCGGATGTCGCCGTCCTTGACGTCAACCTCGGCACGACGACTTCCTTTCCCGTGGCGCGGGAGCTGCAGCGCATCGGCGTGCCTTTCATTTTCGCCACGGGTTACGGCAAGGAGATCGAGTTTCCTGCCGAAATGCGGCAGGTTCCGCTCGTGGCCAAGCCTTATTGTGTGAAAACGATCCGCGAGGCGCTTTCGAGCACCGTCGTTGCACACGTGTGAGCGCGCTACGCCTGCGGATTTCCAGAAATTTCGCCTTTAGTTCGTATACGCCGGCCGCCATCCTGCGGCGCGTGCCTCCTCTTCACTACAGAACCAGCGTTCTCCCCGCGACGGGTCGATATGCACGGAGTCGTAGAAGCGGCTCCAGGGCATGTGATAGATGCGGCCCTTGTTCGTGAGGTTCCCTTTGATTACGCACCCGCTGGGCGCTGATGATCGAGCCGCAGACCACTTCTCGGCGCGGTATGACCAGGCCGGCTGGTTATCGCCCTGCCAGATGCCGACGCGCATTTTGCGAGCATCAGCTTCGACATGAGCCAGTCGCCGCGAATATCGAACAAACGCCCACGCGAGACCCCGCCGAACCATCTCGGCATTGAGCTCAAGTGAGCCCACATAGCAGATGGCGATGAGGCGGCCATAGCTATCGTATTCGGTGCCCGTGCAGTGAACTTCCCGACCAGCGGTCATGTCGGCAAGCTCTCTGGTCGCGGCGATCCCACACTCCCAGCGTCTCCGCGAGGCGTTGCTGCACGTTTGCCCTGCCTCCGGCGCATCGATGCCTTCCAGGCGGATTCTGACCTTGTCGATCTCCAGTGTGTCGCCGTCGACGATGCGGGCGTAACCGGAAATCGTTACGCCCTTCAGGTCAGGCGCGGCTTTCGAAAGATCGGACGGCGAGATGATCGCCAACAGGCCGCCCAGGAGAGCCGCCAACCCACCAGCGCCCACTATACGGAGGATTTGATGTCGCTCAGACTCAAGCATGAGTTGAGCCTGATGCGATTCGTTGGGCGGCGTCGAGGAAAGATTGCGGCCAAACTTATCTGAAACTTAACGAATTTCGGGCCGCCCGATTCAACCGGATGGTGCTGCCGCTCAATCGGTCGAAGTCTTCCTCGGTTCGGGCTGAAGCAGAGAGACCAAGGCTCCGAGGATGAGCATTGCGCCAGAGGCTCCGAGGCCCCAGGCGAGGCTGCCTGTCTGGTCCGCCACTGCGCCAGTTACGACCGGCCCCACGAGCTGCAGGGCCGAGAAGAGCAGAGTGAAGGCTGCCACCGCCTCGCCCCAAACGACTGGAGGCAGGGCCTTCTTGACCAGCGCTGTGACGGCGGCCGGCGGCATGAAGAACTGGCCGAACAGTGCCGCTGAGACCAGCATGACCCAGGCTGAGGTGTCTATGATAGGCAGCAGGGCGCCAACCCCAATCGAAAGCAACATCCCAGCAAGCGGCCACCCGCCCGGCCATTGTGCGAGCGAGCGCGTCCAGATCCGAGGTGAGACGATGGCCGCGATGCCGAGCACGACCCACATGAGCGCGATTTCCACGTTGCTCGCGCCGTGTTCTCGCATCCAGGCGACGATGAAGGTCATGTAGGCGAAATAGCCGAGCGCGTAGAACCCGTAGCCCGCAAAGGTGGCTGCGAGCGGCCCCTTCCGCCAGGGATGCGGCTCTGATTGGGGGGCGGGCGCCGTCGTCACACGTCGCGCTGCAGCTGTGATGATGAGACCGACGCTGCCTGAGATCACGCCCAGGCTGAGCCACGCCCACGGCCAGGCCGCGTCACCGCCGATCGCGAAGAGGGCCGGCAATGTAATGCCCGGCAGCAAAAGCCCAACTCCGCCGCCTGCGAAGTAAATGGCGATAGCGCCTGCTGCGCGCGCTGGATCGTTGGGAAAAAGGCTGGCGGCGAGTGCGCCTCCCGAGATGAACACTACAGCTCCACTGATTCCGGCGATGAGCCGGAGGCCGATCATGATGGGAAAGCTGGTGGTGAGGGACATGGCGGTGATCGCCGCCACCGTGATCCAGAGCGCGCCGATGAAGAGCTTGGTTGGCCCAAGTTTGCGAACGCTGGCTAGAGCGATGAAAGCGCCGATGAAATATCCGAGAGCATTCGTTGTGTTCAGCGCACCGGCCTGGGTGTAACTCCAACTCAGGTCTGCCCGCATGGCCGGCAGGATGAGCGCGTACGCGAAGCGCCCAAGACCGTTCGACACGGCAACACCGAGCGCGAGCCCTGCGGCAATCAGGTAGCCACGCCGAATGGCGGCCGTGCTGTCTTGCGGCGTTTGGTTCATGAGGCTTTCGGCTGTGCGTCGACCGTCTTTGTGGTGGCGGGAGCTTGCAACTCAACTCCACTCGGGGAATGTTCCGAGGGGTCACGTATATCGAGCCAGCGCCAGGAGCAAGAGATGTCGGAGCCGGGGTCCATTCATTCGGCAGCGGCCAGAATAGGTGTTCTGCGAGCAGCGCGTAACTGGCTGGAGCGAGACGGCAGGGTAGCGTTGGCTACTGTCGTCGATACGTGGGGTTCGGCGCCGGTGCCGGTCGGCGGCCAGCTTGCGATTGCTGCGGACGGCAGCTTCGAGGGCTCGGTGTCGGGTGGCTGCATCGAAGGAGAAGTTATCACCGCCGCTGAGGAAGTCCTTGCTGATGGTCGCCCGCGGGCGCTCGAATTCGGTGTCGCTGACGAAACGGCCTGGCGCGTGGGTCTGCCCTGTGGTGGGCAAGTTCGGGTCTACCTCGAGCGGCTTACGAAGGAAGACGGCTTGAGCCTGCTCAATCGCGCCCTGCAAGCGGACGAACGGCGGGAAGCCTTGCTCATTCGCACGCGCCTATCCGATGGGCACCGTGAGCTCTTTGACAAGAAGATGGCTGATCTGCCGGTGGAAGTCGCAACCAGACTTCGCTCCGGCGAAAGCAAGCTGCTGAAAACGCCGGAGGGTGAGGTCTTTCTGCATGCTATTCTGCCGCCGGCGCGCATCATCGTCATCGGCGCGACGCATATCGGGCAGGTTCTGTGCGAGCTCGCGCGCATGACGGGTTACGAGGTCACCGTCATCGATCCGCGCACCGCGTTTGCATCAGAAGCGAGGTTCCCCGGCGTCAAGCTGCTGACGGAGTGGCCGCAGGATGCCTTGCCGCGCATCGGTCTTGACCCTTACACGGCGGTAGTCGTGGTGGCGCACGTCAGTCATATCGACGACGAGGCGCTGAAAATTGCGCTCAAGTCGGACTGCCTCTACATCGGCGCGCTGGGGAGCAGCCGAAATCACGCGAAACGCCGTCAGCGGCTGCTTGAGGCCGGGATTACCGAAGCCGAGTTTGCGCGGATCAAGAACCCCATCGGTCTCGACATCGGCGCGCAGACACCCGCTGAAATCGCTGTCGCGATCATGGCCGAGGTGATTTTGGCTGTGCGCGGGCCGAAGGCGGAGCGGAAGGGCTGATCGCGATGGGCGAAGCCGGCCGCAGCTGCATCGCCGCTCTCGTCCTTGCGGCGGGTTCGTCGACCCGGTTTGCTGCCGGCAACAAGCTATTGGCGGAAGTATCGGGAAAACCGCTGATCGCCTGGACTATCACGGCATTCGTCGAAGCTGGCATTTCCTCCATCTTTGTCGTGACTGGCCCGGAGCCAGAACGTGTGCAATCCGCACTCGGAGAATTGCCCGTTCAGTTCGTGCGCAATCCAAATCACCTGGCAGGCATGGGTGGCTCGATCGCGGCCGGAGTCGCGGCGCTGGGCGAGGATATTGCGGCTGTCCTGATTTCCCCAGGCGACATGCCCGGGATAAGCGCCGAGCTGGTCCGTTCACTCATCTCCGCGTTCGAAGCGGGTGGTGGCGAGCGCATCGTCCGCCCTTTGCTGCCGGATGGCCGTCCTGGACATCCAGTGGTCTGGCCACGCCGTTTCTTCCCAAAGCTTACGCAACTCTCAGGACCGGAAGGCGGCAGAACCTTGCTCCGAGAGCTTGCGAGTGAAATCGAACAGATGCCGTGGAGTGATCCCGCCGTGGCGCTTGACATCGATACAGTCGAAGAGCTGGAGCGCTACCGCGCGGCCAAGCAAGAACCGCATAACAGCTAGGCGCAGCTGCGCTTGACGATGCGCCAGCAACCTTGAATGCCTCGCTATTCATCAAGTGCCACGGGGAGGAGGGATGACGTCCGGGCAGGTGGATACGCCGAACTCGGCATGGCAGCGCCCGCAATTGGTTCTGTTTGGGTATGCGCTGCCGGTTTGGCGGCTGGCCATCGTTGCTCTTGTTCTTTTGCTTGCCGCAGGTATCACCTTCATCCCCGCGCCGCAAGGCATGCCGCAGCAATCCATGGTCGCCCTTGGTTTGATCGGCATGACCGTGGTGTTGTGGGCCACGATGGTCATCCCGCAGCCTGCTGCGGCCGTGATGTTCATCGCGCTGGTCATCCTCACCGGCGCGGCTTCGCCAAAAGCAGCGGTTTCAGGTTTTTTCTCAAGCTCACTCTGGCTGGTCTTCGGTGGTCTGCTGATTGGTACCGCTGCTGAGCGCAGCGGCTTCGGTCGTTTCATCGCGCGCCGTTTTCTCGGCCGCTTTCGCGACTCCTACTCTGCCCTGGTGGTGGGGGTGATCGTCGGCTCGACGATGTTGAGCTTCCTTGTGCCGTCCAACATGGGCCGGCTCGCCATCACCGTCCCCGTCGTTCTGGCGCTCGCAAAGGATGCTGGCTACCCGCTCGGTTCTCACGGGCACATCGGCCTTGTGCTGATCGCAGTGGTCGGCAATTTCGCCGTGGCGCAAGGCGTGCTGCCCGGCAATCTGCTCAACATCATGATCGTCGGTGCCGGAGAAACGCTCTACGGCATTCACGTCACGTACATGCACTATCTTCTGATGTGCGGCCCTGTGCTGGGGGCGGTCAAGGCGATTCTGGTTTGGCGCTTTTTGGTCTGGATGCACCCGGCGCCCACGCCACGCTTCGACGACGGATCAGCCGTCGATCAGCTCAGCCCCGATGCGAAACGCGTCGGCCTCATCCTTTCGATCGCCATTTTACTTTGGGCGACTGATTTCTGGCATGGCATCAAGCCGGGATGGGTTGCTCTCGCCGCAGGTGCGCTGTGCGTCGTGCCGGGTATCGGCGTACTGCCTGCGCGCGAAATGATCAATCTGCGGCGCCTGCTCATCATCGTGTGGGTCGGGACGGTTTTGAGCCTGGCGGCAGTGATGACGGAGTCGGGTGCGAGCGCTCTCGTTTCCAGCGTGCTGGCGCGGCTCGCCGGCGTGGAAGGCCAACCGCCCATCTACGGCTATTTCGCGATGGCCTATCTTTCCTCGCTTCTAGCCACGATGTCGACGTTCGGCGGCGCTGTGCCGACCATGGCCGCCGTCGCTGCCGAAATCAGCAACGCGACGGGCCTTCCGCTGGACACTGCAGTCATGTCCATCGCTGCGGGTATGTCAGCGATCTTCTTTCCCTACGTCGCTGCTCCGATTGTCGTCGGCCTAGTGCTCGGCCAGGTCAGCCAGCGCGCGGCGTTGCCCTTCATGGTCGTCATGGCGCTGGTGACCTGTGTGCTGATTATCCCGCTGAATGGCTTCTGGTGGTGGCTGATCGGTGAGCTGCCGTAATTACCAGAACGTTTCCGCCCCGAGCTCGCGGATCGCGGCGTTTGCCGTCATGACGGCGCCGACACTGCACCAGTGTAGAAACATCGACGCTTGGATCGGAAATCAGCTCTCGTGTGGCATTGGAGAGGCGCGGGTTATTGCCGCGCGCAATGACCACGTCCTCTCCCCGCTCGGCCTGTTCGGTGAGCTTAGACAGCTGGGGCTTGGCCTGATGTACGGTGTAAATGGCCATGAACGCCTCACGAATTAGCTAAGCTGATTTGCTAATTCGTGAGGCTGATCAGGCCAGCTTAATGTGCCGCCTCCCAATTATCCGCAGCCTTCGCATCGACCTTCAGCGGCACGGAGAGCGCGACCGCGGGTTCCGGGCTCTTCTCCATCACGTGCTTCACGGTTTCGATGAGTTTCGGAATCTCCGACTCGCGCGCTTCAAACACGAGCTCGTCATGAACCTGCAGCAGCATGCGCGCTGACGTAAGTCCGGCCTTCTTCAATGCCTCGGGCATGCGGATCATCGCGCGGCGGATGATGTCGGCCGCGGAGCCCTGGATCGGCGCGTTGATGGCCGCCCGCTCCAGGAAGCCGCGCATTGAAGGATTGCGCGTGTTGATCTCCGGGTAGTGCACGCGGCGCCCGAAGATAGTCTCGACGTAGCCGTGCTCATGCGCAAAGGCTTTTGTGCGCTCCATGTAGTCGCGAATGCCGGGGAAGCGGGCGAAGTAAGTCTTGATGTAGTTGCCTGCCTCTTCGCGCGAGATGCCGAGCTGGTTCGCGAGCCCGAAGGCCGAGATGCCGTAGATGATTCCAAAGTTAATGGCCTTCGCGCGCCGCCGGATTTCCGGAGGCATATCCTTGATCGGCACGCCGAACATCTCGGAGGCCGTCATGGCGTGAATGTCGAGTCCGTCCGCGAACGCCTGCTTGAGCGCCGGAATATCTGCGATGTGCGCCAGTACGCGAAGTTCGATTTGGCTGTAGTCGGCAGAAACCAACAACATGCCCGGCTCGGCGACGAAGGCCGTGCGAATGGCACGCCCTTCCTTCGTGCGGACGGGAATGTTCTGCAGGTTTGGATCGCTCGAGGCGAGCCGGCCCGTCGTCGTCGCTGCCAGCGAGTAGCAGGTGTGGATGCGCCCTGTCTCCGGATGGATATACGTCGGCAGCGCATCCGTATAGGTCGACTTAAGCTTGGCCAGCTGGCGCCATTCCAGCATGGTGTTGACCAGTTTGCGCGCCTGCTCTGGTAGCTCCTCGTTCTGAGCGAGGTCGTCGAGCAGGTTGGCGCGCGTCTCCCACTGGCCGGACTTGGTACGCTTGCCGCCCGGTAGCTTCAGCCGCTCGAACAACAGGTCACCGAGCTGGCGCGGTGAGCCCAGGTTGAATTTGTGACCGGCGAGCTCGTAGACCTCCTCCTCGAGTCGCGCGATGCTCTGGGCGAAATTGCCGCTCAGCCGCGAGAGCACATTGCGGTCGACCTTGATGCCCGCGCGCTCCATGCTGGCGATCACCGGCACCAGCGGGCGCTCCAGCGTCTCGTAGACAGTCGTCATCCGCTCCGCCACAAGGCGCGGTTTGAAGCGCATCCAGAGCCGCAGCGTCACGTCCGCGTCCTCGGCGGCGTACTCCGTCGCCTTGTCGATCGGCACGTTCGCGAAGGTCTTGCCGTTCCGCTTCGGCCCCGGTGCGTGTTCAATCACCTTGTCGAACGTGATTGTCGTGTGCTTCAGGTGGCGCGCTGCGAGTTCATCGAGGCCGTGATTGTTGCGCCCGCCGTCGAGGGCGTAGGACATCAACAGCGTGTCGTCGAACGACTTGATCTCGATGCCGTAGCGGCTGAGCAGCAGCCAGTCGTACTTGATGTTGTGGCCGATCTTGAGGATCGACGGGTCTTCGAGCACCGGCTTCATGGCGGCCAGTGCATCGTCCAGTGAAATCTGCTCAGGCGCGCTCCCGTCGCCGAAATCGAAGCTGTCGTTAGCTGGTCTATGAGCCAGGGGCACGTAGCAGGCCTGTCCGGGCGCAATGGCCATAGAGAAACCAACCAGCTCCGCTTGCATCGGGTCGCGGGACGTGGATTCCGTGTCGATGCTGAAACGGCCCACGTTGCGCGCTTCCGCGATCCACTGCTGCAGCCTCTCTATCGTCGTCACCGTCTCGTATTTCGAGCGGTCGATGGCAGGCGTAACGGAGGCTTCCTCGGCGAATGCCACTACGGCCGCAGGCGTGCCGGCCCCGGCCGGCAGTGCCGCAGTGTCCGCTTTCTTGGCCAGAGCAGGTGGATCTGATTGGGCTTTTTCTGCCGGCCGCTTAGTCGCCGCGGGCTTCTCCGGCATCGGCGGTAGCTCGACCCCGAGCTTCTCGGCGATGCGCCGCGTCAGCGTGTTGAACTCCATCTCGCGGAGGAAGCTGAGCAGGGCACTGGGGTCGGGATCCTGTACCCCCAGTCGCTCGATGGGCACCTTGATCGGAACATCTCGCTTCAAGCGGACCAGCTCCCGCGAGATCCGTGCCTGCTCTGCGAATTCGATCAGCCGCTCACGCCGCTTCGGCTGCTTGATTTCGTGCGCGCGCTCGAGCAGCGTGTCGAGATCGCCGAACTCGCGGATCAGCTCGGCAGCTGTTTTGACGCCGATTCCAGGTACACCGGGCACATTGTCAGTGGCGTCGCCTGAGAGGGCTTGCACGTCCACCACCTGCTCCGGCTCGACGCCGAACCGCTCCAGCACCTCCTCGCGGCCGATGCGCTTGTTCTTCATCGTGTCCAGCATCGTGATGCCAGGCTGGATGAGCTGCATCAGGTCCTTGTCCGAGGACACGATGGTGACATCGCCACCCTTTTTAAGGGCGTCGCAGGCGTACGTGGCGATCAGGTCATCGGCCTCGTAGCCGTCCTGCTCGATGCAGGCGACGTTGAAGGCCTTGACCGCGCGGCGGATCAGCCCGAATTGCGGGACAAGCTCCTCGGGCGGGGGCGGCCGATTCGTCTTGTAGGCCTCGTAGATGCCCGTGCGGAACGTGTCCCGTGCCGTGTCGAATATGACGGCGATATGGGTCGGCCGGTCCGAAAGCTTGCTGTCGCCAAGCAGCTTCCACAGCATGTTGCAGAAGCCGTAGACGGCGCCGACGGGCAGACCGTCGGACGGGCGCGTCAGCGGCGGCAATGCGTGGAACGCACGGAAAATGTAGCCGGACCCGTCGATCAGGTAGACGTGGCTACCCTTGACGATGGGCACCGGCTCCCCCTCGGGAACGGTGCACTCGGCGACCCGTTGGACGGACTGTGGAGCGGTCTCTAGCGTCATGGCCGGCACTATACGCGGTCCAGCCTGCCGGGTCAGCAGGCTGGCGCCGAATTGATGTCGCGCGTGGAGGTTGCGGCGGGAGGTCTCGATCAAATCTGCGGCACGTTCTCGGCCCGCGCCAAACAGCTGGCACTGGTTTGCCCGGGAGAAGGCTTGGCTTCGGTTCTTTGTCTTGTTCGAGAGTGGCGCACCCAAGAGGATTTGAACCTCTGACCTCTGCCTTCGGAGGGCAGCGCTCTATCCAGCTGAGCTATGGGTGCGTGGGGCCAAGACGATAGCGGATCTGGCCTGGTTGGGCAATCGCCAGCTCGCAGGGGGCGAGGACTGCCTTTCATCAGCGAGCAAGCTCGCTACTCCGATGCACGGAGGCGAAGTTTTCGTCAACCGCCCATCTGTGCGTCACATGGCGTCGAGGTGCTGGGATGGCAATTGGGGCCGGGTTCGTACCAGCGCTGCTGTCGCATCCGGTGGCAGGCTCTTGGCGATGCGACGGGCAAATCTGAATTGGGCGCTGGTCCGGATTTCTGGACGCCCGACCTAGAAGGGAGCCGATCGGGCAGCCCAGGCGTCGTTGGCGAATGCTATCAACAACACGCTTGCGTTCGCCTCTACTGTGTCGCCTCGCCAAACCGAGACTGTGGTAACAGTCCTCTATGCGCAAGCCGATGCTCCGAAAAATCATCCACATTGACATGGACGCCTTCTACGCGTCGGTCGAGCAGCGGGATAATCCGGCGCTTCGAGGCCGACCAGTGGCAGTGGGGCGCGCGGCCAAGCGCGGCGTCGTGCTCACGGCCAGCTACGAAGCTCGGAAGTTCGGCGTGCGTTCAGCCATGCCATCGACGGCGGCTCTTCGGCTCTGTCCGGAGCTCATTTTTGTGCCGCCGCGCTTTGACGTCTATCGCGCCGTTTCCGAACACGTCCGCCGCATTTTTGCGAACTATACTCCGTTCGTCGAGCCGCTATCGCTCGATGAGGCCTATCTTGATGTGACGGAGAACCTTCGCGGCATTCCGACGGCGTCGGCTACAGCCAAGGAAATACGGGCGAGGATTTTCTCAGAAACCGGGCTGACGTCTTCTGCAGGGATCTCCTACAACAAATTTCTTGCCAAATTGGCCTCGGATTATCGGAAGCCCAACGGGCAATTTGTTATCACGCCGGAGATGGCACCCGATTTCCTTGCCCAGCTGGCAGTGGAGAAATTTCACGGCATTGGGCCGGCTACAGCGAACAAGATGAAAGCCCTCGGCATCCACACGGGCGCCGACCTACGCGAGATTTCCCTGGCTTTTCTTCAAGATCATTTTGGCAAAGCCGGCGCGTGGTATTACGCCATTGCCCGAGGTGAAGATAATCGTCCTGTAATGCCAGATCGACTGCGCAAATCATCAAGCTCAGAAACTACGTTTTCTGATGACTTGACCAACCCGGCTGAGATTGAGGCTGGTGTCAAAGCCATGGCCGACGACGTCTGGGCCTGGTGCGAGAAGCATCAAGTGTTCGGTCGCACAGTCACGGTCAAAATCAAATACGCCGACTTCCGACAAGCAACCCGCAGCCGTACCTTGCCAGCGCTAGTTACCTCGCGCGAACAATTGCATGAGGTCAGCCTTTCGTTAGTTCGATCTGTCTACCCCGTGACCTTGGGTATTCGTCTTATTGGCGTGGGCATTTCCAAATTCGAGGCCGCCTCGATGCCTGAGCAGCTTGAGCTTGGTTTACCAGCTGCGGCTCGCTGATGTCGAATTCGATTTAATACAACCAACGGGGCCGGCAGCGAAGATGACGTCGTTCAGGTCAAATGCCCGAGGTGCCAAGCGGGGCCAGCGGGGCATTCCGAACACTGTGAAAAGCTCGCACTCGCAGGGCGTAAGGTCCCCTTGACATAGGCCTGCTAGCCTCAGACGAAGCATCATCCCAGCCGAAAATCTGCTTTAGCGGGAGAGGGATTGGCAAGCTTTTCAGGAGGCATTCGCCAATGAGCCGTGCCATGTCGGCTCTCTGAGAAGGGAACTTATTCTGCTGCCGAGGTAGCGCAGAAATCACGCCGCCTTAATTTTATCGCCTACTTTATCGGCACCCCAGAAACTGCCGCAGTCAAAATGTAGCGCTGCTGCGGGTATCCAAGCGGCGTGATTGACGGTTCGGCCAAATCTCGTGACAGACGGCAAACCTCGTCTTGATAGATGCCACGCGTGGGCTGCTGATGCGCTCAGACCAATTAGCAATACACGCTAATTCAGCAATTACGATTCTTATCTTGTTCGCAAAGAATGAGGATGTAGAGGGCTGTGGATAGCCCGGAAAGGCAGGTTTCCTTTGAAAACTGTCTTTTGATTTCAATTTTTCAATTGTGATTTGACTTTTTGGCAAGACGTCGATCCCTCTAGGGATCGTCTCATCGATAGCTGTGGCAGATTTCCGCGATTGCGAATGCTCACGGAAGAAGCGTTGGTATAGCAACATAATCTTGTGCGGCCCCTAGGGGTGCGGCAGCATTGATAAGGTAAACCATTCGGTCAGCCGGCGGCACCGTCAAATGCCCTCTACAACATATGTTCAGCATTCGGCAGACAGCGGATGGAGGTTGCGAAGCAGCTTTGCGTTAGACTATCGTGTCATCCGACATGAAACGACCGCGCGATGATAGGCCGTTTTCCCTTGCCCGCTGGCGTAACAGCGAAGTGGGCCTACACGCCTTTTCGCCGCTCGGGGAGATCGCAGAACTCTGCCCTGATCGGATAAACAACTCTCGCCTCCCGCTTTTCACCAGCGCAGACCTTCGTGGCAGCACACTTGCGCAGAAGCTGACCTCAAACCGACAGGATCATAGACGCGTACCGCGAATAACCGGCTCGCGACGCAACTTATGCTTTATCTGGTTATGGCAGGATTTTCCGTGGCGCCCTAGCAACGTGAAATGCCAAATCAGCTCGAGGCCGGCTGAAGGCGGAATACGCTATCCAGCGGGTGCTGACGAGGTGCGCCAAAGTGGGAAAAATTGGGCAATCTTTAAGGAAGGGGCATAGAAAACGGTCAGGACACATGGTGTAATTTAAGACTATTATCGGATCCGACTTCTAGTGATATCGAAAAGGCAACCGTTTGCCGGTTTGCCATCGATTGGCTTTACGGTCCGCAAATTCGATAAAGAGCCGAATGAATTGGCAGGTATGAGGGGGCCCGGGATGGCAAAAAAGAAACTCTTGTTGTTGGGTGCAGCGGCCATTTTTTGTGCTGCGTCTGCGGTAAAGCCAGTATCGGCTGAGACGGTATTGCGTGCGACCATGCACGCAGATGTGCGTACGCTCGATCCTCATTGGACAACGCAAACCATCGCTGCCATTCACGGCATGCTCGTTTACGATACGCTTTTTGGCGTAGATGATGACGGCGTTCCCCATCCGCAAATGGTGGGTGATTATTCCGTCAGCGACGACGGTCTTAAATACACTTTCACCCTGCGGGATGGTTTGAAGTGGCATGATGGCAGCAAGGTCACAACCGCCGATGTGATCGCGTCCCTAAAACGCTGGGGACGGAGAGATCAGGCAGGGCGCGCGATGTTCGCCCACCTTGAGTCGATCGATGCTGTCGACGAGAAAACGTTCACGATGACATTCAAGGCACCGTATGGCCTTGTCCTGGAGACGCTCGGCAAGACCGACTCTATGGTGCCAATCATCATGCGTGAACAGGATGCCCAGAAGGGGAGTGACGATCAGGTAACGGACGCAATCGGTTCCGGGCCATTCATGATGAAAAAGGACGAATGGGTGCCCGGCAGCCGTACAGTTTACGTCAAGAACCCCGACTACGTTCCCCGCGAGGGAACTCCTTCACGCTTCGCAGGTGCGAAGATCCCTAAGGTTGATCGGATCGAGCTGGTCTGGATCGATGATCCTCAGACCCGCATGCAGGCGCTTATCGCGGGCGAGATCGATCTCCTTGAGCAGCCGTCGGTCGATTTTTTGCCGATCCTCGAGAGTGATCCGAATATCAAGGTAGTCCGCACTGGCGCAATCGACAGCCATTGGGGCACAATTCGGATAAATCACCTGCATCCTCCGTTCGATAAACCGGAGATGCGTCAGGCGCTCTTTCACCTTGTCAATCAGGAAGATTTTCTGCGCGCGGTCATCGGAAATCCTGAATATTACCGCACCTGCTACAGCTTCATCACCTGTGGGACACCTTACGCGGATGAGACCGGCAAGGAGATCATGTCGGATTACAATCCGAAAAAGGCTTACGAGCTGATGAAGGCTGCTGGCTACAAGGACGAGCCGATCTACGTGCTTGCAGCGACCGACCATCACACGATTACGCCAGCGGCCCAGGTGCTTGTGGCGGCCATGCGTGAAGCCGGGATCAACGTGAATGCTGTCTCCATCGATTGGGGCTCCGTCGTTTCCCGTCGTGCAAGCCGCGCCAAGCCGGAAGAGGGCGGTTGGCACATTTTCGTGACGACTTCGTCGGGTACTACAGCAACCAACCCGGTGCTCAATACCTGGTTGGGAGCCAACTGTGATAATGCGAACGTGGGTTGGCCGTGTGATGAGGAGCTGGAAAAGCTCCGCGGTGCGTTCGCATTTGCCCGTACCCATGAGGAGCGCAAGGAATTGGCCCGCAAAATTCAGGAACGGGCCATGTACGTGGTTCCCTACATCAGCTTCGGCCAGTGGACGCAACCGATGGCCTATCGCGCTGACAGGATCAAAGGGATCGTTCCGGTCACCGGCACCACGGTGTTCTGGAATATCGAGCGTATCGATTGAAAATCCAGAAGTCAGCAAGACTCGTCGAGACCGGCGGCCGAATTGGCGGTCGCCGGCGTTGACTGAGGAATTCGAATGACCGCGTACATCATACGCAGGCTGCTGGCCACGATTCCCGTTATGGCCGTCGTCGCGATCTTCGTCTTCCTGTTGCTGCGTCTTGCACCAGGTGATCCGGCCGCGCTTATCGCTGGCGATAATGCGACGAGTGCTCAGATCGAGGAAATTCGACAAAAGCTCGGGCTCAACCTTCCGATCTGGGAGCAATTTTTCCTTTGGGCGGGGGATATTCTGCGTGGTGATCTCGGCAAATCGATATTCTCGAACATGCCGGTTACAACGCTCATTGCGCAGCGCCTCGAACCTACGCTCATGTTGACCCTGGCTACGCTGATCGTAGCCATCTCTCTTGCAATTCCATTAGGAGTCATTGCAGCCTGGAAGGCGCGGACGGCTATCGATCGCGTCGTCATGTTGTTTTCAGTTCTGGGCTTCGCGGTACCAGTGTTCCTCGCTGGATACGTGCTGATGTACGTCTTTTCCATTCAGCTGCGTTGGCTTCCGGTTCAGGGCTATCGGCCTCTCTCGCAAGGTCTGTGGCCAAGCATCCAGAGCCTGATCCTTCCTGCGATCGCGCTGGGCATGACCTACGTGGCCCTGATCGCGCGGATAACGCGAGCTTCCATGCTGGAGGTGCTGGCGCAGGACTATATCCGCACAGCAAATGCAAAGGGCTTGGCGACGGGCCGCGTTCTCTTACTTCACGCGCTCAAGAACGCTTCCGTTCCGATCGTCACGGTTATCGGCATCGGCATTGCCTTGTTGATTTCTGGTGTCGTCATAACCGAAACCGTCTTCAACATACCCGGTCTGGGGAGGTTGACCGTCGATGCCGTGCTGAAACGGGATTATCCGATCGTGCAGGGGCTCATTCTCGTCTTCGCGGCAACGAAGGTTATCATCAATCTTCTCATCGATCTCTCTTACGCATTTCTCGACCCGCGGATCCGTCACTGAGGGGGAGGGAGAAGAATGTTGCAAAGAGGGAGCGACATGAACCGCAAACGAGCTGTGTCGGCTCCGTCTCTCAATCACCAATATTGCAATTTTGGCGATGCGGAAATCGCTGGAACGAGCCACATCGCACATACAAGCTGCTTCCACTAACGGAATGAAAACATGCGCATCTTCTCGGCTACCATAGCAACAGAAACGAATACCTTTTCGCCCCTCCCGACGAGTCTGCGCGCCTTCCAGGAGCAAGTCTTCTTCCGTCCAGGAGAGCATCCCGATGATGCGCCCCGTATGTGCACAGCGCCTCTCTTCGTCGCGCGCAAGCGGGCCAAGCGGGACGGCTTCACGTTAATCGAGGGAAGCTGTTTTGCAGCCTCGCCCGCAGGGACGGTAAACCGGCGGGACTATGAATTCATGCGCGACGAGGTCCTAGAGCAAATCCGGGCAGCCATGCCACTCGATGCGGTTGTTCTGGGCCTCCACGGCGCCATGGTTGCGCACGGCTATGATGATGTTGAAGGCGATATCCTCGAGCGGACACGGGAGATCGTCGGTGACAAATGCGTTATTGGCGTTGAGCTCGATCCTCACTGCCACCTCACGCTCAGACGTCTGCGGAATGCAAATTTGATCGTGCTGTACAAGGAATTCCCACACACGGATGTGGTCGACCGGGCAGAGGAACTTCTGACATTGGTGCTCCGAACGGTCCGGGGTGAGATAAAGCCGGTCATGTCCGTCTACGACTGCCGGCAAATCGGTTCCTACCCGACGCAATTCCCATTGATGCGGGCCTTCGTCGACAAGTTATATGCCCTCGAAGGCAAGGACGGAATTCTCTCGGTTTCTGTTGCCCATTGCTTCCCTTATGCGGACGTGCCGGAGTTATCGGGCCGCATTCTTGTAATTGCGGATGGTGATAAGGCGAAAGCCGACGCGCTCGCCACGAAGCTCGGAGAGGAATTCGTTTCCATGCGTGGCAAGACGATGCCCGAGTTCTTCACCGTTGAGGAAGGCGTCCGCGTAGCGATGGAGGCACCGGAAGGACCGATCGTCATTGCCGAACCCTCGGACAACGCAGGCGGCGGTGCGCCTTCCGATAATACCACCATTCTGAGAGAGCTTATCGCGCGCGGTGCGCAAAGTGCTGCCGTTGGTCCGATCTGGGACCCTGTTGCCGTGGCGCTTTGCTTTGATGCTGGCGAGGGAGCGCGTTTTCCGCTCCGCTTTGGTGGCAAAATCGGCCCAGCATCAGGCATTCCCATCGACGCCATCGTGGAGGTGACAAAGCTTGCGACAAACTGCTGGCAGGATTTCGGCCCATCGCGGGTGCCGCTTGGTGATTGCGCGGCCGTGAAGGTCAACGGCGTCGAGGCGGTGTTGATTACGAAACGGACGCAGGCATTCGGGCTCGATCTCTTCCGGAACGTCGGGATCGAACCGACGCAGCGCAAAATCCTCGTCTGCAAGTCCACCAACCATTTCGCGGCCGCATTCGGGCCGATTGCGAAACGGGTCATCTACGTGGATTCGGACGCCCCGCTCAGCCGTGACTATCGCAAAATTCCGTTCACCAAAGTCCAGCGACCGATCTGGCCTCTGGATGAGCACACTGAGCCCGGGTTGATCTTCTGAAGTGGGGTCGAGAACTGTGGCGGCAATCGCAGAAGCATCCCTTTCAGCGGCTGAAACCAGAAAGCCGAGGGCGATCTGGGTTGCAATCCGGCGTAATCCGACGATTTTTGTGGGTTCGTTGGTGCTTGCGGTTCTCGCCCTTATGGCGATTTTCGCGCCGTTGATTGCTGGTGACCCATTGCGTATGGCTCCGGCGGAACGTCTGCGCCCACCATCCGAAACCTGGTGGTTCGGCACCGACCAGTTTGGTCGCGATGTTTTTGCTCGCACGGTTTATGGTGCACGAGTTTCATTGATTGTCGGAATTACTGTGGCATTGGCAGCGAGCGCCATTGGCCTCGTAATTGGCCTTGTCTGTGGTTATTCCCGCTCGGTCGACGGGATCGTCATGCGCATCATGGATGGCATTATGGCGATTCCTTCGATCTTGCTTGCCATTGCGCTCATAACGCTAACAAGGCCAGGCCTCGCGATCGTTCTTGTGGCCATTATCATTCCGGAGGTGCCACGAATCGTGCGGCTCGTGCGCTCTGTCGTGCTCTCCATTCGGGAACAACCGTATATCGAGAGCGCAATCGCCGGCGGAACGCGGGGAGCCAAGCTTCTGTTCAAGCATATCCTGCCGAATACGGTCGCGCCTCTCATCGTGCAGGCGACTTACGTTTGTGCCTCTGCGATGTTGGTCGAGGCGAGCCTAAGTTTCCTTGGGGCCGGTGTGCCGCCGGAAATTCCCAGCTGGGGCAATATCATTTCGCAGGGCCGTTCATTCTTTCAGATTGCGCCCTGGAGCATTTTGATCCCCGGTGCATTCCTGACCGTCACGATCCTAGCGGTGAACCTGGTGGGCGATGGCTTGCGGGACCGTCTGGATCCGAGATTGTCGAGGCGAATGTGAGCATTCTTCAGGTACGAGATCTGAGAACGCACTTCTTCACGCAGGATGGCGTGGTGCGCGCCGTCGACGGTGTGTCGTTCGAAGTTGGTCTTGGGGAAACGGTCGCGGTGGTCGGCGAATCCGGTTGCGGAAAGTCTGTAACCGCTCTCTCCATTCTGCGTCTGATCCCCAAGGAAACGGGGCGGATTGTCGGCGGTGAAATCCTGTTCAATGGGCGCGATCTGACGAAGCTCTCGGAAGAGGAGATGCGCTCCATCCGTGGGCACGAGATCTCAATGATTTTCCAGGAGCCAATGACGAGCCTCAATCCGGTGCTCACCATTGGTACCCAGATTGCCGAAAATGTTGTGCGCCACAAAGGAGTTTCCTGGGAGGAAGCGCGCCGGCGAGCGAAGGAGATGCTCGAACTGGTGCGGATTGCCGATCCGGAGCGGCGTCTGGATGAATATCCGCATCAGCTCTCAGGCGGCATGCGGCAGCGGGTGATGATTGCGATCGCTCTCTCCTGCGACCCGAAAATCCTTATCGCGGATGAGCCGACAACGGCTCTCGACGTGACGATTCAGGCTCAGATTCTCGATCTGATGATCGAACTGAAAAAGAAAATCAACGCTGCGATCATCATGATTACCCATGATCTGGGTGTCGTCGCCGAGACGGCGCAGCGGGTCATCGTGATGTACGCCGGGCGCAAGGTGGAGGAAGCTCCGATCGAGGATCTTTTCGATAATCCTATGCATCCTTACACGCGGGGGCTCATGGCGGCCATTCCACGGCTCGATATTGAAGCCGAGGTGGGTGGACGTCGTACCCGTCTCCACGAAATACCCGGAATGGTTCCCGTGTTGACAAAGCCAATTCCCGGCTGCGCCTTCGCGCCCCGCTGTGCTTTTGCGACCGACCGCTGCCGGACCCAGGCTCCGCCTTATGTTGAGAGCACTCCCGGCCACGTCGCGGCTTGCTGGGAAGTCGACCGCGTTCGGGAGATGGCCGCATGAATCCGCAGAATTCTGACGCGCCGAGCCTTGAGGTGGAAAACCTCGTCAAGCATTTCCCGATTTTTGGTGGACTGCTGCGGCGGCAGGTAGGGTCTGTCAAGGCCGTAGACGGTGTAACTTTGAGCGTCCGACGCGGAGAAACGCTTGGCATTGTCGGTGAATCTGGCTGCGGCAAGTCAACGTTAGGCAAGATGGTGTTGAAACTCATCGAGCCAACGTCGGGCACAATCCGCCTTGCCGGCGTAGACATCACCCATCTTTCGCCACGGGAAATGTGGCCGCATCGCCGGCGAATCCAAACCGTATTTCAGGACCCGTATTCCTCGATGAATCCGCGGCTGACTGCGGGATCGATCGTCGGTGAACCGCTTGAGAATTTCGGTATTGCGCGTGGCTCTGAAAAAGAGGAGAGGGTGGCGCAACTCTTTCAGCGGGTTGGATTGCGGCCCGAGAACATGCGCAAATACGCGCACGAATTTTCCGGCGGCCAACGTCAGCGGTTAGGTATTGCAAAGGCGCTGGCAGTTAATCCTGACGTCATTGTCGCCGATGAGCCCGTGTCCGCGCTTGACGTTTCCGTACAGGCGCAGGTTCTCAATTTGCTGATTGACTTGCAGGAGGAGCACAAGCTCGCCTACCTGTTCATCAGCCACGATCTCGCAGTGATGCGCCATATCAGTCATCGCATCGCGGTGATGTACCTGGGGCGGGTCGTCGAGCTTGCTGATAAGCGCCGGCTTTTCACGATGCCGCTGCATCCTTACACCGAGGCGCTTCTGGCAGCGGCTCCGTTGCCCAATCCAAAAAAGAAGCGGGAACGTTTGATAATCCAGGGCGACGTGCCGAGTCCGGCGAAGCCGCCATCGGGATGCCATTTCCATCCCCGTTGTCCGTTCGCGATCCCAGCTTGCCGCGAGGTCGTCCCGACGTTGCAGGAAGTGTCGCCGGGCCACCATGTGGCCTGCATTCGCCGGCCTCCCGAGAGCGAGCCGGTGCCACTTACGAAAACAATTTGAGAGAAAGGAACAGAATGGCGTCACTCACCGAACTTTCTGCCGTAGAGCTCAGACGCCGGATCGGCACCAAAGAGATTTCACCCGTTGAACTTCTCGATGCCTGCATTGAGCGGATCGAATCTATCAATCCAGCCGTTAACGCCATTTGTGCGAAAGCCTATAAGCGAGCGCGTGCGGAGGCAAGAGCTGCCGAAGCAGCCGTTCTGCGCGGCGACGAATTGGGGCCGCTCCACGGACTGCCGATTGGCGTAAAGGATCTTCAGGATACCGAGGGGTTGCTCACCACGCACGGTTCGCCGCTCTACCGGGACCACGTGCCAAAGGCAGATACGGCTTCAGTAGCTCTCGTGCGCAAGGCCGGCGCGATCGTTGTTGCGAAGACCAATGTGCCGGAGTTCGGTGCGGGGGCGAACACGCGTAATCCAGTTTGGGGCGCCACGGGAAACCCGTTCAATCCAAGTCTCATCGCAGGTGGGTCATCGGGGGGCTCGGCGGTGGCGCTCGCTACCGACATGCTGCCGATCTGCACTGGCTCCGATACTGGCGGATCTTTGCGGATTCCGGCTGCGGTGTGCGGTGTCGTTGGCTTCCGGCCGTCGCCGGGCCTTGTTCCAATGGATGCGCGTGGCCTCGGCTGGACACCCATCTCAGTGCTTGGGCCGATGGGGCGCGATGTTGCTGACACGCGCCTTCTGTTCGCATCACAGATCGGCTTCGATGATCGCGATCCGCTGTCCCAGCCGCTCGATCCGAAGGAGGTGAGTGCTTATCGCCCGGTTGATCTTGGCCGTCTGCGCGTCGCCTGGACGTCTGATTTCGGCCAGTGTCCTGTCAGCACTGAAATCGCTGACACAATGCGCCAGCAAATGGCGCGGATGAAACACTTGTTCGCGGCCTGCGATGAAATTGCCTTTGATTTTGGCCGCGCCGACGAATGCTTTGATGCTATACGCGCCCACAATTTTGTCGCCCGCTATAAGGAAGCGTACGACAAAAATCCGAACGAACTCGGTCCGAATATTCGGGCAAATTACGAAATCGGTGCGGCCATGTCGCTTGCCGATGCCGCGTGGGCACACGCTGAACAGACAAGAATTTTCCGCCGCTTCCAGGAAATTTATCGCGATTACGATCTGGTGATGGCGCCCACGGTGCCTGTTTCACCGTTTCCCTGGACCGAGCTTTATCTGGCAGAGCTGAATGGCAAGAAGCTCCGCAATTACTATCATTGGCTCTCCTTGACGTATTACGTCACGCTCGTCACGAACCCGGCAATTTCCATACCCTGCGGGACCGATCCCAAGGGGATGCCGTTCGGCCTCCAGGTTGTCGGACGTTTCCGCGGCGATATCGAACTGCTTAACGCAGCGCAGTCGCTGGAGGAGGCGTTCAAGAGCACCCCCGGACTTGCCCGCCCACGGCCGGACCTCACTAAGCTGCGCGAGCCGCGGCCCGATCTGAAATCGATCGTCACGGCGCCGCCGGTTCTTCAAGAGAACGTTTGAACTTCCAACAGAGGGACAACTCATGGGCTACGATCTTGTCCTCATCGGCGGCCGGGTTATCGACCCGTCCCAAGGGATCGATAAGGTAACGAAAGTCGCCTTTGCCAACGGCCGCGTGGCGGCAATTGGTGATGATGTGGAAACGGGGGGGGCCGCGGATGTCCGCGATGTGTCCGGCTATATTGTTTCCCCCGGCCTGATCGACCTTCACACGCACGTTTACTGGGGTGGAACGTCGCTTGGCATCGACGCCGAGGAATTCTGCCGGATGAGTGGCGTTACCACCTCCGTCGACACCGGCAGTGCCGGTCCGGGCAACTTCATGGGTTTCCGCAAGCACGTAATCGAGCCGAGCCAGGTGCGTATCCTGGCCTACCTGCACGTCTCGTTCGCCGGCATCTATGCTTTCAGCCACAATGTGATGGTCGGCGAGAGCGAGGAAATGCGGCTGATGGCGCCGCTGGACGCGGTGGAGGTCGCGGACGCCAACCGCGATCTCATTGTTGGCATCAAGGTGCGCGTCGGCCGCCACGCATCCGGAACTTCGGGACTTGAGCCGCTGAAAATCGCGCTTCAGGTGGCGGACCAAGTGAACATGCCGTTGATGGCGCACATCGACCATCCGCCGCCGAGCTACGAGGAGGTGCTCGATCTTCTGCGGCCCGGAGATATTTTGACTCACTCATTCCGGCCGTTCCCGAATGCGCCTATCGATGGCCGTGGCAAGATCAAGCCGGCGGTGCTTCGTGCCCGCGAACGCGGCGTGATCTTCGATATTGGCCACGGTAAAGGTTCCTTCGCGTTCAAGACCGCGCGGGCGATGCTGGCCAATGGTTTTGAGCCGGATGTGATTTCCTCCGACGTCCACACGCTATGCATCCAAGGGCCGGCTTTCGATCAGGTCACCACGCTCTCGAAATTCCTTTGCTTAGGCATGCCGCTCGATCGTGTTATCGCGGCATCGACAGTGAACGCAGCCAAGGCGCTGCAGCGTGAGGAGCTGGGGACGTTGAAGGTCGGCGCCGTGGGGGACGCAACAATTCTCTCCATCCGCGAAGGTTCATTCGATTATGTGGACGTGAAGGGCGAGCATCTAATCGGCGACAAGCGTATTGTCTCCGAAGGCGTGGTCGTGGGTGGAAAGTGGTGGCACCCGCAAACGGTCGGTGCGTTCAAGGCAAAGGAGCTTGCCTAGCGGAAACCCCGACGAAATTATCGCCGGTTTAAGCCGGACGGGTTCTGGATTTGCGCAAAGGCGGGTATTGGCGTTCAAGCCGATACCTTCCTTTGAAGTTTGCCAGGCGTCAGCTCTGACGCGCGTGTCACCCAAACTCAGCAATTCTCGATGCGGCTACAAAGTACAACGTCCCCAGTCACGCCGCTTTGAAAAGAAAGCGGAAAAAGGCCTGTTTCGGAATGAGATCGATGACGCGCGCGAGAAGGGCGATTACCGCTATCGCGAAAATGAGGCGGCCCACAAAAACACTCGTGAGATCTGCCCCGAGTGCGACAACCAACAGCGTGTCCTCGATGAGGCTGTGAGCCAGGCCCATGAAGGATGTCGAAAGGAAAATATCCCGTGGCTCTAAATGGCCCTTGCGTGCTTCCTCGATGATAAGTCCGCCACCGTAGGCAAGGCCGAGCAGAAGGCCCACCATCGTCAGCGGCGTCGCGGCTGCACCAATGCCAGCGATGCGCAGAACAGGCGCGAGGGCTTTTGTGAGCCAGTCCATCAGGCCCGTCTTCCTCAGCACTTTCATGACGACAACAAGGCCGAGGAGGATGACGAACATCCATAAGAGCGCCTCGGCCGTCTCCCAGACGAACGCAACCCAATTCGTATCCTTGCTCGCTGGCACCCAGTGTGGAGCGACAGGTGTCTGCAGCCATCCTGTGGCTTCGAACAGGGTGTGGAGCAGAAAGGCGTAGAACAGTCCGCCCACGAGGCGAAGCAACGACGTGGCAATGAGGCTCGGGCCAGCTTTCTGCACGATCCGCTGCTCGACCGGCATGGCGTGAGCGAAAAGAAAAAGTGACGACGCAATTGTCACTTGGGCCGTAGTCAGCGAATCCACTGGGACGAGGGAATAGATTGCGACGGCTCCAGCCCAAATCCCGACGAATATGCTGGCCAGCCACGCGAACCCGAGCTCAGGGGGCAAGCCCACCATGACCATCAGGGGCGCGAACAGGGGAGCAAGGAGATCGATAAGACCGAGCTCGACAGCCACGCGGCTGAGGACCATGACCGGCAGGACGATCCTGATGAGTAGCCAATAAAGCCTCAGGGTGTCGCGCAAAGTCGTCGAGACATCCTGAAGGCTCAGCATGTGGTGGGCTCCAATCTGGGAGTAGGTCGACTTGCGCTCGAACCGGCGGACCCGACGAGGCTGAATTTCGGAATAGCGCCGAAAGGCCTGAAATTTGGGCCAATCGAAGCCAGTTCCGCGATTTCCTTTTCTACTCGAAAAGAACGCCCGCCACGGATGTGACGGGCGTTCCGAAGCGCTTGCAGATTTGAATTACTTCGAAACCTTGTCGATGAACCGGCTGTCGAAGGTCTTCTTCAGGTCGATTTTGTTGAGATCGATGCTCTCATCAAACGACAGCAGCGCCGCCGCCCCCCTCATGCCTTCCTCGGTGATCTTCCCAGTCCGGGAGTAGATGGGAAGGGAGTTAGCCACCGCCTGCACGTACATCTCGCGATCGCCGAGATAGTAGCTCTCAGGGACAACCGCTGCGACTTCCTCCGCGGAAGCATTGGCCATCCACTGCAGGCCCTTGTAGAAGGCGTTCACGAGTGCCTGAACGGTGTTGGGATACTTCTCGGCAAACTCTGGCTTCAGATACAGCACAGCGGCAGGTGATGGCGCGCCGAAGAGGTCGATCGTATCTTTCTCCGAACGGGTATCGACGAGGACCTTCAGCCCAACCTTCTTCTCAACCATCGAGATCGCAGGGTCAATGTTGGAAATGGCGTCGATCTCGCCTTTCTCCATCGCCGCGACGGCCGTGGAGCTGGCGCCCACACCGATGATCGACACATCACGCGGCGAAAGACCGGCCTTGCTCAGGGCGTAGTTGACGATGTTGTGGGTTGACGAGCCCGGTGCCGTCACGCCGATCTTGAGGCCCTTGAGATCGGCCACCGAATTGACCTTGTCGGCAAGGTCCTTCCGCACACCGAGCACGATGCCCGGGAAACGACCAAGCTCGATCACGGCAACCAGATCCTGGCCTTTGGCCTGCATGCGGATCGTGTGCTCATAGGCACCCGTCACCACATCGACCGAGCCGCCCATCAGCGCCTGAAGGCTCTTGGAGCCGCCCTGGAAATCCTGAATGGTGACGTTGAGCCCTTCTTCCTTGAAGAAACCCTTCGCCTCGGTCACCGTCAGCGGCAGGTAGTAGAGCGCCGGCTTGCCGCCCACGCCGAGCGTGACGTCCTTCTTTTCCGGCTCCGCAAGAGCAGGACCGGAAATGGCAAGCGCGCATAGCACGGCGCCTGCCAACGCTTTCCGCAGATACTTCATTTGTTTGCTCCTCCTTGAACTTAACCCTGTGTTGTTCCCGTGACCGCCGGTGCCGGACGCCACACCAGGAGGCGCCGCTCGCACATGGTGACGATGCCGTCGATGAGTACAACAAAGATCATCAGTACCAGCATGCCGCTGAAAACGCCGGTGACATCGAAGACGCCTTCAGCTTGCGCAATGCGGTAGCCAAGCCCGGCGGACGAGCCGAGATATTCGCCAACGACCGCGCCGATCAGCGCGAAGCCCACGGAGGTGTGCAGAGAGGAGAACACCCACGAGAGAGCGGAAGGCAGATAAACGTGCCGAAGCAGCTGGCGATCGTTCATGCCAAGCATGCGCGCATTGGCCAAAACCGTGGGGCTCACCTCCTTCACGCCCTGGTAGACGTTGAAGAACACGATGAAGAAAACGAGCGTAAAGCCGAGGGCAACCTTCGACCAAATGCCGAGGCCGAACCAGAGCGCGAAGATCGGTGCAAGGACGACGCGGGGTAGCGCATTCGCTGCCTGCACGAATGGATCGAGGACCGCTGCCAGAAGCTCGCGGCGTGCAAACCAGAAGCCCAACCCGATGCCGCTCACCACGCCAATAAAGAACGCAAGGGCCGTCTCAAGCAGCGTGATGTAAAGGTCGTACCACATTTGATAGGTGGTGATGTCCTCGGCCGTGCGGCGGAGAACGTCGATCGGCGTCGAGAAGAAGAAGGGGTCAAGCAGCGGCTTCTGCGGCGCCGGCACGGTCGTCAGCAGATGCCAAGCGACCAGTGCGCCGACCGCGGTGAGGATACGCAGGGTAATGATTTTGTTGCGGTTCATGCCTGGTCCTCAGTCCTGTACGCCTTGATGACTTCCTTTTTCAAAGTCTGCCAAATCTCCTTATGGATGGCGCCAAACTCGGGTGTATGGCGCACCTCAGCCGGGTCCCGCGGGCGCTCCAGCCCAACTTCGTAATTGCCGATGATGCGGGACTCTGGCCCGGCCGCCATCACCACCACGCGGTCAGCCAACGAGATCGCCTCCTCAAGGTCGTGGGTGACGAACATCACCGCCTTGCGGTCGCGCGACCAAAGGTCGAGCAACAACTCGCCCATGATGGTGCGCGTTTGCGCATCGAGCGGGCCGAACGGCTCGTCCATCAGCAGGATCTTGGGATCGAGGATGAGGACCTGCGCCAGGCCGACGCGCTTGCGTTGACCGCCGGAGAGCTGGTGCGGGTATCGGTTCAGAAAGGCGCTCAGGCCGACGCGGCCCAGCCAATCCGCAGCACGCTCCCGGGCTTCGGCCGCCGGCGTGCCGTTCACCTCGAGCGCGATGGCGACGTTCTCCAAGGCCGTCTTCCAAGGCATGAGGGCATCGGCCTGGAAGAGATAGCCCGCCTTGCGGTTTATGCCTTTGAGCTGAGTGCCGAAGATCTTGCACTGGCCGGCAGATGGCGTGAGCAGACCCGCCGCTACGTTCAGCAATGTGGATTTGCCACATCCCGTCGGACCGACGATGGCCACGAACTCACCGTCGCGCACGTCCAGGTTGGCGTCTGCCACGGCCGTGTAGCTTTGGCCCGACCGATCCCGGAAAGTGATCCGAATGTCACGCAATGAGACCGCCAGCTCGGACGCTGGCTGTTGCGACACACTCTGGGCAGCCGGGTTGTCTTCACGCCCGACCAGTACCGGTTGTCCCATTCCTTTCTCCCCACCGCGCTGGGCGCTCATACCCCTTCCTAGTCGCAAGGATGCATACTGTCACGTCAGTTTGCCCGATTTCGCCCCGATATAGCCTAGCCTTTGGGCGCGGGGCCAGCCACGCATCCAAGGTATTGCGGTAGGAACGACTGCCACCTTCCGCCGCACAATGAGGTTTTGACCGCAGTCTCCGCGCCGGGCTGTCACTTTACCGGGCGGGTATCAGCCACGGGGCTTCGCTGAAGTGGCGCTTCTCAAAGGCTTCGATGGCTTCTGATTGAGCCAGGGTCAGGCCAACCTCGTCCAGCCCTTCAAGCAGCATGCGGCGGCGATGGGGCTCGATGGAGAAGGGGAAGGGGCCGAGGCTGCCGGCCGCAACGGTCTGCTCAAAAAGATCGACGGTGAATTCCGTTTGAGGAGCTGTTTCCGTGACGCGCGCCAGGGCCTCAATTGTTTCCCGCGGGAGAACGACGGGCAACATCCCGTTCTTGAAGCAGTTCGCATAGAGAATATCGGAAAAGCTCTCCGCCAGGACGCAGCGAAAGCCGTAGTCGCGCAAAGCCCATACGGCGTGCTCGCGCGAGGAGCCGCAGCCGAAATTCCTGCCGGCGATCAGGATCCCGGCGCCCGCATGCTCAGGCTTGTTGAGCGGGAATTCAGCGGCGTTGGGATTGTATTCAGGATACCGATCGCGTGCGAACAGGTACTTGCCGAGGCCGGTCGTTTCCAGCGTCTTGCAGAACTGCGCTGGGAAAAGCATGTCAGTGTCGATGTCGTCGAGAAGCACCGCGACAGCGCGCGACTTCAGAATGGTGAACGGTTCCATCAGCGTGCCTCAGACATAGTCGCGGACATCAACGATCCGGCCGGCGAGGGCGGCAGCAGCGGCCATCGCCGGGCTCATGAGATGGGTGCGGGCACCGGGCCCCTGGCGGCCTTCGAAATTCCGGTTTGAGGTCGAGGCGCACCGCTTTCCGGGCTCGACCTGGTCACCGTTGACGGCGACGCACATCGAGCAGCCCGGCAGGCGCCATTCGAATCCTGATTCCTGGAAGATGCGGTCGAGACCTTCTTCCTCGGCCGCTTTGCGTACGAGGCCTGATCCGGGAACGACGATCGCCCGGACGCCGTCGGCGACGCGCCCCTTTCGGGCGACTTCTGCCGCAGCACGCAGGTCTTCGAGCCGCGAGTTGGTGCAGGAGCCGATAAAGACCCGGTCGATCTTAATGTCCGTGAACGGGGTGCCCGGCTCGAGAGCCATGTAGGAAAGGGCGCGGGAGATGGCCGCTGCCTCGGCTTCCGTTGCGGCATCCTCGGGGCGGGGCACACGGCCGGTGACAATGTCGCCCTGCGACGGACGAGTTCCCCACGTCACCCAGGGGCCGAGAGCAGAAGCGTCGATCGTTACTGAGCGATCGAAGTGAGCGCCTTCGTCGCTCCGAAGTGTCGACCAGTACTTAACGGCAGCGTCCCACGCGCTGCCCTTGGGGGCCATGGGCCGGCTTTTCAGCCAGGCGAATGTCGTCTCATCCGGTGCCACAAGGCCCGCCCGCGCGCCGGCCTCAATGGACATGTTGCACAGCGTCATCCGGCCTTCCATCGAGAGGCCCTTAACGGTCGTGCCGCAATACTCGATGACGTGCCCCGTTGCGCCGTGCGGCCCAAGCTTGGCCATGATGGCAAGAGCGAGATCCTTGGCTGTCACGCCGCGCGGAAGCTCGCCGTTGATCTCGACCCTTAGGTTTTTCGATCGGACCTGCACCAGTGTCTGCGTAGCGAGCACGTGCTCGACCTCACTTGTGCCGATGCCGAAGGCGAGTGCGCCGAAGGCTCCGTGCGTTGAAGTGTGGCTGTCTCCGCAGACGATGGTGGTGCCGGGGAGAGTGAATCCTTGCTCCGGTCCGATGACGTGAACAATGCCCTGCCGCACGTCGTCGATGGGAATGTATGTGATGCCGAACTCGGCGCAGTTCGCCTGCAGGGTCTTCACCTGCATCCGGCTGCCGGGATCCGACAATGGAAGAGTGCGGCAGCCGACGGTCGGCACGCCGTGGTCAGCCACCGCAAGTGTCAGCTCCGGGCGCCGCACTTTGCGGCCCGTCTTACGGAGGGCAGCAAAAGCCTGCGGGCTGGTGATCTCGTAGGCAAGGTGCCGGTCAATGTAGAGAAGAGTTGATCCGTCGGGGCGCTCCTCCACGACGTGAGCATCCCAGATCTTCTCGTAAAGTGTGCGCGGCACGTTCGAATTCCGTGTGAACATCACGGCTCCAAGTTACGGATTCCGGGCGCTCGCATAGCATGCATCGGTCGAATGATCCATTCCGGCTATGACAGGCACGTCTTCCCCTTACGAGAGCGTGATTTTCTATGCGTGGCAGTGCAAATTGGGCACTCCAAGCCCGGAAATTTTAGTCAGCCGGTCAACAATACAAATTGAGATCTTGTCCCAAACGCCAGCATAAGTTTAGGTGCTGGTCGGAGGGTTGCTGAGGCGGAACCAGCGGAACACTTCGGGGGAGCCATGAAACTTGTTCATTCCACAGCGCTCTGCGCCTTGATCGCTGCGGCCAGCATGACGTGGGCAATGTCCCTGGCGCGCGCGCAAGGTATGTGGAACGGCAATACCCCGGTCTTTCAAAGCGATATCGAGCGGCTGGAACGGCAACTCGAGGCGGAGCGGGCGGAGCGCCGCCAGCAATATAATGTCGTCTATCCCAAGTTCATGGATGGGGGCGAGAAGCCCGACATCAAGCCGGTCGAACCGCCAATCGTCTATTTGGAGAAGAATGAGCCGCCGGGGATCATCATCGTCGACACCGGTGGGCGGAAGCTTTACTACACGCTCCCCGGTAAGCGGGCCTACGCCTACCCGATTTCCGTTGGGCGAGAGGGGTTCACGTGGACAGGTACGGAGCGCATCAGCCGCATCGTTTCCTGGCCGTCGTGGACGCCGCCGCCGGAGATGCACCGCCGCCAGCCCGGCTTGCCGATCACGGTTTCAGGCGGCATCCGCAACCCGCTCGGAGCGAAGGCGCTTTATCTGGGCAACACGCTTTATCGCATTCACGGCACGAACAATCCGCGCTCGATCGGCCGGGCATCATCGTCAGGCTGCTTCCGGATGATGAACGAGCACGTGGTTCATCTGGCCACGCTGGCGCGTGTTGGTACTGTGGTGCGTGTTGTCCCGAATTACTCAGGCGTGAGCGAGACGGCCCCGCTGTCTTCGCTGCTGTCGATGTTCACCTCAGACAGTGACGAGAAGCCGACCAAGGGTAGGAGCAAGAAGAATTAGGAGCCTGAAGACCCAGCGATACGTTCTTTTTAAGCTCGCTGGGTCGCTTGATGCTTTAATGGAACGTCCGCCGGCGACAATCGTCTGCACGTTTGCAGGCGAGAGACATCAGCCGAATTCAAAGCGCGCTTCCCCATAGGAGCTAAGCCTGCACCCCACGCAAGCCTCACCGACGAGGATGTCGATCACGTGAGGCCGTTCGGCAGGCGGTTACAGCCAGTGGGTTGCGGCTACTCGGTACCCGGTGATCGGGGAAGATCCCGCTCATCAATTTCTGGTCTGCTGTTGCGTCAGGGTATTGTCGCCACAATTGCCCCCCGGTCTGCCCATCCGATCGGCCGCGAATCTGATTAAATCGACGGGGCGCAAATCAATCGGGAGTTTCAACAATGCCAGTCACGTTCGAGCACATCGAGGAGCTGAAGAAGCGTTCTGCCGAAAACAAAAATGCTCCCGTTGAGCAGCGGAGCTACCTTGCCCTCGAACTCATCGCCGACGCCCTGATCCTGACGCTCGAGCAGGAGCTGGACGAAGATCTTGCTGATGAATACGAAGAAGAGGAGGCTGAGGAAGAGGAAGAGGCTGACGAGGCAGGGGAATAGGACACCTAACTTGGATTGTTATGCGGGCACGCGCATTACGGCGTTCGTGCCCGCATTTCGTCTTGGTGATACGTTTTCCATATCACTGGCTGAAGTGCGAATTTCCATGCCTCTCTCGTCGGCTCAACGCTCTTTCGGAAGCTCGCAGTCGACAGGAATGCTAGTATTGCTCCGCAGAGCAGGTGGCGTGGGAAAATCAGGAATTCGCAGTGACTGTCACGATCTACCACAATCCGGCGTGTGGAACGTCCCGTAAGACATTGGCCCTCATCCGGGAAGCTGGAGAAGAACCGGAAATCATCGAGTATCTGAAAACGCCGCCGTCCCGGGATAAACTTCGCGAATTGATCCGAGCGATGGGCATCACTCCGCGTCAGTTGCTGCGGCGTAGGGGGACGCCTTACGATGAGCTCGGTCTCGACGATCCGAAGTGGACCGACGACGAAATCATCACGTTGATGACGAAGCACCCGATCCTGATCGAGCGCCCCATTGTCGTGACGCCCCTGGGCGTCAGGCTCTGCCGACCGCCCGAGCGCGTCCTTGAAATTTTGCCGAAACGCTAATAGCTGCGAGGTTTTCCTGGCAGCTTTGCATTCTCCGCACAACGTAGTTTGCGAGCCCGAAGCTGGACAGAACCATCCCCGGGGCTAAACATGTCTCGCGAGCCAGCTTGCCAATTGGGCGCTTGAACTGCGGAGAAGAGACATGGGCCAGAACGGGAGCCGGGGAACAAGCCCGGCCACGAATCCACCCCGCGTATCCCTGATCAATCCGAACCCGTTCACGACGCGGCCTGAAATCGAGGGGACCTTCGGCGTGGTCGCTTCCACCCATTGGATCGCCACTGCTGTCGGCATGGGTATTCTCGAAAAAGGTGGAAATGCCTTCGATGCCGGCGTCGCGACAGCATTTACCCTGCAGGTCGTCGAACCGCATCTCAACGGCCCTGGCGGCGACGTGCCAGTCATTCTCTACGACAAGCGCAAAGGCGAACCTGAGGTGATCTGCGGGCAGGGACCTGCACCCGCGGGGGCGACAATCGCTCATTACCGCGACCACCTGGGGCTCGACATGGTACCTGGTACCGGGCTGCTCGCTGCCTGCATTCCCGGTACGTTCCCGACGTATATGATGATCCTGCGCGACTACGGCACCATGCGTCTGCGTGATGTGCTGGAGCCTGCGATCGACTACGCCCTGAACGGCCATCCCCTTGCCGAGCGCGCCTCGGCGACCATCGCGACTGTGGCCGACCTGTTCAGAGAGCATTGGCCAACGTCGGCCGAGGTTTTCTTGCCAGGTGGAAACGTTCCGGAGCCTTCGACAATTTTCAAAAACAAGCGCCTCGCTGAAACCTACATGCGCATTCTCTCTGAGGCGGAGGCCGGAGGCGGAGGGCGTGAGGCGGAAATAGAAAGGGCCACGCGCGCCTGGAGCGAGGGCTTCGTCGCCGAGGCCATCGATCGTTTCTGCCGCACGCAAGAAGTGATGGACGTTAGCGGCCGGCCGCATCGTGGTGTGCTGACTGGCGAGGACATGGCGCGCTGGCAGCCGCGAAAAGAAGCTCCGCTTCATTACGATTACGGTCGCTTCCGCGTTTTCAAGCCAGGACCGTGGACCCAAGGGCCGGTACTATTGCAGATGCTCGCGCTGCTTGAAGGCTACGGCTTCGACAAGATCGATCCGACCGACGCGGATTTCATCCATCTCTGGATCGAGGCTGCGAAGCTCGCCTATGCCGACCGCGAGGCCTTCTACGGAGATCCGGATTTCGTGGACGTTCCGCTCGAAACGTTGCTTTCGAAAGCCTACAACGCGGAGCGCCGGAAACTCATCAATCCGAATTTCGCTTCTCTCGAGCAGCGGCCCGGCCAAATTGCCGGCTTCGGCGGCAAGGTGATCGTCAAGAGCGTCGCGGAAGGAAGGGCGGCCGTTTCGGCGGCCGGAGCTGGCGAACCAACGGTCGGGCGTTTGGGTGAAGTTCGCGGCGATACCGTCCACGTCGACGTCATCGACCGGCACGGAAACATGTTTTCCGCGACGCCGTCAGGTGGCTGGCTGCAGTCCTCGCCTGTTATTTCGGAGCTGGGCTTTCCGCTCGGCACGCGCGCGCAAATGTTCTGGCTGGAGGACGGGCTGCCCGCCTCGTTGGCCCCCGGCAAGCGACCACGCTCGACGCTTTCCGTCGGCATGGCTTTCCGCGATGGCGAGCCGTACCTTATCTGGGGCACGCCGGGCGGTGATCAGCAGGATCAATGGAACTGCCAGTTCTTTCTGCGGCACGTGCATGCCGGTTTGAACCTGCAGGAGGCAATCGACGCGCCAGCGTGGCACATCGAGCATTTCCCCATATCGTTCTGGCCAAGGACGGCGCGTCCAGGCGTGGTCGTGGTGGAGGATCGGCTGCCCGCGAGGACGATCGCCGAGCTGCGCCGCCGCGGGCACATCGTCGAGATAAGCGGAAGCTGGACGGAGGGTCGGCTGACGGCAGCGAGCCAGGAAGGCGTGCGCCGCAAGGCGGCCGCGAATCCGCGCGGAATGCAGGGTTACGCAGCGGGTCGCTAAGTTCGAAATTGCGCGTTTCCCGCGCATGAAGCGAG